>Ga0209807_1000394_pt1 | contig 19912 bp, 17 predicted proteins | sample GraSoiAngelo_154_FD_186168 | JGI IMG/M metagenome (GOLD analysis project Ga0209807, IMG submission 186168) | Grasslands soil microbial communities from the Angelo Coastal Reserve, California, USA - 14_1009_13_20cm (SPAdes) (version 2) | ecosystem: Environmental > Terrestrial > Soil > Grasslands ... | reverse complement strand
CCTGCCCATCCCAATTGAGTCGGGAGGGGAAAGCTCTTCTATCTCGCGCAGGACGCTTGCTCCGTCTTCTCCTGGCACCGTGCGGCGTTCCAGCTTTGCCACACACCGGGCTGGGTATGTCGACATTTCCTGGCCACCTTCAATCAATGACGCGTGGATGGAGCCTGTGCCCAGCAGCCCATGGCGCGGGCCTTCATGCAGGCGGCGGTTCAGGTCCAGCACGCCGCTCAGGATCGGGCCCATGTGCGCGATCGCGTCCACGCCCAGGTCCGACCGCGATCCGTGTGCCGCGACGCCGGTCGTCTCCACTTCCAGCCACACGAATCCCTTGTGCGCCAGGCATAGCCGCAGCTCCGTAGGCTCGGTGACGATCGCGTAATCGGCGCGTAACGGCATGACTACGTCCCCACCCGGCGGCTTCGCCGTCGACCTCCCCGGCGAGCGGGGAGGTGAAAACAGTTCAAGGACTGCGGTTGTGCCTTGGCTTGCTACTTCTTCGTCTGATACTGCGGTCACGATTACGTCGCCTTTCAGGTTCAGTGATCGGACCTCGCGTGCCGCCACCATGATTGCGGCCAGGCTTGCTTTCATGTCGTACGCGCCTCGGCCGTAGATGCGGCCATCGCGGACCACTGGCGAAAACGCGTTGGACATTCCGCCCGCGCCCACCGTGTCCATGTGCGCGTTCAGCATCAGGCTCTTCCCGCCGCCGCTCCCGCGTAGGACGCCAACCACCGACGGCCGGCCCGGCACCGGCTCTACCACCGTCACCTCGAGCCCGGCGGCCGAAAGCCACGACGCGACAAACGAAGCGATCAGGCCCTCGCCCGAGCCCGATGGCACCAGGTCCGGGTTCACCGACTCGATCGCGACCAGCGAGCAGATCAGCTCCTGGAGCTCGTCCAGAGACTGGTCAGACACCGAGGATTCGGTGCAGCGCCTCGCTGTCCCGCGCCCGCGCCGCCGGCATCACCTCGACGATGCGCCCCTTCTCGATGAATGCGGCCCGGTCGGCCACGCGGAGCGCCATCTGGTGGTTCTGTTCGGCCAGCAGGATCGACACGCCCGTCGACTTGAGCGTGCCCAGGAGCGAGGCGATCGACTGCACCAGCACCGGCGCGAGGCCTTCCGTCGGTTCGTCGAGCAGCATCACGCGCGGGTTGCTCATCAGGGCGCGCCCGACCGCCAGCATCTGGCGCTCGCCGCCCGACAGGCCGCCCGCCAGGTTGTTCTTCAACGGTTCGAGCTTGGGGAACAGCTCCCAGATCCGCTTCTTGGTCCAGCTCCGGCCGCCGCCGTCCGGGTGCGAAGCGATGTCCAGGTTCTCGTCCACGGAAAGGTTCTGGAAGCACCGCGCCCCGGAGGGCACGTACGCGAGACCCCACCGCGTCCGGCGGTGGGCCGGCCACCCGCTCATGTCGCGGTCTCCGCAGATGACCTTTCCCGTAGCGCCCGGGAGGAGTCCGATGATCCCGCGGATCGTCGTGGTCTTGCCCGCGCCATTGCGGCCCAGGACGGCGAGCAGCTCGCCGTCGGCGATTTCGGCAGAAAAGTCGAACACGACATGGCTCTTGCCGTAGCGCACGTTCATCCCCTCGACCTTCAGCATGGCTAGGCGCCCAGCTCCTCCTGCTCCAGCTCGCCCAGGTAGACCTTCTGGACGTCGGGGTTGAGTCGGATCTGTTCGGGTGTGCCCGCTGTCAACACGCGCCCCTGGTGCATCACGGTCACGGTGCGGGCTGTGCTGAAGACGACCGACATGTCGTGCTCACAGAACAGAAGCGTCAGGTGCCGCTCGGTGGCCAGGCGCCGGACAAGCTCCATCGCCTTGTCCGTCTCGTATGCGGACATACCCGCGGTGGGCTCATCAAGCAGAACCAGCTTCGAGCCCAGGGCGAGCGAGATCGCGATCTCGATCGCGCGCTGGTCGCCGTGGCTCAGCTGACCGGCAGGAAGGTCGGCCCACGCGCCAAGGCCCACCGCCTCGGCAAGCTCCTGCGCCTCGGCCCTGAACATGCGGTTGGCGATCCCGAAGGGACGGACCGAGTAGCCGCCGTGCGCGAGCATCGCGTACTGGAGGTTCTGCCGCACGGTCAGCTTCGGGAAGATCGTCGTGATCTGAAAAGCGCGACCGATCCCGGTCCGGGCGATCACGTGCGGCGGCTTGCCCGTGATGTCGCGGCCGTCGAAGATCACCTTGCCCGAGGTCGGCTTCAGCTGGCCGGTCAACAGATTGAAGAGCGTCGACTTGCCCGCGCCGTTCGGGCCGATGATGGCGTGGCGGTCGCCCTGCTTCACCTCCAGGCTGACGTCTTCGACCGCGCGCAGGCCGCCGAAGTGTTTGCTCAGGTGCTCGATGCTGAGCAGCGTCTTTCCCGAGTGCACCTCTTCGGCCTGGATCGCCTCGCTGGCGAGCGCCTTGCGCACGTCGAACATTCGAATCGCCTCGCCGGCGCTCTCCACCGGCGCTTCAGCTTCCTCCGCGCGATGGAAGCGTTCGCGCATTCGTGCAAACACGGTGGGCAGGTCCGAGACGCCGCCGGGCACGGCCAGGACGACGCCCAGCACGATGGCGCCGAGGATGATGTCGAACTGGTAGGGGAACTGCTTGGAGATCGCGTTGTCCAGCACGACGTAGATGAAGGCGCCGATCGCCGGCCCGAGGAACGTGGTGGTTCCGCCCAGGAGTGAAACGACGACTGGCTGCGCGTTGGCCGTCCAGTAGAGCATCTCCGGGTAGGCCTGCTGCTGATAGAAGATGAAGAGGCCCCCGGCGACGCCGGCAAAGAGAGAGGCGATGATGTAGATGGCCAGCTCGTACACCTTCACGTTGATCCCGATCGCAGCCGCGCGCTGCCTGTTTTCGCGGATCGACAGCAGCGCCGCGCCCAGCGGCGAACGGACCAGGACGAACATCAGCAGCAGGCAAACCGCGACGATCGCCGCTGTGAAGTAATAGAGAGTCGTGTAGTCGGTCAGCTGGTCGGGCAGGGTTATCGCGGCGCCGTTGTCGCCGCCGGTGATGTCGTACGACTGGTAGACGAGCGAGAACAGAAGCTGCGAGATCGCGAGCGTGAGGAGAGAGAAATACAGCCGGACGGCCCGCTGCGCGACGAGGCCCGTGATCAGGCCGACGGCGGCCGCCACGAAGGGCGCCGCGGCGAGTCCCACCAGCACGGGGACGTTGTAGCGCTTGAAGAGGAGGGCGACGGTGTAAGCGCCCACACCGTAATAGGCCGCGTGGGCGAAAGAGACCATGCCCGTGTAACCCAGCATCAGGTTGTATGAGATCGCCCACAAGGCGAGCACCAGCGCGGAGGTGCCGAGGAAGATCTGGAACCGCGCGCTGGCGTCCGGATTCAGGTTCTCGTTGAAGCCGGCCAGCGGCGGGATGACCGCGACGAAGAGAAAGAGGACCAGCACGAGCCCCCAGCGCAGGCGGTCGCCCCGGGAGCGGGGAAGGAGCCGGGTCAACTCTCAGGCCGGCCGAACAGGCCGCGCGGCCGGACGATCAGAACTGCGGTCATGATGATGAACACGAAAGCAAGCGCGTACGGGTTAGTGGCCGGAATCACGAGGCCAAACGAGATCACCATGCCCACGATGAGCGCGCCGATCCCGGAGCCGACGATGCTGCCCAGCCCGCCGATCACGCTGATCGCGAAGGCCAGCACCAGGACGTCGGTGTCGATGCTCGAGCTGATCGCCTGGCTTGGCGCGACGATCGCCCCTCCTAGGCCCGCCAGCCCCGCGCCGATCACGAAGACGGTGGTGTACAGCCGCGTGACGTCGACCCCGGTGGCATTCAAAAGGTCCGGATCCGCCACCGCGGCTCGAATGTTCCGGCCGAGGTTTGTCCGGTAGAGCATCGCCCACACGCCGACGGCGATCACGATCGCCGCGGCGATCATGAAAAGCGAGTAGCTGGCATAGCTGTACCCGCCCACGTCGATGTGACCCGGGATCGGCGAGACGACCGTTCGATAGTTGGCGCCGAAGGCGATCCGCACGCCCCCCGCGATGACAAGGCTCACCGCGTACGTCCCCAGCAGCTGGACCAGGTGCTCTCTTCCATACACGCGCCGGAGGACGAGGACTTCGATGATTCCCCCGATGGCACCGGTGACGGCCACGGCCACCAGCAGCCCGCCCCAGAACCCGAGGCCGGCGCCGAGCTGATTGGCGATGACCACGGTCACGAACGCGGCGATCATGTAGATGGAGCCATGAGCCATGTTGATGACGCGCAGGGCCCCGAAAACCAGGGACAGCCCCGCCGCCACGATGAACAGGTAGGCGGCATTCGACAGCCCGCCCACCGCGAACAGTAGGAGCTGTCCCGGCGTCATATTGGTGCTTTCGGCTCTACGTTCTGACTAGCTGGCTTTCCAGGAAGGACACAGCGCGAAGTTCGCGGTGTTGGGTTGGCCCGCCGTCTGGTCGCACTGGTTGCCCTTGATCTCGTTGACCATTTGCAGCGGCATCATCAGGTCGTCACCTTTGAGGTTTACCGAGTCCTTGAGGACCGGGAACGGGTAGGTGCTCGAGCTTGTCGTGGTGCCGACCGTCTCACCTACGTTGGCCTGCAGCTCGTTGGAGCGGATCGTGATCTTGTAACCGCGCAGGCTGTCGAACGTGTGGCCGGAGATCTGCTTGACGACCTGGTCCGCATCGAAGGACTTGGCCGCGTTGGCAGCCTGGGCCCAGATATTGAGCGCGTCGTAGTCCATGACCGCCCAGTCGGATGGATATTCGCCGCTGTACCTGGCGCGGTAGCGCGTGATGTAATCGGTCAAACGCGGGTTGTTGTTTTGCAGCGCGAAGAACGGTGCGCGCATGTACGCGTGCATCCCCGACGGGTACTGAGAGCCGAGAGAGTTCAGCTCGTCGACCGAAACCAGCGTGGTCATCGGGTACTTGACGAAGAACTGCGGGTCGACGGCCAGCGCCTGCTTCACGAAGTTGATCTGGTCGGCGGCGAAGATGTTCGAGTAGACGAGGTCTGGCTTGGCCGCCTGGATGGCGTTGATGGTCGAGTCCCAGCGGGGGTTGGTCGGAAACGGCACGTACCACGTGCTGGGGTCGTTCACGATCTGGGCGCTGGAGTTGGCCTTCTTCAAAGCTGCCACGAATGCATTCGTCTCTGAGATGCCGAAGAGATACTTGGGCGACACGATGAAGATCTTGTTGACGTTGAGGCTGGCCGCAAGCCGGCCGGCCGCGGTGCCTTCCATATAGGTGTTGGGGACGATCGAAACCCAGTACGGGTTGACTACGTCAGGCTCCATGGTCAGCTGCCAGCTGTTGCAGGTGGCGTCGATCGTGATGATCTTGTTCTGCTTGGCGATCGGGCTCTCGGCCAGGCACTGGGCCGAGGTCACAGACCCCATCAGGGCGACGACGTTGTCCTGGAGGATCATCGACTTGGTGTTGCTCACCGCCTGAGGCACCGTGGTGCCGTCGTCCTGGATGTCCATCTCGATCTTGTAGCCGTTGACGCCGCCTTTGGCGTTGATGTCGTCCGCGGCCAGGTTCAGAGCCTGGCTGACCGCGTGACCGTAGAGGGCCGACTGGCCCGTCAGCGGAGCCGAATAGCCGACCTTTTTCGTGCCCTTGAAGGTCACGGCCGTGTTGCCTGAGGGCTGGCTGCCACAGGCGGCCACGACGAGCGTCGCGACCAGGGCGAAGGCCAGCCAGGCGAATGGCTTGACGATGCGTTGTACCAACTTCATACCTCCCCTGGTGTTTGGTACCCATCCCGAAACCGCAGTCTGCCGGTGCCCCGGCGACGCCGATATCGTATTCCGCCGCGGTCGAGGCTGCTGGCCGCAGATCGGTTCATGCTAGGAGCATGGCCACGATTCAAAAAGCTCAACCCGCGCGGGCGGCCGCGCAGCGCGAAACCTTTCAGCCCGCGGACGTCCTGAAGCAGGTCGTCATCTCGACCCTGGCCGTCGCCCCCGACGGCGGGTCGATCGTCTACGTCCAGCGCACGGTCGAGGACGGCAAGTACGCCCGGCGCCTCTGGCGGACGACTTTCAAGGGAGGAGACCCGGAGCAGCTCACCAGCGCCAGGGCCAGCGACAGCCGGCCCCGCTTCTCGCCGGACGGCCGCGAGCTCGTATTCATCTCCGACCGCACCGGCAAGCCCCAGGCCTGGGTCCTGCCCCTGGCGGGCGGTGAGCCGCGCCAGGTCACCGACATGTCGAACGGCGTCGGCGCCGCCGACTGGTCACCCGACGGGAAGCAGCTCCTCCTGCTCGCCGGCTCCGGCGAGAAGCGTTTCCTGGTGGGCAAGGAGGACGACCCGACCGCGCGCCGCATCCGCGACTACACGTGGCGCATGGACGGCGCGGGGATCAGGGACGAGCACACCAGCGTGTGGATCACCGACCTCGCGGACGGCAAGCCGGAGCGCCTGACCGCGCCCACCTACAGCGTCGAAGCGGCGGCCTGGTCGCCGGACGGCAAGCACGTCGCCTTCAGCGCCGACATGCGCGAGAGCGCAGCGCTGGAAGAGATCAGCTCTCTATGGGCGCTGGCTGTCGATGGGAAGTCGGAGCCGCGCCACATCGCTTCTCCCAAGAGCGGAATCCTCAACGTCGCCTGGGCTCCCTCCAGGCACATCGCGTTCCTGGCCGTCGACAAACCGGGCTTGCCCGGATGGGCCGACATGGAGCTCCACATAAGCGACGGAGAAACCACCAGACGGCTCGCCGCCGAGCGCCACCTCAACATCCAGGTCACCAGCTACGGCGACTACCTGGACACCGAGAACAACGGCCCGCCGCCGGTCATCTGGGAAGACGGCGACCACGTGCTTGCGCTCGTCGGGCACCGCGGCCACAGCCATCCGTTCCGGTTCGGCGTCGACGGGACCGTCGAGGAGCTGGCCGAGCCCGCCGCGATCTGCGTCGCCATCGCCGCCGGCGGCGGTCGCATCGCGGTGGTCGCGTCGACCGACGAACCGTCCGACGTCTACGCCGTCGAGAACGGCGAGCTGCGCAAGCTGAGCGATGCGGGCAGCCGCTGGTACGCTCCGTTCCACCGCAGCACCGAGCGTCTGAGCATCACGCACCCAGATGGCCACGACATCGACGCCTGGCTGATGACGGCAAACGATAAAAGGACGAAGGCGCCGCTCGTGATCGACGTCCACGGCGGGCCCAACGCCTCGTTCGGTCCCACGCCGTGGCTCGAGATGAACGCGCTCGCCGACGCCGGCTTTCACGTCATGTGGTCCAACCCGCGCGGCTCGACGAGCTACGGCGAGGACTACGCGAAAACGCTCGAGGGCCGCTGGGGCGAACCGGACGGAAGCGACCTGCTCAGAATCATCGACTGGGCGGTGGGCGAGGGCCTGGCCGACCGCGAGCAGATCGGCATCATGGGCCTCTCGTACGGCGGCTTCATGACCAACTGGATGCTCGCCAACCACCCGGGCGTCCTCAAGGCCGCGGTCAGTGAGAACCCCGTGACCGACCTGCTCGCCGAGTGGGCGAGCTCAGACTTCGGCTTCATCATCGGCCGGCGGGCGATCGAGGTCCAGAACCCCTGGGAAAACATCGGCGCGTTTCTCGCCCGCTCGCCCTCGACACACATGCATCAGAACCACGCGCCGCTCCTGCTGCTGCAGGCGGAGAACGACCTGCGCTGCCCTCCGGGCAACAGCGAGATGGTCTTCAACATCCTGCGCATCCTGGGCCGCGAGGTCGAGATGATCCGCTACCCGGGCGAGTCCCACGTGATGCTGATCATCGGCCGGCCCGACCGCCGGGTGGACCGGCTCGAGCGAATCATCGCCTGGTTCCAGAAGCACCTGGCGGAGTCATAACCTGGGCATCGCTTGCCCTTCACACGGAGCCGAATAGACTTCCAGGAGCCGCATTCACGCATAGGCACACGGGGTTTTTGGAGGAAGCGCTTATGTCTCGATCCTTGCGACGCGTGCTCGCTTTCGCCACCGGCTCGCTCGTGGTCATGGCCGCCGGACCGGCTTTGACTGCAGTCCGGGCGGCCAACCAGCAAACGGCCTTCGGCGACATCAACCACGTCGTGGTGATCTACGAGGAGAACCACAGCTTCGACAACCTCTACGGCGCCTGGGAGGGAGTCAACGGCCGGGCCAACGCGACCAACTCCTCACAGGTTGCGCAGGATGGCTCCACCTACGGCTGTTTGCTGCAGAACGACGTCAACCTCACGTCGCCGCCGCTGTCGCCTGACTGTTCCAACACCACGACGTTGAAGACACATTTCACCAACCAGCCTTTCAGCATCGAGCAGTTCATTTCGGCGACCGCCAAGACCTGCCCCGCGCCCGGTACGTCGTTCTCGTACCCGCATGGCGTGCCTGCCGACACGCCAGGTGCGCTGGCAGGGGGATGCACCGAGGACATCGTCCATCGCTTCTACCAGGAGCAGTACCAGCTCAACAACGGACAGCAGAACCGGTACGTCACCGGTAGTGATGCGGTCGGGCTGGCGATGGGCTACTACGAGACGACCGCGCTGCCCATCTACCAATACCTGCACACCGATGGCGCTCCCCACTACGCCATCGCCGACGACTTCTTCCAGGGCGCTTTCGGCGGGTCGTTCCTCAACCACCAGTGGCTGATCGCAGCACAGGCGCCCCTCTACCAGGGCGTAGCGGCAAGCCGGCACTCCGTCGTGGACTCGAACGGGATGCCCCGCAACGACTACCCGCTGTACAAGACCACGGCCACGGTGAACGACGGTGCAATCACTCAGTCGTGCGGACTCACGGCGAACCCGAACGTTGCGTGCGGTGACTACGCGGTCAACACGATCCAGCCGACCTCGCAGCCGACCGCTGCGGTAAAGGCGACCGACTTCAAGCTGCCGACCCTGCACTCGTCAAACATCGGCGACAACATGACCAACGCCGGTGTCAGCTGGACCTGGTACTCGGGCGGGTGGGACAACGCCGCCGGCAACATCGGCGGCCCGGGTTGGACACAGGTGGGGACGGGCAGCTGCACGGACGCCGAATCATTCCCCAACCCCACGTATCCGTACTGCCCCAACAAGGTGTTCCAGTTCCACCACCAGCCCTTCAACTACTACGCCAACTACGCGGAGGGCGGCACTGGCCGAAACCACTTGCAGGATGAGAAGGCTTTCTCCAACCTGGTCGGCAGCTCGACACAGAACTGCAAGCTCAACCAGGTCAGCTTCGTCAAGCCGATCGGGCTCGAGAACGAGCACCCCGGCTACACGAGCGAGACCGCGGGCAGCAACCACCTGATCGGCCTTCTGAAAGCGATCAACGGCAGCGCCTGCCGCAAGGACACCATGGTCGTGGTGACCTATGACGAGTTCGGCGGCCAGTGGGACCACGTCGCGCCTCCAGGACAGGGCGGCACCGCCGGACCGCACGACAAGTGGGGCCCAGGCACCCGGATCCCCGCCCTGATCCTCGCGCCGCGCCTGCGCGGCGACTTCGTCGTCGACCACACCCAGTACGACACGACCTCGATCCTCGCGACCATCGAACACCGCTGGGGCGTCGCCGCCCTGGGCCCTCGGGATGGAGCGGTCAACGACCTCTCGAACGTCTTCAACGCCAAATCGCCTTTCGATAGGTAGGCGTAGGGACTCAAGGAACCGCCGCTGGCAGGCTTGACCGCCTAGGGGTGACTCGGGCCGGGCAACCGGCCCGAGTCTTTTTAGGCGCGTGTTCAGGACGAGGCCGAGATGTCTCTTCTAGTCCTGGTCTTCTGCGTTGGACATGGCAAACCAGAGGAAGCTGCCGCGGGGTGATCCGCCGACGAACACGACCGGGTCCTTGCACGGGTGGGGCAAATCCACCGTTGCGTTGATGGTCGAATCACCGGCCAGGCTGGCCGGGGCGCCCGCGGTCTCCACGTTCACAACCCCATGGGGCGTGATGCAGCTCACAACCGCCTGGAACGGGGTGATCGGGTTCTTGCCCGCAACGACCACGATCAAGCCTTTGACTGTCACCGATACGTGGCCCTGGCGGTCGACCGAGCCAGTGCCCGAGACGATGCTCCATGCAGCCCCGCCGCCGGGGATGCCGCGCTCGGTGACGGGAGGGTGGCCGACCGGTGTCATCGAATCGAACTCGATCAGCGTGTTGCCCTCATGAGCTCCGACGCTCACCGCGCCCGCGCCGAGCAGGCTGAGCGCGCCGATTCCACCGACTACAAATTTCCGCCAAAGGGCCATTGCACAACACCTCCACCAACGACCGCCGGCGACGGCTCTCGATACCGGGCGGGGTTACCTCAGCGCCGGCCGAAGATCGAGCTCTCGAGCACGTAGAAGACGCCGATGGCCACGTAAAGGCCGCCGCTTGCGAGCGGGCTCTTCAGCGCGACCAGCGTGGCGCCCAGGTAGAGGAGCGGGCCGGGCAGGTAGCTGCGCCCGATGCCGTCGACCAGCCGCTGGTCGGCGTCATGGCGCAGCAGCCGGCGGCCCGTGGCCGCGTAGCGCCAGATCACGTTGAAAAGGACGGCCGTGACGGTCAGCGTGATGCCGTAGGCCAGCGCCGCGGGCTCGGCCTGGGGTGTCGTGATGTACTCGGCCAGCAGCCGGGTGGGGAACGGGATGAAGGCGATGGACATCAGGAACAGCACGTTCACCATCAGGAAGAACCGGTCGACGTGCGCGACCTGGTGCATCACCGTGTGGTGGTTGACCCAGATGATCCCGATCGTGACAAAGCTGAGGGCGTAGGCCAGGTAGCCCGGCCAGATGTCGAGCAGCTCCTTGCCCAGCGAGTGACCCGTGACGGTCAGGTTGAGGACCAGCAGGGTCGCGGCGATGGCGAAGATTCCATCGGCAAACGCCTCCAGGCGGTTCGTGGGCACGGCGTCAATTCAAACGGAATTGCCGCAAGGTTCGAACCGAGCGCCCGTTATGTGTATTCGTAAGTTCGCCTTTGCCCCCGGAGCGAGGCCTTCTCTCCACCTTTACTCCTGAAGGTCTGCTCCACCGACCCGGCGAGCCCCCTCCCAATCAGCTCGCCGGGCAACGGGGGATTCTGAAATTGCTCCTCCCCATTCATGGCGAGGTGGCTCTTCCCCACGCAGTGGGGAAGTACCGCCGCTTGCGGCGGGGATGGGGCGCGCCGGAGGGCTCGTCTAACCCCCGATCAAGCGAATCGTCCAGAAGTCTGATGAAAGCCCGGGCTGGATCAGGTATGCGTAGGGCAGGGTGAAGTAGCCGTTCATCCCCCAGCCCTTGCCCCACGAGTTGCGCACGATGAACCACTCGTTCGCGTCGTCATACCCCACCGCCATCACCGCGTGCCCGCCGATGGGCCGCTCGCCCCACATCGGCATGGGCGCGTGACCGGAGCGAGCCACCGTCTTCGCCTCGAAGCTCTGGTAGACCGTGAATCCGAAGATGAACGGGTAGCCCGACGCCAGGCACCCCTTCATCTGGTTGAGGTCCTGGACCAGGCTCTGATAGGAGATCGCGCGGTCCAACCTGGCGTCGCGATAGGCGCGGACGGACGGCCTGGTCGCGAACTTCGCGATGACGTAGGGCCACTCAGGTTCGGGGCAAGCGCCGTCGCTCGCCACCGACTTGATCCCGTCGCGGATCTGTGCCCCGCTGTCCATCCGGACCGTGCGCTCGATGACGCGCTCGTTGTAGTAGATGAAAAGCCGCGACGGCACGAATACGGAGAGCTTCTGCTTCATGCGCTCGAACTGGATCGCCCCGGCGATCGCGTTGGCCGTGCAGCTGCCCAGCTGGCCCTGGTTGTAGACCGCCGGGCACCTGCGGCGCAGGTCGGTCCGCGGCGGGAGGGCGACGAGGAACTGGGGCGGCGCGGCGTACAGGTGGTCGCGCTGGTCGGGCTGGTCGGGAATCCAGCCATAGCGGCGAATCTTTCGCGGTTGGGTCATTCCCGCCGATTATCGCCCGTCCGCCGATTTCGCCTCGGTGGCTCCAACGGAGCTGAATCCACACCCTGGATCGATACCGCTGGATACAACGAGGCGGAATCGACCGGCCGCTAGAGAAAAGGCCAGTTCGCGACGCTCGGCCCGTCTCCGACGTAAACATCGACTCCTTTGGGGAAGCAGTGCGCCTCCAGCACGATCGCGGTCGCGCGGGCATGTCCTTCGAGGATCACGAGACGTCCGTCGGGCCGGCGCAGCGCGATGATCTCGGGCACCTTCTTGTCCGAATGGCACAGCCCTGACGCGAGTGACAGCACGACCATGTTCGTCTGGTCGCCGGTGAAGACGTGGCCGACGTTGGTCGCGCCCTCGGCCGCCTTGCGCGTGGCCGGCGACAGGATGGGCCACGCGGCGCCCTGACGCGCGTAGAGCAGCTCGCCGACCTCGTCGGTGCTGAGCCGGAAGCGCCTCCACGCGATGTCGCGGCCCAGGCCCTGAAAGCTGCCACTCCCCGTGCCGAACCCGTACGTAGCGGTGATGATCTGGCGCCGCAGGTCGTTCTGCGTCTGGTCGCGCAGGTCCGGGCTGCGCGCCGCCTTCAGCGCCAGCGACAGGTTCGCCGGATTCGGAGGGTTGCCGACGAGGTAGGCCTGGAACTCAGGTGACTCGATCTCGGCCTGCAGCCAGGCCAGGATGACCTGGTCTTCGGTCGCCTGTCCCAGGTCGTCCATTGATCCATGGGAAAATAACACCTCCATGCCTCAAGCCCATAAATGGGTGTATCAGTTCCGCGAGGGTTCCGCCAAAATGCGCGACCTCCTCGGCGGCAAGGGCGCGGGCGCCGCGGAGATGACACGGGCGGGCATGCCCGTGCCCCCTGGCTTCACGATCACGACCGAGGCGTGCCGCGCGTACTACAAGTCAGGCGGCAAATTCCCGAAGGGCCTGTGGGAGCAAGTCCTCCCCGCGCTGAAGATCCTCGAGCGCAACGCGCACAAGAAGCTCGGCGACCCCAAGGACCCGCTGCTGGTGAGCGTGCGCTCGGGCGCCAAGTTCTCCATGCCCGGGATGATGGACACCGTCCTCAACCTCGGTCTGAACGAAGACACCACCAAGGGCCTCGCCGCCCTGACCAGGGACGAGCGGTTCGCGCTCGACGCGCGGCGCCGTTTCGTCCAGATGTTCGGCAAGACGGTCAAGGGGATCGATGGCGACAAGTTCGAGCACGCGCTGCAGGAGGCGAAGAAGAAGGCGGGGGTCAAGACCGACCCCGAGCTGAAGCCCGAGCATCTGCGCTCGCTGGTCGCCCGATTCCTCTCCATATATAAGGAAGAGACGGGCAAGGAGTTCCCGTCCGACCCGGTCGAGCAGCTGCGCGAGGCGATCGACGCGGTGTTCAAGTCGTGGAACACCGAGCGCGCCAAGACCTATCGCCGCATGGAGCGCATCCCGGACGACCTCGGCACCGCGGTGAACGTGCAGATGATGGTCTTCGGCAACATGGGCGGCACCTCCGGCACCGGCGTCGCCTTCACGCGCAACCCCATCACCGGCGCCAGGGAGCTGTACGGCGACTACCTGGCCAACGCGCAGGGCGAGGACGTGGTCGCCGGCGTGCGCGACACCGAGCCGATCAGTGCCCTGAAGCGACACATGCCGAAGGTCTACGCGCAGTTCGAGCGCTACGCTCGGCAGCTCGAGAAGCACTACAAGGACGTGCAGGACCTCGAGTTCACGATCGAGCGCGGCAAGCTCTACATGCTCCAGACGCGGTCCGCCAAGCGCACCGGCGAGGCCGCGGTGAACATTGCGGTCGACATGGTCAAGGAGCGCCTCATCACGAAGAAGGACGCGGTGGCGCGCGTCGAACCTCGCCAGCTGGAGCAGCTGCTGTTCCCGCGCGTCGATCCGAACGCCAAGGTGCATCCGCTCGCGCGCGGAGTGCCCGCTTCACCGGGCGCGGCCAGCGGTGGTGCTGTATTCGACGCCGACACGGCGGTCGAATGGGGGAAGCAGGGCAAGGCCGTGATCCTGGTCCGCGTTGAGACCAACCCGAACGACGTCCACGGCATGGTCGAGGCGAAGGGCATCCTGACCCAGACCGGCGGCACGGCGAGCCACGCGGCGCTGGTCGCGCGCGGCATGGGCCGGCCGTGCGTCGTCGGCGCGAGTGCGATCGACGTCGACGTGCGGCAGCGCAGGTTCTCCGCCAACGGCACCACGATCAAGGAAGGCGACGAGATCACGATCGACGGCACCACCGGCGACGTGTACGTGGGCAACGTGCCGACGATCGAGGCCCGCTCGCTCAACCAGCACCCCGCGGCAAGCTCGATCCTGCGCTGGGCGGACGAGTTCCGGCGGCTCGAGGTGTGGGCGAACGCCGACTATCCGCGCGACGCGGCCAAGGCGCGCGAGAACGGCGCGCAGGGCGTGGGCCTGTGCCGGACGGAGCACATGTTCATGGAGCAGGAGCGCCTGCCGATCGTGCAGGCGATGATCATGGCCTCCACGACGCAGGAGCGCGAGAAGCAGCTCGCACGGCTGCTGCCCATCCAGCGCGGCGACTTCGAGGGCATCTTCAAGGAGATGGCGGGGTTGCCCGTGATCATCCGGCTCATCGACCCGCCGCTGCACGAGTTCCTGCCGAGCCTGGAGGAATTGATCCGCGAGACGACCCACCTCAAGGACACGGGCGAGAACCCGACGCTGCTCGCCGAGCGCGAGAAGGTGCTGGCCCGCGTCGAGGAGCTGCACGAGGCGAACCCCATGCTGGGCCTGCGCGGCGTGCGCCTGTCGATCCTCTATCCCGAGATCACGCGCATGCAGGTGCGCGCGATCATCGAGGCGGCGTGCGACCTGCGCAAGCGCAAGATCGACGCGAGGCCGGAGATCATGATCCCGCTGGCCGGCACGGTCGCCGAGCTGCGCGTGGTGCACGCGGAGCTGAAGCCTGTGGCCGAGGCGGTGCAGAAGGAGATGGGCGTGAAGGTGCCGTACAAGTTCGGCACCATGATCGAGATCCCACGCGCCGCACTGACCGCCGGCGAGATCGCGCAGGAAGCCGAGTTCTTCTCGTTCGGCACCAACGACCTGACGCAGACGACGTTCGGCTTCTCGCGTGACGACGCGGAGCGCGCGTTCATCGTCCGCTACCTGGAGCAGAAGATCCTGCCGCGCAACCCGTTCGAGACGATCGACGAGGCAGGCGTCGGGCGGCTGATGGCGATTGCGGTCAAGGAAGGGCGCAAGACGCGCAAGGACCTCGAGGTCGGCATCTGTGGCGAGCACGGGGGAGACCCCGACTCGATCCACCTGTGCCACAAGCTGGGCCTGAACTACGTGTCGTGCAGCCCGTTCCGCGTCCCGGTGGCCCGGCTAGCTGCAGCCCAGGCGGCAATCGGAGACTCGACGAAGGACAAGTAACCCCCAGAAATTACGCCTCGTTGTATCCAACGGTGCGTCTCCTGCGCTCGGATTTCGCCTCGCTGGCGGTCACCGGTGCGAAATCGTCCAGATGTGCACCGCTTGGGCCCGGCTGTGTAGTCCGTTAGCGGCGTAAAGGCGTTCCAGCTGCGTCCGCACTGTACGTTGGGAGACCTTGAGGTACAGCGCGATCTGTTTGTCCGAATAGCCGGACGCGATCAGCGTGACAATCTCGATCTGTCGAGGACTGAACCGCGCTTCCATATCGTTAGCGCAATCAAAGGCGACCGACACACCTGGAGCAATTCGCGTTTTCGCATGTAGTCGTTTTCGACGACGCGCCTATCAGACCGGTTCGCCGTCCTCCGAAGGTGACTGTCTTCCGACCATCCAGGTGGCCGCCGCCTCGGCCCGGTTGTGCAGCCCGTGCTGCGCGTACAGCCGCTGCAGGTGAGTCCGCACGGTAAAGGGAGACAGCTGCAGCCTCGCTGCGATCTCTTTGTCGGACAGCCCGGCCGCGACCAGTCGCATGATCTCTCGCTGTCGCGGCGAGACGCTCATCGTGACGATGGGAGAAGAGGCCTGGCGCTTCGACTCCGCATTTGCCTCGTGCAGTTGCAGGTTCGCCCTCAGGAGGCGCTGCACGGCCACGAAGCCGAACCCGAGGAACAGCCAGACCAGCGCCACGCCGAACGCGTTGATCGTGCCCGATCCCGTAGCCGCCACGGCCAGAAAAACGACGACCGCCACGGCGGGGACGGCAACGACCGATGGCCGCCAGCTCGGCCAGACCGCCGCCACCACCATGGAGTAGCCGAGCAGGCCGTCGTGCCATATGCGGGGGTTGCTGAAAGTGAGGACAACCGCGATCGCGGTCATCCCGACCAGCACGCCCGCCGAAAGGACTGAGTCGGAGCCGGTCCTGGGCTGAAGCCAGAACCACGCCCACACCAGGACAAAGGTGGCGAGTCCCAGCAGCGAGGAGTCGAGCTCTGCGGGCGGCAGCCCGCGCGACAGCAGCAGAAGGAGGGGCCAGACCAGGATCAGGATCCAGGACAGCGGCACGAGCCGGCCCGCTCGCTGCCAGGTCGTCGCGTTGCGAAACCAGCCCAGGAACTCCGGCCTGAACGAGTCCGGCGCCGCGGCCGCAACAGCGGAAAATCTCACCTGCCCCACCGGTACGGTGATTATGGCCGCCCCTGGAGCGACGTGCGAATTTCATGGGCAGGGCCCGCTCGGGCGCATCGAGCCGAGGTCTGGCAGCGACCGGCCCAGGTAGCGGCCGAGCGTTCCATCTTCGCCGACCTCGTAGTAGCCGGTCCGCCCGCCGCCCGCATAAGCGACGCCCGCCCATGCGATGAGCAGCGGCGCGAACGCGAACCAGAACCCGGCCCTGACGACCATGGCTGCCGGCGCAAGGATCACCGCAAGCGCCAGCAACGCCGCGCCGATGACCCTTCGGCGGCGTTCACCGACGTAGGCGATGGGTCGCCGCAAATCTGAGGCGTGCTGCGGCACCCAGACCCGACGCACGACCAGGCCGGCCGATATTTTCGATCTGTCGAGCACGCTTGCTTCCCTTGTGGCGCGATGAGAACACCCAGAGGGGAATTTCCGAAAGTCCGCATAACTACCGACATGGCCTGACCGTGTCGGTGGAATTGCCGACTTGTGACATCGATCAGCCACGCATACGTTGGCCTCGCTGTACGGCGCGCGCGACGTTTGCGAAATAACAAATGGAGGCCAAGCGTATGAGTGCGGTTGTTCGGCGTCGTGCATACGACATCGAGGCGACGTGGTGGCTTGCCGCCGCGGCGCTCGTTCTCGCGTTCACCCTCCTGGCGCAGGTCCCGCTCGGGAGCCTGTCCCACTGGGTGGCGTACCTGCTGATCACGGGCCAGGTCAACGCATGGGGGGCGGTGGGCATGATCCTCGCCGTCCTGCCGTGGTGGATTCCCCACACCGGAGCGTTGGTCTCCGCGCTGTTCTGGTGGGCGCAGTTCGTCATCGCCTTCGGATGGGAAGGACTCGGCGTCGCCATCGGAGCCATCAGCTGGACCGGCATCGGCGCACTGGTCATAGCGGTCGTCGGAGGCGCTCTGATCGGTTGATACTTCTCGCGGCTATGCGGAGGCCGGGGGACTTTTCTCCCGGCTTCCGGCGGCCCTATGACAGAACACAAGGAGTGAGGACGACGAGTCCGATGGCGAGGCTTCTGTTTCGCGCTTCGCGATTCCTGCTGATGGCCGCTCCGGTGGGCATCCTCGGACCTCGATTCGGCGGGCTTCTGTTTATCGGCATCGCAGCGTTCGCGGTGACCTCCCTGCGAGAAGAGGCGCAGGAAGAGGCGAAGGTCGAGGCGCGAATCAAGCAGATGCCTTCATGGGCGAACGCGCGGCGCGCTCAGGGCGGCCCCAGTCCAGTCCTCGAGGCCTGGCAGAAGTGGCTTCTCATCTGGGGCAGCTGGGGCTGGAAGAGCGAGCCTTTGCTGGCGCGCTCCTGGTTCTCGAAAGCAAGGCTCGTCCCCAGTGAGCGGTCCTACATGCTGGTAGACGAGGAAGACGAGCCTTCACTTTCGGATCGCCTCGCCGTCATCGCCCTGCTCGTCGCGCTGGCTGGCCTGCCGCTGGCGATCATCGCCATCGGCTGGGTGGGCGGGGGCTCGCTCGGCGTGCAGACAGGCTCGCCATATCACTGGGTCTTCGACCTGTCGCTCCTCCTTCTCATCGCCGGCTACGTGGTCCTCACGCAGCTGCACGAGCAGATCTTTCTCTTCACCAGCGTCCGCATCAGCGACCCCGAGCTCGAGGCGATGAGCGCGCCGGCAGAGTTGAGAATCTCGTACCTGCCGCAGCCTGCCAACCGCTGGCTGCGCGCCGGTCTCCTCGACCGTCCTTGGCGCAGGGCTGTGCTCATCAACGCAATCGACTACGAACGCCTGCCGCGAGACGAGATCAAGGCACTCGTCGCGCACGAGATGGTTCACCTGCGCAGGCACCACGACCTTCTCTACGGCGTCCAGCTGCGCCTGATCCTGGTCGGCATTGCCGCGGTCTACTGGGTCATCGACCTGTTCGGCCTGATCCCGACGCTGCCCAATCCGCCACTCCCGATCTCCCTGGGAATCCTGGGTGCGGCCGTGGTCGCGGGCGTTGTCCTCCTTCCATATCTCTCCGGCCGCCTCGCCGAGCGCGATGCGTACATCGGTGCCGCGGACGCGGTCGGCGCGGCTCCGGTGCTTCGCCTGCTCAGGGCGGACGGAGCTCCGCAGCCGCAATGGGTGCGCGAGATGACCGCCGAGCTGGCGAAGAGGGCCGATGCAGAGGCCCGGCTTCGGACCGAGGGCGAGGCGCGATGAGGGTCGCGCTCACCTCGTTCCGAATCTCGATCGCGGCCATGCTCGGCGCCCGCCTTCTGGGGGCACTTGGAGGAGTCCTCCTCAGCCAGATCTGGCAGAACGAGCCTGCGCTAGCATCCGCGCGCGCCACGTTTTCCGCACAGTCACTGCTGACGGGCAACCTCAAGGGCACTGCTGCGGTCGGGCTGCTCAGCGGCGCAACCGGAGGCGTGGCGGGTCTGCTTTTCAGCCTCTCGGACGGCTTGCGCTATGGGCTCGCCTTGTCAGGCGGAGCCGTCGCGACGCCTGCGCACGGGCTGCCGGCGGAGCTCGCCTTCATCGCGTTCCCGTGGCTCGAGTTCCTGGCTGTCAGTGCGAGCGCCGCGGGCGCCAGCGTCCTTTTCTGGCGTTTGTGGTTCGGCCGGCGCCCTCTTCTCCAGACCAGGGCGGCCCTTGGCGTTGGCGTTGCGATCGTCGCTTCCCTGATCGCCGCGGCCCAGCTGGAAGCATGGCTCCTCCAATGATTCGACCCGCGCAGCAGCCCATGCGGATCGTGTTCCTGGCCGTGCCCCTGGCAGGGATTTTCGTCGGCGCCACGCTGATGCGCACCGACCATCAGATCCATTGGGCCACAGGTGCGGCCTATGCGGTAGGCACCGTCGCCATCGCGGCCAACCTGGCATTTCAGTTTGTGTCTCTCCGTTTGCTCATCCGCGTGCTGCGCCGCCACGGCGCAATGTTGCTCGAGGGCGTGGAGCCAGTCACGATCCTCGCGCTGCTCGCCGCCGGGACCGCAGCGTCCGCGGGCCTCGTGCTGGCCGCCGTGCGGATTCAGCCAGGACTCACGACCGTGGCCACCGCGATGTTTCCGGGCCTGACACTTGTCCTGGCGATGGCCGGCGCGCTGCTGCTGGCCCCTGGCCACCGGCTGGCCGCGCGCCGTGCCCTCGTGTTGGTGTTTGCAAGTCAGTTTCTGCTCACACTGTCGTTGAGGCTGCTCTAGTGATGCGCTGGGGTTTGCTGTTCGGCTCTGGGATCGCGCTCGCAAACCTGGTACTTCAGTTCGCCCTGACGCCCATCCTTCCGTGGCAGCTCATCGGTCTGCTCAGCTTGGCTGCGTGGTTGGGAGGCGTCGTTGCGGCCGGCATGTTCGCAGGGCGAACCGGCTCGCTCCGCGCGGCAGCCGGTTCCGCTCTCATCGCGGCAGCGGTGGACGCCGTCCGGAGTGCCGCCGTGGCGATGGCCG
>Ga0209807_1000392_pt1 | contig 19931 bp, 27 predicted proteins | sample GraSoiAngelo_154_FD_186168 | JGI IMG/M metagenome (GOLD analysis project Ga0209807, IMG submission 186168) | Grasslands soil microbial communities from the Angelo Coastal Reserve, California, USA - 14_1009_13_20cm (SPAdes) (version 2) | ecosystem: Environmental > Terrestrial > Soil > Grasslands ... | reverse complement strand
GCACTTTGGTAAAGAGGAGTTCGTTACCTGGCAGCAATGTTGACTGCTCAACCGCGAAGGTTGTTTCAGGGATGGTTAGGACGGACGGCGCGATTTTGGAGATCGGAACGATTTCACATCTGACGACGGGCGCGTTCATTAATCAAGCGGTCAAGAAAAGCGGGCGCACGACCGGTTTGTCGCGCAGCTCCGTTTCGGGACTGAATGCGACCATTAGCGTGACTTACGATAACGAATGCGCTGGCGGGACGGCGTTTGCCAAGACGTTCACTGGCCAGATCGTGACCAACAATCGGGGCAGCAAATTCCTCAACAGCGGTGACTCGGGTTCGCTGATGGTGGAGGATGTGACGACAAATCCTCGCGCGGTCGGCCTGCTCTACGCTGGCAGCAGCGTGGACGCGATCGCCAATCCGATCGACGAAGTGCTCGCTTTCCTCGGCGCGACGATGGTCGGTCAATAAACCGATTGATTGATCTTGCGAATTCTAAACACCCGTTCGCTGCGCGAACGGGTGTTTTCCTTTGAAAAAGCTCTCAAGTCATGGTGAGAGATCGATTGCGATGCGCATGCTATTCATTGGTGGTCGCAGTGTTTCTGATCGGCTGCCGGCACAACATGGCCCAAAGTAATTCGCCTCCGCCCAAGCGCGACATCAACGCCGTGCTTCGCGATCATGATAAAGAGCTCATGGCAATTCCGAACGTCGTTGGGATCTACGTCGGAGTGCTCGGCGACGGGAAAACGCCCTGCCTCAAAGTGATGCTTTCTCGAAAATCGCCCGCGACCGAGCAGGCGATACCGCGATCGATCGAGGGTTACGATGTCGTTACCAAAGTGACCGGAGATATCCGACCACTGCACACGCCCTGACTCGCGAAGCCTTAACTTTTCAAGCCCGTAACGTTGCGTTAGTTTCTTCGAGCATGTCCTGCGCAAAAATCGATCCGGCGCTGCACCAGGCGCATAAACCGCCCTGGATCAAGGTCCGATTGCCGTCGAACCCGGTCTTCTTTTCGACTAAAGCGCTGATTTCCGATCTGCGGCTCCACACCGTTTGTGAAAGCGCGCAGTGCCCGAACCGCTGGGAATGCTGGAGCCACGGCACAGCCACGTTCATGATCGCGGGCGATCGTTGCACGCGTGCGTGCGGATTTTGCGCGGTGACCACGGCGAAACCGTTTGCTTTGGAGGAAGACGAACCGCAACGCGTGGCCGAAGCGGTGATGCGAATGAAGTTAAAGCATGTGGTGGTTACCGCCGTCGCGCGCGATGATTTGAAAGACGGCGGTGCGAATCATTTCGCACGAGTGATCGCTGCGATCCAAAAAATGGATCCGTCGATTATCATCGAAGTACTGGTGCCCGATTTCCACGCGGATGATTCATGCATCCAGACGGTCCTCGATGCTCGCCCCGACGTTTATAACCACAACATGGAGACGGTGGAGCGGCTTACGCCGATGGTGCGATCGCGGGCGAAGTATCGAACGTCGTTGCAAGTATTGCGACGCGCGAAGGAACTTTCGTCCCGCGGCTGCGGGATCGTAACGAAAAGCGGGATCATGCTCGGCCTCGGCGAGACCGAGCCGGAGATCTTTCAGACGATGGACGATTTGCGGGAAGTCGGCTGCCAGGTCTTAACGATGGGTCAGTATCTGCGGCCGACGCCAAATCATTTGCCGGTCGTCGAATTCATCACGCCGGAACAATTCGATCTTTATGGCGAGATCGCGCGCAAAAAAGGATTTGAGCACGTCGCTTCCGGTCCGCTCGTGCGCAGCTCTTATCACGCTGCCGACTTTCATCCGGTTGTCCGCTGAGGATGGAGGCGTCGAGAACTGCGGCGGTCATTCCCGCTTACAACGAGGAGAAGCATATCGGCGACGTCGTTCGCCGAACGCGGCAGAAACTCGACGACGTTCTTGTCGTCAATGACGGTTCGCGAGACAAGACGGCGGACCGCGCGCGCGAAGCCGGTGCCAAAGTGATCGTTCATCAAAAAAATCGTGGCAAGGGGGAGACGATTAAAACTGGATTACGTCACTGGCTCGAACGACAAATCGATTTCGTCATCATTCTCGATGCGGATGGTCAGCATCGGCCGGAAGAGATCGATCGTTTCGTGGCGGCTGCACTTTCCGCCGACGAACCAAAACTCATTCTTGGCAACCGAATGAACGATGTTTCGTCGATGCCGCGCGTCAGGCAGATCGTTAATCGCTGGATGAGTCAACGGATCAGCGCGGTTTGCGGTCAGGAAATTCCCGATACGCAATGCGGCTTCCGAATGATACATCGACAATTAATTCCCGACTTGCTTGGCGGCGCGGCGCGTTTCGATTACGAAACCGAAATGTTGATCGTGGCCAGTCGGAAAGGTTTTCGGATCGATTCAGTGCCGATCAGCACCGTCTACTCCGATGAAGTGAGTAGCATTCACCCGGTGCGCGACACGCTCCGCTTCTTCAAGCTGATGCGGCGCTACAAAAAGGGTAGGGGCGATTGACCGCGCGAGTCCGGCTCGGGCTCGCTCGTGGAATCACGGTTTTTTCCCCGGCAATGGTTTACTGCTCTTAATAATCTCGTCTTCCGGCGTGAGCTTGGGCGCTTTGCCGCTGAAAATGACCCGGTTTGGTTTTTCCGCGAGTGATTCGACTAACGTCTTCGCGTGGGTAGTGACAACTTTCAGATTGAGCAGGATCACATGCAGCTCCTTCATCTGCTCCTGAAGGGACTTGTCGGTCGTGCCGATAAACGTGTCTGCAGTGCCGAAGAGTTTGTCGGCATCCTTCGAAACGCTCTCCAGGTTTTTGACCACGTTTTGCAAATTATCGACGTCGATTTTCAATGAATCGGCGAGCGGCCCGAGTTTGGGCATGAATTCGCCAAGGTCGCCGTGCAAATCGGTGACGGTAATATTGAGATTATCAAGTAGCTTGTTTGCATTTTCGAAAAGCGGTCCGGCTGCGGCGGTGATTTGTTCGATCCCGTAAGCGGGGTGTCCTTCGATCGATGCATTGTTGGTGAGAGTTTTGCCGCCGGGTGTGCCGGCGGAAAGCGCGACAAATTTCGGTGCGAGCAAAGTGTCCGCGCTCAGGGTCGCAGTTACATCGACTGGTAACGGCGGAATTCCATCATTGAGTTCCACTGTCACAATGACGGCGTCTTTTTTGTTGTTCAATTTTGCGCGCTCGGCCGCCGTGAGATGGCGCATCGCAATCACGCGTCCGGCGGGCGCGCCCGCGTAGCGAACTTCCGAATGAACTTTGATGCCGGTGACATCTTCGTATTGGATTTGCAGAGTGCGCGCCGGTTTTTTCAAACGAAAGCCGGAGAGCGCAAACGTAAGCGCGGCGAGCAAGACGATGCTGCAAGCGATGACTGACAGCGCGACGAAATAATCTGAAAGGTTCTTCTTCATGCGGTCTTGCGATGAAATCGGTGACGCGCGGCGATAAACGGCCGCGGCTTCACGTGTTGATGGTGTTCATGTTCGTCCTGGGAAAGATTTAATGGAATCGGCCCATCGGCTTCGCCGTTGATGAACTGTTGCACTTCGGGGTTGGGACTGGTGCGAATTTCATCCGGCGTACCCTGCGCGACAATCGAGCCGTGACCAAGCATGATCATCCGCGTCGCGATCCGAAACGCGCTGGTCATGTCATGCGTGACGACCACGGCGGTCATGTGTTCTCCATGCGTCAGCTTGAGCGTGAGTTGATCGACAACCGCGGTCATGATCGGGTCGAGTCCGGAAGTTGGCTCATCGCTGAAGAGTAATTCCGGATCGAGCGCGAGCGCGCGGGCGAGGCCAACTCGCTTTTTCATTCCCCCGCTGATCTCGGCCGGCTTCAGATCTTCAAAACCGCTGAGGCCGACCATTTGAAGTTTTTCCTCCACGATTTCCTCAATCTCATCAACTGAGTTGTCGGTGTGCTGCAAAAGCGGGAGTGCGACATTTTCGCCGACAGTGAGAGAAGCGAGCAGCGCGCCCGATTGAAACAGCATTCCGAATCGTCGACGAACGGACGCGATTTCGTGTTCGTTCATGGTGGTAATTTCCTGGCCAAAGATTTTTACCGAGCCGGAGGTCGGCTTCATCGAACCGATAATATGGCGGAGCAACGTGCTCTTGCCGCAACCGCTCCCGCCCATGATAACAAGCGTCTCGCCGCGGCGAACATTAAAAGAAATGTCATTGATCACCGTGCGATCCCCGAATTTCCGGATAAGATCGACAACCTCAATCACTGGAGAGTCAGCGGGCGTTGGCATGATTAACAATGACGAAATCCGAATGACGAAGTTCGAAGGAAATCCGAAGCTCAAATGACAAAAAATCAGCACAGCTCTTTTGATCTTTGCGTTTCATCGTTGTTTCGTCATTTCTCACTTGTTCTCCAAATCTTGGAGAAAATCAGGTTCAGCTCCCTCGCTTCCATCCAGAGCTTTCGAGCTTTTGCTTTGAGTTCCGGCACCGCGCGAACAGTCATTCGAAGGAAATGTTTCGTCTCGCGCGCCTCTTTCCGGCATGTGCCGATGTTCTTAAGAAATTCTTTTTTTGATACGGCGTCGTTGGACTCCAAGTAGTTTGCACCAACACTCGTTCCGGCACCGACAAGTTGACTGATAATGCGGCTGGTCACGGCGCTTTGCGGAATTGTTCTTGTAAAATCAATGATCGCCTCGCCGAAGCGCGCCCTTCGCTCCTCTAAATCGTAGACCCGTTTTTCACCTGGCTCTTCCCGAATGACGGATGTGGCGCCATCATTCCAAAACGCCTCCTCTAAATAATTACGCGGGTTTTCGGATTTGGTCATTCCTTCAGGCTTCGCCATTCGAGCTTCGTCATTCCTCCTCATGCGCCAAAAAAGAAAATCCCGGTGAGGATGGCGTTAGTTACGAGCATTGCCAATAGTGCCTGAACAACGGATGCGGTGGTGGCTTGTCCGACACCTTCCGCCCCGCCTTCGACGTGCAGTCCCGCGTTGCACGCGATCGTGATGACGATCCAGGCGAAGACCCCGCTCTTGATCATTCCCGAATACAAATCCCAGGTCTCAGCGCTTTCGAGTGCACGCATAATGTAACCGGCGGTGTTGAAATTAAGCGCGAATCGGCAAACCGCCCAGCCGCCAAGCACACCGATGTAGTTTCCGAAAATCGTCAACGCTGGAAGCATGATAAGCATGGCAAGGAAGCGCGGCACGACCAGATATTGGACTGGATTGATCGCCATCACTTCCAACGCTTCGATTTCTTCGGACACTTTCATTGTTCCCAATTCGGCCGCGACGGCCGAACCGCTCCGACCAATCACTATCACCGCGATCAGGACCGGGCCCATCTCCCGCAAGATCGACAACATCACGAGATCGGGAACATAAATTTCCGCTCCCATCTGCTGAAGTGAGTGCGCCGCCTGCATCGCGAGCGTCACGCCGATGCTGAAGGCCGTCAGCGCGACCATCGACGTTGCGCGCACGCCGATGAAAACCATTTGCCGAAAAATTTGGGAGATACTAAAAAACTGCCCGGTAAAAGGCGCGACGAACACCCAGTAAAGCAAACTCAGATTCAGGCGCAGATAATTTTTCAACATCGGGGCGCGCCAGAATGACAAGGCGCGTGGAATGACGAAAGCCGAAAATCCGAGCCGGCTTGGCATTGCGGGCGATTGAGGTCAATCGCCCCTGCCTTGATCCTGCCGTTTAATATTTCCCTGTCGCACTTGAAGGGCGAAAATGAGAGCAGCAACGATCGCGCCGTTGGAAATCAGATTGAGCCAGACGGCAAGATCGAGATGTATGCAGCGATTAAATCAATCCGCGTTTGCGGAAATCGCCGATGTTTCCGCCGCTGGAGCGCTCGATCATGTCGATGGTGAACTTGAGCAGGCAAACCTCCCAGGCTTCGTCCACGCCTTGGATGATGGCGCTGAGCGGTTCGTCCCGGTGCTGAACATGCGACTTCGTGCGCGCGATAACGGATTCGATCGGATCGCGAAACATCTGCTCAGTTACGTCAGTCTTGCGAAACTGAAATCCGTAGCGGAGGACGGCCATATTGTGGGCGTGTTCGCGCAGTTGATTGGCGTAACGTTTCGCTTTCTCGCCAAACCCTTCCAGCAGCAAACGGCTGAAATGTTCCGGCGTGAGAATCTGCGGACGGTCGGCGTGAATTTTTCCGTCGCGGACGCGCACTTCATTCACCCGATCCATCAATTCGGAAATCAGATAAAATCGAAAACTGGTCGTGCCGAAGGTGGCGATCTTTTGCTCGGGCGCGAGGATCACCTGCGTGTTCTCGATCGCGTATTGGAAATCATCTTCCTTCATTTGGCGGCGGTGCAATTTAAGACAGCGCGCGGTTCTTTCAATCGAGCGCGGAAGCTTCGAGTGCACAGGTAGCGATCTCGCGGACGCGGGTCGATCGCCAGCGCAGGACTGCTTCGCCGGTGAAAAGCGCGAGCGCGAGCCAGATCAAAATGAAAGTGACGAGATGTCCGCGCGTAAATGGCTCGTGATAAAGGAAAACGCCAAGAAAGAACGAACCAATCGGAGAAAGATATTGGAGGAAGCCGACCGTGATCAGGCGCAGATGTCGGGTGGCGTAGCCGAACCAGAAAAGCGGAACGGCGGTGACGATGCCGGTGCTGATGAGCAAGATCGACAACGACCAGCCGGCGCGCCCGAACACGAGCGCGCCCGATCGCTGAAGATAAATGAGAAAAACCACCGCAAACGGAACGAGCAGGATCGTTTCGATAAACAAGCCGGGAATGGCGGCGGTGCCGGATTGTTTTCGGAGTAATCCGTAAAGTCCGAAGGTGACGCAGAGCAAGACCGCGATCCACGGGAAGCGGCCGTAACCGAAAGTGAGATTCAGCACGCCGAGCGCGGCGAGCAAAACCGCTGCGAACTGCAACCGGGTGAGGCGTTCGCGAAGAAAAATTGCGCCGAAGAGAACGTTCATCAGCGGCGTCATGAAATAACCGAGGCTGGTCTCGATGACGCGACCAACGTTGACCGCGTAAATGAAGAGAAACCAATTCGACGCGATGGCCAGACCGCCGGTCAGACAATAAATTCGCGCGCGACGCGAACGCGCATTGGCGATTAGTTCAGACCAGCGCCGCTGCCAGCTCAGCACGATCGAGAGAAAAATGGTCGTCCAAACAAATCGATGCGCGAGAATCTCAGTGGCCGGAACGGCGGCGAGAAGTTTCCAATAAATCGGGATCAGACCCCAGGTCGTGAATGCGGCGATTCCCGCGATGAGTCCGGAAGCTTCATGCAACTTCGCGGAATCCGTGCGCTCGCCAAAGGACGAGTCCGTCCGTCTGGCGGACAAGATCGACATCCTCGGATTGTAGCGACACGCGGACGCGCGTCGCACTAAATCGTTTCGCCGCTCGAAGTGGGCTCGAGCTTTACCGGGACTTTGCAGCTCCCGTTCCCACGTCGCTATTTTGTGCGACCTGGGTCACGAGCGACAAAAACGCAGCGTAGCCTTGATGCTGCATGCTGTCGGTCGGAATAAAACGCAACGCTGCAGAGTTCACTGCGTAACGGTGTCCGGTGGACGATGTTGAGTCGGCGACCAAATGGCCGAGGTGCGCATCGCTGCGTTTCGCGCGCACTTCGATGCGATGCATGTCGTAAGAATTGTCGTCCTTTTCGGCGATCAAATCTTTCGAAATCGGTTTCGTGAAAGTTGGGCGCCCGGTGCCGCCGTCGAACTTGTCGAGCGAACAAAAAAGCGGTTCACCGGTGATGACGTCGACATAGATCCCAGGGCGAACATTGTTCCAATATTCATTTTGAAACGCCGTCTCGGTGCCGTTTTGGCGCGTGACACGATATTGGTCCGGTTTCAGGCGCGAGCGAAGTATGGCATCGCTTGGCACTGGCCGGTTAGGACCAAACCCGGTGGTTTCTTTCGTAAGCGCATGCGCTGCGAGCGCAAAGTAGAGGGCCACGCCAATCAGGAGGGCGGCCACGCTGCACCCCACGCACAGGCTGACTCGTGATGTGTCGTCGCCGGTGATTCGAGTGCTGTTCATCTGGCCGCCTCGCTGCACTAGTGAAACAAGAAAACCAGACTTAAGTCACTCTTTTTTTTCGAACGGGTGAAGATATTCCGTGTAGCCTTCGGCCTCCATCTTCTCCACTGGAACGAAACGCATCGCGGCGGAGTTGACGGCGTAACGTTCGCCAGTGGGCGAAGTCGGGTCCTTGAAAAGATGGCCGAGGTGGGAATTGCTTAGCTTGGCGCGCAGTTCGATGCGCTGCATGTTATTCGAACTGTCGGCTTGCTGAAAAACGGAATCCGGCGAGATCGGTTTGGTAAACGTGGGTCGTCCTGTTCCGCCATCGAATTTGTCGAGCGAGCTGAAGAGCGGGTCGTTGGTGATAACGTCGACGTAGATGCCGGGGCGATTGTTGTCCCAATATTCGTTTCGGAACGCGGTCTCGGTGCCGTTTTGGCGGGCGACGCGATATTGGTCCTCGGTCAGTTTCGATTTCAGAACGGACTCACTCGGAACGGACTTGAGATAGTTATAATTGCCTGCCTTCTTTTTCTCCGCCTGAATGCTGCTGTAGTGAAGAAATCCCGCCATCACTGCGGCCGCGGCGAGCAAGCCGAGCCACAAGGTCAAATGCGACGAGCGCTTTGAAGGATGGCGAATTCGGTGCACGGTGAAATTTTTCGCTGATCTGTTTGGGTACCCTTTGATTTGACGAGCCGTAACCCCTCATTCATCAAAGTTTCGTACATAATACGCGGCCAAACCCGAATCTGGTTTGGTTGAAATACCGCTAGCCCGGCGATTATTTTTTCTTTTCGAAGAGCGGCAGGTAATGGCCGTAGCCTTCTTCTTGCAGTTTTTCGACTGGAATGAAACGCAACGCGGCCGAGTTGATGCAAAAACGCTGACCGGTCGGGGCCGGGCCATCGTCAAAAACGTGGCCGAGGTGCGAATCGCTTTTACTCCCGCGGACTTCGGTCCGTTCCATTCCAAGAGCGCGATCTGATTTTTCGGCAATGTTCTTGTGGTCGATTGGTTTGGTAAAACTGGGCCACCCGGTGCCGCTGTCGAATTTATCGAGAGAAGTGAAGAGTGGCTCGCCGCTGACAATATCGACATAAATCCCGGCGCGATGATTGTCCCAATATTCATTTCGGAACGGCGGTTCGGTGCCGCATTGCTGGGTGACGTGATATTGTTCCGGGGTCAGTTTCTTTTTTAATTCTTCCGAGGATGGCTTGGTCGAAGCTTGATTAGTGGATGATGGAGTTGTCATAGAGTTTGATTGGGGAACAGATTCATTCGGTTTCTGAGCGCGGGCGCGACTGAGGAAAATCAGCACCCCGAGCAACGCCACAAATACAACCGCACAGAAAATTAACATCCCGCGCGATGACGGCGGCGGGCGTTTCGGCAATTGAATCACGCCAAAATTTACGCCGTTTAATTCTGCCGTCCAGCCAACCACGAATTGACACAAATGGACACGAATTTACAACACGATTCGTTCCCACTCCAATTTGCGGTGCTTGAAATTTAGAACAACTCCGACACGCAATTTCGTGATCCGCAAATAATTTAACATCAGCCCACGTTCGTGGTCCGTGATTCGGTCGATGACTTTTGTGTCGACGACAACGGCATCGAATACGATCAGATCAGGAACAAACAAGCCAACCTTGTTCCCTTTATACAGCACGTCGAAAACAGGTTGCTGTCGAAACGGAATCTCTCGTATTCGAAATTCTACGACGAGCGCGTTTTCATATGGCTTTTCAACAATGCCGTGTCCGAGAGTATTGAGCACTTCGATCGCACACCCGACGATCTGAAAGACTTCGTCTTTGTACAGAAGCTTATCGTCATTCGTGTGCATTCGTGTTGATTAGTGGTTAATCCTAATCCGCGCGTCCAGCTTCCGGGACGCGGATGTAACGTCGGAAGAGGAGCAACCCGCTTGGCGCAACCGAAGCGGCCAGCGCGAAGATCAACCACAGGCTTGCCGCATGACATTCGCCATGCTCGGGGCAGAACATCGCAAGGAGCCAGCCACTTGTTCCGATCAGGAGTTTGCCGACCAGAAACGGAATGTAAGCGAGCGCGCCGTAGGAAGCCTCCTGACCAGGCGGTGCGATCGCCGCCGCGTATTCATAGACGCGCGGCGAATAGAAAGCCTCGCCGACGGAAAAGATCGTTAGGTAGATCGCCGACATGATGTAATACGGATGAACCACGCCGGTGAGTTGCAAGTAACCGTGTCCGAGCGCGTGTCCGAACGCGCTGTTTGCCGCCGGGACGAACCAATCCGCCGGCAAAGCCATGATGAAAACTCCCGCCGCGCAAATAATGCTGCCGATAATAACTATGCGATACGACGCGACGCGCTGGGTGAGGGCACCGATTACCGGAGCGAGCACAATAATAAGGATGGCATTGATCCCGGCCAGTTTGCCGACCGGCGCGTGTAATCCCATCTCGCGATCGCCGAACTTCGGGAAGACGTAATCCATTTGCAGAAAAATGGCTTTCAGGAATCCGATGAAGAGAAAGAACACCAGCAGGCGGTAAAATCCGGATTGCCCGATCAGGCGACGAAAAAGCGCGAGCGTGTCGTTCGAACCTTTCCGGACGGTACGCGCGATTTCGGTCCAAAAGCCGGAGCGAGCTGATCTCCCGTCTGAAGCCTGCCTGTTTGTTAACTGCCCGTCCGGCACGCCGCGTCGCAGAAAATAAATCGTCGGGAAGAGCAAGATCTCGAGCGCGAGACTGACGCCGAAGAGTTGTTCGTGCGGCGTCGGCTGAAATCCTGAGATGCTCACGTGGAGATCGAGCGAGCGAATGAAATCGAAAACATAACCGGCGACGAAGTAACCGACGTTCATTAGCGCGTAGATGATCGAGAACGCGATCGAACGTTGCGCGGTCGTGGAATAGATTCGCGTCGCCGCGAGCAAAACCGGTGTGCCGAGTGCTTCGCCGATCGCCAGCGGCAGCAAGCCGCAGACCAGCGCGAGCGTTGGACCCGTGCTCAAAATCATGACGCTGCGCGCAAATGTGCAAATCGCGACCCCGAGAAAAAAAGTTCGGCGCAATCCGATCGCGTCGGTGAGCGAGCCGGCGAGCAAGGTGAACACCGTCATGGCCGGCGCCCAGACCCAACCGACCAAAGCGCCGGCGGCCTGGTCGTTAAAGCCAAGGTCCTTCGACAACCAAAGCACCATCGTCTTGTTCGTGATCGAATACGCCGTGTAGATGAGGAACTTGATCAGGAACGTGAGCCAGAGTTCGCGTTGCGCGCCTTTGAGCACAGTGAACTTCGAAATGAATCCGCTGATCGCTCCCGGAGCGACGTGCTCCTCCGCCGGTGCAGTGCCTTTTAATGTTTCCGCCACGATGTCGATCTCGCCTTTACAACATCTCCGCCACAAATTCGCGCGCGTCGAACGACGCGAAGTTGTCGATCTTTTCGCCGGTGCCGATGAATCGCGTTGGAATTTTCAATTCATCCTGGATCGCGACCACGATTCCGCCTTTGCCGCTGCCGTCGAGTTTAGTCACGATCAAACCGGTAAGCCCGAGGGCTTGATGAAATTCGCGCGCCTGACTGAGCGCGTTGCCGCCGGTGGTTGCATCGACCACGAGAAGAATTTCATGCGGCGCAGTCGGATCGTTTTTGGACAGGGTGCGTTTCACTTTTTGAAGCTCAGCCATGAGGTTGGCTTTGGTGTGCAACCGGCCGGCAGTGTCGCAGATTAAGAAGTCGATCTTTTCATTCGCAGCTTTTTGATAGGCATCGTAACAAAGCGCAGCTGGATCCGCGCCGTATTGGCCTTGCACCATTTCAACGCCGAGGCGATCTGCCCAAACACTGAGCTGTTCAATCGCCGCAGCGCGAAATGTGTCAGCGGCGGCGAGCAGAATTGTATGTCGATCTTGCTTGAGCATTTGCGCCAATTTCGCGACCGAAGTTGTCTTGCCGGTGCCGTTTACGCCGACGATGAGAATCACGTTTGGTTTTCCTGAAAGGGGCTGAATGGGTTTCGCTTCTTTGGGCAGGATTTTCGCGATTTCTTCATGCGCGACTTTGATGACGTCCTGGATTCCAAGCAGCGACCAGGCTTCGCGCTCCTGAAGCTGGGCAATAATTCGTGTGGTTAGCGCGACCCCGATGTCCGTCCGAATCAACGCGTGCTCCAATTCGTCCCAGTCGATCGGTTTACCGGCGAATTGTTGTGCAAGCGCTTCAAGAAACTTCACGGAACTAGACAGAATTTACAAAATTTACAGGATGAAAAACAGAGGGGTTGTCGATCTTGCCTTGATTCAAACAATTCTGTTAATTCTGTCTTTCTTTCTGGGAAGAGGAGACAGCTTCCCGCGCGGGGCGAGTCAGATCTTTTCGGACGCGATCGAGAATGCCATTAACGAAACCACCGGATTCGGCGCCGCCAAAAGTTTTTGCGAGTTCGATTGCTTCGTTGATCGAAACAATCGGCGGAATATCGTCACGATAAAGCATTTCGTAGATGGCGAGTCTCAAGACGTTGCGATCGACTGTGGAAATGCGGTTGAGATTATAATTCTCGCAATAGCGTTTGATTCGCTCGTCAATTTCCGGGAGGTGCGCAATCATCCCTTCGATGATCGGCTGGGCGAATTCGCGCACGTTCGCTTTAACGGGACAAAATTCCCAAAAGTCGTCCATCCGTTCGGGAGTTTCGCCGCGTTGGAGATCGCGCCAGAAGTGATATTGGATGGCCGCTTCGCGCGCGCGTCGCCGTTTACCCATATCACTTATTTGTTCCGCAACTTCGAGATCACATTCGAAATCTCGACTGCAGCCCGCGCCGCTTCCGTGCCACGATTTATTTCATTTTCAAGGCAGCGCTCGCGCGCCTGAGTTTCGTCGTCGAAGCTCAGGACGGCGTTGATGACGGGAACTCCGTGAGCAACCGCGATTTGTTGGAGCGCATCGGTCACTGATCGGCTTAAATTTTCGGCGTGATCAGTTTTGCCTTTCAAGATGACGCCGATAGCGATGATGGCGTCGCCGCGTTTTTGCAAAGCGATCTCGCGGACGACGAGCGGAATTTCGAACGCGCCCGGAACTTGCAGGAGCGACGTCGTTGCGCCGGGGATCAGCGTGCGCAATTCCGCAGTGGCGTGATCGATTAAACCCTGCACGTAGGTGGAGTTGAATTGGCTGGCCACGATCGGGAAGTGTCGTTTGCCGCCAACGGCAGTGCCGACAGTGCGCGGGCGAGGGGGACTCAAATTCGACATTGCTCTTTAATCCTCCAACAAGCCCGTCTCGGCAAGAGCACGCGAGCTTGATTAGAGACGAGAGAGGGCTTTTTCGGCAAGCGCCTTACAATTGTTGATCTTGGCCTCTTCGCTTTCAGGTCCGCCAACGCTGACGCGGATGAAGACATCGTTTTTTAAAACATAAAGCGCTCCGCCCACGCGGTTCGCCGTCCAATAGGCAGCCTCCCCGACGCCTTCCATCTTTTTCGGCGGTGTTCCCTTTTCTTCATCTTGCTCGCGTAAACTTTCTCTCTTTTTCTCGTCGCCCTTTTCCTCTTTCGTTTCTCCTTCGTAGCGGCCGAATGTTTCTTTCCAAAAATCTTTCGGATTGCGCGCCTTGGGCGATGCCGGATCACTTTGTGTCACCGCCAGGCTGACCGACTTGTTGAAGGTCTCTGCGTTATAGAAACATTGCGCGATCCGAAAACTGCCGTCGGATTGTTCGCTGGGTTTGACGTCCTTAATCGGCGAGCCCTGAATCGCCTGGACTTCCTCGGCCGAAATTAATCCGCAAGGGTCGATCTTCGGCCGTTTTGAAGGGGCGCTGGTTGAGTTTATTTTGGATTTCTGGCAGCTCGCCAACATCGTGAGCATGCCGATTAAGAAAACGAGTGCGAGTCGCCGAGTTTTGGATGCCAGGAATGTCTCAATCATAGAAATCAGCTCTTTTCGGTTTCGGCCACAGGGCGTGCGACCAGCAAACCGGTTAGCAGAAAAACCAGCGCCGCTGAAAACAAGCAATACCGGCAGAACGCGTGGAGCCGGAACGCCTGGACGAAGAGCAGCCAGAGCGTCATGCCGAACATGGCGATAACCGTCCAGGCGAAAAATCTTCGAGCGTGGCCGTAGCCAAAGCCGGCAAAAGTAGCGAACGCGAAAGCGCTGAAATAAGCGAGCGCGCCTAAACCGCTCACCGGAATACCGCCGATCTTCGCGTAACTGCTGCCCAGGACTTGAAAACAGTCGGGCGATCCGCCGCAAACCGCCGTTTCACCGGACAAAAAGACGACCGTGAGATAAGTAGCTTCAGCCAGGCCTACCAGCGAAATCAGCGCTGCCGCGCTGTAGAAGATTGTCTGGATGCGTGAGCGGCCCATTGCCGATCTTCGAGACTGATCCTCGCGGGATTTCATGAAGAAGGTTTGGCTTTTTTCACTGCGGCTTCGACCATGCCCGGCAGTTCGTCCGGACTGATTTGCTTTGAGGGGACGACTTCATTGTTGAGAAAAATAGTGGGCGTTGTTTTTACGCCAATCGCCGCTCCCCGGTGCTGATCGTTCTCGACTTGTTGTTGAACCTCACTGCTGTCCATGTCCTCTTTAAAGCGGCCCAGATCGAGTTGAAGCATCCCGGCGTAGGCGCTGAAGAGCGCGCGCGCGTCAGTCGATTTGCTCCAAACCGCCTGCTCGCGATAAAGCAGATCGTGCATTTGCCAAAACCGACCCTGGCGTCCGGCGGCTTCGGCGGCGAAGGCCGCCTCCTTCGCATGAGCGTGAATTGCCAGTGGAAAATTACGATAGATTACACGCAGGTTGTACTGCTTTTGCAGTTGGTTGATTGGTTCGGAGAGAATGCCGCAAGGCGGACATTGAAAATCGCCGAACTCTTCGAGCGTCACGGCCGCGTCGGCCGGTCCGAGAGCATGGATCGACTCACCGGATGGCAGAGTTTCAGTCTTGGAAATTTTCGGTGTCGGGTTGGCGGAACGTTTGGCGCGATAAAGAAATGCGGCACCGCCAACCGCGAGCAGACCCACCAAAGCGACGATAATAAACGGCAGATATCGTTTCATTAGCTCAGCGCGGACATATAGTTACAACCCTTCGAATCCCACAATCGCCTCTCGGCGGCTGCATCAACCTCCGGTGAATTCCAGCGACTCTGGTAGGGCGAGACTCTGTCGAGCCGAGGCAAGAAATCAAATTACAGCAGATGGCCGAGCTTTACTTTTTTTGTCTCGAGGTATTTTTCGTTGTGCGGATTGGCCGCCGTTCGAATCGGCACCTGCTCAACCATTTCCAACCCGTAGCCTTCCAAACCGACGACCTTCTTGGGATTGTTCGTGAGGAACCGGAACTGCCGCACGCCGAGATCGAACAAAATTTGCGCGCCAAGTCCGTAATCTCGTAAATCTGGGGGCAAGCCGAGCTTCGCGTTGGCTTCGACGGTGTCGAGTCCTTCCTCCTGCAACTTGTAAGCGTGAATTTTTGCCGCCAGACCAATGCCTCGTCCTTCCTGCCGCATGTAAACCAGAACCCCATTTCCTTCTTCAGCAATCTGCCGCAGCGCCGCATGCAATTGATTGCCGCAATCGCACCGGCGCGATCCAAACACGTCGCCCGTGAGACATTCGCTGTGCACGCGCACCAGCGTCGGCTTGTTCTTGTCGATCTTGCCTTTGACCAGCGCGAGATGATGCATTCCATCGAGCGTGGCACGATACAAATGCAAATCGAAATCGCCGTAATCGGTCGGCAACTTCACTACCTGCTCGAGCTCGACCAGTTTCTCGCTTTTGCGCCGGTGCGCGATCAAACTTTGGATCGTGCAAATGCGCAGTCCGTGTTTTTTCCGGAACTCCATTAGCTCCGGCAGCCGCGCCATCGTGCCGTCGTCGTGCAAAATTTCGCAAAGCACTCCCGCCGGTTGCAATCCAGCCATCTGCGCAAGATCGACCGCCGCTTCGGTGTGACCGGCGCGGCGTAAAACTCCACCGTCTTTCGCGCGCAACGGAAACACGTGCCCCGGTTGAGTCAGATCGTCCGGTGACGAATGCGGATTCGCGATCGCCAAAATTGTCGTCGCACGATCGTAAGCACTGATGCCGGTTGTGACCCCGCGAGCCGCGTCCACTGAAACCGTGAAATCCGTCCGCTGCGCTTCGCGATTCTGCGTCACCATGCGTTGCAAACCGAGCTGCTCGGCGCGTTCGTTCGAGATCGGCACGCAAATCAAACCGCGCCCGTGCGTCGCCATGAAATTAACCGCTTCCGGCGTCACCTTCTCCGCCGCAATCACCAGATCGCCCTCGTTCTCGCGGTCGGCATCGTCCGTCACGATAACAATGCGTCCCTTGGCGATGTCGCTCACCACATCGTCAATCGCATCGAACTGAAACGTTTCCGCCGCCTTTGTTATCATTATCGGACTAATATTGTAGCGGCAGGCCGATGCTCTGTCGAGCCGACGACTATTGCTTCTCGCTCGAGGCCACAATCGCTTCCTCGCGATACATATCGCGGTTGCTGCCTTGGAACTCGGCCTTGAGTTTCACTTTGAATTGGGAAAGATCGACCAGGTCCCAGCGGGTAAATCTCCACCTGGCGTACCTTTCTCGCGGCTCGTGCTCGAAGCCGACAACGAAATGGACCGCGTCGTCGCGCACTTTATTGGTCGCGAGTTTCGGTTCGAAATAAAATGTGCGGAAAGAGTTATCTCGACTTCCTACCGCGTAAAGTTTCGGATCGAGATAGAAGACGCGCTTGCTCGCAAGATCGACAACCCGCAAGTCGGGATAGCCCGATCGTTGAATCTTGCCGTCGGCCGTTCTTGGAAAATCGCAGCCCAGGCCCGGAGTCGAATTGAGTAACTCGCGCAACGTATCTTCGAAGTGGCTGCTGACTTCGTTAATGCGCGCGATCTTTTGGATGGGACTGTCTTCTGCGTTCGATCGCTTCGTTGCTTCATCGCACGCTGCGCTGATTGCTTTCACGACCCGCTGATCGACTTCGTTCTTTGGGTCGAACGGCAGCACTTTCTTGCCTGTAACATCGACAATGACCTCGTTGAAGGGAATACCGCGCAATTGCGCTTCTTCATCGACCAACCACGGAATCAGTTGATCGACGGGTACCTTCGGTGATTGCTGTTGTAAGGCAGGCGCTCCGCGCGTCAGATCCGTTTCGGCAACCTCAGCTGCTGTCCGGCAATTCAGAAGTGCAGCTAAAAGAAAGAATCGGCCAATCCGGTGCAATGCTAAATTCCGATCTCGAAAACGTCTCACGTAAACCGTTCCCAAAACGAATCGCCCGGCCAGCCTTGTCCGAATCGCCGCAAAGCCTGGTAAACGGCGCTGCATTGAAAGGCCGTCGCGCTCAGATCAGGCATGGCTTCGTAGGCAAGGATAGTATCGCATTGTTTGCGCGATAAGCTGGTTGTGCTGCCGTTCTCCAAAGGAACTCCTCCGTGATTTTGATAGAGTAAGTCATGCACCCAGCCGCCCAATTCAATCCGCGGGTCGTCGCTAGCCATGAAGATCGACCAGGCAAACTGCGGGATGGACGCAAGGTCCGAATCATACCCGAGCGGAACGACGATTACCCCGCCGGCGATGTCGCTCCGAAATCGCAAAGGCACTTTCAAAATGAACCGTGCGATCTTCACCGGCTCGTTTTGCGCGATCAATTTCCATGGCGCGAGCTGGATCGACACGTCGCCGTCAACGTCGAAAAAGCGGTTCACATTTGTTCTCTAGCACGCGCAATTGGCTGAGACGAGGCTGTTGTCGTTGCAGGCCGGGCTGAGCATTCGCGGATTGAGGTGGGAAACCTTCGCGAGTCAAAATGCGGACTCGCTTTTCAGCAAGGTCAAACCTGATCTTTTTTGAGACGTTTGCTCGAACTTCACGGCGCAAAAGCCGTATTGAACGGATGGAGGTGAGCCTTTTCCGAACGAAAACACTTCTCACTTCAGGATTCCTCCAATGATTTACTCCAAGCTTTTGACTGCCAGCTTTGTCGCCGCGTTTATCACCAGCTGCGCGGCCGCCTTTGTCGCCCCTTATGACGAAACGACCGATCGCTTGCTGACCGATTTGTCAGTAAAGACTGAAACTGCGATCGCGAAAGCGGATGCCGGCAAGCTCTCGGAAGAAGATCGAGCGAAATTTTATGATGAAGCGCTCGGGACCGTGCGAACGATGAAACGACGCTCTTCACTCTTTGCCAAGAATGAGGACGAAATTGAAGCGGTCACGCAGCTCGAGCAGCGTTTTGTCGATCTTCGCGAACACGGAAGCTCGCCACGAAGTTCCCTGGCTACCGGCCTGCGCGCCACCATTCTCGCGGTCGAACAGATCCAGATTGCCAAGAAGCGCAGTTCCGTTTTTAGCGCCCGTCTCAAAAAAAGTGGTTAAACCGAATAAGTATGACCGAGATTAACATCCAAAAATTAACTCAAGATATCATCGCAGCTGCTACGGGCGCGGCAAAAGGGCACGCGGCTGATCTCAAACAATACGTCGAAGCCCATGCCAGAATCATCGCCGACGGTACAAAACAAATCGTGTCTGATCGGATTCAGAACAAGATAACCGATGATGATCTGCGCTTCGCCTTCGATCAGATCAAGGAGTCTGAAGCGACTTCGCTCCTCGCAATCGAAGTTACGTTGAAAGCGGCTGCTCAAGATGCCATTAACGCCGCGATCTCGGTTGCTGAAGCTGCGATTAACAAAGCGGTTGGCATCGCATTGCTTTAAGGGAGATCTCTTGTGCTTAGCCAAGGCCGAAGTGACTTGTCCCTGATGGATTCAACTACCCTTGTCGTAATCAAAGGCATCACTGTCGTTCAAGACGACGACGGACGCGTTCACTGGCAGAGCGGAGCGGCCGTGGATGCGGACGGTGCCAACGGGCAAAACGGTAACCCGTTCGCTTATCGAGAGGATGATACCGGGCTCGATACTCTAGCCAACGCGGGTTATCCAAATAAGAGTTGGCGCGACGTGCTTGTTGTCGATCCTGACACTGACCAGCCAACCGACGACGGCAACGGGAATTGGTATTCGAGTACGACCTATGCCTGGAAAGACCGGCCTTTGGAAACGCGCTATGTCGATGCAACCGCGGTGCCTTACGTCGTAGTCAATCCTCATGTGCGTGCCAAAGCGAAAGGTGTCGTCATCGGCTGCAAGGCGCGCGTTGCTTATAAGGGGAAGAAAAAGAAGAAGACGATTGATGCCGTCGTGGCAGATGTAAGCGGTGGCAACGACATCGGAGAAATGTCCATCGCCGCAGCAAAGAAGCTCGGTATTCCAGATAGCCCCCGCCACGGAGGAGTTGATTCCGGCGTGAGTTTTGAATTCTGGCCCGATCAGGCCGCCACCGTGAACGGAGAAGTTTATGAGCTTCAACCGGCAGGACACTAATCGCTAAAGGCCGCTAATGAGTAGAATAAACAAACGATCTCCCAAATGGTACGGATGGTTGCCGGACTTGCCGGATCATCGCGACTTCTCCTACAGCGCAATTGCTCCGAGGCTCGCTGCTTTGCCAACAAAAGTTGATCTGCGAAAGAAGTGTTCGCCGATAGAAAACCAGGGAGACATTGGCGCCTGCACCGCTAACGCGCTTGTCGGCGCGCTCGAATTTCTTGAACTCAAGGATGGCGTCGAGTTTGTCGATCTCAGCCGGCTTTTTGTTTACTACAACGAGCGCGCGATCGAAGGGACAGTGAAACAGGATAGCGGCGCTTTCCTGCGCGACGGAATCAAATCACTCGCCAAACAAGGTGTCTGCCCGGAGAACGAATGGCCGTATCGCGTTCGTGATTTTACCAAAAAGCCGACCGCAAAATGTTATTCCGGCGCGAA
>Ga0209807_1000390_pt1 | contig 19978 bp, 19 predicted proteins | sample GraSoiAngelo_154_FD_186168 | JGI IMG/M metagenome (GOLD analysis project Ga0209807, IMG submission 186168) | Grasslands soil microbial communities from the Angelo Coastal Reserve, California, USA - 14_1009_13_20cm (SPAdes) (version 2) | ecosystem: Environmental > Terrestrial > Soil > Grasslands ... | reverse complement strand
ACGGCGATCGGTGGGATGCGCATCGCGAGGAGACCGCCGATGATCGCGAAGTAGCTCGCCGCGTTCACGAAGAACGGGGCGGCGACGTTGACGCGGGCGATCAGCACACCGGCAATTGCTGGGCCGACGAGCTGGCCGGTCTGGAACAACATCGCGTTCAGCGTGATCGCGTTCTGCAGCTGCCCGCGCGGCACGAGCATCGGGAAGAGCGACTGTCGACCCGGGGCGTCGAACGCGGCGATCGTCGCGTTCACGAGACTGATCAAGTAGACGTGCCAGAACGCGACATGGCCGGTTACGACGAGAGTCCCCAGCAACAGGGACGTCACCACCGATGAGCTCTGCGTGATGAGAAGCAGGCGGCGACGCTCGACGCGATCGGCGACGGTCCCGCCGATGAGCGCGAACGCGAAGATCGGCGCGGCACGGAACACGCCGTTCAGACCGAGGAGGAACGGCGAATCGGTCAGCTGGTAGAGGAGCCACGACGTCGCGGTGAGCTCGATCCACGTACCCGACATCGAGACGAGCTGTCCGATCCAGTAGAGCGCGTAGTTGCGGTGCGCGAGCGGCGCGAGGCCGGGTGGCGGAAAGCGGCTCACGACATCAGCGTTGGCGGAACTGGCGGATGTGCCGGCGCGCGATCCCCTTACCTTTCCCCTCTTTAGGAATGATGCTGATCGAGCCGTCGCGCTCCAGATACGCGGAGTCGACCTCGGCGAGCTCGTCGATGCCGTGCTCGCGAGCCGCCATCATGAGCTCGTCCTCCTCGACGTTCTCTCGTTCCAGGTTGCGCTTGATGAGCTTCCCGCCCTTGACGAGAACGGTGGGTTCGCTTTCGAAGAGATGCTTCAGGTAGGGCACTCGGTGGCCAACCCTTGAGAACGCGGTGTTCACCGCGACCAGGGTCGTCGCTGCGATAACGCCGCCGATCAGGGAGTTGTCGCCGCCGGTCATAGCGTTTTGGACCGCGTTCGAGATCACGAGGATCACGACCAGATCGACCGGACTCATCTGCCCGAGCTCGCGCTTTCCCGCGGCCCGGAGGAGTACGAGCACCACCACGTAGACGACGGCGGTGCGAAGGATGATCTCCCACCAGGGCGTTGTTAGCCCGAACACCTGCTCAGGATGACAAAACCTGATGCGCAAAGCGCGCCGGGGAGTCCCCCACGAGTGCCAAAGCCGCGTCGAGGTCGACCGCGACGCCCTGGCGGCGGAAATATCCGGCCGAACGCTCGACGTCTCGTCTCAGGAGGTCACGGGCGGCCGGATGCACGACCGCGTCGACCGCCTGCGAGAAATCGATGATGACCGGGCGCTCGTGCCACCACAGAACGTTGAAGGCTGAGAGGTCCCCGTGGACCAGCTCAGCGTCGAGGATCAGCCGAATCTCGCGCTGCAGGTCTCGCCAAACCCTTCGCGCGGTCCCCAGGTCAAGGTCGACGTCGGACAGCCTCGGGGCCGCTCGCTCGCCGTCGCCGATGAACGCCATGCGGTAGCCGTGCTCGACCCGCTCTACCGGTGGCGGCACCGTGACGCCGGCATCGTGTAACCGCTCAAGGGTCGCCCATTCGTGCGACTCCCACCTCGCCTGAAGGTGCTCCTGGCCGAAGCGCGTTCTCTTCTTTATGGCTCGGCTCTCGTGCCGACCCCCCTCGCCCCAGACCCCTGCATACAGGTAGTCGTTGCGGAAGGCGCGCTGCAGCCGCGGCTTGAACCGCTTCTCGGCCATGAGGCACGTGCGCGTAGGACCGGTCCGGGAGACGAGATAGACCTCGCTCTCCTTGCCGGCCTTGAGCACGCCGAGATCGCGATCTTCATAGGGTGCGTCGGCAAGCCAGTCGCTCGGGAACAATGCGGGCACGCGTCCTCCGTGTTGGAGAAACGTCGATGGCTGCGACCGTCGCGCGCGCGGCGCTAGAGAGTGCCCGGCGCTCCCGCGATGTGGAGGCCGGCGGCGTCACGCGCGATTCGAACGCTCATCTAACGGCCTCCTTCGGATTGTCGACCCGTGGTCGCGCGAGAAGAGTAGCACTCAAGGTGTCGGGCTTGGCCGCGAAGGTCTCGACGGGAACGCCGGCACGACGAGGTCCTGACCAAAGATCTGGGATCGTGGCGTGTCGCTCAGGAATTTCATGATGCCGTCCGCTATTGAGTTCGCGACGAGGTCGGCTCGGTCGAGCATGAGCGCGCGATCATCGTCGCTCGACACGTAGCCCATTTCCAGGATGACCGCGGGGGTATGCGGTGCGACCGCGTGTTGAAATCGGCTCCAGTTAAATCCGAAATACCCGGTCATATTGCGAGTCACATGCCTCGCGTCGTAATCAAGTCCCGTCGCGGCGCCATATGAATCCTTGATGTCGTTGAGCAGCGCGTCCTCGTACGGTCCGCGACGCGCACCATGCGCCATCTTGAATCCGCTGTTCTCCCCGACGCCATCGCTATCCGCATGAAGCGCAACGAATGCGTCCGCGATGTAGCCCACCGGGATCGTCACCGGGAGGACGTCCACGGCGACACCCTTCGAGTTGAGGATGACGCTCAGGCGCTGGGCGATGTCGAGGTTGATCTCGACCTCCGTGACTCCCTCCCACTCGGCGCCGGTCTCCGGGATCAAGCGTCGCAGCTCGTCGGGTGCCTCGTCGCTCTTCCAGTGGCCGGCTTGGATCGCCACACGCCGCGGCCCCGTCGGAATGTTCTTCGGAATCGGGATGCGAAGGCTTCCGGTCGCATTCGGCGCGGCTGTCTGAACGATCACGCCGCCAGGCGGCGCTGCGGCGGACCAGGGATCACTCGGATCGTCCGGATCCGAGCCGATCTGCCCGAGCGGCGCTCCGGCGGGGACGAAATTCGGATCGGCGGCTGGACCGAGGACCGGACCGAGCTTCAGCTCTCCGAGCTGGATTCCCGTGAGAGCCGTGTTCGCGACGATCACAAGCGCCGCGAGCACCGCGGCGATCGCGACGGCCGCGGAGAGAGCGCGACTCACCCGCGCATTGTCAGGCCGCCACGACCTCTCCGACCCACTTGATCCATAAGAATCCGCGAAGACTCGGGACCACGAGACGGAGCGGATAACCGTGTCCCGCGGTGAGCGGTTCTCCGCCGACGTGCGTCGCCAGCATCGCTTGCTCGATCTCCGAGCGATCGAACGTCCATCGATGTCCGGTAACGGAGATGACCTCGACACGCGTCGCCGTTTGGCCCACTGGGGTCCGCGCCAACACGTCCTTCAGCGAAACGCCCGACCAGACCTGCTCGCTCCACCATCCGCCGGTGCAGTCGAGCACGACCGACGCCTCGTGCCGAGGCAACCTGGCGAGGTCCGCGTAGGAAAGCTCGGCGGGTGGAGCGCTCGGAGTTCGGATTCGGAGCCGCCAGGCTTCGACGTCCACGATTGGCACGCTGTCGAGGCTCCAGATCGTGACCGGGAAAGCATTGCCAGTGAACGAACCCGCGTGCCGTGATCCGGTCGCGCGTTTGGCAAGGCCGATCTGATCGAGCGCGAGGCTCAGGGCGAACGAACCCGCAAGCAGACCAAGCGCGCGCAGCGCCGTGCGCCGGCTCGTGAGCGTCGCGAGGGCCGGCCGCGACTCGCCGCGCACGAGGACGTGCACGACGACAAGCATGGCGAGGGCGAGGCCGGCGATCACGTGAAGGTTCAGCGCGGAGTACGCGAGTGGCCGATCGAACGAAACGAGTCCCACCGTCCACGCGAGGCCGAGTCCGACCGCCACGATCGTCAGGGCCGCGGTGAGGATTCCGATCCAGACCCCGGTCCCCTGAACGCCCCGACGCCGGAGCGACCGGCGCGCGATCGCGTACTTCCAGACGAGCGCGAGGACGAGGGCGATTCCCGCGACGCGGTGCGTGAGATAGAGAGCTCCGGCCGCGGTGTCAGGTAGGAGCCAGGCCACGGTCCCCGACGCGAGGAGCGTCACGATCGCCGCGAGTAATGCGAGGTTCGCGAGGCGGCGGGGCACCGAAGCGATGCTAGTCCGCCGCCGCTGGCAGACTGATCGCGTGCCCGAACGTGATCTCGTCGTCCTGAGCGAAGACCCGTTGAACGCGGAGACGCGGCTCGACGAGAGGACGCCAGCGATCACGCCGGCCGGCCGGCACTACGTTCGGACCCACTTTCCGATACCGACCGGTCCGCGATCGATCGTCATCGACGGGATGGGCCTGTCGGCCTCGATCTCCCTCGACGAGATCAGCGCGTTGCCGGCACGGTCGATGGTGGTGACGCTCGAGTGCGCTGGGAATGGCCGGCGATTCCTCGACCCGAAAGTTCCCGGGGAGCAATGGGGCCTCGGTGCCGTCGGGACCGCGACGTGGACAGGCGCGCGACTCCGCGACGTCCTTGCTCGCGTCGCGATACCGACCGGGACGGTCGAGCTTCTCTTCCGCGGTGCCGACGAGGGCGTGCCGAAGGACCTCGGGAGACGGATCGGCTACGAGCGCTCGTTGCCTGTCCCCGAGGCGCTCGGCGACGACGTGCTCGTCGCCTACCAAATGGAGGGAGAGCCAATCCCCAGCGAGCACGGCGGTCCGCTTCGGCTGATCGTGCCGGGCTGGTACGGGATGGCTTCGGTGAAGTGGCTCGAGCGAATCTCTTTTCTCGGCGCGCCATTCACAGGTTTCTTCCAGAAGGACCGCTACGTGATCGATGGCGACCCGCTTCGCCATATCGCTCCGCGCGCGGTGCTCATCTATCCGCAGGACGGCGCGGTAGTGGAGCATGCGCTTTGGGTCAGTGGGTTTGCCTGGTCCGGTGCGGCCCCTGTTGTGCGCGTCGACATCAGCCGCGACGGTGCAGAGTGGGTCGCTATCCCGAGCGCATTCCTTCAGGCAAGCCCGTCACTGTATGGCTGGACGAAGTTCTTCTACGAGAGCATCTTGCTTCCGGGCTTTGACGAGGAGTGGTCACTCACGGTCCGCGCGATAGACGCGGTTGGCAACACGCAGCCGCTCGAGCCACGATGGAACGCTCTCGGGTATGCGAACAACGCGGTGCGGCCGACGCGGATCCGCGTGCGGAGCTAGGCGGCAGCGACCTCGAGACGATCGGCGACCTCGTCCAGAAGCGTTCCGACCCGCGCCGCGACATCGGGAAGAAGTGCCTGAGCCCCGACGATGTTCGACTCGGCGCCGGAGTGCGGGTTCAGACGACCGTCGTCGATCCCGTCGCTCACCCGTCCGTTCACGCGGTCGTATACCGGTTGCGAGGCGGCGTTGCGGCCGTCGAACCACGCACGCGCGTGATCGCGCCAGCGCGCGTACGCGTACTCGCCCGTCGTCTGGTAGAGGCGGTCCATCGAGTACACCGCCGCCGCGACGCCGTAAGGCTGAACCGTCCGCTCCGGGAATGCCAGCTCGATCTGAGGCACGAGCAGCGCGTGCGCACTTCGCCGTGCGATCTCGAGAAGATCGGGGCGGTCGAGGAGCGGCGCAGCTTCGGCCAGCACGCCTTCGTGGACGTGGCCCCAGAGGTGCGGCCTCGGCTCGCCGGGGGTATTGAGGAGAACGTCGCCGTCCCGGCACTCAGCGATCTCATCGCACCACTTCTCGAGCGTTTCGCGAAGGACCGGGGTGAGGCCGGCGCGCATCAGGTCGAGCGCCCCAAGGACCTGGATCGTCCGAACATCGGGAGCCGCGGGGTACTCGGTCGCGAACGCGAACCCGTGAGCAAGAGCGGAAGCGATGCGCGGATCGCGATAGACGAGGTGCGCCCTCGCCAGAGCTCGGACAGCCCGGGCCTGCCAGAACGTCCCTCCGGCGTACGACGTCGGACCTTCGGTGTTGATCGTTCCGTCCCAGTCGCGGATGAAGTTGTGAAACCGGCCATCGTCTCGCTGCATGTAGAGGACGAACTCGACGAGGCCGGTCGCCCACTCTCCGAGGCGGCGATCGCCGGTGTCCCGGTAGAGATCGAGGAGGAGCACCACCGCGCGCGCGGCGTCATCGATGCATGCGACGCCCTCGAACCCTTGGTCGCGCGCCGCCAGGCCGGTGTCCTCGTCATTTGCATAGACGCTCAAGGCGACGGCGCGCGGTCCGGCTGAAGGAACCCGCCGCACAAGGCGCGCCAGCTGCCGGATCATTTTGGCCACGGCTCGAGGCTGGCGATGATCTGCCGCACGGAGAAGTCGGCCGCGGCGATGCACGAATCCGCGGCGCCGTAGTACATCCGGACCTGGTCCGCGTCGAGAGGAACGACACCACACGAGAAGATCGTGTCGTTGAAGAGCCCGAGCCGTTCGTAGGCCGTGCCTGGGGCGAGGATCGGTGCTGGAGACCGCGCCAGCACCTTACGAGGGTCGTCCCCGTCGAGGAGCACCGCGCCCATCGCATAGCGGTGGTTGCGATTCACTCCGTGATAGAGCTCGAGCCAGCCCTCACGTGTCCGGAAGGGTACGGCCGAAGCGCCTGTGCGCAGCTCATCCCAGTGGTCCCAGCGGGGAAGACAGACTGTCTCGTGACCGCCCCACTCCGTGAGATCGTCCGAGAACGCGATCCAGATCCCGAAGATCCGGCTGAACGACTGCGGCATAGGGCGCGTGAGCGCGACGTACTTTCCGTTGACGCGCTCCGGGAAGATGACGACGTCCTTGTGGTCCGGAAGAAAGATGACACCCCTGCGTTCGAATGTTGCGAAGTCGCGTGTCGTGGCGAGGCTCGTCGTGATGCCCCACCGCGAGACCGAGACATAGGTGATGTAGAAAACCCCGTCGATGAAGGTGATCCGCGGATCCTCGACCCCGTACTCCTCCACGTCGGTGTGTGGCGCGATGGCAGGAGTCTCGTCGACCGTGAACTTGATCCCGTCGCGGCTGCGGGCAAGCCGGAGGTGACTCATCTGCGCGAGGTAGTCGGTGTAGCCCTCGTTCGTCACGCCGAGCACGCCGGTGCTGTTGCGGTACCGGATCGAACGCGGATCCCGAAGATCGAGGCCGGGTAGGTGCTTCGGAACGTACGCCACGACCACTCGCGGCCGGTCGCCGCTCGTATCGAGGAAGCACATGCCTATGACGTCGTGCCGGGCGTATCCGTTCGGGAGTGGCCGAAGGACCGGGTGCGGGCCATCGAGATCGAGCGTCATCGCGTCAGGAGGCGGGTCGATGTCGCTGCGCGGCCGTTCCGCGATCCGCAGTAGGAGGATGGTCTCGCCGTTCAGCCGGGCAGTCGCCGCATTGAAGACGGAGACGACCTCGAGCTGCGGCAACGACGGCTTCACGTCGCGCGCTGTGATGAGTGGGTTCTGCGCAAGCCGGTGACCGAGTCCGGTCGTGCGGTCGACAGGGACCGTCGTCATGCGGTCTGAACGGGACTCTCGGTGTCGACAGGCTCGAGCAGCGAGCTGACTGCCTGCGGCTCCAACAGCTCGCGGGTAAGCGCAAGGACCCGCCGGCCTACGTTTGGCCAGGCCATCTCCTTGCCATAGTCATACGCGCGCCGCTCCAGCTCACCCTTCAGCGCTGGGTCGTCGAGGATCGCGAGGACCGCCCGAGCCAGACCGTCCGGATCGCGCACATCGACGAGGAGGCCTCGCCCGTCGGCCAGCGCTTCCGCCGCGTGGAGGTAGCGCGTCGACACGATCGCCTTGCCGGCGCCGAGCGCGTACGCGAGCGTCCCGCTGGTGATCTGGTTCAGGTCGAGATACGGCGTCACGTACACGTCCGTCGCGAGAAGATAGTCGACGATCTCGCGTTGCGTCAGGTATTGATTCACGAAGCGCACGTGATCGGACATGCCCGAGCTCTCGATTTTGCTCACGAGCTCATTCCGGTACTGCTCGCCCGCCTTCTTCAGGAGCTCCGGATGCGTTTGACCGACGATGAGGTAGAGCGCACTCGGATGCCGAGCGACGATCTCGGGCATCGCCGCGATCATGTACTCGAGACCCTTGCGCGGATCGACAAGCCCGAAGGTCGACAGGATCGTGCGATGTTCAACGCCGAGCTGTCGCTTCAGTCGATGCCTGCCGCGCGGGACGATCGCCGGCATGCCGTGCTGGATCACGACGGGACGCTGGGCGATGCCGTAGACGTCCCTGAGCAGCCGCGCGGCGGTCTCCGCCATGACCACGACCCGCGTGCTGTGCTCCGCGATCCGGTGCACGGTCTCGCGGATCTGCGGTTCCGGCTGGGGCAGGACCGTGTGGAGCGTAGTGATGACCGGCTTCTGCAAGGTTTCGAGAAACGGCACGCAGTGATCGTCGTAAACACCGTCGCGCCAGATGCCGTACAGACCGAACTCGTGCTGGAGGTTGACGGCGTCGACGGAGGATTCGTTGATCGCCCGCGCGGCCCCGCGGTAGCTTTCCTTGTCCCCCTGCTTGATGCGCCACCGGACGTCGGGCCCGTAGGGGCGCGCGGTGTTCGGCTCGTCAATCGCGGCAGCGACACAACGGACCGCTGGGTCGGCCGCTTTTACAGCCGCCATGAGATCGGCGGTGAACGTAGCGATCCCGCAGCGCCTCGGGACGGCGGAAGCGACAAAGGCGATCCTCACCACACCATTCTGGGGTGTCACCGGTTCCTTGGTTGGCAACGCCATGCCTAGAGGAATAGACCCAGGGTGAACCGCCACGCCTCGGCGTCGAGCAGAAAGTATGCCTTTGGCCGGCTATTTCTCCATCGAGATCTCGAGCCCCGCATTCCGCCACGCCGTGAAACCGCCCCGCAGATTCGCCACATCGTGGCCGGAAGATTCGAGGATGCTCGCGGCGAGACTCGAGCGAATTCCTCCTTCGCAGTACGTCACGATCGGCCGATCGAGCGGAAGCTCGTGTGCGCGTGCGCGAACGTTCTCGTACGGAATGTGTACCGCGCCCGGCGCATGCCCCGCGACCCACTCGGACTGTTCGCGCACGTCGAGGAGGATCGCGCCTACGCCTCTTCGCTCGGCGGCCGCTCGAGCGTCGAGCTGCTCGATTCGGCGCGTCTGCTCTCCTGACGCCGGATCGGGAGATGCGTAGCCACGCACATCGTCGTAGCCAATGACGGCGAGCTGCTCTCGAAGGCGCTCGGCCTGTTCGGAGTCCGTCGTCAGGATCACGATCGGCGAACCGAACGCGACGGTCGCGCCCACACGGACCGCGAACGAATCGTTGGCCACGACGTTGAGCGCACCGGGTCGATGTCCCGCGCCGAACACATGCGGCGGCCGCGGGTCGATCCGCACCATCTTCGGTTCGATCTCGCGCACGAATGGCAGACGTGCTCGCGACGTGACAGAGGCCCCTGTGATGTTGATCGCGCGGACACTCGGGTAGTACGCCGGCGCGACTGGAAGGCCCTCGGAGATCGCGGCACGGAAGGACTCGAATCCCGCCGATGCCATGCGTGCGATGTGGTTGTGTTTCCGCTCGAAGCCGAGTGTCGTCCAGCGCGACCCCGCAACCTCCGCGGCGCAGGCACTGCCTCCTCCGTGCGTCGGGAACACGGCCACGTAGTCGGCGAGCGTGAGCACCCGTTCGCGGAGGGTTTCGTACGCCGCGCGCGCGAGCTCTTCCGCGTGCTTGGGGCCTAGAAGGTCGACGCGAGCGATCTGCCCAACGAGAAGAGCGCCGCCCGAGAAGAGGTACTGCGGATCGTCGGCACGCCGCAGGTCGGACACGAGATACGCGACATGCTCCGGCGTATGTCCAGGCGTCGCGACGCATCGGATGAGAAGCTCGCCCACTTTGATCTCATCTCCGTCCGGGTGCGACGCGTGCGGGTACATCAATGCCGAGCCCGTTCCAGCGTGAACGGTGATCGGGCGCAGGTCGGCGAGGGCGCGCGAGCCCGAGACATAGTCGTTGTGGATGTGCGTCTCGAACGAGTCCGTGATCAGGACGCCGAGGCGCGCGGCCGCGGCGAGGTACGTTTCGATCTGCCGGTCGGGATCGACCAAGAACGCCACGCCCGCGTCGGGATCGGCGACGAGGTAGCTCCCATGTCCAAGGCCCGCGTCGAAGAACTGCTCGATCAGCAACTCGCGCGCACTCTAGCGCGCGTCTAGTTACGGTCGCGGCTGCTCGCGAACCGCCTTGGACTCTTGCTGGAGCACCTCCTCGCCGGGACCGAGGTCCCCGTCCTGAGGCGCGATGACCGGTGGAATCCGTTCGTCGACGCTCTTGCTCTTGGCTTCGGCCTGCTCGAGTGAGTCGTCGGGGCGTGGCGTCTCTTTATTCATGTCGCCGACCGCGGCAAGGCCCGTGCCGAGCCGCCTAGACGCCGATGCCGGCGAATCCGAGCGCCCGCGGCAGCAGCGAGCCGAAGATGAAGCCACCGGCGGATGCGGCGAGGACCAGGGCAACGATCTCGAGACCCGAGCGCACCGGGTTCCGCAGGGTCAGTCGCGACTTCGCGACGCCGAGGCAGAACATCACGACGACGGAGATCGCGATCGCCGCCACGAGCGCAACAGGTACAGGCAGGAAGAAGAACGGGGCGATCGGAATGAGCGCCGCGACCGCGAATGCGCCCGCGAGGATGAGCGCACCTTGGAGTGGGCTTCCGCCCTCGTCGACGATGAGCCCGAGCTCCTTTTCCACCATCGTCTTCAGGAGCACATTCGGTGAGCGGGCGAGCTCCGCCGCCGCGTGCCGCGCCGAAGCCTCCGGAAGGCCCTCCTGCTCGAGCATGTAGGCGACTTCGGCCTCGGACTCCTGCGGCCGTTCCGAGACTTCCTGGCGCTCCTTTTCGATCTGGGCCAGGAAGATCTCGCGCTGGCTCTTCGAGCTCATGTACTCGCCCGCGCCCATCGATATGACCTCGGCGATGGCCGCGGCCATCCCGGCCACAAGGACCGCGTACTGGTTGCTCGTCGCGGTCGCGACCGTGATCACGACGGTGAGGATGCTCGTGACGCCGTCCTGCGCGCCGAAGATCGCCTCGCGCACCTCGCTCAGGAGATCGGCTTCGCGCCGTTCCTCGGTGAGGTGATCGGCCAACCATGGCTTGCTGAGGTAGTCGTGAGCCTCGGTCGACCGCTCCGCCATCGTCACGAGCCTACCTCTCCGACTTTGGAGACGCCCCGTTCCTCCGGCGGCCGAAGCTCGCGAAACGACAAGAAGATGAGAAGGTCATAGACGACCTTGATCGCGCCCGCGGCGAAGAACGGCAAGCTGAGTGCGGCGACGCTGAACGCCCAGCCGGTCACCGCCGGAGCGACAGCCGAGGCCGTGCTCCGCGCGACGTTGGTGAGGCCGGCAGTCGCGGTGCGCTCGTCAGGGTCGACGACCGCCATCGTGTAGGACTGTCGCGTCGGCACGTCCATCTGCGAGATGCTCATCCGCGCGAGGAACAGCGCGGCGGCGAGCCCGGCGGTCGGCATGAGTGGCACGAGCACGAGCAGGACGTTCGAGGGTAGATGCGTGAAGACCATCGTGTTGATGAGACCGATCCGGCCTGCGAGCCAGCCCGCCGCCAGAAGTGACACTCCGGACAGGATGTTGACGAAGAAGAACAGGACCGCGAGCTGGCCGGGGTCGAGTCCCCAGCGCACGAAGAACCAGTACGCGACGAGCGACTGCACGACGAGGCCGCCAGCGAAAGCGTCGAGCCCGAAGAGCGCACCGAGCTTCGCGACGGTGCCGGCCGAGCGATGAACACCGAGGAAACGGCGCTCGCCTTCGACCCGCGCAGCCTCCACTTTGTCGGAGAGGCTCACGAAGATAAGGAGATTCAGGAGACCGATGACGGCGTAGAGGAGAAAAAGCGGACGGTACGCGTCCGCTCCGACAAGACCGAGCGTCACGAACGCGGCCACGACTCCCGCGAAAAGTGAGCCGACGGCCTGCGCGATGTTCGCGACGAATGCGTAAATGGAGAAGAGCCAGGTCCGCCGTTCGGCCGGCGCGGTCTGGGGAAGGATCGCCTGCTCGACCGTGAGGAAGACGCCGACCTCGGAGCTTGTCGCCGAGATCGTGCCGGTGAACGCGCCAAGGAGAAGGAGCGGGAAGGTCGAGCCGAAGGCGAACAGAAGGCCACCCGCGATCATCAGCACGGCCATCGTCGCGACAGTGCGCCTGCGGCCGTAACGGTCTGCCACAAGCGCCCAGAGCACCGTCATCAGCGCCGATCCGAATATCGCAGCGGAGAGGACGAGGCCGACCTGGATCGTGTCGAGGCCGAGCCGCGCGAGGTAGATCGCGATTACGACTGTGAGATAGCCGTACGCGAAGGTGCGGAGAATGCGGGTGACGAGAAGCTTCTTGCCGTCGGTCGAGAGCCAGGCGAGCGGCGCCGTGATCTCCTCTTAGATGACGCGTCCGGGTCCGCCGCCTCTGGCAACGAGCGGCAGACCGGCGCGCGACCAGGCGGTCACGCCGCCGTCGAGGTTCTCGGCCTCGAACCCGCTGAGACGTAGTCCCTTGGCAGCGCGATCGCTTCGCGAGCCGCTGCGGCACACCGCGACCACGGTCATCGCCTTCGATACCTCCCCGAGGCGCGCCGCGAGCTCGCCAAGCGGGATGTGCTGCGACCCGTCGATGTGCCCCGCATCCCACTCGTCTTGCTCGCGGACGTCCAGGAGGTGCAGGTCGGAACGCCGCTTGCTAACGTCCAGAGGCGTCACCGGCCAATTCTGGCGCACGGAGGCGACATGGACGCAAATGCGATGCGCGAGCGACTCGAGCGGGAAGGTGCCGACCTCGCGACGACGGTGGAACGCATCAAGGAGCGCCTGGCCGTGCCACAGCGTGAGAGCGGTGGCGACATCGCGCTCGCCGACCAGCACCCGGCCGATGTGGCAAGTGAGACCGAGGCGCGTGAGCTCGACCTCGCACGGCAGACGATGTTCGAGGCTCGCATTGGTCTCATCGGCGAAGCGCTGAGGCGCGTGGAGCGCGGGGAGTATGGTCGCTGCACCGTCTGCGGGAGGGAAATACCTGAGGCGCGACTCGACCTCGTTCCCGAGACACCGTACTGCGTCGAGGACGCGGAGCGCGAACAGCAGAGCTCGCCGCGCTAGTTCTTTCGGCACAATGACGGGATGAGACCGCCCTACCCGGTCGAGATCCCGCCGCTCCTTCCGCTTTTTCTGAACAAGCGCCGCGCCAAGATGACGTTCCCGCTCCAAAAGACCGAGGAGCTTGGCCTCGATCGACCGACGTTCATCTGGGCGATAAACCTCTCGTATCGCGGCGACCGCGGCGCGAGCGCAGAACCGGGGGACCTCACAAGTGTGTACGGCACCATCCCGGGGCGGTGGATGCCGATGGCCGCGGCCGCGCGTGGCGCCGGTCTCGCCGAAGAGCGGAGCGGCCGCTGGTTCCTGACTGAGAAGGGCCGCGGCCTCGCCGCGGCGATGCACGAGGCCGCCCGCGCGCACTACGCGACCCTCGCGCCGCTCCCGAAGGGAGAGCTCGCAGAGCTCGCTGGTCTTTTGGATCGAGCCTTCCGCGCCGGCGCGATAGCGAGCGAGCCCACCAGGCGCGTACACACACCATTCGCATTCGGCTATCGCGGGGACGAGCCGCCGGCTGGCTCATTCGCGCAGCTCGACGCGGCGATCTACGGACTCTGGCAGGTACGCGACGACTGTCACATGGCGGCGTGGCGCGCCTCGGGTCTCACCGGACCGGAGGTCGAGGTTCTCACGAGGACGTGGCGGGAAGAAGCCGCGGACGAACCCGCGCTGACCGACCTCCTCCCGCACCAGCGACCTGAGGACGTGAGTGCCGCCCTTGCTCGTCTCCGTGCGGACGGCCACATCGAACCTGACACGTTGAAGGCGACCCCGAAGGGCGCCGCGTCGCGCCAGGCGATCGAGGATGAGACCGATCGCCTCTTCTTTAGCCCCTGGCCGGATGACGTGGGAGCGCGCGGCGCCTGGATCGCAGAGAAATTGATCGAGGTCAACGCAGCGCTCGCCTAGCTGACTGGTGTGCTTTGCACTCGAACGGGACGCTCGTCGCACAAATGGCATGGCATTTGCCGGGTTTTCGTTACAGATGCTGGACCAGGAAACGGCCCCCGCCAGCCGCCGCGACGTCTTGGGCGGCCGGATTCTGGTTGTCGACGACGACCGCGACGTCGCCCACCTCGTGAGCACCGTCCTCGAGGAAGCCGGCCATGAGGTCAAGGCGATCACCGACGCGCGTCAGGCGATGGAGACGTTCAACGATTTCCATCCAGATCTCGTCACGCTCGACGTGCTCATGCCCGCCGTGGATGGGATAAGCCTGTGCCTGCAGCTCCGCCGTAACTCCGACGTCCCGGTGCTCTTCCTCTCGGCGAAGGACGATCCGCCCGACCGTGTAGTCGGCCTGCGGATCGGCGCAGACGACTACCTCGGGAAGCCATTCGACAACGACGAGCTCGCCGCTCGCGTCGAGGCGTTGCTCCGGCGTGACCGCGTCCACACCGATCATTCGAAGGATCGCCAGCTTCGCTTCGGGCGCTTCATCGTTGACCTCGCCAGCATGCAAGCGATCGCCGGCGACAAGCAGCTGCCGCTGACGCCGACGGAGTTCAAGCTGCTCCGAACACTCGCCGGTGAGCCCGGCCGCGTGTTCTCCCGTGACGATCTCCTAGTCGGCGTGTGGAGCTACGAGCCCGGCAGCGACACGCGCCTGGTGGACGTCCATGTCGGGCGTCTTCGCAAGAAGCTCGAGCAGGCGCAGGTCAGCGAGCTATCGATCGAGACGGCGCGCGGGTTCGGTTATCGGCTGATCGAGCGCCCGAACTAGTCCCGCGCCGCGCGCGGACCGCCTGCGCAAGCTCCCTCAGCACAACGACGGTCGAGTCCCACCCGATGCACGCGTCGGTGATGCTTTGGCCATACACGAGTGGATCGGCATCGCCCTCCTGCCGTCCCTCCACGATGAAGCTCTCCGCCATCACGCCGACGATTCCGGGCTCGCCGGCCGCGATTTGTGCCGCGACCTCGCGCGCGACCGTGGGCTGGCGCGTGTAGTCTCGCCCGCTGTTCCCGTGGGAGAGGTCGATGACCACATGAGCCGGCAGCGACGCGGCTGCGAGCGCGTCGAGCGCACGGCGAACGCTCGCTGAGTCGTGGTTCGGGCCGGGCGTTCCTCCGCGCAGGACGACGTGCGCGCTCGGATTGCCTCCGGTCTCGACGATCGCGGCCAGGCCCTGCTCGGTGACGCCCATGAAGCTGTGCGGCTCGCGCGCCGCGCGAACGGCGTCGATCGCTACCTGCACGCTCCCGTCGGTGCCGTTCTTGAAGCCGACGGGCATCGAAAGACCAGACGCGAGCTCCCGGTGCACCTGACTTTCGGTGGTACGCGCGCCGATCGCTGCCCAGGCGACGAGGTCGCTCGTGTATTGCGGCGAGATCGGGTCGACGAACTCGCATGCCGCCGGTAGTCCGATCTCGACGAGGTCGAGGAGAAGCCGCCGCGTTACGCGAAGCCCGTCGTTTATGCGAAAGGAGCCGTCCCGGTGCGGATCAGACACGAGCCCTTTCCAGCCCACGCTCGTCCGCGGCTTCATGAAATACGCGCGCATGACCATCACGACGTCAGCCCGGAGCTCCTGTCCGAGGTCGTGGAGGCGGCGAGCGTAGTCGAGGGCAGAGGTCGGATCGTGGATCGAGCAGGGTCCGACGATCGCGATAAGACGGTCGTCCTGCTCCGACAGGATGCGGGTCAGCTCGTCACGCCAGGTCGCGACAAGCCGCGAGCCCGTCTCGGAGAGCGCCAGCTCCTCCAGGATGATTGCGGGCGGAACGAGCGGCCGGTACCCGGTGACGCGAAGGTCGCGTGTCTTCATCGCACTATTGTTCCTGACGTGCCGCTCTACGGCTACCGGGGGAAGATGCCGAAGGTCGCGCCCGACGCGTTCGTCGCGCCGACGGCGGTGCTCATAGGCGACGTTACCGTCGAAACCGGCGCCTCGGTGTGGTTCGGCACCGTGCTGCGCGGCGACATGGACCGCATCGTCATCGGCGCGCGTTCCAACGTGCAGGACAACTCCACGATCCATACCGACAAAGGCGAGCCCACGCTCGTCGGGCCGGACGTCACCATCGGGCACAACGCCCTGGTCCACTCGAGCGTGATCGCGCGGAACGTCCTCATCGGACAGGCCGCAGTCCTCGTCGGAGGCAACATCATCGGCGAGGAGACGATCGTCGGTGCGGGAGCGGTGCTGCCGGAGAAGTTCTCTCCGCCCCCACGATCTCTCGTGCTGGGTGTGCCGGCGAAAGTCGTGCGCGAGGCACGACCCGAGGACGCGCGCTGGACCGTCCGGGCGGCCGAGCACTACACCGAGCTCGGTGCCTGGTACCGCGAGAACCTGAAATAGCCACCCTGAGGCTGACGGGCCACGACCTCACCATCGCGGACGTCGTCGCGGTCGCGCGCCGTGACGTGGCGGTGGGGCTCGACCGGGCCGCGGAGCGTCAGGTCGAGCAGGCCGCGAAAGTCGTCGCGCAGATCGCTCGAGCTGACGACCCGGTCTACGGCATCAACACCGGTTTCGGCGACCTCTCGACCGTGCGCGTGCCGCATGACGAGCTCCGCGCGCTCCAGCGCAATCTCCTGCGAAGCCACGCGGTCGGCATCGGGCCGCCGCTTCCTGAGGATGTCGTACGGGCCATCCTTCTGCTTCGAGCGAACACCCTCGCGGCCGGACGATCGGGTGTGCGGGCAGAGGTCATCGACCTCCTCTGCGACATGATCAATCGGCGCGTGCATCCGGTGATCCCGCGCCACGGGAGCGTCGGAGCGTCCGGCGATCTCGCTCCGCTCGCACACGCGGCCCTCGTGCTGATCGGCGAAGGTGAGGCGATCGATCAAGGCAAACGCAGCCCGGGCGGGGACGCGCTCAAGACGGCGGACCTCAAACCGATCGAGCTCGGTCCGAAGGAAGGCGTCTCGCTGATCAACGGTACCCAGGTCATGACCGCCATCGGCTGCCTCGCCCTACACGACGCCGAGGTGCTCGCGACGACAGCGGACGTCGTGGGCGCGATGTCCGCCGAGGCGCTGCGCTCCACGGACCGCGCCTGGGACGCGGAGCTTCACGCGATGCGTGCACACCCCGGACAGAACACGGTCGCCGCGAACCTTCGGTCGCTCATGGCAGCAAGTCCGAACGTCGCGTCCCACCGCACCGGCGACCCAAGGGTCCAGGATCCGTATTCGGTCCGCTGCATGCCGCAGGTGCACGGGGCATCACGCGACGCTCTCGGGTATACCCGACGTGTGCTCGAGATCGAGATCAACTCGGTGACGGACAACCCGGTCGTGTTCGCCGAGGATCACCGTGTGGTGAGCGGCGGGAATTTTCACGGTCAGCCCGTCGCTATCGCGCTGGATCTCGCGACGATCGCGGTGGCCGAGCTCGCTGACATCAGCGAGGCGCGTGTCGACCGCATTACCAACGGGCACACCAGCGGGTTGCCGCCGTTCTTGACGCGGAATCCCGGGACGAACTCCGGCTTCATGGTGGCGCAGTACACGTCGGCGGCCCTGGTCACCGAGAACCGCCTGCGCGCCTTCCCCGCGTCGGTGGAGTCTGTGCCCACATCGGCCGGCATGGAGGATCACGTGAGCATGGGAGTCCACGCCGCGCACAAGCTCGCCGACGTCGTGCGCAACACGCGTGAGGTCCTCGCGATCGAAGCGCTTTGTGCGGCGCAGGGGCTGGACCTCCTCGAGACCACGACCGGGCCCGGTGTTGAGGAGGCTCGCCGGGTGATCCGGGAGCGCTCTGCCCGGCTCGACGACGACCGATCGCTTTCCGGCGACATCGCGGCCGTGGCTGACACGATCGCGCGCGAGGTTCTGATCGCCGCGGTACGCCTGCGACTTCCGGAGCTTTCTTGAAGCTCGCACTGACGGTGAACGGCGAGCGCCATGAGGTCGACGTGCCGCCAAATACTTCGTTGCTGTCTGTCCTGCGCGACGACCTCGGCCTTACGGGCACGCGTTACGGCTGCGGCCGCGGCCAATGCGGCGCGTGCTCTGTGCTCGCCGATGACCGGGCAGTCGCGTCTTGCCTGCTGACCGCCGATCAGGCTGCGCGCATGGAGATCACGACGGTCGAGGGGCTCGCCGACGGCGGGAAGCTCCACCCAGTCCAGCAGGCATTCGTCGACGGGGACGCTCTCCAGTGCGGGTACTGCACGAGCGGAATGGTCATCTCCGCGGTCGCGCTCCTCGCGCACGATCCCCGGCCCGACGAGACTTCGATCCGCGACGCGCTCGCCGGCAATCTTTGCCGCTGCGGCGTGTATGGCCGCGCGATACGAGCGATCCAGAAAGCAGCGTCTCCGTCCTGATGTGGGACCGTCGCGAGCCAGAACGGCTGGAGCAGCGGATCCGCGTCGAACGTGACGGAACCGTCACCGCGCTGTCTGGAAAGATCGACTTCGGACAGGGACTCCGCACAGCTTTCGCACAGATCGTCGCCGACGAGCTCGACGTGCCGATCGAGCGTGTGCATGTGGTGCTCGGAGACACCGACCAGGTGCCGTTCGACTTCGGCACGTTCGGCAGCCATTCGGTCGCCCAGGAAGCGCCACTCCTGCGCAAGGCGGCCGCGTTCGCGCGGCGTCAGCTCATCGACCGCGCGAGCACAAAGCTTGGCCTCGCCGCCGCGAAGCTCGACACCGAGGCGGGCGCCGTGGTCGGCAGCGGCAAGCGCGTGCCGTACGGCGAGCTTCTCGATTCCGAGCCACTGGCCGGCGTCATACCCGATGGCATCGCGCTCATGCCGGGAAATCGGCGGAGATACGCTGGGCAGCCGACACCGCACGTCGAGGCGCGCGACATCGTGACCGGACGCGCCACTTTCGTCGCCGACGTGCGCCTGCCACGCATGGCCCGCGGCGCGATGGTGCGTCCACCGGCTCGCGGCGCGAAGCTCCGCTCGATGGATGACGCCGCCGCACGGAAGATGCCGGGAGTGATCGCTGTCGTTCGGCAGGGCGACGTCGTGGGCGTCGTTGCCGAGCGCGACGAGCAGGCTCGCGCCGCAGCGGGGGCGGTCGACGCGGACTGGCAGGCGCTGCCGGTCGAGGGGCCGACCGCCGAGGTGCCCATGCGCTCGGATCCTGAGGTGGATGAGCGCCTGCGCGGCGCCGCGGTGCGTCTCGCGCAGACCTACGTGCTCCCTCCGATCGCCAACGCGCCGATCGGACCGAGCGCCGCGGTCGCGGACGTCCGCGCCGACGGAGCGACGATGTATGTCGGCACGCACCGGCCGTTCGGCGTCCGCGAGCAGGTCGCGAAAACAATCGGCCTGCCCGAGAAAAAGGTCCGCGTGCTGCCCCAGATCACGAGCGGCACCTATGGCCGCAACAGCCACGCCGACGCCGCGATCGAAGCAGCGATCCTGTCGAAGGGGGCGGGCCGCCCGGTGCTGCTGCAGTGGACGCGCGAGGAGGAGTTCGCGTGGTCGCCGTCGCGGCCCGAGGCGGTGCTCGAGATCGCCGCAGGCCTGAGCGCTGACGGCCGCATCGTGTCGTGGCGCTACGACGAGCACACCAACGTGCACACGGCAGCGGGCCTCGATCCCGAGGTGCTCGGTGTGACCTCCGGGCGCAACGCACTCCCCCCGTACGCCGGCTTCCCAGCGAGAGTGACCCTGCACATCGAGCCGACGCGGCTTCGCACCGCGAACTTCCGTTCACTCGCGGCGGCCGAGAACGTCTTCGCCATCGAGTCGTTCATGGATGAGCTCGCCGCGTTGTCGGGACAGGACCCGCTCGCCTTCCGTCTGCGGCACATCGAGGACGAGCGTTTCCGCCGTGTCGTCGAGCGTGTCGCAGAGGTGAGTGGCTGGACGGAACGTCCCGGCAACCGGCGCGGGCGCGGCATCGCGTGCACCGTCTACCACGACACCTACGTGGCGCAGGTCGCGGAGGTCGAAGTTTCACTCTCCGGAGCCGTGCGCCTCGTGAAGGTGTCGTGCGTCGTCGATCCGGGGCAGACCGTGAATCCCGAGGGGGTACGCAATCAGATCGAGGGCGGCATCCAGCAGTCGGCGTCGTGGGCCCTGAAGGAGGA
>Ga0209807_1000389_pt1 | contig 19986 bp, 13 predicted proteins | sample GraSoiAngelo_154_FD_186168 | JGI IMG/M metagenome (GOLD analysis project Ga0209807, IMG submission 186168) | Grasslands soil microbial communities from the Angelo Coastal Reserve, California, USA - 14_1009_13_20cm (SPAdes) (version 2) | ecosystem: Environmental > Terrestrial > Soil > Grasslands ... | reverse complement strand
GCACCAATGCCGGGGACGCCACGCTTTCAAACCATCTTGCTGAACACCATCGATACTGGTTCGCGACTGGTGCCAGTCCATGCTTTACCGCGTTTTGGTGCACATAGTTCAACCGTGCCAGGTACGATTTCTGATAAGTAAGCCTCGTATCTCAAAAGTTATGCCAGACCTTTCGTCCCGGAGTCTTCTCCAGTTTGTTGATCCAGCCAGCTGTCGGCGTGTGAATTACGCCTAACATTTGGGACAGGCTGCTTGCGTTTCCTGAATCGCTTCGGGAATGGGCGATAAAGTGATAGTGATTCGAAAACACAGCCCAAGCTTCAAGGTCCCAGCGGAAATCGCGCGGCAGTGAGAAGACCGCGCTCCAAAACGGTGAGACGCTGCGACGTGCGAAAATCCTCGTCCTCGTCGTCGTCCTCGTCCTCCTCCTCGATTAGGCGTGTTCTTTCGATTACGAGGACGACGACGAGGAGGAGGACGATTTGGCGTGCTTCGTCATTTGTTTCATCCGTATCATCCGCGAATCGAGCTGATGAGAACAGCGAGATAGAAGGTAAAGCCGCGAAGGGTAGCGGCAAGCGAGTTGGGAAAGGAGCGAGTTTCAGCGGAGCTGCTGGGAGCAGCGACACAGAAGGTAAAGCCGCGAAGGGTAGCGGCGAGCGAGTTGGGAAAGGAGCGAGTTTCAAATCCGTGGTTCAAATCTTTAGTAAAGAAAAATTGTTAAGAAAAATGTCTTGACACTTTTGGCGTTCTTTTCTACAACGGGCGCTCCACATCTACAGAACCTCCAACTTCTCCTATGAAAAAACAAACTAATCCAAACATAAAAGCTCATCTTATTCGAAGCGCGTTTTACGTGCTTCTGTTGCTGGCGGTCTGCGTGATTCCATTCGCGCTAGGCCAGCGAAATATCGGCAGGCACGCCCCAACCTTGAAAACTTCCAGGGCCGGCAGCAAAGCCGTGCGCCCGCAACCGCCACAAGGGACCTGCCCATTCCCGTGGTCCTTCGTGGCGAGCATGCCGCTTGACTTCTATGGCGCGGGAGGCGCTTCTGATGGCACATCCTTTTATGCTGCCGGCGGCTACACTTTTGAGACCTTCGACAGTCTGGATACCCTGTATCGTTACGACCCAGTCGGTGACAGCTGGACTCAGCTGACGTCAATGCCGCAGAAAGCAATCATGCCTACCGCGGTCTATTACCCGCCTACCAATAAGATTTACGTGTTTGGCGGTGAAGACGGCAATACCGGCGACAATTTTGATATCACCCGGATTTACGATATCGCCACCGACACGTGGACCACGGGCACGCCCATGCCGGGCGTGATTAGCTTTGCGGCAGGCGGCTATGTCCCAGGCAATGGCAAGATTTATATCGTCAGCGGGTATAACACGGGTACCGTCGATAGCGCCCAGCCTAACACTTGGGAATACGATCCGGTGACAGACACTTGGAATGATCTCACCGCGACCGTGCCGTTTCCGCATCCGGCTGGCGGCTTCGCCTTTGGCGTGATCAACGACAAGCTGTACATCTCTGGCGGGCGCGACGCTGCCAATGCAGACATTAATTTCACTTGGGAATTTGATCCCGCAATCCCCGCCTACACAGCAAAGGCCGACATGCCTGGCGGTCAGCCTAATGTTCGAGGTAGCGCTGTAGCGGTGGGCGCGCTTTTCGCATTCGGCGGCGGCAACCCCTTCCTGGCCCCTGAAAATGTTGCGACGAGGACCGCGTCTGCTGCGGGCCCGGCTCCTGGCTCGGCTAAGGCTGCACATCGCTCGACCGAAGCTGCCTCTGCCTTGGCCAAGACTGCGCCTGCCAGGAACTTTGACCCGGCGGCCATTAAGCGCAACCCCTTGCTCCCAACCACTACTGGCCGCACCGACGTGTACGACCCGTCCACGGATACATGGACGCGCTCTGCGGATTTGGAAACAATTCGCTCGTTTGTATTCGGCGCATACATCTCCAACAGCGACGAGATCATCGCAGCCGGGGGTTTTGATGGCAACTTCACTACAGCGGTCGCGGAGGTGTTGACCCCTTGTATCCCGCCTCCCCCAACGCCATGTCCCTCGACGCCGACCCCGACCCCGACAGGGTGTGGCCTGACGGTTGGCTCCGGGCTAACTATTGGTTTCGGCCCGAACAACTATTTCCAGATCGCCCTCAACACGGTTAACTATACCTTTCAGGTAAGTGAGCCAGCAACCAATGACTTCGCCCTATTCGAGACGCACGATCCGTGGGGCTTTACCGTGATCAAGGATGCTATCACCGCTGCTGGGCACACTTACACCGAGTTTACGCCGGCAGACTTGGCTGGGTTTGACTTCAGCCAATATCGTGTGGTCATTCTCAACTGGGACGACACATTCCTCACTGACTTCGGCGGAAACGCAGCTTGCGGCGGCGGCGGCGCCTACATTGCTGCCCTTCCCGCGTTGGAAGCTTATGCTGCCGCAGGCGGCATAGTGTGGGTGCAAGGCGGCATCCAGGGCAATTTCGGTGACTGCTTCCCACTACCGTTTGGCGGCCAGGCGTGTATCGACTTTAGTTCCACCGACCCGATCCTCGAACAATGCAACCCGATGATGATCGGCGTAGAGAACCCCATCGAGGGCAACTTTGCCAGTCACACCTCGCAAACGGACCTGCCAGCTGCCTCGAACATCGTGGTTATAAACGGCTCCGACAGTAACTCGGTGGTCTACGAGCTAGCGTGTGCAACGCCTCAGCCAACGCCCACGCCCACACCGGTAACTTGCAATAGCGGGTTAATCCACAACGGAGGATTCGAGAGCGGTAACTTAACCAGTTGGACCGTTGACGGCACCATGCCCGATCCGGTAGCCACAAACGCCCTTGCGCACAGCGGCAGATTCTCCGCATTGGTGGGCGGCAACGTAGCGGCGTTGCAATTTTGCGGCTTCGGGACCGAGCCAACCGGGGATAGCTCGTTCTATCAGCTGTTCGGGCCGGTGCCTGCCGGGGCTACGCTAAGCTTCTGGCACTGGGACTGCACTACCGACGTCATCGATTTCGACTGGCAGGATGCTTACATCACCGATGCTGACGGCAACATTTTGCTAACCATCTACCATCAGGCTTCCAATAACCAATGTTGGATTCATGAGACGGTGGACCTTACCCCGTGGGTAGGCCTGACCATCGGCGTCAAGTTCCTGGCGCATCAGGATGGCTTCGGCGACCTCACCACCATGCTTGTGGACGAGGTGCAGGTAGATGTGCCGGGCCCCTGCGCGACCGCCACGCCGAGACCTACACCGACACCCAGAGGGCAGCCGACCCCGCATCGTCGGCCGTGATGGGCAAGTTAGTAGGTTGAAAGGTTAAAGAGTTACAAAGGAAGTGAAGCGGGAACTCGCGAGGCAACTCGCGAGTTCCTTGCTTTATAGGGCGAGCGCTGCGAAATTTCGCGCGCAGCGCTGGACTCGCGAAAGCTTTCGGAGTTCGGAGTGCGATGAGTCCTCGCATCGCTTTAGGAGATTAAAAGCTTTAGCGAAAGGGAGCGGCGTGATTGGAAATTGCTATGCAGGAGAGTTGGCCGCATACGCCACCACACTATTTTACACCTCATGGCACTTACATCATTACGGCTGCAACGCCGCATCGGAAACGGCTTTTGATTCCGGGGCAAAACTGGACCTCATGCGTGACACCACAAACCGCTTCTGAAATTTAGCTGCTGCACTTTTTTAACCCACGAAACACACGAAATGACACGAAAAGAAGAAATAATGGAACTGATAGGATGAGAGCTACGCCATTATTGGCGCCTGCTTTGAAGTCTATAAGGACAAAGGCTGCGGTTTCCACGAGCCGGTTTATCACGAGTGTCTCGAAATCGAGTTGGAATTCCAAGGGATTCCATTTCTCTCAAAGCCGCCGCAAACATTGCGATACCGCGGTCGCACTTTGGTCCAAACATTTAATCCAGATTTCATTTGTGACGACAAGATCATCCTTGAGATCAAAGCGGCCTCCGAATTAATGGACGAACATCGCGCGCAGGTTCTGAACTACCTCGCCGCGACAGGCTGCAAGCTCGGCCTGCTCGTGAACTTTGGCCATTATCCGAGAATGGAATACGAGCGTCTGTTGCCCAGGAAACATGAACCTGTCGATCTTCGCCTCTGAAATTTGGCTGTCTTTTCGTGTGTTTCGTGGGCAAATGGATTGCTAAGCTGTTCATCCTTCGCCAATGGTAGTGCTCGGCGGCTTGGTTTGAAAGCAATGCACGGCCCAGCTTTGTGAAATCGGTGTATTCATTTAAGACCGATCAGATCAACGTCCCGGATAATTTCTGAATGGTAAGTTGTCCGCAGGGCGACTGCGAAAAGCGACGCGAGGACGCCCGCACATGGCGGGCCGGCTGTGCGCACTCCGAAAGCTTGGCTAAATGAAATGAGTGTATCCTCGCCTGATTTCGCGCGGAGTTTCGCTATTCCTTCGTTATTCGACATTCGTGCTTCGTCATTCTGATCATCCGTACCTGCCGCGTAATCTGCGGTTCAAGATGAGCATGAGCACGAGCAAGAGCACGAGTAGGAAATATGAGTACGGGTTCGTCGCACGTTGGAACTGCATTGGAATTATTCGTGTCTATTCGTGGTTTAAAACAAAAGGTCCGAGAAAATGTTGACACGGCAGTGCGCTTTGTTCTAAAAGCGTTGTCTTAATTGGATGTCAGCCAGCTTGGCTGACTCGGCCGACAGGCTGCCAGCCTGCCGCGGGATGGATTCGCGGTGGCGAACCTGGCGAACCGCCGTGGGGCAGGCTGGCAGCCCGCCCGCCGAGTCAGGCTAGCAGCCTGACATCCGCAACCGGCAATTCTTATGATGACAAATTCACATCGCACACTCACGACGTTGCCATGGCGGCGTATTTGTTGTTCACTGTTCCTTGTCGCAGCCGTTGCAGCGCTCGTTGCTGCTGTCACTTCTTCCGACGCTGTCGGCCAGCGCGTTGGCGGCAACGTAGTCAACATCGCGAACAAGATCGCGCCATGGGTGGTCGAGCACACCGCCTACGGACAGCAGGCCGAGTTTTTTGTCGTCCTAGCCGATCGAGCCGACCTGAGCCCGGCCGCGAATTTGCCAACCAAGACCGAAAAGGGCCGTTTCGTGTATCAAACCCTCTGGGACAAGGCCCAGAACACGCAGGGGCCAATCCTGCAATGGCTGCGCGAACGCAACATCGAGCATCAATCTTTCTATATCGTGAATTCAATCTTGGTGAAAGGCACGCGCGAGATCGCGGCGGCGCTCGCTGCCCGCCCGGACGTAGCACGCGTAGAGGGCAACCCGCACATTCACAATGACCTTCCTCAACCCGGTCCGGTTGATGAATTACCCCTGCAGCCTGGCGCCCCGAAGACGATCGAGCCGGGTATTGTTTACACGCATGCGCCAGATGTCTGGGCCCTCGGGTTCAAGGGGGAAACCATCGTCGTTGCCAGTGCGGACACTGGTGTTCGCTGGACGCATAACGCGCTCAAGCCGCACTACCGTGGCTGGGACGGAGTCAACGCCAATCACAATCTTAACTGGCACGACTCCATCCATGACAGTGTAGGCAATCCTTGCGGGAACGATTCGCAGCAACCTTGTGATGATTTCTTCCACGGTTCGCACACAACTGGCACAGCGATCGGTGACGATGGCGGCACCAATCAGATTGGAATGGCGCCCGGTGCAAAATGGATCGCCTGCCGTAACATGGACCAGGGCACCGGCACGCCGGCGAGGTACATCGAGTGCATGGAATTTTTCCTTGCGCCTTACCCACTCAACTGCACGCCCGCCGAAGGCGATCCGACCAAAGCGCCTGACATTACCATCAACTCCTGGGGTTGCCCGGTCTCGGAGGGTTGCGTTGTCGGCGACGAGTTGCAAGCTGCTGTTGAAGCTCAAGAAGCTGCTGGTATCCAGATGGTGGTTGCAGCGGGTAACTCCGGCTCTGGCTGTTCAACCGTGTCCGACCCGCCGTCATTTTACGAGGCATCTTATACAGTAGGGGCACTAAACACAGGCACCGATACGATCGCCAGCTTTAGCAGCCGTGGTCCGGTCACGAGAGATGGAAGCGGCCGTACTAAGCCTGATATTACTGCTCCGGGCACTAACACGCGCTCGGCTAACGGCAGTCCTCTTAACGGCTGCGATAGTTGTTACACCACTGCCAGCGGCACATCCATGGCTACCCCCCACATTGCCGGTGCGATGGCGCTGTTGTGGTCGGCCCATCCTGAGCTGCAGAACCAGATCCAGCCAAGTCGGGACGCCTTGGATAACTCGGCGCATTTCATCGACAACCTGGGCGCATGCGGCTCGGCAGGTCCGCCGAACAACGTGTATGGCTGGGGGCGGGTAAATATTGCGACGGCTGTAGGGACGCCGGCACCAACCCCAACTGTTTCGCCGACTCCTGTGTCGAGCGCTACTCCCTGCGGACCGGGGATCCCAACACCGACGCCTACGGCTACGGCGACAGCTACTGCCACGCCGACGGCTACAGCGACAGCCACACCAACTGCGACGCCGACAGCTACGCCAAGGGTAATGCCAAGGCCTCATCCGACTCCGCATCCGCGCCCTAGGCCCTGATTCCCCAGTGATTGGTGGATAGTGACTAGTGAGAAGTGGTGGGCCTGCCCGCCGTAGCCGCCTACTCCGCTGAAGCGGCTGCGAAGGCTGGATCGGTGGAGGCGGGTGATCGGTGATCAGTTGTCGCCCCGAAAGCTTTCGGGGTGACCCCGGCTGCGCTCGAATTTCTTTCTAACAGAAGGAAACGAAGGTAACGAAGATTTTCTTTCTTAAATCTGTCGATCTTCGCCTCCGAAATTTTGGTGTCTTTTCGTGTGTTTCGTGGGCAAAGGAATTTCTAAGCTGGCCAGCGTGATTCGTTACGGCGTTACATCGGATTCACGATTTAACGATTCAACGATTTGACGTGGCGAAGCCATTTCGAATTTTTAACAGTTGCGTCTGGTGGAGCAGGCCGCCAAGTTTCGAATTGGGGATTTGGAAATTCTAACCGGGAGTACGATCATGAGCACGAGCACGAGTAAGAGCATGAGCACGAGAATGAGCGGTGTGCTTGGAGGGAATGACAAAATCCGAATGACGAAGCTCGAAGCAATGACGAATGCTCCAATGACGAACAATTATGATCGCGCTTATTCGACATTCGCCTGCCACGCCGTAGCCGAGCGAAGACGGGTGCTTCGTAATTCTTTCGTCATTCGACATTCGTGCTTCGTCATTTCTTGTGCCATTCTGATGGCCCTCCAAACGTCCTTCGTCGCCATGGCAGGGACACAGTCTCCGAGCTCGCCACGGGACGAGTCCGTGTCGCCGCGGCGACTGGATTTGGTTGGCCGCTGGAACATAGAAATCAGCTTCGCGGACGGGGGCCAACGCTCATTGCGCTTCGAAGCGCAAGGCGAGGGGAAAGGCACGCTCGAGCTGCTCGATCCCAGAGCAAAAGCCTGGGGAGCCCCAACGTCATGGGAGGCAAAATGGACTTTGGGCAAAGAAAATGATGTCACCTTTTCCGGCTCTGTGGAATTTATGCTCGGCAACGTCGGCCGCGACGCAGGAACGCTGGAATTCAGGGGAAAATTTGAAGCCGCAGATTCGATCACAGGCGAGGTGGAATTTTCTCCGCTTGTGGGAGAACGACCGTCGAAGCGCGGCACCTTTAAAGCGACTCGCAGCAATTGAAATTTACAGAAGGAAGCGAAGTAAGGAAGGATTTAAACGCCAAAATTGAATCTTTGTTTTCTTCCCTGCGTTCTGTAAATCTCCCTCACGTGCCAAATTCCAATAAGAACTAACAGAAGGAAACGAAGACAACGAAGAGGTTTCCGAGTCTAATCCTTTGTTTCCTTTGCTGTCTTCTGTAAAAATCTTTTGTTGTGGGTTTGCCTTCTTACCTACTGTAAAAACTCTGCGCGATGCATCTCTTGTACCAGAAGGCAGATCACCTCAGCGGCGAGGTCATCGGGGCTGCGATCGAAGTCCATCGGAACAAGGGACCAGGGCTGATTGAATCCATTTACGAGCGATGCTTACTGCGGGAGCTCGAATTGCGTTCGATTCCGGCCACTACGCAGAAAATAGTTCAAGTTGAATACAAAGGACTCGTTTTTGATGAGCCTTTGCGCTTCGACCTCCTCGTGGGCGACTGCTTGCTCATTGAGCTAAAGGCTGTGGAGATTTTGCATCCTTCGAGCAAGGCCCAGCTTTTTAGCTATATGAAACTGCTGAATATCCCAATCGGATTGCTGATCAACTTCCATGAGCTCGTTCTGAAGAACGGCATTTCCCGAATGATCTTGCCCGGTGCAAATCAAACAGAAGGAAGCGAGGATGCCGAAGTTTCGTTATAGAATTCGCGTTTAGAAAATCTTTGTTCTCTTTGTTGCCTTCTGTAAGAATTTTCTTCGGGCCACAACGAGAATTTGAGACGCCAAGTTTGATCACTGGCGAGGTGGAATTCGCCCCGCTCATTGGAGAGCGACCGTCAAAGCACGGCACATTCAAGGCGACACGCGACCACGGATAACGCGGATAGCACGGATAGGCAGGAGCCGAAACGGCGAATCGGGGAAATGGCGAGGGCTTCGCGCGCCCAGCGCGCTTTGGAGTGCGGCGGTCCGCCAAAGGACGGATTCGCCGTGGCGAACTTGGCGCCGCTTTTCGTTTTCAAAGCTTGAGCGTGGCGAAATCAAGAGGCCAATCGGCGAGACCAATTCTTAGTGTTTTCTTCAATCATTCGTTAGCGTCTATTCGTGCCTGCCGCGCCGTAGGTCGCCGCGGCGACCGAAGGCGGGTCCATTAGTGGTTAAAAAATCTCAAAAAAAGTATTGACACACTTTTGCGCGTTCAGCTAAAAGATGCGCCTTCACCGGTCTTTGCATGTAGTGCGACAGGTGAAGGAACTACGGGTAAAAATAAAAACTCGGGAAAAAATAGAAAAAAGCGTTGAACGCGATTCTGGCACTTCGGCTAGAAGCGATGTTTCACATCCAAACTCCATCCACTTCATAACCACTGATCCTCATGAAAAAGAAATCCACTCCTGTCCGCCGTAACTTTAGTGAAGGCGGGTTCTTTAATCTGCGCGTTTTATTCGGGCTGTGTGTCGGGATGACTGGCATCTCGCTTGCGCTCTTCGCCGCCAACCCGCTTGGACGCAGCAGTAGTCCGTCGTCCGCGAAGGTCGTGCAGCCACAGCAGAAATACAAAGTTAACACCCAGCCGGGGTGGGACCCACTGGTTCCTGCGGCATTTGACTGCTCCAACATTCACCAGCTGGGCATCGACAAGCAGGAAAATCTCCGGGCTCAAGCCATCATGATTTTCTGCGGCCACAGAGACACAGACACAGGGTCCAGTTCCGGTGCCTTCTCCAAGCTTGTCCAAAAGTTAATGGCGCCCGTGTCATATGGCAGCGCAGACGTAGACCTGATCACCGGCACGGAGACTTTTCCCGACGTTACTCAGTCGGAGACATACACGGCCGCTAACCCAGATAACCCCGACCAAGTTTTCGTGGCGTACAACGACTCACGGGGTCGCTTTGCTAGCCCCATCAACATCTCTGGCGCATCGGTATCCAACGATGGCGGTATCACCTTCACCCGACTCACCAAGGCCAACGGTCAAAGCCCCTTCGACAATACCTTTGGCGACCCCGTTGCTCTGTACAACAAACCAAGCGGTACTTGGTTCACGGTATGGCTCGATGGGTCGTGCGGGGGCCAGGGTTTGGGTGGGTACAAGTCCACCACTCCAGATGATCCGAATAGCTGGACCCATTTCTGCGCTCACACTGGCGGCGCAGACGATCGCGAGTCCGGCTGGGCTGATAACGACCCCAGTTCTCCCTTCTTTGGGAGGATGTACATTTCCTGGAACGACTTCAATGTTGGCAACGCGAACATCTTTGTCACCTTCTCCACTGACAACGGCTCCACCTGGCACAGCCCGATAATGGTGAGCACCCAGAATACGTTCGTCCGCGATGTGCAGATCACCGGTGACATGGCGGGCAACGGGACTATCTACATTGCCGGCATGGACGAGGGCGGCGGTGGCTTCCCTCACAACGACAAGAACCTCATCTTCAAGTCCACCGACGGCGGCAACACATGGACGAACACCTACACCGGCTCGCCTTTCGCCGGGCCGGGCGTGACGGCTGTGGGCTATTTCGCCTGCATGTTTACTGATGGCGGCGGCTACTGGCGGCACGAGGGCTGGGGTGAGCCGGCTGCCTACAACGACATTGTTCACCTGGTCTATGCCCAGCACGGCGACGGCAGTGACCCTGGCGATGTCTATTACATCCGTTCTACCGATGGTGGCGTGACCTTTGGCGCGCCGCTCAAGTTGAACACCGATTCCACGGACCGACCTCAGTGGCAGCCTAACCTTTCGGTGAGCCCGAATGGCACCCTCTTCGCGACGTGGTATGACGCGCGCGAGAGCGCTAGCTGCACCCGTGGTAACCCAGCCGTTCCCTGTTACAGGATGTGGTCGCGGAAGTCCAATGACAACGGCTTAACCTGGTTGCCTGACATGGAGTTCTCGGACGTGGTCACTCCGCTCCCAGCGCAACCTGACAACGGCATCCAACCCACCTATGCAGGCGACTACGACTATGGCTCCGCGATAACCCTCAAGCATGTTACTTCATGGGTGGATGGCCGAGTGGCCATCAGCGGCACTTCCCAGCAGGATGCCTTCACAGACAGCGAGCTGGCGGGATTGGCGGTGAGTAGCACTGACCCGGCCTGTAACAGTGTGGTATTTACTCAGCCGACTGACTTCACTGTCAACGTGAGCGTTGCGGTGGATCCGGATACTCTCGACGCCAGCGATTTTACTGTGAACGGACTGCCGGCGGACAGCGTCGACTATACCCCAGGGGAGACCACCATGATCTTCCACTTCAACACCACGCCGGTAACAAACCAGGGTGAGCAGACGATGCATATTCCCGCTGGCGCATTTAACAGTGCTTCGAACGGCCAGCCGGTGCTGGAATTCCAGTGCACATTCCGCTACGACGCCACGCTGTTACAGGTAACTACAACCGATCCACCTGTTGGCGGCACCTTTTCAGGGCCAGCGACAGTCATGTATGACGTGAACTTCAACGAAGAGGTCGATCCAAACTCAGTCTCCACCGGCAGCCTGCAGTTGAGCGGCACCGCCGCCACAGTGACGAACGTTCAAGTGATTAACAACAACATGACCGCAGAGTTCACGATCAATTTCACCGGCGTCATTGGAGGCACGCTGACGGCGAGTATCCCCGCCGGCGCGATTACCGATCAGTTTGGTAATCCTAACGCTGCGTTCTCGGGCGACTACCAATACACTGCAAACTTCTGCGATAGCGCGCTCATCCAAAATGAAGGATTCGAGAGCGGTAGCTTTCCGCCCTGGGCGATCGACGGTTTCAGCAACCCGCCGGTAGTCACGACAGACAACCCGCACAGCGGGACTTTTTCGGTGCTGGCGGGCCGGGTTAGCGGACCCGAGCCAAACGGGCAAAGCTCGTTCTACCAACAGTTCGGACCGGTGCCGGCCAACGCCATTTTGAGCTTCTGGCACTGGGACTACACCACCGACACCATCACCTTCGATTGGCAGGATGCGTACATCACGAATACCAGCGGCCAGATCCTGCAAACCATCTTTCACCAATCTCAAAATGGGCAGACCTGGATCAATACCACGGTGGACATGACGCCGTATGCGGGCCAAACCGTGCGCGTCAAGTTCCTGGTGCATCAGAATGGGGCCGGCGACGGTACTGGTATGTATGTGGACGATGTGGTGCTGGCCACGCCGTGCGGCGCGCCATCACCAACACCTACACCGACTCCGAGGGAGACTCCTACACCGCGGCCTCGCCCGACGCCGCATCCGAGACCGTGAGCCCTTATTCTGTAGGGGAAGCTGACAGCTTCCCCTACAGCTACTGATTATTGAAACGGGAACTCGCAAGGCCCTGGCCGCGTCCCCGCCTGCATCGCTAGCATTGCGGGCAGGGCTATGCTCAGGCGTTGCGGGCGAGGCAACTCGCGAGTTCCTTGCTTTCTGGGGAGCACAGCCTGCCAGTCCGCCACAGGACGGATTCGCCGTGGTGAACCTTAGTCGTTGGCAGCTTGCCGACGACAGCCTCAGCGCTTGCAAACAGACTTCGACTCCGAGCTTAGGAAGAGCTTTTCGGCAAGCTGCCGAAAAGGGACAGGCTAGCAGCTATCCGCAGAATAATTCTCGACAAGGCAGTCATTTGCGATTACGAACAGCGCCAGCGAGGAGATCGAGATTCGCGAATCTTAAGCCGCTTAATCAATTCAACGCTCTAACCACACCACTGACATGAGACGCTCCAGTATCTCAGCCACTATGAAGAAAGAACGCTTCGCTTTAGTCTATAGAACGCTCTCCCCTGACTGCCGAATCGCTTTAGCTGATAGCAAGATCTGCGCGGACAGAGCGCGCTTGGGAGTGCGGCGCTACTACGCCGCTTTTCTTCTGCTATCAACTATATGCTATCAACTATCAGCTATAAGCGCGTTAGCCCAGCTTGCGCCCACTCGCCAGGCGCCCCGAAACGAGCCGTTGGAAAAATACGATAACCCGCCTGCGCCACCTCGGAAGATAGAGACTTCGCCGCGAATGATCTCGCAGTTCGGCGTGTTCACCAGCTACCAGGCAAACGTGGATGCCACTGGCCAGAATATTGTCGGCGATGCCGCGAACGAGTGTTCGATCTCCGTTGACCCGACCGACGGCAACAAGATGGCGATCGGCTGGAGGCAGTTTGATAACGTTACTTCCAACTTCCGGCAGGCTGGTTGGGGATACACCACCGATGGCGGCATCACCTGGACGTTTCCTGGGGTTCTGCAAGATAACGTTTTTCGCAGCGATCCAGTAACCAGCTCCGATGAGGTAGGGCAATTTTTCTACCTCAGCCTCAGATCGGACGGCTTTTCGTTTTTTTGCGACGACCTGTGGGGATCCACAAACGGCGGGCAAACCTGGACAATGCTTTCCCCCAAGCAGGGCGCAGGAGGAGGCGACAAGCAATGGTTAACCATCGATAAGACCGGCGGCTCGGGTCACGGATTCCAGTACCAGACAGACGATGGCATTAACTGTAACGGAGGGGGCGTGCAATTCCAACGCTGCACGGACGGCGGTGTAACTTGGCAGGCGCCGATCAGTATTCCTAACTCGCCTATATATGGGACGCTCGACGTAGACACGAACGGCAACCTTTTTGTCGGCGGCTGGAGCGGGGGCACGACGTTTCAGTGTGTTCGTTCGAGCAATGCGCAGATCGGGGGCCAGACACCCACTTTTGATCAGGTAACCCCGGTCAACATGGGTGGCGGCCTCGGTAGTGGCGGAATTAATGGAGTAGGATTGACGGGCCAGTGTTTCCTGGCAATTGATCGTTCCGGTGGTCCTACTAATAATAACATTTACATGCTGGCGAGCGTGGTGCCTCCTGGGCGAAGCACAACCGACGTGATGTTTGTGCGCAGCACAAACGGCGGATTAACCTTCAGTGCGCCGCACAAGGTGAATGATGACCCGGTTAATCCTAGCAAATGGCATTGGTTCGGGACATTTTCGGTCGCGCCCAATGGTCGTTTGGATGCTGTCTGGTATGACACGCGCAACGCGGCCAATAACACCGACTCCCAGCTATTCTATTCCTGGAGCACTGACGCCGGCGTGACCTGGGCGCCTAACGTCGCTGTGAGCAATCCGTTTAATCCATTCCAAGGCTATCCGAACCAGAACAAGATAGGCGACTATATCACCATCGTTTCCGATGAAACCGGCGGCAACGTGGCTTACTCAGCCACCTTTAACTTCAACCCGCAGAGAAACCAGCACGAAGAAGACGTTTATTACGTTCGAGTATTCCCTGGCGGACAAGGACCCTCGCCAACGCCGACCGCAACTCCAACCGCCACGCCTACTGCTACACCGACAGCTACTCCTACATCTACGCCACGACCAAGTCCGACGCCCCGGCCTCGTCCTACTCCGCTGCCAAGGCCTAGTCCGTAGCAGCTGACACGTGGCATCGGCATCCCTGCCGATGGGTCGCTAGATCGGCTGGAAGCCGATGCCACGAGACGTGACCTACTCCGGCGCCTAGGCCTAGTCCCTTAAGTCCTAGAGTTAGCGAATCGGGGAATCGGCGAAGGTGGATGACCCCGGCCTGCTTGGCTGGATCCGGCTTCTCCGCTTTCGCAGGAAGCGGGACTCGCTAAAGCATTGGGGCCCACGAAACATGCGAAACGACGCGAAATTAAGAAAAAAATAGTGTCGCCTGTCCGTGGATGAAGTCTCCGATCCGGCTGCAGCGGATGCCTCATTTCGTATCATTCGTGTGTTTCGTGGGCCAAAAGTCCTCCAGAACAGGCACGTACGCTGATGGTGCAACTTTCCTTTGTCGCTTTTGGCCTGTCCGCCGGCGGCGCGGACCTGTCCTGTCGGATAGCGTGCGCCAAAATGGTAACAGCATTGTTACATGACGGCTGATCTTTGACCTCTGAATCATCCGTGAATCGAGCTGATGGGAACAGCGAGATAGAAGGTAAAGCCGCGAAAGGTAGCGGCGAGCGAATCAGGAAAGGAGCGAGTTTCAGAGGAGCTGCTGGGAACAGCGAGATAGAACACGTCGCGATCGGGAATCGCGCGGGTAGACGGCAACGCAGCTAGGGTAGCTGGCGCAGGCACCGGGCGGTGCGAGTGATCAAGGTAAAGCCGCGAAGGGGTAGCGGCGAGCGAGTTGGGAAAGGAGCGAGTTTCAAATCCGCGAAACCTGTCCGCGGTTTCAAATCTTTTCAGTCAAAATTTCGGAAAATCTTTAAAAAACCTTGACACGTTCTGGCATCGCCGATAGCATCACCACTCTTTTACTTCACACGGAAAAACTTCATCCTATGAAAAAGAAATCCACTTCTCAACCTGTCCGCCGTAGCCTCTCGACCCGCCATAGCTTTAGCGAAGGCGGGTTTTTTAATCTTCGCGTTTTAACTGCCTGTGTGTTTTGCCTCCTCGGGATCGCTGTAGCGTTGTTCGCCCAGGGAAACCGAACAAAGCAGACCCAACAAACCACTCGCTCCACTGCCGCGCAGGACGCTCCCGGCACACAGACACCCGACGTCATACAAATGGTCGGTCCTGTCATGCTCAACACGAACTTGCGAGACCTCCCTTACATTCCCAACGAAGGGGAAATGGAGGAGCAACGCCTGACGCGCTATCCGCATCCGAGGATGGGAGCACTACCACCGGAGACTCCTTCCTCGCCATGGTTCCAATCTCTGCTTAAGAACATCTTCCGGCCGGCTCCAACTATGCCGCCGCCGCTGCTGACATTTGACGGGGTCAACGCAGCGGCGAGCCAGTGCGGTTGTTTGCCACCTGACACCCAGGGCGATGTGGGCCCGAATCATTATGTCGAAGGGGTCAACGTTAGGTTCCGAGTTTATGACAAGTCGGGCACCCCGCTCACCCCCGCGACCACGTTCAATTCGTTCTTCGCCACGCTCACGGGCACGCCTTGCCAGAACGCAAACAATGGCGATCCATTTGTTTTCTACGATCATCAGGCCGATCGCTGGGTGATCACTGACTTTGCGTTCCCGACGTTTCCGGGCAGTTCATTCTACGAGTGCATTGGTGTGTCGCAGAGCCCCGACCCGGTAGCTGGTCCTTGGGCCCTTTACGCCATACAAGTGGACCCGGGGAATCCGACATTCCTCGGTGATTATCCTAAGATGGCGCTGTGGAACGACGGTGGGACTCAAAACGCCTATTTCCTGACGATGAACCTGTTTTCGAGTCCGACTACCTTTAATGGCGTTCGCGCCTATGCACTCGATCGTGTCAGCATGCTAATCGGTGGTCCAGCTCACGCGATCGGGTTTACCGTCCCCCTCGCTGGCGTGGGCGATTCCTATAGCTTTGTTGCTGCGAACTTTCGCACCGGCGATCCGCCTCCTACGGGTAGAGATGAAATGGTGCTAGCCATTGATAGCCCGGGCAGCGGGGGCGTGACCCTGACCCAGGTCCACGCTCGGTTCTTTCATGTCGATTTTGTCACGCCAGCGAATTCCACTTTTGGCGTCCTCCCCAACCATACTCCGAATGCCGAAATTACGGTCGACGGATTTACTGACGCATTCGATGTTAGTTTGAACACTCTTCTCGTGCCTCAGCTGGGAACAGCACAGAAGCTCGATACCTTGGGGGACAAAATAATGACGCCAGTTGTATACCACAATCTCAATGGCACCGAATCGCTGTGGGCGGATCACACGATCTATGCCACCGCAGGCGGCAGCGGTCCAATGGCTGTTCGCTGGTATCAATTTGATGTCACCGGCGGCACATTTCCCGCCACGCCAGTCCAACAGCAGACTTGGAATAATGGCGCGGACGGGTTGTTCCGCTGGATGCCCAGCATAGCTGTCGATCAAAATGGAAACACTGCGATCGGCTATTCCACATCGAGTTCCAGCATATTCCCTTCAATTCGTTATGCCGGACGCTTGGCAGGAGATCCCCCCGGAAACCTCACCCAAGGTGAAGCGGTCATGACCGCCGGAGGTGGCGCTCAAACGCATCCCTCAGGTCGCTGGGGCGATTACACCTATACGTCCATTGATCCCTCCAATATGATGGACTTCTGGCATGTGAACGAGTACTACACGAGCACCAGTAGCGCCTCGTGGGCTACCAAAATCGGCAAGTTCAATTTCGTAGGAGCCCCGACGCCGACTCCAACTCCGACGGCAACTGCAACAGCGACGCCAACGGCCACCCCGACAGCTACAGCGACCCCGACTGTAAGACCGACACCGACGCCTCGGCCGCGTCCAACGCCGCATCCGCGTCCCTGACGCCTCAGCGAAAGGTTAGCTGATAGTCGATAGCTAATAGTTGATTGTTGCGGCCGGGATCACGCGACCCCGGCTGCGTGCTTTCTGGGGAGCACAGGCTGCCAGTCAACAGTGTTCGGCATCAGATTTGCTCCGACGAAAACCAGCCCCGTAGGGGCGAAACGTTTATAGCAAATACATTGAAAAATCTCGAAAAGCTCCGTAGGAGCGACATGTGGTGTGCCGCTCCTACGGAGCTTGATCCCTGTTTTGCGCCCCACTGCTATAAACATTCCGCTCCTACGGAGCTGAATCTCCGCAAAGCAGATCGCTTGCCGAACACTATTGGCTAGCAGCCTGTGCTCCCCGGAGGAAGCCGGGGCCAAGCCATTGGTGGAATGATCGTTTACTCGTTTGCTGATCCATCGTATCGCAATTAGGACTCACGCTAAAATTTTGCTGCCGTAATTCTTGACGAGAAGCCACGGCCAAGGCCAGAGCGGGCCCGGCTCCACCGTCGCGAAGGTCCATTTAGTGCCTTCTTGATTCTACGTGTTATCCGTGAAATCGCAGTAGAGAATGCAAAGATTTGTGTTGACACGTTTTGGGCATTTAGCTAAAAGCGCCGCGTCAACCAGCAACTACCACTCGGCAGCTATGCATTTCCAAATCTTGCAGCAGTCCGTTCCTCGGGCTCTCCGGTGTGGGCCTAAGGTCCTATATCGCAGCTGGGCGTTGCATGGTAAACCCAGTGCGCGTATGCAGAAGAGGCTCCAGACAAATTCGCGAATCTTCCTGGAAGCGGGTCTTCCTGGCTGCCTCAGCAGGTCACTCTCCCTGCTAGCATGCGTCCGGTATCCTCCTCATGAAAAGAAAAAAGAATAATTCGGCTGGTGCTTTAGCGCTCCAGATTGCGTTAGCTGTTGCCCTCACATCGATCTCCGCCGTTCTGCTGGCCTCGAGTTTCAAAGGCGTGCCGCGGAGTGCGGACTCGCAATTGGGCGGTCAATCCTCAGATGTTGTTCGCATGATTGCTCCGGTTCCGCAGGATCCGGCCCCGAACATCTTCAACACTGGTTTCAACTCAGACAGCGCAGGCGGCACAGTGCTCAACGACGATAATCCTGCAGTTCAAGATGGTGTTCAGGACGACGTATACATCCCGCTTGCTCAATGCGGCGATCCAAATGTGTGGTGCTCGGTGACCAATATGAGTGGCACACTCCTCTGGAGCGACGGCGCTAGCTGGGACAGAGGCACCGTTCCTGCAACCGGTGCAGACGTGATCATCAGACCGTTCAACGGGCCCTATAGCACAAGCAACTTCGTAGCACTCGACGACACTGGCAGCCATCCCAATGTGCATAGCATTACCATTCAGACCACTGCCAACGCCGGTATTGGCGGCAGCGGCAGTAATGCGCAACAGACCTTTACCATCACGGGAGACTTTACCATCCAAAGTAGCGGCTTGTTGCGGGATGTGCGGTGGGCAGGCGCCCAAGAAAACTGGACGATGAGAGTGGCAGGGAATTTCACCAATGACGGGACCATGGGCGGCATCTCGACGAATGCGAAGGTGAATTGCGTTCTGGAGTTCAACGGCACTGGCGCGCAAACCGTTGGCGGCGCTTCAGGGATTACAGCATTGGGTGGCAATGCTGGCACCACAGCCTTTCTTGTGAGCAACACAAGTACGAGTGGAGTGACATTTGCTGCCAACGTTAACACCGTTAACAGCGGAAATATCAACGCGACTACTACTGTAAGCGCCAATGCTCTCGTTAAGTTCGCGGTCGCCAGTATCCAGTTTACGGGCGGCGGTTCGCTCGTGCTTAATGGACTGACCGAGCTGAAAGCCCCGACCTTCAACGGTCATTACGCGATGACTGGCACGCGGACTATTAGCACGGCCAGCACGATTACCTACACCAATGCCGCGAGCTTGATTACGCCGGGCGTAAACATTCCTTCTGCGACACTTGGCAATCTCGTTATCGCGCCTGGGGCAGGCGCCACGCTTGGCGGCGCCATCACCGTTTCAGGGAATCTTACCATGGACGGAGCCACCTTGTCGGCGGTCGTCAATAATATCAATCTCGTAGGCAATTGGAACAACACCGGCGGGACGTTCAATGCCGGCAGCGCCTCAGTTATCCTGACCGGCGCCAATCAAACGATTAGTGGCTCAACCACATTCAACAATCTGACCAAGACCGTGGCTACCGCGCGGACGCTAACGTTCGACGCGACTGGGACGCAGACAATCACCGGAACAATGCTCTTGCAAGGGTCCTCCGGCCAACTGCTGTCACTGCGCAGCAGCAGTTTCGGTACTCAATGGAAGATCGATCCGCAGAGCGTGCGCACCATCGCGTTTCTGGATGTCCAAGATTCAAACAACATCAATGCAACTGCAATTAACGCGGTGGGGACGAATAGCGTTGACTCCGGCAATAACACCAACTGGGTATTTGTCGCTACGCCGACTCCGACGCCTACGCCTACAGCAACAGCAACGCCTACCCCTACGCCGACGGCAACCGCAACTCCGACACCGACCTCGACTCCAACGCCAACCGAGACTCCCACACCTACTGCTACGCCAACAGCGACGGCTACAGCGACTCCAACCGAGACCCCAACGCCTACGCCGACCGAGACACCGACGCCGACAGCAACTCAAACGCCAACTCCAACCCCTACCTTCACGGCAACGCCGACTCCAACAGCGACGTTTACTCCTACTCCAACCGCTACGGCCACGTTCACACCCACGCCGACGGCTACATTTACACCTACGCCCACAGCGACGTTTACACCGACACCTACGGCAACATTTACGCCGACGCCAACCCCGACACCTACGGCGACAGCGACAGCTACGCCAACGCCTTCACCGATTCTGACCCCAACACCGACAGTGACACCTACGCCTACCGCTACGCCCAGGGCGACACCAAGGCCTCGTCCCACTCCGCATCCCCGGCCGTGATGCGCCTGATTCCCAGCTAGTCA
>Ga0209807_1000384_pt1 | contig 20068 bp, 15 predicted proteins | sample GraSoiAngelo_154_FD_186168 | JGI IMG/M metagenome (GOLD analysis project Ga0209807, IMG submission 186168) | Grasslands soil microbial communities from the Angelo Coastal Reserve, California, USA - 14_1009_13_20cm (SPAdes) (version 2) | ecosystem: Environmental > Terrestrial > Soil > Grasslands ... | reverse complement strand
GGCCGCGAGCGGTGCGGCGCCGATCGCCTGGAACGCCGCGGCGGCCTGTCGCAGCTCCCTGCGCGCGTCGTCCGCAGCGCCGCTCTCGTGATGCAGGCGCCCGAGCGCCAGCCGGCAGTGGGCGACCAGGAGGGCCAGGCCCAGACGCCCGGCTTCCGCCAGCGCCGCGCGCCACTCGGCGGCCGCCCGCGCCCGATCGCCGCGCGCTCGCGCGAGCCCGCCGCGCACCCATGTCAGCCACGCCCCGTAGCCTTCCTCCCGGTTGCGCTCCACGTACACCCGCGCCTCTTGCGCCGCTCGCTCCGCGTCGTCGAGACGCCCGCTCTCGAGCCGCAGCTGGGCGAGCAGGTAGAGCATCATCCCGCGGTCGGAGTGGGCGCCGGCGCTCTCCTGGAGCGCGATACACTCCTCGACGAGTCGCGCGCCGTCCGCCGCCCGTCCGAGCTGGCTCAGCGCGGTCCCCGTGGCCATGAGGCCCATCATCGTCTGACCCGCGAAGCGCCGCTCGCGGCACGTCGCGACGGTCGCCTCGCCGATTGCGCGTGCCTCCTCGGCGCGGCCCAGAAAGCTCAGGACGAACGTCCGATAGACGCCGATGACCGTCTGGCTGTAGAGGTGCCCCGCGCGCTCGGCCACGTGGGCGCCGCGATCGAGCAGCTCCAGCGCCTCCGCGCCGTGTCCGAGCTCGAGCGCGGCCCACGCATCGTAGGCGCATGACCCGGAGTAGGGCAGCCCGCTGAGTCCGAACCGCTCGGTCTCGCGTTCCCCCAGCAGCGCGTAGACCCGCGCGTACTGCGCCCGCGCCTCGGGGAGTCGGCCCGATGAGGCCCACGCGTGCCCGATGTAAAAGTGCGCGCTCACCCTCAGCCCGAGATCGTCGCGCGCGTCAGCCATGGCCAGGCAGCGCTCGCCGTACTCGATCGACTTCGCGTAATCGCCCGATGCCCAGTAGAACTGCGTGAGGAAGGCGGCGACGGCGTCGAGCCGCTCTTGCTCACCGTGCCGGCGCGCGAGCGTCTGGACCTCGTCGAAGATCGGCGCGAGCCGGTCGAGGCGGCCGGCGCGCCAGAGCGGCGCGCGCAGCGCGAGCCGCACGTCGATGCCGGCACGCGCGCTGTCGTGAGTCTCCGGCAGACGATCGAGCGCCTCGAGGGCGCGCTCATAGAGGGCGACCGACTCCGCGTCCGCGCACAACGCCGCCGCGCGGTCGCCGGCGAGCCGGGCGTAGCGCGCCGCGCGCGCCCAATCTTCGCCGAGCAGCGCGTGGTGCGCGAGCGCTTCGGCGTGCTCGTCGCCGCCGCGCGTCTCGAGCGCGCCGACGAGCGCCGCGTGGAGTGCGCGCCGCTGCTCGCGCAGGAGGCTGCCGTAGGCGACGTCGTGGGTCAGCGCGTGCTTGAACGTGTATTCGACGTCGGGATAGAGCCGCGTCTCGTAGAGCAGCTCGGCCGCCTGCAGCCGCGTGAGCCCCTCGCGAAGCGCGGCCTCGTCGGCGCCGGCGATGACGCGCAGCAGGCGCAGCGGCACCTCGTAGCCAATGACGGCCGCGCACTGGAGCATCCGCTTGTCGTCCGGCGCGAGCCGATCGATCCGCGCCGCGAGCACGGCTTGCACGCTGGCCGGCACTTCCACCGCCGGCACGAGCCGGACGAGCCGGTAATCGCCGGGCGTGCCGTGAAGCGCGCCGGTCTCGACCAGCGCGCGGACGCTCTCCTCGAGAAAGAGCGGGTTGCCGGCCGTGCGCTCGCGCAGCATCGCGGCGAGCGGAGTCAGCGCGGGATCGCCGCCGAGCAGCGCCTGCAGGAGGGCGCCGGCGGCGTCGGCGGGCAGCGGGTCGAGCCGCAGCTGCGTGTAATACGACTTGCCGCCCCAGGCATGACGATACTCCGGGCGATAATTCACGAGCAGCGCGAGCGGCGCCGCCGCCATGCCGTCGACCAGCGCGTCGAGCAATGCCTGCGTCTCGGCGTCGGCCCACTGCAGATCCTCGATCACGACGACCAGCGACCGCTGGCGCGCCGCCTGGAGCAGCAGCTGCCGGAGCGCGTCGAGCGTGCGCTGGCGCCGCTGCGGGGGATCGAGCGCCGCCCACGCCGGATCGTCGACGGCCAGCTCGAGGAGGGCGAGGATCGGCGCCGCCGTTGCGCCGAGTGCCGCGTCGAGCCCGGCGAGGCGGGCGACGGTTCGCGCCCGCCGCTCGGTCGGCTCGGCCCGCGGGTCGAGGTCGAGCAGCGCTTCGAGCAGTCCGCCTATGGGCAGGTAGGGCGTCGAGACGCCATACGACAGGCAGGTCGTCTCGATCACGCGCCGGCCCTGCGCCGCCGCCCGCCGCACCAACTCGTGACAGACGCGGGACTTGCCGACGCCGGGCTCGCCGACCACGGCAATGACCTGGCCGCGCCCGCCGCCCGCGGCCTCGAGCGCACGCGTCGCCTGCGCGGTCTCCGCCTCACGACCGACGAACCGGCTGAGCGCGCCCGCGCGCGCCTCCAGCCGTGTGCGCGCGCCGCGCGCGCCGACCAGCTGCCAGACGGCGACGGGCTCGGCAAGGCCCTTCACGCTCACGAGTCCGAGCGGCTTGACGTCGAGGAAGCCTTCGGCCAGCCGGTACGTCTGGACCGTCATGAAGATCGTGTCCGGCGTCGCCGTCTGCTCCATGCGCGCCGCCAGGTGGGTGGTCTCGCCGACGGCCGTGTAGTCGAGATGCAGGTCGCCGCCGATCGCACGGACGAGCACCTCGCCAGAATTGAGCCCGACCCGGATCGCCAGCGGCGGCTCGCCGCCGCGGCGCTCGCCGAGCCGGCGCACGGTGTCCTGCATCGCGAGCGCCGCGTAGCACGCGCGCACTGCATGGTCCTCGACGGCGATCGGTGCCCCGAACAGCGCCATGATGCCGTCACCCATGACCTGGTTCACGGTGCCGCCGTAGCGCCGCACGGCTTGGATCATCGCCTCGAGCACCGGATCGAGCGCCGCCCGCGCGTCCTCGGGATCGCGCGCGGCCAGCAATGCCATCGAGCCCTTCAGATCCGCGAACAGGACCGTGACGTGCTTGCGCTCGCCCTCGAGGGCGACCCGCGAGCTGGCGACGGCGGCAGGCTCGGGTGCGGTTTCACCGAGGGGCGCCCCGCACGACTTGCAGAACCGGTGATCCGGCGCGTTGGCGGTGGCGCAGCGGGGGCAGGCGCGCGGCAGGGCCTGGCCGCACCCCGGACAGAACCGGGCGCCGGCAGGAACCACGGCGCGGCAGTGCGGGCAAGGCATCGGACGGACGCTCAGGACGGCGTCGCGGCGCCTCCGGGCCCGGGCCGCCGCGCGAACGTCGCCATCACCAGCGGGCGGGCCTTGTCGGGATCGACGCCGTTGGCCTGCATGCAGGGCGTCGCGTCTTCCAGCACGCGGTCGGGATCGCCCCACAGCCGGTACTTCTTGAACTGGTCCTCGAACTCGATGCCGAGCGCGCGGGCGAATACCGAGAGGTAGTGCTCGATCGTGATGCGTCCCTCGGCCTCGAAGCCGCACGTCATCCGCTGGCAGCCGTGATAGACGCACGCCAGCGTGTCGGCGCCGGCGGCGCGCGCCCGCTCGATCTCGTCGCGCACCAGGCCGTCCCATATCTGTTGACCGAGCGCGATGGGGATCGCCGGTGCGCAGGAGCGGCCGAAGCGCGGCTCCGACGCGAGCGGAACCAGACGGAGGCCCGGCACGGAGGCGAGCAGCTCGCGGCACGCGCGCGCCTCCCGCTGGCGCGCCTCGCCCACGGCGTGGGCGTGCACCGCGACCGTGCGCTCGACGCGGGCGGTGAACTCCATGCGCGGCACCTGGGCCAGCAGGAACTCCGTGGTGTGACGCACGCGGTAGGGGACTTCCGTGTGCAGGACTTCGTCGTAGAAGTAGATGCACGACGGGCACCACATCACGACCTCGTCGGGCTCGTAGCGCTTGAAGAGCTCGAGCGTGCGCCTGGCCATGCCATCGCCCGCCGCCGCGTCGCCCTGCTGGTGGTGCACGATGCCGCAGCAGTAGGTCGGGCCGCCGACGGCCACGTAATCGAGGCCGAGGCGGTCGAAGACGGCGGTGACCGTGCGGATCATATGCGAAGTCCGCAGCACGTTGCAGCCGAGATAGAGGACGATCGGCTTGCGCGCGGGCGTCGCCTCGGGCGCCGCCAGCCGCCACGTTCGCTCGTCGGCGCGCGTCGTGAGGTCGTGGGTGAGTTTGATCTCCCCGAAGTACTTTCCGTAGTCGAAGCCCATCGCGCCTCCCCGTGTCGCCCCTAGCCTACAATATCCGGCCATGCGCGACCTGACGGGCATGGTGACGAGCGTCCAGGCGGATCTCGCGCGGCTGCCACGCGTCCTCGACGCGCTGCTCGGCGACCTCGAGGCCGTGGCGTGGCGCGAGCGTCCGGCGCCGACGGAGTGGTCGCCGCTGGAAATCGTCTGCCACCTGCGCGACGAGGAGGCGGAGGATTTCGGCGCACGCCTGCGCGTCGTCGTGGAAGGCGGCACGCGCTTTGCCGCCATCGACCCGGAGCGCTGGGTGGAGCAGCGCGCGTATCGAGACACCGACCCGCGCGCGGCGCTGGCCACGCTCGCCGAGCGTCGGGCCGCCAATCTCGCGTTCCTCGACGGCGTGCCGCCGGACCGCCTTCGCCACGCCGTCACGCACGCGCGGCTCGGCACGCTGTCCGGGCTCGACCTGCTCGCCGCCTGGGTGACGCACGACCGGCTCCATCTCGCGCAGCTCGCCGCGACGCTGGCGCGGCTGGGGGCCCGACGCTGGGCGCCGCTGCGCGCGGAGTACGCGGGGCCGATCCCCTATGGAGAAAGCCCCGTACAATAGCCGCATGAGCCAGGGCGAAGATCGCTATCACGCCGAGCGCGCGCGCATCGAGCAGGGCCACGTCAAGTACCGCGACAAGCTCCGCGCCGAGGGCAAGCTCTTCGTCCGCGATCGCCTCAAGCTGCTGCTCGACCCCGGCTCGGAGTTCCAGGAGGACTGGCTCTTCGCGCGCAACCAGGAGGCCGACACGCCGGCCGACGGCGTGGTGACCGGCGTGGGCAAGGTGGGCGGGCGCACGGTCTGCCTCATGGCCAACGACTACACGGTCAAGGCCGGCTCGTGGGGCGAGAAGACGGTGCTCAAGATCGTCCGCATCCAGGAGAAGGCCGCGCGGCTGCGGGTGCCGATGCTCTACCTGGTCGACGCCGCCGGCGGTCGCATCTCGGAGCAGATCAAGATTTTCCCGGGACGCTTCCACGCCGGACGGATCTTCTACAACGAAGTCCAGCTCTCCGGCGTCGTGCCCCAGATCTGCATCCTCTTCGGCCCTTCGCCCGCGGGCTCGGCGTACCTGCCGGCGCTGACGGACCTCGTGATCATGGTCGACGGCAAGGCCTCCCTCTATGTCGGCAGCCCGCGCATGGTGGAGATGGCCATCGGCGAGAAGACGACGCTGGAGGAGCTGGGCGGGGCGCGCATGCACTGCACCGTCTCCGGTTGCGGCGACGTGCTCGCGACCTCCGACGAGGAGGCGATCGAGCTCGCCAAGCGCTATCTGTCCTACATGCCCGGCTCGTACCGCGAGCCGCCGGCGCGTGCGGCCGCCGCCGAGCCGAAGCCCGGCCGGTCGATCGACGAGATCGTGCCGTACGACCAGCGCAAGTGGTTCGACATGTACGAGGTCATCGACCGCGTGATCGACGCGGGCTCGTGGTTCGAGGTGAAGAAGCTCTTCGCGGCCGAGGTCATCGTCGGGCTGGCGCGCATCGACGGGCGCGCCGTGGGCATCGTGGCCAACCAGCCCAAGGTCAAGGGCGGCGTCCTGATGGTGGACTCCTCCGACAAGGCGGCGCGCTTCATCTGGCTCTGCAACGCCTTCAACATCCCGCTCGTGTACCTCGCCGACGTCGCGGGGTTCATGGTGGGTAGCAAGGTGGAGCGCGAGGGCATCATCCGCCACGGGGCCAAGATGGTCTTCGCGACCTCGCAGGCCACCGTGCCGAAGATCTCGGTGATCGTGCGGAAGTGCTACGGGGCCGGACTCTACGCGATGTGCGGTCCCGCCTTCGAGCCGGACGCGACCCTGGCGCTGCCGCAGGGCCAGATCGCGATCATGGGGCCGGAGCCGGCGGTGAACGCGGTGTACTACAACAAGATCATGGAGCTGCCCGAGAGCGAGCGTGCCGCCTATGTGAAGGCCAAGCGCGACGAGTACGCGCAGGACGTGGACGTCTACAAGCTCGCCTCCGAGATGCTGATCGACGACATCGTTCCCGGCGCCTCGTTGCGGGCCGAGCTCGTGAAGCGCCTCGCCTACGCCGAGAGCAAGGTCCACGAGTTTCCGCAGCGCCGCAACGGCGTCTTCCCCGTGTAGCGCCCGCCGCCCGTGGCGCGGGCTCGCGACGAAGGTCGGCTTCGTCGCGATAGGGCTCGCCCTGCTCGTCGGCGTGTTGCCGGTCACCGTCGCCGCCCAGACGCCCGCGGACTACTACTGGTGGAGAGCCCTCGAGCGCGCCGAGCGCGGCGACCTCGCCGAGGCCGGGGAAGACCTCCGGAGCGCCGCGCGCCACACGAGCGATCCCGAGTTCGCGTTTGCCGTCACGAGCACGCTGCTCGACGTCGACACCGGACTGGCGCTCGTCGAGTACGCGCAGACCCTGCGTCGAGCGAAGCGGCCCCACGAAGCCGTCGTGGTCGAGGAGCGCGCGGCGCTCTTTCGGCAGGCCAAGTTCGGTCGCTCACGCGAGGAGTCCTCCGTGTATCTCGGATTCAGCCCGAGCGACCTCTTGAAGGAGTACGCGAGCGAGCTGCGGCAGCTCGGCAGCTCCGACGAAGCCAGGCGCATCGACGACATGGCGGAGCGATACCGGCAGGTGCAGGCCGAGCACTTCCGCCGCCTCCGCGAGCGGCAGCGTTGAGGGTAGAGTGAGCGCATGAGCAGCGTGTGCTGGCTGGAGGACCGCGACGATCGGCTGGCCCGTGCGCGGGCGCTGGCCGGCTCGGATTCCGTCGCCGCGCTTGCGCTGGTCGAGTCGGTGCTCACCGAGGTGCCGGACGACCCGGAGGCGCTGCGGACGAAGGGCGCGGTGCTGGTGGACGTCGCCGACGCCGAGCGCGATCCCGCGCGGGCGCTGACGCTCTACGACGACGCGATCTGCCTGCTGCAACGTGGTGGGTGTCCCGCCGATCCCGATCTCGCCGCCGCGCAGCGCGGCCGCGCGGCCGCGCTGCGCCAGCGAGACTCCGCCGCCTAGAAGTTCAGTTCCTCCGGCAGCGGGCCGTTGATCGGCACCTCGAAGAACGGACCGGGACCGTCCGGATCGACCGTGATCGCGCCGTCCGATCCCAGGAAGATCGCCATCTGGGTCTGCGCTTCGATCGCCGGCACCGGACCGACGCCGAACGTCAAGAATGTGTGCGGGTTCATCGGAGGCTGGGGCGGGATCATCGCTGCCCACCACAGGTCGTTGCGGAAGTAACTCGTGCGGTCCTTGAGATCGCCCGCACGAATGATGGCCGTCGCCGTCGGGTTGGGCACCGTTTGGTCGCCCTTGGCGAACTGGATGATGACCGGCGTCGGATGCGTCGCCAGCGGGCTCCGCCGGATGTAGGGCGCGTAGGCGACGGGGTTGCCGGTTTGCGAGACCCACTCGGTGTTGTCGATGACCTCCTGAATCGCGCTGGCGCCCGCCACCGTGTCGGTGCGCACCGGCTCGTTGCGCAGCGGGATGTTCTCCGTGAAGCCGGGGATGCCAGGGAGGCCGCCAGGCCCGCCATTGTTTAGCGCGGGAATGCGCGCGGCGAGCGAGAGCGTCACGAGCGGTCGGAAGACTGGAGACAGCCGCGCGATCTCGATGATCGGGCCGCCCGGGACATTCGGCACGCCGGCGCGGATGTCGGGCTCCACGCCCAACAAGATCGTGCCGTAGATACCGCCGAAGGATTGCCCCGCGTAGTAGATGCGCGACTGACTCAGACCGGCGATCCCGCCGGTCTGGATGAGCCGCACCAGCTGCATCAGGTCCACGACCGTCTGGCGTAAACCGTCGCGGTTGGCGATCAGCGGCGCCACCGCGTTCACACCCTCGGTGCTGTCGATCGTCCCGTTGCCGTCCTGATCGATACCTCGTCCCCCATCGGGGACCCTCACTGCGGCCAGCGGCGGGGTGCGGTCCACCACCAACGTGCCGAGGGGGCCGCGGCCGTGGCCGACGACGTTGATCGCGATGGACGCCAACCCGTTGGCCGCGAGCGTGCCGGCGACGGCGATCGGGGCGCCCTGCTTACTGTCGGTGAAGCCATGGCCGAAGATCACGACTGGATAGCCGCCGGGGGGCGCCGGCGTTGCGGGCAGGATCAGGGTGAACTGGAGCGTGTTCGTCGACTGCACCGCCGGTACGCCCGTTCTGGTGGCAACGGGCGGGATAAATTTCAACGGCGTCTCGTAGTCCGGCGACTGGTACTGGCCGAACGCGATGGCGCCGACCCCGCCCGGCGGCAGCAGGAAGATCGGTACGGACACGTCCTCGAAGGTCGGGGCGGTGGTGACCTGGCGATGCCACGTGAGCGACGTCACCGTCGCCCGCGGGAAGGTGCCATGGATCACGGCGTGCGCCGGCGTCGCCGCGTGGATCTGGACGCGGATCTTCTCGAGCACGGCGGTGACGCTTTGAGTGGTGAAGACGCTGGCGGCGATCACGGCGTCCGTGGCAATGCCCGCGTGGCCGAGGGCAGCGACCACCTCCTGGCGGTAGGCGGCGCGCGCGCCCGTCAGGTTGCTTCGCTGCAGGAAGGCGTTGAACTGCCCCGCGTTGACGTGGCCGCCGTCGGCGTCGCGCACGCCGTTGGTCACCACGATCAGATATCGCGTGTGCTGATCGAGAAACTCGTCGGACTCGACGTGCAGCGTGTTGGCGGCGGGCTCCCACACGATCTGGTTGATCCCGACCACCTTGCCGCCGCGGCCGCCGAGCGTGCTCCCGAGGCTCACGAGGAAGATGTTCGCGCTGCTCACGGAGGTGGGATCGATCGGTCCGTTGAAGGGGATCGAGATCCGCGGCTGCATGTTGAAGCCGTCGAGCGTGTTCAGCACGTCGATGTCCGCGCAGTCGCTCGGCCGCGCCGCGCAGCCGGGCTTGGGCAGGCTGACCCGCACGCCGGTATTCTGGCTCGGGTCGGCGACGGTGAAGGCGTCGCTGGGGAATGGTCCGCCAGACGGCGTGTCGAGGTCGAAGCGGGCGGTCGTCGCGAGCGCGACGACGGGAACGATGAGCAGCAGGACGAGGACGAAGGGAAGACTGCGGCGCAGCGACGTCATCGGCGTGGCCTCCAGCGCGGGTAGTGAACTGCGTGCGCGATCACCGTCGAAAAGTGCGGAAGGGATAGCACGCGTCGCGGCGCCGTGTCAAACCGCGGGCACCGCGGGCACCGCGGCGCGACGACGAGGCGGGGTGTCGCGGGGGCGAAGCCCCCGTGCTACGCGCGGAGCTTGCGCTGCGTTTCGGCGAGGGTGGCGGCGATCGGCTGCGGCAGCCGCGCGCCGAACTGGCCGTAGAAGTCGCCGAGCTCGCCGAGCGCCTGCCGCCACTCACCGCGGTCGACCTTCAGCGCCTCGGCGATCTGCGCGCGTGAGAGCGCGAGCCCGTCGGTGTCCAGGCCGTCGGGCGCCGGGATCCAGCCGATCGGTGTTTCCTGGGCGCGCCCGCCACCGCGGATCCGCTCGACGATCCACTTCAGCACGCGGACGTTGTCGCCATAGCCCGGCCAGAGGAACTTGCCGTCGTCACCGCGGCGGAACCAGTTCACGCGGAAGATGCGCGGCGCCTTCGAGGCGCGCGAGCCGGTGGCGAGCCAGTGGCCGAAGTAGTCGGCCATGTTGTAGCCGCAGAACGGCAGCATGGCCATCGGATCGCGCCGCACCACGCCGACCTGGCCCGTGATGGCCGCCGTCGTCTCCGTGCTCATCGCCGAGCCGAGGAAGACGCCGTGCCCCCAGTCGAACGCCTCGAACACGAGCGGAATGACCTTCGAGCGGCGCGAGCCGAAGATGAAGGCCGAGATCGGCACACCCTGCGGCTCCTCCCAGTTCGGCGCGATCGACGGACACTGCTGGGCCAGCACCGTGAAGCGCGAGTTGGGGTGGGCGGCCGGCGTGCCCGGCTTCCAGGGCTGCCCCTGCCAGTCGACGAGGCCCGCGGGCGGCTCGGGCGTGAGCCCCTCCCACCACGGCTCGCCCGACGGCGTCAGCGCGACGTTGGTGAAGATCGTGTTGCTCTTCACCATCGCCGTCGCGTTGGGATTCGTCCTCGGGCTGGTGTTGGGCGCGACGCCGAAGAAGCCGCGCTCGGGGTTGATGGCGCGCAGCTGGCCGGTCGCGTCCACGTGGATCCAGGCGATGTCGTCGCCGACCGTCCACACGCGCCAGCCCGGCAGCGACGAGACCGCCATCGCGAGGTTGGTCTTGCCCGACGCGCTCGGCATGGCGGCGGCGAGGTAGGTGACCTCGCCCTGCGGGTCCTCGACACCGATGATCAGCATGTGCTCGGCGAGCCAGCCCTCCTGGCGCGCCTGCCACGAGCCGAGGCGCAGCGCGTGGCACTTCTTGCCGAGCAGCGCGTTGCCGCCGTAGCCCGAACCGACGCTCCAGATGAGCTTCTCCTCGGGGAAGTGCAGAATCAGCCGGCGGTCGGGGGAGAGATCGCCCAGCGAGTGCACGCCGGCGATGAAGTCGTCGTCGCGGCGCATGGCCTTGATCGCCACGTCGCCGACGCGGGCCATGATGTGCATGCTGGCCACCACGTAGGCGCTGTCGGTGACCATGATGCCCGTGCGGCTCATCGTCGAGCCGGCGGGGCCCATGAGATAGGGGATCACGTACATCGTGCGGCCGCGCATCGCGCCCTTGAAGTATTCGCCCGCCTTCGCCTTGGCCTCCGCCGGCGCCATCCAGTTGTTGGTGGGGCCGGCGTCGTCCTTTTCGCGCGTGCAGATGAAGGTGAGCTGCTCGGTGCGGGCGACGTCGGAGGGGTGGCTGCGGTGCAGGTAGCAGCCGGGATAGGTGTGTGTGTTGACCGGGAGCAGCGTGCCGTCGCGGAGCATCTCCTCGATCAGGCGCTCGTACTCGGCCTTGGAGCCATCGCACCACACGACGTTGGACGGCCGGGTCATGCCGGCGGTGCCGTCGACCCACTTCTCAGCCACGCTGGTCCGATTCATGGACGAAACTCCTCGCTGTGCTGAAGATTCGCCCCCCCGGTGATTTCGATTGTCCGTGCAGGATGGCGCGGTGTCAAACAACTTCTTGCGCGAGGGTAAATTTCTTGCAGCGTGCTAGCATGCCCCCCGTGTCGCGTGCCCTGCTGGCCCTGCGCTACCTGACGATTCTGCCCATGTCCCGTCGCTGCCACGCCGGCCTGGAGGACCTCGGCCGCGCCGCGCCCTGGTTCCCGGTGGTCGGCGCCGCGCTGGGGCTCGTCCTCGCCGCCGTCGACGCGGGAACCGGGCGCGTCTTCCCGCCGCTGCTCGCCGCGCTGCTGACGGTGACGGTGTGGAAGCTCCTCACGGGCGGCCTGCACCTCGACGGCCTCGCCGACTGCCTCGACGGGTTGTCCGGCCGGGACCCGGCGACGCGGCTCGCGATCATGAGTGACAGCCGCATCGGGACGTTCGGCGCCATCGGTCTCATCCTCTTTCTGATGCTCGAGCTGGCTGCGGTGAGCGAGCTGCCGCCCGGGACGCGCTGGCGCACCCTCGTCGCGGCGCCCGCCATCGCGCGCGCGACTCCCGCGCTGCTGGGGCGACTGTTCCCCGCCGCGCGCGCCGGTGGGCAGGGCGCGGTTTTTTCCGCCGGGCTCGACCGCGCGGCGGCGCCGGCGTCGCTGGCCATCGCCCTCGTGGTGGCCGTCGCCGTCCTGGGCTGGCCCGGCGTCGTTGCCCTCGCCGTCGGCGCCGCGAGCGCGCTGGGTCTCGGCGCCTTCCTCGCGCGCCGGCTGGGCGGCGTCACCGGCGACGTCCTCGGCGCGGGCGTGGAGCTGGCCGAGCTGGCGGTGCTGCTGACGGTCTCCGCGTGGGCGCACGCACGACCCTGATCTATCTGCTGCGCCACGGCGAGGTGGCGCACGCCGACCCGCGGCGGTTCATCGGCCACCTCGACGTGCCGTTGTCCGCGCGCGGCGAGGCGCAGTGCGTCGCGCAGGCGCGCCGGCTCGCCGGCGCATCGATCGCCGCGCTCTACACGAGCGACCTCGGGCGCGCGCGGCGCAGCGGCGAGATCATCGGCGCGCCGCACGGGCTGACGCCCACGCTCGTGCCCGATCTGCGCGAGATGGCGATGGGCCGCTGGGAGGGATTGACCGCCGACGAGATCCGCGCGCGCGAGCCCGAGGCGTTCGCCGACTGGATGGGGCGCATCGGCGAGTTTCCTTTTCCCGAGGGCGAGAGCGTGCCGGACCTGCTCGCGCGCGCGGGCCCCGCCTTCGACGCGATCGTGGCCGGAGCACCCGGCCGCGCCATCGCCATCGTCGCCCACGGCGGCACCAATCGGGCGCTGCTCTGCCACGCGCTCGGGTTGCCGCTCGGCCGGCTGCTCGCGCTGGGCCAGGACTACGGCGCGCTCAGCGTGCTCGAGCGTGCCGGCGACGGCTGGGCGCTGCACCGGCTGAACGAGGGGCCGATGCCTCAGTAGTCGTAGAAGTACTCGATGCTCGCGCCGTGGCGCTCGAGCGCCGCGACGATCGGTCCGAGCGCCTGCACCGGGGCGCGTACGGCCAGGCGCGTGACGGTCGGATTCGTCAGCAGCCGCTCGTCGAACACGATGGCCGCCGCCGACGGCAGCGCGCGCGGCGTGTCGCGGGGACCGAGCGTCGTCAGCACGATGACGTTGTTGCCGGCGATGTCCCGGAAGCTCGCCCCGCGGCGCAGGAGGCCGAGAGCCACGGCCGTGAAGCTGTCGTGGCGTGGCAGGCCGACGATGAAGGCGCCCGGCCCGAGTGCCCGGAGGTTCTTCACGCGCGCGTCGGCGAATGCGTCGGCGGGCACGTCCTCCATCCAGGCGCGGATCTCCTGATCCTCCGCCGCGTAGGCGCTGCCGGTCGCGGCGAGGACGAGGCGTGCATACACCGCGTTCGTGCCGTACGCGGTGCTCAGGAAGACCTTGCGCTCCCACTTGCGCGCCGGGTGCGGGCCCCAGAGCGGAGTCTCGCGCCACAGCGCGCGCAGCTTTGTCGCGAACGGGAACTCGTACCAGGGGCCCGCGTGGATGAAGCGGCCGTACTCCTCCGCCGTGCGGCGCGCGAACGCGTCTTCGTCGGTGCGGTGGCCGCCCAGCCACTCGCCCAATCGTCCGAGCGTGACTTCGTACGCGCCCCTGAGCGCCTGCTCGCCCGAGAAGCTCACGCCGGCCATCCCGATCCTCAGATGCGTGCCGGCGTCGAAGGCGTAGGCCTTGCGCGTCGCGCGGCAGGCGCCGGCATACGTCCGCCAGAACTGGCCGATGGACCCGAGCCACGGGAAGCGGCTCGGCGGGCGCCGCGCCACGAAGGCCGCGTACTCCTCGGTGCTGGAGACGATGGAGCGTGCGGGCAGCGTGAGGAACGTCGCCGAGCCCTCGCGCGCGTAGTTGGGCACGCCGGCCGTCGCCCGGATCGTTTCCATCGGGGGCTCGGCCACCCTCACGAACGGCCGATAGCAGCTCACGGCGATGAAGACCGCCGGGACCGTCACGACGAAGAGGACGAACGCGGCGACGAGGACGACGAGGAGGCGAAGGCGCCTGAATCGGCGTCGCGCCGTCTTGAACACAAGGACTTATAGCACAGTTGCGGTACTATTCGCGCCTAAGGAGCCTGCCATGAAACCCGCCGTCCTCGCGCTCGGCGTCGTGCTCGCGCTCGCCGCTCCGGAGGTCGTGCAGCCGTCCGAGCAGCCGCGCACCGGCGGCGTCCTGCGCGCGGCCATGATCGGCGAGCCGCCCACGCTGGACCTGCACACGACGACGGCCGTCATCGTGCAGCAGATCACCTGGCACATCTACGAGACCCTCTTCACCTACGACCGCCAGTACAACGCCGTGCCGATGCTCGCGGATACGCACACGGTCACCGACAACGGACGCACGTACCTCGTCAAGCTCCGCCGCGGCGTGAAGTTCCACAACGGCAAGGAGCTGACCTCCGCCGACGTCGTCGCATCGCTCAGGCGCTGGGGGCGGCTGGCGACGCCGGGCAAGGCGGCGTGGCGCAATGTCGAGGGCGTGGAGGCGAAGGATCCGTACACGGTGGCGATGTACCTGAAGGAGCCGTCGGGCTCGCTCCTTCAAGTACTGGCGCGGCCCAACAACGGCGCGGCCATCTATCCGAAGGAGATCGCCGACGGCGCCGGTGATCAACCGATCAAGGAGTACATCGGCACGGGGCCGTATCGCTTCGTCGAGCACAAGCCCGACCGCCACATCCGCCTCGCGCGCTTCAAGGACTACGTCGCGCGTACGGACCCGCCCAACGGCCCGGGCGGCAAGCGTGTGGCCTACCTCGACGAGATCCTCTTCGTGCCGGTGCCCGACGTGGCCGTGCGCCTGGCCGGCGTCGAGACCGGCGAGTATCACTATGGCCAACAGATCAAGCCGGATCAGTACGAGCGGGTCAAGACCGTGCGCGACATCGTGCCCGGCATCATCAAGCCCGCCGGCTGGACGACGGCGGTGCTGAACCACAAGCAGGGGCTCATGACCGACAAGCGCATCCGCCAGGCGTTCCAGGCGGCGCTCGACATGGAGCCGATCCTCGCGGCGGGCTGGGGCAACAAGACGTTCTACCGGGTGGATCCGTCGCTCATGCACGTCGAGCAGCCGCAGTGGTACACGAAGGTCGGCGAGGACGCGTACAACCAGCGGAATCCCGCGAAGGCGCAGAAGCTCCTGAAGGACGCGGGCTATGCCGGGCAGCCGGTGCGCTGGATCACCACCAAGGAATACGAGTGGATGTACAAGAACGCGCTCGTCGCCCGCCAGCAGCTGGAGGCGGCGGGATTCAAGATCGACCTCCAGGTCGTGGACTGGGCCACGCTGGTGCAGCGTCGCAACAAGCCGGAGGTCTGGGACGTCTTCTCCACGGGCATCACGTTCAACCCCGACCCCGCCTACAACACGGGCGTGCAGTGCAACTGGCCGGGCTGGTGGTGCCATGAGGAAAAGGACCGCTGGCTGGACGCGGTCGCGCGCGAGAGCGAGCCGAGCCGGCGAAAGGCCATGTGGGGCAAGGTGCAGGCGATCTTCTACGAGGACGTCGGCCGCGTGAAGTTCGGCGACTTCTTCACGCTCGAGGTGACGCGCAAGGAGCTGCACGGCTACCATCCCACCGGCGAGATGGCCTTCTGGAACGTCTGGCTATCGAAGTGACGCCGGGCGCGTGAAGACGTACGTCGCGCGGCGCCTGCTGGCGCTCATCCCCGTCATCCTCGTCGTCGCCACCGTCGCCTTCGTGCTGATCCACCTCGCCCCCGGCGATCCGGCCTCGATCATCGCGGGGCCCGACGCGAGCCCGGACGACGTCGCGCGCATCCAGCGCCAGCTGGGCCTCGACGCGCCCTTTCACGTCCAGCTCTTCCGCTGGTACGGGCGGCTGGCGCGGGGCGACCTCGGCCAGTCGATCTTCCTGCGCCGTCCGGTGCTGGAGGCGATCGTGGATCGCGCCGAGCCGACGATCTTGTTGACCCTCTACGCGACCCTGATCGCCGTCACGCTCGGCGTGCCGGCCGGCGTGGTGGCGGCGCGCCACCACGACGGGACGGCCGACCAGGCGCTGATGGCGGGCGCGCTCGTCGGCATCTCGATCCCGAACTTTCTCCTCGGCCTGCTGCTGATCCTGGTCTTCTCGGTGCGGCTGGGCTGGTTTCCCGTGGCCGGCTACGTGCCGCTCGAGTCCGGGTGGCTCGGCACGCTGCGTTCGCTCACGCTGCCCGCGTTCGCGCTGGGCGTCGTGCAGTCGGCGCTCATCGCGCGCATCGCACGCTCGGCCATGCTGGACGTGCTGCGCGAGCCGTTCATCACGGCCGGCCGCGCCCGCGGCCTCAGCGAGCGCGCCGTCGTCTACAAGCACGCGCTCAAGAACGCGATGATCCCGACCATCACCGTCATCGGCATCTCGCTGGCCATCCTCATCTCCGGCTCCGTCATCGTGGAGCAGGTCTTCAACATTCCCGGGCTCGGCCGGCTCATCATCTCGGCCGTGCTGCGCCGCGACTATCCCGTCATCCAGGGCGTGGTGCTGTGCATCGCGGGCATCTACATGCTGGTGAACCTGGCCGTGGACCTGTCGTACGTCGTCTTCGATCCAAGGATTAGGTATCAATGAAGCCACGCGCGCCTCGGGCGGGCCACCTGCGGTTTGAGCCGGCCGTGCGGACCCCGGTCCAATGAGCGTCCTGGCGCTCCCACGACCCGCCGAGACCGCACGGCGCGGGCCGTTGTGGCTGTCGCGCCTGGTGCGCCGACGGGCGACGGTGGTCGGCCTCGTGCTGCTCGGCGTCACCACGCTGGTCGGCGCGCTGGCGCCCGTCATCGCCGGCGACCCCCTGCGCATGGAGGTCTCGGCGCGGCTGACGGCGCCCGGGGCTCTGCACTGGTTCGGCACCGACGACGTCGGTCGCGACGTGTGGAGCCGCGTCGTGTACGGCGCGCGGCTCTCGCTCCTCGTGGGCGCGGCCGTGGTGCTGCTCGCGTTCGCGGTCGGGCTCGTCTGCGGCCTCGCGGCCGGCTACTGGCGTCGGCTCGACAACCCGGTGATGCGCGTGATGGACGGTCTGATGGCCTTCCCGGCCATCATCCTGGCCATCGCGCTGATGGCCTCGCTCGGCCCGAGCGTCACCAACGTCATCGTCGCGATCGGGGTCGTCTACGCGCCGCGCGTGGCGCGCATCGTGCGCGGCTCGGTGCTGGTGATCCGCGAGACGGCGTACGTCGAGGCGGCGCGCGCCCTCGGCGTCTCCGACGTCGTCATCGTCACGCGTCACGTGCTGCCGAACTGCCTGTCGCCCGTGATCGTGCAGGGCTCGTTCGTGTTCGCCGCCGCCGTGCTCACGGAGGCGGCGCTGTCCTTCCTCGGCGTCGGCGTGCCGCCCTACGTGCCCTCGTGGGGCAACATCCTGGCCGAGGGCCGCCTGTATCTGCAGCAGGCGCCGTGGCTCGTGCTCTATCCCGGCGCCGCCATCATGCTCACGATCTTCGGCCTCAACCTGCTCGGCGACGGTCTGCGCGACCTGCTGGATCCACGACTGCGCGGGCTCGTTCGCGAGCGCGCCTGAAGGAGCCCCCATGCCTCCGCATCGTCTCGCGTACCGTCCGACCGTCATGGGCCGTCGCGGCGTCGTCACCTCCGCGCACCCGCTCGCGTCGATGGCCGGCATCGAAATATTACTGGCCGGCGGCAACGCGGTGGACGCCGCGGTGGCCGTCGGCTCGACGCTCAACGTCGTCGAGCCGTTCATGTCGAGCGCCGCGGGTATCGGCCTCATGCTGATCTCGCGCGGCGCCGAGCGGCACGTGCTCGACTTCATCGGCCGCGCGCCGCGGGCGGCCGACGCCGCGCGCTGCACCGAGGACGAGCTGGCCGGCGGGCCGAAGTCGTGCGCGACGCCGGGCAACCTCGGCGGCTGGCTGGCGGCGCTGGAGCGCTTCGGCACCATGGACCGCGCGCGCGTGCTGGCGCCGGCCATCGGCCACGCCGAGCGCGGCGTGCCGCTGACGTTCAAGAACGTGGAGTTCGTCGAGGCCGCGCGGGCCACGCTCGGCCGCTCGAAGGAAGCCGCGCGGCTCTATCTCGGCGCCGGCGAGCCGCGCGCGGGCGGCGTGGTGACCTACAGGGAGCTGGCGTCGACGTTCCGCCAGGTGGCCGAGGGCGGCGCCGAGGTCTTCTACCGCGGCCCGGTGGGCAAGGCGACCGCGCGCGCCGTGCGGGAGGCCGGCGGCTGGCTCGGCGAGGACGACCTGGCGGAGTTCAAGCCGGAGTGGCGCGAGCCCGCGACCATCGCGTATCGCGGCCAGCAGATCTACTCGATGCCGCCGCCGTTCTCCGCCTTCCAGATGCTGGAGACGCTGAACATCCTGGAAGGCTACGACCTGCGTGGGTGGGGCCACAACTCCGTCGACTATCTGCATCACCTGATCGAGGCCGTGAAGCTCGGCTCCGCCGATCGCCTCGCCTACGCGTACTCGCCCGACGTGCCCATCAAGGGGCTCTTGTCGAAGAAGTACGCCGACAGCCAGCGCGCGCGCATCGACGCCAAGCGCGCCGCGGTGAGCGAGGGCGAGCGTCACACGCGCGACCGGCTGCCGAACCAGATCGTGGAGGGGCACCCCGCGAAGTTCGCCGACGAGCACACCACGCACTTCGCGTGCGCGGACGCCGCCGGCACCGTGGTCTCGGTCACGCAGACCCTGGGCGTCCCGTTCGGCTCCGGCTTCGCGATCCCGGGCACCGGCCTCGTGCTCAACAACATCCTCAAGTGGATGGATCTCGATCCGGCCTCGCCCAACGCCGTCCGCGCGGGCCGCAAGGCGGGGACGATGATGTCGCCGACGCAGGTCTTCCGCGACGGGGCCTTCGCGCTCTCGGTCGGCACGCCCGGCTCGTACGGAATTCTGCAAACGACGGCGCAGATGCTGCTCAACGCGCTGGAGTTCGGCATGAACGTCCAGGAAGCGATCGAGGCTCCGCGCGTGCGTGTCTATCGCGATCGTCTCGTCGACGCGGAGGCGCGGATCGCGCCGGAGGTGCGCGAGGGCCTCGCCGCGCGCGGCCATCAGATGAACGCGATCGCCGATTGGTCCTGGATCGTCGGCGGCGGGCAGGGGCTCATGCGCGACGCGGCGTCAGGCGCCCTCATGGCCGGCGCCGACCCCCGCCGCGACGGCTACGCCCTGGCGATTTAGAGACGCGCCACGGCTTCGCCGGGGCGCGGCGAACGCTGGGGGGATTGGGGGGCCATTTCGGGGCCCCCCATGTTCATAGCCTCGGGAGGAGCCAGTCGAGGACTGAGCCGGGACCGTAGAGGGAGAGCGTTTGGGCGAGCTGGAGAACGGCGAGCGCGCCACCGACGGCCAGGGTGACCAGCGTCGCGATGCGTGCGTTGCGTCCCCATCCGGCGCCGCGCGGCTCCAGGTGCTCGAGGGTGACGGCCCGCGGTGCGCGGGTCGTCGCAGCCACCCGTCTCAGCTCGTTTGCACGGCGTCGCTCGTCGACCGTCAGTCGATTCATCGGTGCAACTCCTCCACCCCATTCGAGTGCAAGAGGTTTGCCACGGACGGCGGTCTCAGCGTGGCGCCGTCGCCCCCGCAGCCTTTTGCGCACTCACCCAGCGCTGCGGCGGGACCGCGCGCAGCACCTCGAGCGCTGTTCGATCGGCGACTTCGCGCACCACGCGCAGCAGGGCGCTGTGGGCAGCCCGGTCGTAGGCACGGCCCGGAGGCGACGCCAGGAAGTCGACGTACTCCTTGAGCTCGGCGTCGCTCAGCGGCCCATAGACGTAGAGCATCTGGGCAAGAACGTTCTGCCCAATGACGGCCGCCATCTGGCCACGCATCTCCTCGACGCGGCGCTCCACCAGGCCCGCGCGCGTCCGACGCTCCGCAGGCGCGGCGGCAGCCGCGGCGCGCGCCACGCTGCCGGCGATCGAGAGCCCGAGCTCTGTCGTCTCGTGGCTCGCTCCGGTCACCCAGTCGAGGCGCTGCACCAGCTCGAGGCGAGAGGCCGGAGCCGGCGAGGTCTTCAACCCGGCTGCGAAGGCGGCGATCTTCGGCGCCACCTCCGGCCTCGACGCGGCGATCTCGAGCGTCGTGATCCTGCGGCCGATCGGTGAGCGGAACCACACCGCCATCGCGTCGAGCTGCTTGTGATCGACCCGGCGCCGGAAGTCGTCGCGAATGACGACATAGAGCCGCTCGGGCACGAAGTGTCGGGCCACGACCTGGCCGATGAGCGCGGTGTCGTGCGCGCTGAGCTGGCCCGCGGGCGGCAGGTACTCGGCCCCCAGCGCGCGCACGAGGCCCGGGAGCTGCGGGCGCATCCCTGACAGC
>Ga0209807_1000383_pt1 | contig 20125 bp, 23 predicted proteins | sample GraSoiAngelo_154_FD_186168 | JGI IMG/M metagenome (GOLD analysis project Ga0209807, IMG submission 186168) | Grasslands soil microbial communities from the Angelo Coastal Reserve, California, USA - 14_1009_13_20cm (SPAdes) (version 2) | ecosystem: Environmental > Terrestrial > Soil > Grasslands ... | reverse complement strand
AGCGAGAGCCCGGACGCGATGAGGAAGAGGACCATCGCGTGCGCGAGCCCCGCGAGGAGCTGGACGAGGAAGAGCGACAGGCTCAGTTGCCGCTTCGGAGCTTCTTCACGTCGTCGTCGGAGGGCAGCACTTTCTCACCCGGCACGTACTCGTAGTTCACCATGATCCCGACGCCACGCCGGGCGTCGAGCTTGGTGGTGCCGACCCACGCGCCCATCGTCGACTGCCCGTCGGAGGCGCGGTAGCTGATCGGCCCGATCGGCGTCTCGACCTTCAGGCCGCGGAAGGCGGCCACGAGCTTGTCGGTGTCGGTCGACCCCGCCTTGCGGATCGCCTCGACGATGGAGAGATAGGTGACGTAACCGACGAGCGAGCCGAGCACGGGGTTCTTGTCGTACTTCTTCGTGAAGCGCGCGACGAAGTCCTTGTGCGCGGGCGCGACGATGTCGTACCAGGGATAGCCGGTGACGAGCATTCCCTCCGGCGCCTCGGGCCCCAGGGGGTCGATGTACTCCGGCTCGCCGAGGAGGATGCCGACCACGAACGTCTTGTCGAAGAGCCCGCGCTTCTTGGCCTCGCGCACGAAGGCGATCCAGTCGCTGCCGAAGAGCGAGACGTACAGAGCGTCGGGGTTCTGGTTGAGGATCGCCGTCACGAACGGTCCGGCCTCGAGCTTGCCCAACGTCGGCCAGTGCTCGCCCACCACCTGCACATCCGGCTTCAGTTCTTTGAGCCGCTCGCGGAACGTCTCCCAGGCGCGCTTGCCGTATTCGTAGTTGGGGCCGATGGTGGCCCACTTCGCGTACTTCATGCGGCCGGCCTTCTCGGCGAGCATGCGCCCCTGCTCGTAGGTGTTCGGGCGCACACGAAAGACATGGTCGTGGCCCTTGGACCACGTGATGGCTTCGGTGAGCGGCTCGGCGGCCACGAACAGCGTCTTGTTCTGCTTCGCCCAGTCGGAGACGGCGAGGCCAACGTTGGACAGGAAGGTGCCCGCGATGAGGCTCACCTTCTCGCTCGCCACCAGCTCCTGCGCGTGCTTGACGGCCTCGGCCGGCTGGCCCTTGTCATCGCGGAAAAGGACCTCGACCTTCCGCCCCAGCACGCCGCCCTTCGCGTTGACCTCCTCCACCGCCATCTCGATGGCCTGGCGGTAGGGCCCGGTGAACGGCGCGCCGATCCCGCTGAACGAGTTGATCTCGCCGACACGGATCGTTCCCTGCGCGGCGCAGGGCGCGGCGGTGACGAGCGTGCCGAGGGCGGCGAGGGCGGCGAGGACACGGCGTGACCTCATGACGGCCTCCCGAAGGTCAGGACGCGGCGCGCGTCACCACGCCGCGGGCGAGCCGGCGCTCGACGTCCAGGATGTGCGCGTGCATGGCCGTGCGAGCCGCGTCGCCGTCGCGGCGGGCGATCGCGTCGTGGATCAGGAGATGGGCGGCGATGATGGCGGCGTCGTCCTCGGACGTGAGATCCACGCCCTGGGCGACGACCTTGACTTCGAGCGCGGTGAGCGCGTGGGTCACCGCCGCGTGCACGGGATTGCGCGCGGCCGCCGCCACCACGCGGTGGAACTCGGCGTCCAGCGCCCGCCGTCGCCGCGAGGTGAGCCCGGCCGCGGTGCGCGTCTCCAGGCACTCGCCGAGTCGCTTGAGCTCGTGATCGGTGGCGCGCGCGGCGGCCAGCCGCGCCGACTCCGGCTCGAGCAGCGCGCGGGCCTCCGCCACCTGCACCAGCGATACGCGGCCGAGGCGGAAGAGCGTCGACAAGTCGCGCACGACGGTCGTGGCGTCCAGCTCGCGGATGAAGTAGCCGCCGGCGGAGCCCTGCCGCACCTCGACGAGGCCGCGATGCTCGAGCGCGCGCAGCGCCTCGCGCACGGCCACGCGGCTGGCCCCGAACTCGCGCACGAGCTGGCGCTCGGGCGGAAGCTTGTCGCCATGCGCGAGCCGGCCCTCGTAAATCGCGCGCTCGATCTGCGCGACGATGTGCTCGTATACACGGGGCGTCCGAACTGCTCGGAACATCGGTGCGCGTCACTGTCCGATCAAAGGGCCTCGATGTCAAGGGCAGGGCGGGCGGCGTGCGCGCCGACGAGGTCGGCCGCGTCGGCCGCCGCGCCGCGAGCGCCCGCGCACGGAAAAACTTTCGTTCCCTCGCGGCTGTCTCCCGTCCGTCACCGCTCTGACGCGAGTGTCACGGCCGCGCACGCGCGCGACACCGCCGGCCGCGAAAACTCGCGCATTTGCGCTTGGCTCGCGCGTTGCAGCCGGGCCCGGCATTTCCAGGCGCTCAGCGCGGGATTTCCGGACAGGAGGACAGACATGAGACGGATCGTGACGTGGAGCGTGCCGCTCGCGCTCGCCGCGGCGGCGACGGCGGGCTGCGCGACGAAGGGCTGGGTCAACGACGTGTTCGGCCAGAAACAGGCGCAGATGGACGAGCGCTTCGCGCGCGTGGACGGCGCGGTGCGCGAGGTCGGCGATGCCAGCCGCGTCGCGCAGGGCCGTGCCGATGCCGCGTTCGGCCGCGCCGACGATGTCAACGGGCGCCTCACGCGTCTGTGGACCGGCCGCAACAAGCGCACAGTGGTCGAGACGCTGCACGTGCAGTTCGGCTTCGACCGCAGCGACCTGTCGGACGGCGCGCAGACCGCGCTGCTGGGCGTCGTGAAGGAGCTGCAGACGAACCCGGACCTCAGCGTGGACCTCGAGGGATACACCGACCCCACGGGGACGCGCGACTACAACGTGGGACTGAGCCAGCGACGCGTGGAGTCGGTGCGCCGCTACCTGATCGGCAACGGCGCGGACATCGCCCGCGTCCACTCGGTGGGGTTGGGCGCGCTCGAGGCCGCGAGCAACGAGCACGCGAAGCTGCGCCGCGTGACGGTGCGCCTGATGGTGAATCCCACCGATTAGATGAACGTGGGGGCCTCGAAATGGCCCCCACACCCCCAAACGTTCGGGGGCCCCGGCAAAGCCGTGGCCCCCTCTAAAAAGATTGAGCCCGGAGACGGTCGTGGTCGCGCCACCGCCGGCCGCCTCCGGGCTGGCACCGAAGCTACGAGAGCCGCGGCACCATCGTGGCCGCCACCATCACCCACGCCTGTGACGACAGCATGAGTTGTACGTGGCGGGCTATGACGATTCGGCCGTCCGTGCGGATGGCCGCCATTGTCGGATCACCGGAGCGAAGAACTCCGCGCCAGGTCGCGAGCCAGGCCTGCGCGTCGCGCGCGTCTGCCCAGCGGGGAAGCCAGAGGTCAAGCCGGAGGTGCGGGTAACGTCGCGTGACATGCGCCACCAACCGCGCGGTCACCAGCGCCCCATGCGCCAGGTTCAGCACCCCGACGGCCAGCACCACCAGCCCCGTGATTCTGACGATCACGTCGACCATGGTTGGGGTACAAACGCAAGCGCGGTACCAGATCGGCCGAGACATGTAAGTACGCGATAATATGCGATTTAGGTCGGAGAATGGATGGTCAGAACGTGGCCGCCGGTCGGTTTCTGATCACCAGCGGTGATCAGAAACAGACCATGCGGAACGGCGTCACGCGGCGTGGCGCAGCACGACCTCGTACTCTTTGGGCGCGTGCTCGATCACGGGATTCCACGCCTCGTGCACGAGCCACTCGTAGCCCATCGGCGTGGACAGCACCACGCGTCCGGGATGAAAACTGGAGGCCGGCTCGACCTGTACGGCGAGCAGCGACTCACCCTCCAGCGCGCGATTGACGGCGCTCTGGATCTCCGCGCGCACGGTCAGCGCGCGATCCTCCGCCCGCTCGCGCCGCTTGAGCCACGCCAGCCACACGCCGACGGCCGTCGCCAGCAACACGGGAGCGATCAACGCCTGCACCATGGTCTTCGCCTCCTATCCATGAAGATGCCGCGGCGCGCAGGATCGATTCGTGCGCCCGCGGTACACTAGGCGCCACTCAGCCGCAGGAGGCGCCATGAACGAGGACGTTGCGGTCGCGGCCAAGAGGGGCGTCGCGCAGGTGTTCGACCTGCACGCATTGAAAGCCTTCGCTCCCGACAAGCGCGTGCGCAAGATGCTCTTCAAGACCGACCAGCTCTGGTCGGAGATCGCCTGCTACGAGCCCGGCCAGTCCACGGTCATGCACAGCCATCCCAAGGAGGAAGAGGCGATCTTCGTGCTGCAGGGCACGGCGAACATGTCCATCGACGGTCGCGAGGTCGTGGTGCCGGCGGGATCGATCGTGAAGTTCCCGAACAGCGTGCCGCACGACGTCCGCAACCTCGGGACGGAGCGCTGCGTGATCATGTTCCTGAAGGTGAATCCCAGGGTGCTCAAGGGATCGGCCGATGGGTAACGTCGAGCGCTGCGACAAGACCCTGCCGCTGAATCAGATGATATTCCACGTACGCCGCGACGCGCGGCTGCGCGAGCGCTGGCTGACCGACTTCGAGGCTCTCGCGCGCGAGTTCGGGCTGAGCCGCGCGGAGATCGACGCCGTCCAGGCCAAGGATCCGCGGCGGCTCATGGATCTCGGCGTCCACCAGTACTACGTGCCGCAGATCCTGCGCCTCTTCTTCGGCGCCGCGCAGAACAGCAACGCGAGCGCCGCGCTCGAGTGCTACAAGCGCGCGTTCCCGCGCGAGACGGCCGAGGCCATGGCGCTGCAGCAGCGTGTCGAGGGACGCTGAGCATGGCCGAGATCGTCGCGGCCATGGCCATGACGCACTCGCCCGGCCTCACCGGCTGGTTCGATCGCGCCTCGGAGGAACACCAGCAGCTCGCGCTGGGCGCGACGGCGGAGATGCGGCGCCGGCTCGAGGCCGCGCGGCCCGACGTGCTGGTGATGCTCAGCAACGATCACCTGCTCAACTGGCCGATGAACAACGTGCCCGAGTACACGGTCGGCATCGGCGGCGAGCACGTGGGGCCCGCCGACTGGTTCGACGAGTGGCTGGGGATGGAAAAGTATCGCGTGGCGGGTGAGCCGGGCCTCGCGCGCTTCCTCGTCAACGAGGGCGCGCGGCGCGGGCTCGCCCTGGCGCACCTCGGCGACGCGATGCAGTTCGACGACGGCATCTCGGTTCCGACGCACTACCTGAACCCCGACGCGCGCTTTCGCCTGGTGCCCATCACCATGAACTGCACGGTGCCGCCGATCCCGCGCCCCGAGCGCGCCTACTGGGTCGGCGTCCTGCTCCGTGAAATCATTCGCGCCTATCCGGCGCCGCTGCGCGTGGCCGTCGTCGCCACCGGCGGGCTCTCGCACGAGCCCGGCGGCCCGCGCTACTTCTGGGTGGACGAGGAGTTCGACCGCTGGTTCCTCGATCTGCTCAAGCTCGGCGATCATGAGCGCCTCTTGCGCGAGTGCACGCTCCCACGCATGGAGGCCGCCGGCTCCGGCGGCACCGCGGAGCTGCTGGCGTGGATCGTGGCGCTGGCGTTCACGCGCGGTCCCGCCGACGTGCTTGCCTACATGCCGGCCATCGCCTGGCGCTCGGGCACCGGCATGGTGGCCTGGACCGAGCTCGCCGCGTGAAGACCCACCACCTCGGCCACGAGGAGATCCACCAGGAGTGGAACAACGCGCTGCCGCCGCGGCTGGAGGTCGAGCCCGGCGACACCGTCGAGTTCGAGACGCGCGACGCCGCCAACCGCTTCTACTCGAAGGCCTCGACCCACGACGACGTCCTGCGCCGCGGTCCGTTCCGCGGCCACCCGCTCACCGGTCCCGTGAAGGTCCGCGGGGCGCGCCCCGGCGACACGCTGGTGATCGAGATCCTCGACGTGCAGCCTGATGCGGACTTCGGCTGGACGGCCATCCGTCCCGGGCGCGGGCTGTTGCCCGAGACCGACTTCGCCAAGCCGTTCTTACAGATCTGGGACATCTCCGATGGACGGCACGCACGCATGGACCACCGCGTGGCGGTGCCGCTGGCGCCGTTCCCCGGCGTCATGGGCGTGGCGCTCGACGAGCCGGGCAGTCACAGCACGATGCCGCCGCGGCGCGCGGGCGGCAACATGGACATCAAGCAGCTCGTCGCCGGCGCGACGCTCTTCCTGCCCGTGCTGGTCGACGGTGCGCTGTTCAGCGTCGGCGACGCCCACGCCGCCCAGGGCGACGGCGAGGTCTGCGTGACCGCCGTCGAGATGATGGGGCGCGTCACGCTCCGCTTCGGGCTGCGTCCCGGCCGGCGGCTCGCCGAGCCGCAGCTCGTGACGCCCGCGCCGCCGTCGCACGCGACCAACCACGGAGCGCACTACGCGACGACCGCGCACGGGCCCGATCTCTTCGCCGCCGCGCAGCAGGCGGTGCGCTACATGGTCGACCATCTGGTGGAGACGCGCGGCTTCTCGCGCGAGGAGGCGTACGTGATCTGCTCGGTGGCCGCCGACCTCAAGATCAGCGAGATCGTGGACGCGCCAAACTGGATCGTCTCCGCCTTCATGCCCGACGCGATCTTCCCGTCCTGATGGCGGCCGACGACCTCGCGCCGCTTCGCGATTGGCTCCGCGCCTGGCAAACGTGCGTGCGCGCGGTTGACTTCCTCGGCGGCCGCACGCTCTGCGCGCCGGACATCGTCGCCTTCGGCACGGTCGCGCCGTTCGTCCAGGGGCTCGACGTCGTCGAGAAGGAGCAGTGGCGCCGCGTGTGGCCCGTCATCCGCGACTTCACCCTCGACGTGGACCGCGCGCGCGGTGCCGTGGCCGGCGACCGCGGCTGGATCGCCGCCACCTGGGACTCGCTCGGCACCCTGCCAGATGGCGGCATCTTCCCCCGCCCCGGCCGCTGCACGCTGGCCTTCGAGCGGCGCCACGGTCGCTGGCTCGCCACCCACACGCACTTTTCGCTCGTGCCCAGCCCGGTGGGCCTTGTGCCCAGCCCGGTGGGCCTCGTGCCCAGCCCGGTGGGCCTGACGCCGGCGCCCGGCGCCACCCCGACCCGATGAATCCAGGAGGACCGGCAATGAAGATCGGACTCTGCATCTTCGCCACCGAGTACGCGATCCGCATCGACGAGCTGGCGCGCGAGGCCGAGGCGCGCAACTTCGAGTCGTTGTGGGTGCCCGAGCACACGCACATTCCCACCAGCCGGCGCAGTGCGTTCGCGGGCGGTCAGCAGCTGCCGGAGCAATACAAGCACACACTGGACCCGTTCGTGGCGCTGACCGCCGCGGCGGCCGCGACGAAGACGCTGAGGGTCGGCACCGGCATCTGCTTGATCATCGAGCGCGACACGATCACGACGGCCAAGTCCGTCGCGAGCCTCGACCTGCTCTCGCACGGGCGCTTCGAGTTCGGCCTGGGCGGCGGCTGGAACGCCGAGGAGATGGAGCACCACGGCACGGAATTCAAGTCGCGCTTCAAGCGGCTCGAGGAGCAGGTGCGCGCGATGAAGGAGATCTGGACGAAGGACGTCGCCGAGTTCCACGGCCAGTTCGTCAACTTCGATCCGATCTGGGCGTGGCCCAAGCCCGAGCAGAAACCATACCCGCCCATCCTGCTCGGCGGTGAGAGCGGCTATACATTGCAGCGCGTGGTGGACTTCTGCGACGGCTGGTACCCGCGCGGCCGCGCGCCCGAGAAGGTGCTGGAGGGATTGAAGGATCTCAAAGCGCGCGCGGCGAAGGCGGGACGCGACATGAAGACGCTCACCGTCTCCGCGTTCGCGACGCCGCCGGACAAGAAGGTGCTCGACGACTTCGCGGCCGCCGGCGTCACGCGCTCGATTTTCCTGCTGCCGCCGGAGCCGCGCGACAAGGTCCTGCCGCTGCTCGACCAGTACGCGAAGCTGATTCGGTAAGCCCGCCCGTGACTGAGCCGCCGGCGTGGGCCCTCGCGATGCTCCGCGAGGCCCGCGTCGGCCGGCTGGCGACCGCCGACGCCGGCGGCCGTCCCCTGCTCGTTCCCGTATGCTTCGCCTTCGACGGCGCCGCGCTGTTCTCGGCCGTGGACGACAAGCCCAAGCGCACGCGCGAGCTGCGGCGGCTGCGCAACGTCCGTGAGAACCCGCACGCCTCCTTGCTGGTCGACGTCTGGGATGAGGACTGGACGCGCCTGGCGTGGGTGAGCGTCGAGGGCCGCGCCGCGGTGCTCGGCGCCGGCGCCGACTTCACGCGCGCGCTCGAGCTGCTGCGCGCGAAGTACCCGCAGTACCGCACGATGAACCTCGAGCGCGACGGCGCGGTGCTGCGGCTACAGGCCGACCGCGTGCTCTCCTGGCGTGCGGCCGACCCCGCCGCCTAGTTCTGCACGCTCAGCGTCGGGGTGTCGAGCCTCCGGCAGGCGGCAGCACGGCATCCGCGATGACGCGGACGACGACGTCCCCCATTGTTCTCAGCGCGGCGAGCGCGGAGGGGCCGACCTCGAGCGCGAGGAATGGCGTGCTCGCGAACCGGCGGACGAGCGTGAAGTCCGTGCCGCTCAGACGCGAGAGGACCTCGTCCTGGGCGCGCGCGATGGCCTGGCGCTGCTCGCCTTCGGGCCGGACGCCGCCGGGCAATCGGAGCTCGACGAGGACGCGGCTGCGACCGCGCCCCACCTCCTCCTCGACCCGCGGATCGACACTGATCTGTGTGGCCATCGCCGGAGCGCACGCCGCGACGAGCAGCGCGGTCAGAAAGCAGCCGCGCAACGTTTGCGTGGTCAGCGGCGCTGTTCCTGCCAGAGGCCGAGCGCGCGAATCGCCGGCTCGTCGTTGAACGAGAACAGGCACGCGTGCTCGCCGGCGCTGCCGTTGTCGTGCTCGATCCAGTGCCAGGGCGGCGCCACGAACGTGTCGCCCGGCTCCCACGTCAGCTCGGCCTCGCCGACGCGGCTGGTGCCGCGGCCCTCGATCACGTGGAAGACGCGGCCGGCCGTGGAGCGGCCGGCACGCGCCCGCTCGCCCGGGCGCAGCCAGTGCGCGTCGGCGCCCATCGTGGTCAGCGGCGGCGCGCCCGTCGGCGTCACGTACGCGCGCGTGACCAGGCGATCCTTCGGCGTGCTCGCCGCCAACTGCTCGAGCGCGCGTCGCATGCTCTTCCACGGCCAGCGGAACTCCGCCTGCGCCGCGTCGTTCGCCGGCGCCGGCGGCCGCGCCGGGCGCAGCGCCGACACCCACGACGCGTCGAACGCACGCACGAGCGGGATGTCGAGGCCGTCGAGCCACACGACGGGCGTCCGGCCCTCGTGGCCGTGATCGTGCCAGCGCATCGGCGGCGTGATGATGAAGTCGCCGCGCTCCATGACGCACTTGATCCCGTCCACCGTGGTGAAGGCGCCCTCGCCCTCGACCACCAGCCGCAGCGCGGCCGGCGTGTGGTGGTGGCTCGGCGCCACCTCGCCCGGCAGGATCACTTGCAGGCCGGCGTAGAGCGTGGAGGTGATCGAGTAGGTGCCCTTCAGGCCGGGGTTCTCGAGCACGAGCACGCGGCGCTCGGCCTGCTCGAGGGGCACCAGCCGCGCCGCCTCGTGCAGCAGCGGGCGCGCCTCGCGCCACGACCAGCGATGCGGCACGGCGGCGGTGCCGCGCTCCTTCGGCAGCAGCACGTGCAGCGCGGTCCACAGCGGTGGCAGCGAGTGCGACTCGAGCGCCTGCGAGTAGGTCGGCGGCAGCGTCTCGTCACGCGTGACGAAGCCCGACATGGCGGCCCTCCCGTCGGAAGTTGTCCGATGATACACCGTGCTAGACTGCCGGCCGATGCGCTTCGAGGTGGAAGTCTACAAGAACGACGTCGGTGAGTGGGTGGCCGAGGCGGTCGAGTACAGGGTCACCGCCACCGGCCGCACCGAGAGCGAAGCGCTGGCCCGCGTCATGGACGCACTCGCCGCGCACTTCAAGCAGACCTCCAAGCGCTAGTCCGTCTCGTCGAACTTCGCCACACGCGACATGGAGCCGACAATGCAAGATCGACTCGGGTCAATTGGCGCGCGCGCGCGCGCATTCGCGGTCGCTTTCCTCGTCGTCCTCGGGATGGCGGCCTTCGGGGGCACCGTCGCCGCCGCCGCTCTCGTTCCGAGCCCGACGGTCACGGGGCCGATCCCTGCGAACGCGCCGCCCGGCGACCCATCGCACGATTATCCCCAGGTGGCGACTCCGCTCGACCTCGCCAGTCTCGGGTACGTCGAGGAAGAATATTTCTTTTCAGGCACGGCGAACGTCTACAACACACCGCCCCTGACCACGGCGACGGTCCTGTCCAGCGGGCATCCGTACAAGTCCCGCGTCATCGTCCGCCGGCCGACCTCGGCCGCGAAGTTCAACGGAACCGTGCTCGTCGAGTGGGTCAACGTGACGAGCGGCTACAACAATGACGTGATGTTCCGGGCGTCGCAGGATCACCTGATACGGGCGGGCTACGCCTACGTCGGCGTCTCCGCGCAGCGAGTCGGCATTCACGGCCCAGCCGGTCTCATCGCGTGGAGCCCCGCTCGGTACGGGACCCTCGATGTCACCGATCACGGGACGGTCGGGAACGACGGGCTGTCGTACGACGTCTTCTCGCAAGCCGCCCAGGCGATCCGGACCCCCGTGGGCGCCAGCATCCTCGGCGGGTTGCCGGTGCAACGCGTCGTCGCGATCGGCGCCTCGCAATCTCAAGGACGCCTCGTCACGTACCACAATTCGATCCATAAGATCGCCGAGGTCTTCGACGGGTACGTCCTGTACCTGGGTCTCGGCGGGAAATTACGCACGGATCTCGGAGTCAAGGTGTTCAAGGTGGACACCGAGACCGATCTCCTGTTTCTCGGCGAGGTCGCCGCGCGCCAGGACGACTCGGATCATCTGCGCACCTGGGAGGTCGCGGGAGCCTCACACGTTGCGTTCTCTGACTTCGCGCTGCGGGTCCTTCTCGTCACACGGGACAGTCTTCCGCCGCCGACGCCGCAGCTGTGCACCCAACAGCCGGCGTTGAGCCATACCCCGGCCTTCCACGTGCTGAACGCGGTCTACGAGCACGTGTCGCGCTGGGTGACGGACGGCACGCCGCCGCCGACCGCGCCGCGGGTCAACGTCCTGTCCGCGGGACCGCCGGTCGTCCTCGAGCGCACGAGCCTGGGTCTCTCGACCGGTGGCATCCAACTCTCGCAGCAGGCCGTGCCGACGGCCGTCGACAACGGCGTCAACTCGGGTCCGGGACTGTGCTTCCTCTACGGCTCGCATACGCCGTTCGACGCCGCCACCCTCTCCCGGCTCTATCCGAACCACGGGTCGTACGTCTCGGCGGTCAGCCACGTCACGAACGACAACCTGGCCGCCGGCTACATTCTTCCGGAGGACGCGCAGGCCGACATGCAGGCGGCGGCGCAATCCGACATCGGCAAGAAGACTCGTTGAGAGGGACGACGCCCGACATATTCTGCACGCCGAAGTGACGGCGAAGCGCTCGCTCGTCTCACCGTCGCACGCGCCACCCCGTGGTACGCTCGCGCCGTGGAGCATCCGCATCGCTGCGTCTACTGTCGCGTCGTGTGGTTTTGCTACGAGGACTGTCCACTCGCCGGCCCTTCGGCGTGCGCGGGGTGCCGCGAGATGGTTCGCCGATCACCCGAGACGCCCTGGCGTGTGGTCCCTCTACGAGACCGTCGCGTCCTCGATCGTCTCGCGGAGCACGCGGCCGAGCGCATCCGCGAGCTGTTGCGGCGCCGTCGGCTCTAACAGCATGTAGTCAGAAGTGTTCCGCGCTGATTACGGTCAGCGCGCCGGGCACCACGTCCACCTCCACCGGCGTCGTCCCCAGCGGATCGCCGTCCGCCTGCACCGGCACCGGCGCCGCCGCGTCCAGCGTGAGCCGCGTCGCGCGGCCCCTGCGCACGTCGTCGCGCCCCAGATGGCGGCCGCGCCACACCGCCCACGAGTACGTCGCGAGCGCCGCCAGACTGCCCCGCTCGAAAACCAGCCAGTCGAGCGCGCCGTCGTCGGCGCGCGCCCCCGGCGCCAGCGGCAGGTCCAGCGCGTACGCCGGCGCGTTGGCGACGACGCAGTACGCGCCGCTGGCCGTGCTCTCGCCGGCCACCACGTGCACGGGCGGATGGCGATACGTCAGGAGCGAGGCGGCCAGCGGCGCGACGTAGGAGGCGCGGCGGATGCGCCGGAGGGCGACACCCGCCGCGCGCCATTCGGCCAGGCGGCGCACGACCTCGGCGTCCAGCCCGGCGCTGAGCATCAGCGCGAAGAAGCGGCTCTTGCCGAGCACCGAGGCCCGACCGAGGTCGAGCGCCCGCGTGCGGCCGGCCGCGAGCGCGCGGACGAGCGCGGCGGGATCGTCGGCGAACCCGTAGGCGGCGGCGAAGAGGTTCTCGTTGCCGGCGGGAAACACGGCGAGCGGCGTGCCCGGCGGCATCTCGTTGATCACCTGCGCGACGGTGCCGTCGCCGCCGGCGGCGACGACGGCGCGGCAGCCCGCCATGGCCGCGCGGTCGGCCAGCGTCGCCGCGCGCTCGCGCGCGTCCCACACGACGCGCGGGCGCTCGCCGCCCGCGGCCAGCTCGCGCGCGAGAACCTCGACGCGGCGGCGATTGTCGGAGGCCCCGCTGTACGGATTCGCGGCGACGACGATCATCGGCGCCGCGAGTATAGCGGCTACACGAGCGGGCGCGCCGGACACCCGTCGTTCCCATTCGCCGCGATGGAACGATTCGGCCGCTCGCGCGTTGCGGAGGGTGACGAAGGTGTCGACGGTGCTATGGTTGCGGCATGCATGAGGCGATGGCACGCGAGGCCCTCGGCCACGTGGACGCGCTCTACAAGCTGGCGCGCTACCTCACGGGTCGCGAGGCCGAGGCCGAAGACCTCGTGCAGGAAACTTACGCCCGCGCGGTGGCCGGCGCCGCGGGCTTCACGCCCGGGACCAATCTCAAGGCGTGGCTGTTCCGCATCCTCCGCAACACCTTCATCAGTCTCTATCGCCGGCAGCGCGCGAGCCCCGAGGTGAGCGGGATCGACGTCGCCAACGCGGCCGCGAGCGAGGAGTGGCTGCGGGACGACCTCGAGCTGGACCGGCTGCGCAAGCTGGTGGCCGAGGAGATCGAGGCGGCGCTGATGAGTCTCTCCGAGGAGGCGCGCACGGTGGTGCTGCTGGATCTGGAAGATCTGAGCGAGGTGGACATGGCGGCGGTGCTCGAGTGTCCGGTCGGAACCGTCAAATCGCGCCTGGCGCGCGCGCGGGCGGCGCTGCGGCGCCGGCTGCGCGACTACGCGCGATGAGCCCGATGGACTCTGAGTCCTCGGTCGAGACGGCGCTGACCGAGGCGCTGCATCGCCTGCCCCACCGGCCCGCGCCGGCGCGCCTCGTCGCGCGCGTGGAGCGCGTGCTCGCCCCCGCGCCCGCGCTGCGCCGTCCGCGGTGGCGGGGCGCCTGGGCCCCCGCGCTCGCCGCCGCGCTCGTGCTCGTCGTCGGCGCGCCGGTCATCGTCTATCAGTGGACCGCGGCGACGCGCGCCGCCACCGCCACCATGGTGAGCGAGGCGATCGGCGATCACCTGCGGATCGTGCAGGCGCAGCGGCCGCTCGAGATCGAGAGCGGCGACGGCCATCGCGTGCGGCCCTGGTTCGAGGGCCGCCTCGACTTCTCGCCGGTGCTGCCGTTCGGCGGCGATCGTGACGTGCCGCTGCGCGGCGGCGCGCTCGCGTGGTTCCTCGACCGCAAGGCGGCGGCCTTCGTCTACAACCTGCGCCTGCACACCGTCACCCTCTTCGTCTTCCGCTCCGATGGCCTGCCGTGGCCCACCACGGGCTGGGAGCGCGCGGGCGAGCGCGACGTCTACCGTGACGGCGCGCGCGGCTTCACCGTGGTGATGTGGCGCGCGCACGGCCTCGGTTACGCGCTCGTGTCGGACGCCGATCCGCGCGAGGTGCTCGATCTCGCGGCACGCTTCGGCGGCGCCTGACATTCGCTCCGGCAGCGCTTGCTCTCTCGCGCGCGGGAGTAGAATAACGATCGACCATGAGCGGCGCGCTGTCGGGACTTCGCGTGATCGATTGCTCTCGGCTGATCGCCGGCGGCGTGCTCGCCACCGTGCTGGCCGACCACGGCGCCGATGTGATCAAGGTCGAGAATCCGCGCGGGGGCGATCCGCTGCGGACGTGGCTGCGCGAGCGCGGCGAGCTGTGGTGGAAAGTCTACGCGCGCGGCAAGCGCTCGATCACGCTGAACCTCACGCAGCCCCGCGGCCAGACGCTGCTCAGGCGCCTCGTGCGCGATGCCGACGTCCTCATCGAAAACTTCGTGCCCGGCACCTTCGAGAAATGGGACCTCGGCTGGGACGTGCTGTCGGCCGAGAACCCGCGGCTCGTGTTCGCGCGCGTGTCGGGCTGGGGTCAGGACGGGCCGTACCGCGATCGCCCCGGCTTCGGCACGATGGTGGAGGCGATGAGCGGGTTCGCCCACACGACGGGCGAGGCGGAGGGTCCGCCGACGCTGCCGTCGTTTCCGATGGCCGACATGATCGCGGCCCTGGCGGGCACCAGCGCCGTCCTGGCCGCCCTTCGGCATCGTGACCAGGTCTCGGGCCGCGGCCAGGTCGTGGACGTCTCGCTCTACGAGCCGCTCCTGTCGGTGCTCGGCCCCGACGCCGCCGGCTACGCGCTGGAGGGCGTCGTGCGCCAGCGTCACGGCAACACCTCCGACAACGCGAGCCCGCGCGGCACCTATCGCACGCTCGACGACAAGTGGATCGCGCTCTCGGCCTCCACGCCGGGCTCGGCCACGGCGGTGTTCACCGCGCTCGGCCTCGCCGAGCTCCTGGAAGACCCGCGCTTCGCCACCAACGACGCGCGCGTCGAGTACAACGAGCTGGTGGATGCGACGCTCGCCCGCGCCATCGGCCAGCGCACGCTCGACGAGATGCGCGTCCTCTTCGAGTCGAGCGACCTCACCGCGTGCCCCGTCTACGACATCGCCGACATCACCAAGGACCCGCACGTCGTCGCGCGCGGCATCCTGATCGACGTCCCCGATCCCGGCCTCGGCGCCGTGCGCATGACCGCGCCCACGCCGCGGCTCGACGCCACCCCGGCGACCGTGCGCTGGGCCGGACCGGAGCTGGGGGCCCACAATCGCGACGTGTACGGCGCGCTGGGCCTGAGCGACGCCGAGCTGGAGAGCCTGAAGCGCGACGGCATCGTATGAGGGGCGCCGCCACCCTGGCCCTGGTGGTCGCCCTCGTCCTCGCCGGACCGGCGGCGGCCGCCGACTACACCGGCCCGCTCATCGATGCGCACTCGCACCTGCCCGACGCGACGGCCATCGACGCGTACGTCGCGGCCATGAAGCGCCACAACGTCCGCAAGGTCGTGCTGCTCGGCGTGGGCGGGGTCCAGCCGGACGAGGCGGAGTGGATCGACGCCGCCGTGAAGAAATATCCGGACCTCGTGACGGCCGGCGTACGCGTGCCCGATCCGGAGAACATGGCCGCGGCGGGCCAGCTCGACGTGGAGCTGGCGCGCACCAAGGCGCGCGTGATGGGCGAGGTCCACATCCGCGAGATGAGCCGGAAGATCGAGCGCGATCCGTCGTCGCCCGCGTTCATGCAGATCCTCGAGCTGTCCGCGCAGCGTGGCGTGCCGATCGTGATCCACGACGAGCTGACGCCCGCCGCGGCGGCCTCGCTGGAGGCGGCACTGGCCGCGCACCGTCAGGCCATCATCGTCCTCGCCCACGCCGGCGGGGCGAAGCCCACCGGGCTGGAGCGCCTGCTCGCGCGCAACGCCAACCTCAGGATCGATCTCTCGGGCATGCACTTTCAGCGCGCGCCGTCGCTGGCCAAGGAGAAGGGTCGGCTCGATCCGGCGTGGAAGGCGCTGATCGCGAAGATGCCCGCGCGCTTCATCATGGGCATCGACGTGTGGGCGGGGCGCCTCTTCGAACCGTCCATGCTCGACCGCCTCATGACGTGGACGCGCCGCGTGCTCGGCGAGCTGCCGCCCGACGTGGCCGAGCGGGTGGCCTGGAAGAACGCCTCGGACCTCTATCACCTCGACTGACGTGGCGGCCAATCCCTTCGCGCGGGCGACGGCGTGGTCGTTGCTGGATGCGGTCGCCGTGCGTCACCCGCAGCGCGAGGCCATCGTCTTCGGCGACCAGCGGCTCACCTTCGCCGCCCTCCGCGACCGCGCGCGCGCCTTCGCGGCGGGGCTCGCCGCGCTCGGCCTCGGCACGGGCGACGCGCTCGCGATCTGGCTCCCGAACCGCCCGCTGTGGTTCATCGCGCAGTACGCGGCGGCCAGTCTCGGCGTGGTCGTCGTCGCGCTGAACCCGCGCTACCGCGTTCACGAGCTGTCCTACATCCTCGGCCAGTCGAACGCGGCCGCCCTGCTGCTCACCGACCGGCTCGGTCCCGTGGACTACTTCGACACGCTCGAAGCGGTGCTGCCCGAGCTGGCCGAGGCGGTGCCGGGCGAGCTGACCAGCGCGCGCCTGCCCAAGCTGCGTCATGTGATCGTGGACGCGGAGGACGTGTATCCCGGGTGTCATCGCGCGAGTGATTTGCTGAGCATCGGGGTGACGACGCCGGCCGGTGTCGGCACCGACGACATTTTCACGATCCTCTACACGTCCGGGACGACGTCGTTTCCGAAGGGCGCGATGATCACGCACGCCAACTGCGTGCCGCACGGCTGGAACGTCGGCGAGACGCTGCGGCTGACGTCCGCCGATCGCGTGCTGCACGCGCTGCCCGCCGCCGGCACCTGGGGCGGCGTCAACATTCCCCTCACCGCGTGGAGCCACGGCGCGTGCCTGGTCCTGATGGACGTGTTCGATCCGCTGCGCGCGCTGATGCTGATCGAGCGCGAGCGCTGCACGGTGTGGAACGCCGTCGACAACATGCTGATCCCGCTACTCGACCATCCCGACGTGGGACGCCGCGATCTGTCCTCGCTGCGCACGGGCGGCGTCGCGGCCACCGGCGGCGGCCGCCATGGGCTGCTGGAGGAGGTGCTCGAGCGGCTGATGCCGCTGGCCTTCCAGCCCTACGGCATGACCGAGGTGAACGCGATGTCGCTGCTGCACGAGCTCGACGAGCCCGCCGCCGAGCGGCTGCTGCCCGGCATCTGGCCCGCGCCCGGGCTGCAGGCGCGGATCGCGCACCCGGACACCGGCGCGCCCGCGCCCGTCGACGAGGAGGGCGAGCTGCAGTTCCGGGGCGCGCTGGTGACGCCCGGCTACTACGACAAGCCGGACGAGACGAAGGCCGCGTTCACCGCCGACGGCTGGTTCAAGAGCGGCGATCTCGGGCGGCGAGATGACCGAGGGCGCGTCATCTTCAGCGGGCGCCTCAAGGAGACGCTGCGGATCAGCCACCACATGGTGGCGCCGGGCGAGATCGAAGGCTTCCTGCTCGCGCATCCGGCCGTCGCTCAGGCCTTCGTGGTCGGCATCCCCGATCCCCGGACCAACGAGGCGCCCGTCGCCTACGTCATCCGCAAGGCCGACGCACGCGTCACCGAGGACGAGCTGCGCGCGTGGTGCCACGGCAAGATCGCCTCCTTCAAGATCCCGCGCCGTGTCCGCTTCGTGGACGACGTGCCGCGCACGCCGAGCCCGCACGGCGAGAAGGTACAGCGCGTGAAGCTGCGCGAGATGGCGCTCGAGGAGTTCACCCGATGAGCCTGCGCACCCCGCTCTGCGAGCTGCTCGGCATCCAGTACCCGATCGTGCAGTCCGGCATGGGCAGCGCGGCCGGCCCCGAGCTCGCGGCCGAGGTCTCGCGCGCCGGCGGCCTCGGCATCGTGGCCGGCCTCGGCGTGACCGCCGACGAGCTTAGCCGGCGCATCCGCCACGTGCGCGCGGTGACCGATCGCCCGTTCGGCGTCAATCAGTGGCTGCACACCGAGCTGCGTCCGCCCGTCGATCCCGCGCGCGTGCCGGCGGCCACGACGCGCGCCGTGCAGACGCAGCTCAACGTCTTCCGCGAGCGGCTCGGAATTCCGACCACTCACGCGCCCGCGCCGGGCGTGCCCGATCTCATCGACGAGGGGTTCGCGGTCATCCTCGAGGAGCGCGTGCCGGTGTGGTCGATCGGCCTCGGCAATCCCGACGCAGCCATGGTGCGCCGCTGTCACGAGCGCGGGATCAAGGTGATGGCGATGGTGGCGACGGTCGAGGACGCGCGCGCGGTCGAGGCCAACGGCGTGGACATCATCGTCGCCCAGGGCGGCGAGGCCGGCGGCCACCGCTCCACGTGGGTGAAGAAGCCCCGCGAGGAGGCCAACGTCGCGACGCTCACGCTGGTCCCCCAGGTGGTGGACGCCGTCCGCGTGCCCGTCGTCGCCGCCGGCGGCATCGCGGACGGTCGCGGGCTCGTCGCCGCGCTCGCGCTGGGCGCCGTCGGCGCGCTGCTCGGCACGCGCTTCGTCGCCACCCGCGAGTCGATGGCCTCCGAGCTGTGGAAGAAGCGCCTGCTGGAGAGCGACGGCGGCGAGACCACGCTGACCGAGGCGTACACGGGCCTCTGGGCGCGCTCGCTGCGCAACCGGTTCACCGAGGATTATGCGGACTCCGGCGCCCCCGTGCTCCCGACGCTCATGCAGCAGCGCGCCGCGCAGGACGTCTTCGCGGCGGCCGCGCAGCAGCACGATCCGGAGTACACGGCACTCTACGCCGGCCAGTCGACGGGACTCGTTCACGACCTCCCGGGCGCGGCCGAGGTGGTGGAGCGGATCGCGCGCGAGGCGGAGGCGGTGCTGGTAAGCTTGCGCGCCATGGGAGGCGCGAGATGAAGCTCGACGTCGGGATGCTCACCCACGACCTCACGTCGATCCCCGCCTACGCGCGCAAGGTCGAGGCGCTCGGGTACGACTGCCTCTGGTCGGCGGAGACCCAGCACGATCCCTTCCTGCCGCTCGCCGTCGCCGCCACCGTCACCTCGACGATCAAGCTCGGCACCTCGATCGCCGTCGCGTTTCCGCGCAGCCCCATGATCCTCGCCCATATGTCCTGGGACCTCGCCAAGGCCTCGGGCGGGCGGTTCATCCTCGGGCTGGGCTCGCAGGTGAAGGGCCACAACGAGCGCCGCTTCTCGGTGAAGTTCGAGTCGCCCGCGCCGAAGATGCGCGAGGTGGTCCTGGCCCTGCGCGCGATCTGGGACTGCTGGCAGAACGGGACGAAGCTCGACTTCAAGGGCCAGTTCTTCCGCTTCGACCTCATGACGCCGTTCTTCAACCCTGGGCCCATCGAGCATCCGCGCGTGCCCGTGTTCATCGCGGGCGTGAACCCGGCGATGTGCCGCGTGGCCGGCGAGGTCTGCGACGGCCTGCACGTGCACCCGTTCAACAGCCCGAAGTACCTGCGCGAGCTCGTGCGGCCGGCCGTCGAGGAGGGCATGGCGAAGGCCGGACGTCCGCGCGCCGACTTCACCTACGTGACGTCGAGCTTCGTGGTGGTCGGCGACACCGAGCCGGAGATCGCGCAGCAGAAGCAGGCGGTGAAGCAGCAGATCGCCTTCTATGCCTCCACGCGCACCTACGAGCCCGTGCTGGCCGTGCACGGCTGGCAGGACCTGGTGCCGCAGCTGCACCGCAAGTCGGTGGAGGGCGACTGGAAGGGCATGGCCGATCTCATCACGGACGAGATGCTCGAGACGTACGCCGTCGTCGGCTCCTACGCCAACATCGCGACGCGACTGAAGGAGCGCTACGCGGGGCTGCTCGACCGCACGGCGTTCTACCAGCCCTACCGACAACCCACGCTCGACGACCCCCGGTTGCCGAACGTGATTCAGGAGTTCAACGCGTGAAAGCGCTGCTCTTCCGCGAGTTCGGCGGGCCCGACAAGCTCCAGTACGCGGACGTCCCCGATCCCAAGATCAAGCCGACTGAAGTCCTCGTACGCGTCAAGGCGTGCGCGCTGAACCATCTCGACCTGTTCGTTCGCGAAGGCATTCCGGCGCTGAAAACGCCACTGCCGTTCTGGACGGGCTGCGATATCGCAGGCGAGATCGTCGAGGTGGGGACCGCCGTGCCGGGCGTGAAGGTCGGCGACCGCGTGGCGGTGAACCCGAACCTCACCTGCGACCGCTGCGAGTTCTGCGCCGCCGGCGAAGACAGCCTCTGCGTGCGGTACGGCATCCTCGGCGAGCACATCCCCGGCGGCCTCGCCGAGCTCGTGGCCGTGCGCGCCGACAACGTGCTGCCGCTGCCGTCCCACGTGAAGTACGA
>Ga0209807_1000381_pt1 | contig 20162 bp, 18 predicted proteins | sample GraSoiAngelo_154_FD_186168 | JGI IMG/M metagenome (GOLD analysis project Ga0209807, IMG submission 186168) | Grasslands soil microbial communities from the Angelo Coastal Reserve, California, USA - 14_1009_13_20cm (SPAdes) (version 2) | ecosystem: Environmental > Terrestrial > Soil > Grasslands ... | reverse complement strand
GATAGTACGGTCGTACACTAGAATGGCCGAGCAATTGTGGGTGTCCGCTAAAAGATGGCTCTATACAACCAATCACAAAGACATCGGCATACTCTACCTCATCACATCGCTGTTCCTGTTCGCTGCCGCCGGTGTTCTCGCGCTGACAATGAGGACTCAACTCTCCGCCCCGGACAATACCCTTCTCACGGCTAACATCTACAATCAGTTCGTCACCGTTCACGGTCTTTTGATGATTTTCTGGGTCCTCTCTCCTCTAGCTTTTGGTTTTGCAAACTACATCATACCTTTGGAAATCGGCTGCCGAGACTTGGCCTTTCCTCGGCTCAACTCGATGAGCTACTGGTTTTTCCTCTTCAGCGGCGTGATGATGATTCTCAGCTTCTTCTTCGGGGCGGCCCCAGACCTTGGCTGGACCCTTTACTCACCACAGAACGCTGCCCAGTTTAGCCCAGCCATCGGTTTCAACCTCGGGGCAGGCTCACTAATCCTGATGGTCGTCTCAATAACAATGAGTTCCATCAACTTCCTAGTTACGATGTTCAAGATGAGAGCGCCCGGGCTCAAGCTGAGGCACATGTCCGTATTTCCCTGGGCAATTCTCGTGACGATCTTCATGATGCTCTATGCCTTTCCCTCGTTTCTCGCTGCAGTCGTTCTCCTCTATGTCGACAGAGCCTTCGGCACTGTATATTTCTCGTCAATCCAGGGTGGCTCTCTGCTCTGGGATAACGTGTTCTGGTTCTTTGGGCATCCTGAAGTCTATATCGTATTGTTCCCGGCGATTGGAATAATTGCGGATATAATTCCCACATTCGCCAGGAGACCGCTCTACGGCTCCAAGTACGTTATCGGAGCCTTAGTCGCAGCGGCGCTGATCAGTTTCGTAGTCTGGGGACATCACATGTTCGTTACTGGAATCGGGATAGTCTCAACAAAACTATACACGGTAACTACAATCGCCGTATCCCTCCCGTTCGATATCATAGTGATTTCACTCATCGAAACTCTAGGGTTTGCCAAGCTCCGCCTCAAGGCTCCAGCCCTGTTCGCACTTGGTGCGGTAGCAAATTTCATAGTCGGTGGGATCACCGGAGTCTTTCTCGCTTCTGTGGCGCTGGACTACGCTCTCAGAGGAACATACTTCGTCGTGGCACACTTTCACTACATAATGGTGGGAGCGAGCATTATCGGTCTCATTGGAGGACTGTACTACTGGTTCCCCAAGATTACCGGTCGAATGTATGACGAGAAGATCGCTAAGGTCCACTTTGTTCTCTCAATGATTGGATTCCAGGTTCTCTATTTCCCAATGTTCATCCTGTTGGATATGCCGAGAAGAATAGTGACCTATACGCCTCAGACCGACTGGGGGCTCCTTAACCTCACCGCAACCTTAGGAGGATTCATCTTCGGCGGAGCACAACTTCTGTTATTTTACAATCTATATCGTAGCTCGAGGATAGGTCCGCCATCTGGTCCAAACCCCTGGGAGGCATGGACGCTTGAGTGGGCCCTTCCCTCACCTCCGCCTCCTCACGATTTTGACGTCATTCCTACTTTCCTGGCAGATGGGACTATCCGGTTTGGTTCAGGCCCGGGACTTCCGAACGGGTCCGGCCACTCTAATGAAATCGGGCACCCCAATGGATCGTCGGTGCATGGCAGCACTTCGCCGTTGCATCACGAAGGGCTCAGTCCTTGGCCGGTTCTAATGGCGTTCGCGACGTTCATCTTCTTCCTAGGTTTGACGATCGGAAAACCTGCAAACCCGCAACCGGTTAGCTATCAGCCCTTCTGGCCTCTGATTGCTGACGGGGTCATTTTGGGGATCATTTCTCTCTTCGGCTACAGTAGAGAAACGTTCACCGTCCATGAGGATATGCACGTAGAGAGTTGGCCTTTCAAACAAGTCCCAAACATGAAACTCGGAATCTGGACATTTCTGGGGGCCGAGGTGATCTTCTTTGGGGTTCTGATTGGCTCGTATTTCTTCGTAAGAACTAACGATGCCGCATGGCCACCAGCAGGCACACTCTTCGACATCAGGAACGGTTTTGCGATGACCCTCGTTCTACTCACAAGCAGTCTCACAGCGATAATGGCTCTCGCATCGGCGAGGGCCGGAAACCGTAGTGGCCTCATTGCAAGCCTTGGAGGAACTCTGATTCTAGGTGCCGCCTTTCTCTACATAAAAGCGGGTGAATGGTTCAGCCTAGGCGGGAACCACGTCTTCCAGAACTATTCGCTTCCAGCAACTAGTTACTTCATAACGACTGGAACCCACGGGGTTCACGTTTTCGCGGGAATGTGCATGACAGTGTATCTGCTCGCCAACGCCATAAAGGTCAAGTATGTTAATGGAGATCACACCACACTCGAACACTTCGGTCTATACTGGCACTTCGTCGACATAGTATGGGTCTTCCTGTTTCCCTTGTTCTATCTCATCTAGGTGACCGATGTGAACACGAACTACCTGTATCTCATAGTCTTCGCAGCTCTAATTGGTGAGACTGATATCGAAGTGAATCTCTCCTCAATAATTCCAGCTTACAACGAATACGTCACAGTGCTTCTGGGGATCGCTGGCACGAAGGCGATCCTTATCGCAATGTTCTATCAGCATTTGAGATACGAGCCAAAATCTCTTTCCACATGGGTCATAATAGGGCTCGTAATCGCATCCCTGCTCATGGGTCTCAGCTTTGTCCAGCTTCACGTTGGTCACTGACCGATGTCGGATGCCAATCTGTGGGTGATACAACCTAGAAATCTTGAGAGGTAAGGGCTGGAACTGACAGGACGCGAATCCCATTTCATTTCTCCGATCAAGATTTCCCTCCTAGGCGGGCTAACAATTCTCGTATCTCTCTCGGCCTATCAGTTGATCCTCTCCAGTTATCCCCTCGATACTCGAAATATTGAGTTGCTAGAACAGACTGCCTACGTAGTTCTCGCCTTGTTATTGGCGGGCATCTGCTTAGTGCTCGCTGGAGCCACCCGCTTTTTCATGCGTAGCTCGTCGAATAAGAGCGAAACCACGCCTTCTCAGACGGTCAGGGTTATTTCACTAGCACTTAGCGAGAAGCATTCGTTCCACGCATTCGTCTTTGCTTCTTTGGTCTATGGACTATTCTTCGCCTTTGTTTCGAGTTTCCTCGTGCTACAACCTCTCGGACGCTTCTCCGAAACTAATGGAGTTGGCGTCCCATCTGCCCTCCCTGTAATCTGCTGTGGCCAGTTGGGACAAATGCCCCAATTCGTGGTTTACTTGACGCAACAGTTCGCTATTCTGGTCATTCCAGTCAATCTGATACTTCTCTTCGCGGTGTCATGGCTGGTAGGGCTGAACGCCGCTGTCGCAACGTACGCATACAACCATCGATCAAGTAGCGTAGGCAACCACTGGATGGGGGGACTCGGAGCAATCGTTGCACTTTTTACGGCCTGTCCGACCTGCGCTGGATTCTTCCTTTTGACAATGCTTGGCCTTACGGGCGCCGTTACATTCGCGCTGGCGCTATCGTCTCTTCAAAGCCTGTTTATTGTCGTAGGACTTCCTCTGCTAATGATAGCACCGATTGTGACCGCCCGGCGGATCCCGAAAGGCTGGATGATTTCCTGCATGCCTGTTGGCGACCCTCAAGTCGGCCTTTCAAAACCGTGAGAGTGCGCCGTTTCTACGCGTGCTTATACAGTCCTCTGACCATTCGTCTTTGAGTCGAAACCGTCAGATTTTCCTCAGTCAGCGAGTGAACCAACGCGTTCCGGAAGAAGGGATGACGGAACGTAGATCCTTGCTGTTAGCCTATTGGACGATTATTACCCCGTGCATCCATGGGTGGAAGTAGCAGTAGTAGTCGTACGTGCCGGCAGTGTTGAACGTGAACGCGAAAGTTGCTCCATGGATCATTCCAGATGTCCCCGAGTCGAAGTTGACGCTAGTGTTGCTGTTAGGGCCGTTCGGGCAAGCTCCAGGATCAGAATAGCCCGGATTGGTCGACAAACAGGCTGTGACTGTATGACTAAGGCTTCCTGTGTTAGTCCAGAGAACCGTAGTTCCGGTCGGTACGGTTAGTGTGCTTCCTCCAGTGTTGTTCTTGAATCCACATGTTGTGTCATTGCTGCACGGGCCGTTATCCCAGATTGTAACTGGCGTTCCTGTCGGGGGTGGGGTTGAGGGTCTATAGAGGATATAGACGCCGACTCCGACAACAACTAGGATAACAACTATTATCGCCGCGAGAACCATCGTTCGACTCTTTGGTTTCGTTGATTCTATGGACTTGGGCGCTTGCTCCATTTTTACACGCAAAAGTTTCGCCGGGAGAGTTCTCGCTATAAAGCTTGTTTTTGGCATCTACATACAGTTCGATGTCGGCTTTCTAAGTTATCCACAACCGATTAAATAGCGGTGCAGACGGTCGAAGAGTCCAGACTTACTGGGTCCGCGAAAATGAGAAAGTTTCCACCTTCGCTTGAAGCCTGGCGCGATCCCATCGAGAAGACAATCAACAAGACGTTGAAGGCAAACTTCGATAGACGTGAGGCCAATCAGATCATCAAGTACATGTTTAGAACTGGCGGAAAACGTTGCCGACCTTTGTTGGTCGTGCTTTCCGCGGAAGCCTTGGGTGGAAGGCCGGAGGAAGCGCTTGAAGCAGCCGCGGCGATTGAGATCATTCATGCCGCGACCTTGGTCTTTGACGACATGATCGATAAGGATCAAGTCCGGAGAGGAGCGCCTACTATTCACATGGCGTTCAGCAACGAGAAGGCCCTAACGTCTGGTTTGTTTCTTGCTTCGAAGGGCGTTCAGCTCCTGTCCAACTACAAGAATCCCGAGGTCATGAGAATGATTGGAACAACGCTGGTAGATATTAGCAAAGGAGAACTTCTTGATATTCTCGGAGACTTCAACGCGAGTGTGAGTGAGTGTATCGCTATTGCGGATTTGAAGACGGCCTCTCTCTTCGGAACGGCAGCCGGAATAGGAGCGGCTATCGCTGGAGTTGACGGAAGGGATTTGGTCGGCGTGCAGAAGTTCGGTAGATCGTCCGGTATGGCTTTTCAGATCCAAGATGATATTCTCGACTTTACCGACGGATCTAATGAACCTGTTTTGAAAGCACCGAACATTGTTACCTCGCATTGTCTTCATGAGGCTCCGCGTCCCAGTAGTAATATCGAGTTATTGAATTCGAATCGAAAGCCATCGAATAGAGAAGTATTGAAAATACTCAAGAAGGCGGGCTCCCTCGAGTTCGCGAGATCGAAGGCCAAAGAATATGCGGGCAACGCCAAAGGGTCACTTGACAAAGTGACGGGTCTGGAGAATCGAAAGATTCTGGACGATTACGCGGATTACCTCTGGAAGAGAACAGAGTAGTCCAAGCGATTCTCTAATTCAAACGTTTATAATGCGTCAGACCCGGGCGTGCGAAAATAGGCGGAGTCAGCAACAACCGTGGTCTCCCAAGGGATACCCGAGGAAACTGGCTACATCATCTTCCTCTTCGTTGCGACATTGGCGCTCGTTATCACTTTAAGACTGGTGATCAGTCCGCGGGATCCAAGACCCACTCCCGAAAAGAGGGCGCCCTTTGAGTCCGGCCAGATTGCCTCTGGTCCAGGAAGAACGCGATTCATCATTCAGTACTATCCCTACATCTTGATGTTCGTAGTCTACGACGTTATTGCAATGTTCCTATTTGCTTGGGCTTTGGATCTTAGATCTTTGGGAGCAACCGGAACCGTTCCGATCTTGACTTTCATGGTAGTGGCGCTTGTTCCGTTAGCCTACGCGTTGCATCTAGCGGGCCAACGGGAGAACTGGTAGGAAACGCTTGCCTGACCCGGTTAGCCAGATCATCCAGCTGGTAACCAGCACCTACTTCCTCGAGATCGTAGTCTTTCCTGGTTTAATATCGATAGCCATTCTCGGAGCCTTCTTCACATGGTTCGAGAGAAAACTGACAGCGAGAGTTCAACTAAGAATTGGTCCGTTGTACTCGAGCCCGGTCGGAGGGATTCTTCAGGGGTTCGCTGACATCATCAAACTGCTCTTCAAAGAATTAATCATCCCAGAAGGAGCGGATCGATTCTTCTTCATCATGTCTCCTGTGACAGCGCTGATAATCGGCGCAGCCCTCCTGGGACTAATCCCATTCGCTCCAGGGGTTCAGATCGCGAACGTGGACGTGGGTCTCCCGTCGTTCCTCGCGATCTTAACTCTCTCACCAACGCTAGTGCTTCTGGCCGGCTGGAGCGCAAACAGTAAGTTTCCGTTCATTGGCGGTCTCAGAGCGCTGTTTCAACAGACGGCATACGAAATCCCGCTATGGCTGTCTGCATTAGGAGTCGTCATGATAACTGGGACCCTGAACTTGACCGGGATCGTCCAATTTCAGCAGAACAACGGATGGCTCATTCTCCCGCAGGCTTTGGGAGCCCTTCTCTTCATCGTAACCTCGACCGCGGAGATGGAACGCTTGCCATTCGATCTCCCCGAAGCAGAGTCAGAGATCATGATGGGCTGGCAAGCCGAATATCCGGGGCCATTATTCATGCTGGTCCAGGGTCCCGCGTTCATCAAACTGTACGCTTTCGCCGCTCTCTTCTCGACATTATACCTCGGCGGATACTTGGGACCTGCGATCATTCCTCCGATCGTCTGGTTTTTCCTCAAGACAATCGTGATCATAGTCGCGATCATGCTCTTCAGGTCAACATTTCCGCGCGTCCGTCTCGACCAATTATTGCGCCAGGGATGGACCACCCTGCTGACGCTTTCCATCGTGAATATTGTAATCGCATATTTCATCGTCGTTGGAGTACCTGCGATCTGACGACAGATGACGGATCTGACTTTCCTAGCTCTAGCAACCGTGACCGTGGCGAGCGCCATCCTTGCGCTTGAGGCCAGAGATCTGGTCTATGGCGCAGCTGCCCTAGGAATCTCGTTTCTCGGCATAGCCGGACTCTTTTTCCTTCTTGACGCTTCATACACTGGAGTGTTCCAGATTGCTGTGTATATCGGAGCAGTGGTCGTTCTAATATTGTTCACAGTTATGCTAGTTGGGCCCCAGCTCGGTGAGCCTCCACTGGAACTAAAGAGACTCTCATTACTTGTAGCACTCTTGGTATCGTTACTGCTCGGAACAGCAGGGTCTTTGACTAGCGCTGCTGCTTTTCGTGGACCAGACAACTGCGGTGCGGGTTGTGATCTTATTCGTCTTAGCACTACGCTCATCAACCAATACGGGGTCCCGCTCGAATTTCTCTCACTAGTTCTCGCTGCGGCCGTGATCGGTGCATTGACTCTGGCCAAGGCAGACAGGAAGGGTTGAGAACATGGAACCACTGACCAGCTTCTTCGCCGTCTCGGTTATCCTGCTCGGTATTGGAATCTATGGACTAACTACCAAGAGGAATGCTCTCAGGATACTATTCTCGATCGAACTGATCTACAACGCCGCTAATCTCAACATAATCGCGTTCGCGAGACTCCGAGACCCGCCAATAGTTACGGGCCAAGTGCTGGTTCTGTTCACGATTGCGCTCGCGGCCATGGAAGCCTCCGTCGGACTCGCTATCATAATGCTGGTTTCTAGGTTGAACGTCGACATTGACCTTCGCAAACTCGATCGACTGAAGGGTTAGAGAGACCATGACTTTTCTTCTGATAGGTGCGATAGTTGTTCCTCTAATCGGCGTCCCGGTTGTCTATTGGTTCTCCCTTCTTCTAAAAGACAGAGCCGGGTATGTCGCATCGCTTCTCTCAATCGTACCTCTTGCGGCTGTTTTGATCGCGGGGGTTGAGGGCTCGTCCTCTCCCCAAGGGTCCTATTCGGAACTGTACTCGTGGTCGCCCATTGGAACCTTCGGTCTAAGAGTCGACAATCTCAGTCTGCCAATCCTTCTCATTATTTCATTGCTGGTAACATTGATCGCGCTTTTCTCCGTGCCTTACATGCGTCAGAGGATTGGTGACGATCCTGGGCGCTACGGGCTCTACTACAGCCTGTACATGCTTTACTCGCTGGGAATGATAGGGACGGTTCTCGCTACAAACCTGATCGAGTTCTACCTGTTCTTCGAGATCATGCTAGTGCCCTCTTTCTTTCTGATCGCAGAATGGGGGTACGGCGAACGAGACAAGATTTCTCTCACATACTTCATCTGGACGCACGTAGGCGCGTTGGTCCTTCTCGTTGGCATACTCGTAACGGGATTCTTGGCCGGAACCACGGACATGGACTCGGTTGTAAACAACTTGGCCAATCCGTCCACGGTCCCCTCCCTAGTGAGGCTAGGGGTCGTTGGAGCCATGTGTTTCGGGCTCTTCGTCAAGATCGCACAGTTTGGGCTTCACGCATGGCTGCCTTCGGCTTACGCTGAAGCACCTACACCAATTAGCGCCCTTCTGTCTGCGGCTATGACAGGAATTGGAGGATATGCGATAGTTCGTATCGTTATGACGATCTATCCATCGGGATTTCAGGCCCTTTCAGCGCTCTTTGCGGGTTGGGCTCTGATCACAATGTTCTATGGCAGCGCGATGGCGCTGGTCCAGGATGATGTCAAGAAACTGCTCGCGTATTCTAGCATGAGCCAGATGGGCTACATTCTCTTCGGACTGGCGACCTTTACTTCGTTCGGCATATCAGGTTCAATGTTCCAATATATCAGCAACGCAACAGCGAAAGGAACTTTGTTCATAGCCGTCGGTGCGATAATGCTTCAATTTCGTGGGGAGCGAAGCATGAGTAAGATGGGAGGACTGGCCGGAAAGATGCCGATTACCGCGTCTGCCGCTTTCATCGGGTCGCTGGCACTGATGGGTTTTCCATCGACTAACGGATTCTTTTCCGAGTTTCTCCTCTTCCAAGGAGGCTTCGTACGTGCCACAATCGCATTCTCAGATTACCGTGTCATAGTGGCCATTCTAGGAGTCGTTGCCACTGCGTTCACTGCGGGATATTCTCTACTCGCTCTGAGGAAGATCTTCTTCGGTCCCTCAAATGGAGACACGGCAGACGTAAAGGAAGCACCTTGGACAATTACAGTTCCACTCATTGTTCTTAGCATCATAACAGTGGTCCTCGGGATTTATCCGGGACCCATCATCAGCCGGTTCGCTGCCATCGGGAAAGCTATCGTTGGAGCATGAGATGAATTGACGCTCATTCCATGGTTGATTTGGACTGCACCTCTCGCAGGGGCTGTTCTTACGCCTGCTTTTGCGAAGATCCATCCAGGTCTTCGAAATTATGGAGCTGTAGCGTTCACCCTCGTTTCAGCCATATTTGCGACGCTCACAGCCTTTACAATCGCGCAGGGCGATTACCAGGTCGAATGGATCAGCTCATCGATTTTCAACGTGAACGCTGGCGTTCTCGTTGACCCTCTTAGCATGTTTCTCGCCAACATAGTTGCATGGATTAGCTTCCTCATCATGGTCTACAGCCTCCAATACATGAAGGGCGAGTTCGGACTCACGCGCTACTGGTTCTTCATGAACCTGTTTATCGGTAACATGCTCCTACTCGTACTCGCCGATAATCTACTGCTGATGTTCTTTGGGTGGGAGGGGGTCGGCCTCTGCTCGTACGCGCTAATTGGCCACTTCTATCATGATGAGCCGGATCACTGGGTGGGAGTCCCGGGCGACACGGCCCTTGGGGTGCCTCAAGCCTTCCCTCCGAGCCACGCAGGGATGAAAGCCTTCGTGATGACGAGAATTGGTGACATCGCTCTCCTGATCGCAATCTTTCTCATCTTCGCTACCGCGGGGACTTTCAATTACGGTGAATTGGCCTCGAAGCTTGGACAACTAGGAAGTTGGGCCTCTGTCTTGTCGGGGTTCGGATTGTTGTTGCCTACCGCGCTTCTCTTCTTCGGAGGGCCGATCGGAAAGTCCGCCCAGTTCCCCCTGCAAGAATGGCTCCCGGACGCGATGGCGGGACCGAGTTCTGTCTCCGCCCTGATTCACGCGGCTACGATGGTGAAGGCCGGAGTATTTCTCGTTGGTAGAATGGGCCCGATCTTCTACATCGCCCTGTTACAGTTCAACCTAGTCACTCCCTTCTTTGGCACAATAGCTTGGATTGGCGCTTTCACCGCCTTCCTCGCCGCGACTCAGGCCACGGTTGCTCGAGAAATCAAGAAGGTCCTGGCTTATTCGACCGTTTCTCAGATAGGTTACATGATGATGGCGCTAGGTATCGCGGGGCTTGGTGCAAACTTCATCGCGGGATATTCCGCAGGGCTGTTACAGCTGATGAGTCACGCGATATTCAAGGCCTCACTCTTCCTGGCAGCAGGGTGGGTCATACATGTCACAGAAACGCGATTCATGGACCAGATGGGCGGACTTGCCAAGGCAATGAGACTTACATCAGTCTCAATGCTGCTCGCCGGGCTCTCTCTAATCGGCATCCCGCCATTCAGCGGTTTCTGGACAAAAGACTCGATCCTCTCCTCAGCCTTCCAGAGTAGCCAATTTGTCTTCTACGGAATCGGGCTTGCAACGGTGCTGCTGACGGCGTTCTACACTACGAGGATGCTGGGCATCACGTTCGCAGGCAAATCCAGCGACCACGTCAACGAGCTTGCAGAGGAAGGAAAACTTGCCCACGAAGCTGGTCTAACCATGCTCGTGCCATACCTGGCTCTTGCAATTGCAAGCCTCGGACTAGGAATCTTCTATCCATTTTACAGCGGACCCCTTACCAACTACATCGCTGGGTCGCTGCCCGCGGCCCTATCCATTGGTGCTGTTCCTGGTTTGACGATTACAGAAGCTCTGCTGTACGGGGCAAGCATTGGAATGGCTGGAGTCGGCCTAGTCATGGGATACCTTCTCTATTTCAGAAGACCATACACAGTTCCAACCAGGGTCGGGGGGCTCCGAGCCTTCCTTTGGCATCGTTGGTATCTTGACGCAACCAACTACCGCGTGTTTGTTGGCGGACTAACTAGTGCGAGTCGAGGACTTTACAGATACGTCGAACAAGGGATCTGGGATAAGCTCAGCTCGACAGTCGCACGTGATGTCATAGATTACTCTGAGGCTAGCGGGGTCCTGGACTCGAGAGTTGTGGATGGAGCCGTGGACGATGTCGCAACTGCAGGCTCTCGACTCAGCAATCTCTTGCGGCGGTTTCAAAGCGGAGTCACTGAGCAGTACATCATATCATTCGCGATTGGGATCGCTCTCCTTCTGATCTACATGATTTTTGTGGTCGGAGCTCGCTAAGATTGTTTGGAATCCTGACAGTCATTCTCTTTCTACCAGTGGTCATGGCAGTCCCAACATTTTTGCTCGGGAAGAAACGAGAGAGTTTGGCCAAGATTCTGGGCATAGGCACTACAGCGGGGGTCTTCGGTATTTCTCTGATCATCGTCGTGCTGTTTCAATATGGTAATCCAGGTTTCCAGCTAACCGACACTGGAGAGTGGGCTAGCACTTTCGGACTGAACTATATTGTTGGAGTCGACGGGATCAGCTTACCGCTCCTAATTCTCGCTTCTCTACTATGCCTTCTAGCGGCCGCTGGATCTAGGGACCTGATCAGCAGCAGACAGCCAGAATACTACGCGCTCTTTCTGATCTTCGAGACGGGAATAATCGGAGTGTTCACTTCGCTGAATCTGATTCTGTTCTATGTCTTCTGGGAAATAGTACTGATTCCGATGTTCTTCTTTATCGGGATCTGGGGAGGACCGCGGAGAAAATATGCTTCTCTGAAGTTCCTAATCTTCACCTATGCTGGAAGCGCCGTCATGTTGTTCGGGTTTGTGGCTCTCTATGCATGGACAGGAAGCCAGGGCACTCCGTCCTTTGACTATGCCACGATCCTCACGAGATCTGCAAATATCGCCATGCCCTTTCAAGTAGCCGCGTCGCTTGCGACGTTTGTTGGATTCGCCGTCAAACTGCCGATCTTCCCTCTTCACACATGGCTTCCGGACGCCCACGTCGAAGCTCCTGCCCCTGTGAGTGTTCTTCTCGCAGGCCTCTTGTTGAAGATGGGTGGCTACGGATTAATCAGATACAACTTGTTACTATTCCCAGAAGCGGACAAACTTCTCTGGCCAGTCTTCACCGCAATAGGACTCATAACAATGATCTACGGAGCGTCTGTCGCGTTCGTCGCACAGGACATGAAACGCATGATTGCCTTGACGAGCGTGAATCACATGGGATACGTGTTGTTGGGCACCTTCACTCTAGGATCAATTGGGGTCTCCGCTGCCGTCTTCCAAATGTTCGCCCACGGGCTGGCTGTCGGTATGCTCTTCCTCATGTCCGGATACATCCATGAGCAGACCGGTACTCGCAACATAAACGAGCTGAAAGGTCTACGAGGTAGAATGCCAACGACCACTCTCCTTCTAATCCTAGCGTCCATGGCGGCGATGGCTGTCCCGGGATTCGCCAACTTCATCAGCGAATACCAAGTGATCCAGGGAGCACTAAGCGCAAACTATCTCTTCGGACTCGCAATCCTCGCTCCGGCACTGACAGTCGGATATTTTCTCTGGATGTTAAGACGAGTCGTCATGACGCCTGGTGTCGGTCCGAGAAACGAGATACAGCTGCACTCACAACTGATCCTAACCGCGTTCCTCGTTCCACTACTGGTTTTCGGAGTCTATCCGTTGCCACTGCTTGGAAATGCGATCAAACCGACGGTCGATCACTTGCTCTCAATACTATTTCCGGGGGGAAAGTAGATCACAAACCTCTGGGTCCTAGCCCCGTTCCTCACACTCGCAACATTCGGCCTGCTCGTCACTCCTGCTGGACTGCTAAAACGGGGCAAGACCAACATCGGGGTGGCGCCCTACGCAGGATTAACTGGAATAGTAATCGCACTTGCCTCCACAATCTGGTTAGGATTCTACGGAGGACCGTCGCAGATCTTCGGAGGATTCCAGATAGATCTCTTCACCTACTTCTTCACAGGAGTTCTACTCCTTGTCTCGCTGTTTGTCGCGATATCATCTCTTGATTACATGAAGGGAGACGCTAACACAGCCCCCTACTTTGGACTCCTACTACTATCAACCCTAGGAATGATCGTCCTAGCCGCGTCGATGGACCTTGTCCTTCTCTATGTTGGATGGGAGCTCATGAGCATCCCCACATACGCTCTGACAGCTATCAAGAAAAAAGACCCTAACTCAAATGAAGCGGCGGTAAAATTCTTCGTAATGTCCGCCCTGTCGTCAGCCCTGCTTGTTTTTGCCATATCACTGACATTCGGGATAACAGGATCGACCAGTCTCCCCGCAATCGCGAGTTCTCTTTTGACGCTCACCGGTGATACGAGGTCGTTCGCTCTGATTGCAATCGTGATGTTCGTGGCCGGTTTTGGCGTCAAGATGGCTGTGGTTCCCTTCCACATGTGGATCCCAGATGCCTTCGAGGGGGCCCCGACGACGGTCAGTGCGTTACTGGCTGCGGGAGCGAAGATGGCCGCATTTGCGGCCGCATTTCGTGTATTCATCGTAGCATTTGGGACTGTCAACATTGATTGGTATTCGACCTTCGCAATCGTAGCGATTGCGACGATGACCTTGGGTAATGTTGCTGCGCTGATGCAGAAGAGTTTCACGCGCCTTCTCGCGTATTCCAGCATCGCTCAGGCCGGGTACGTAATGATAGCACTCGCTGCACCCATCACAGCAAGCGGATCTCCTCTAGGACTTGCAGGAGGACTCTTTCACGTACTCAACTATTCGATAGTCAAGACCGCGGCGTTCGTCGCAGCGGCGGCTGTTGCTACGAAATTGCCCTTGAACACTCTAGATTCTTTCAACGGGCTCGCTAAACGAATGCCACAGACAGCGTTCAACATCACCATATTCTTCCTGGCGTTAGCTGGGGTGCCTCCGCTCAACGGATTCTTCAGTAAAGTCATGCTCTTCACGGGAGCAGTGTTCTCCCCTTACTCTTGGGGAGGCTACTTGGCAATCGCTGCTTTGTTGAACAGCGGTTTCAGCATGAGCTACTATGGCTGGCTGATTAAGAGGATGTACTTTGACGATCCGGCAGACTCGTCAAGAATCAAGGAGCCTCGAGCTTACACGAGCGTCATGTGGATGGCGACAGCCTTAGTGTTCATTATCGGGCTCTATCCAGATCCTTGGATACGCCTAGTCCAGGGCTCCGCTGCTTCCCTCGTCCCCGTCCCCACTCACTGAGAATCCCAGCTTCGCGTTAATCAGGCCAACAATATCCGCGACGATGTTGACTACCTGATCCTTCCGGAAACTTCGTTCCTCAGGGCCCAGTTCGATCTGAATGATTTGCACTGACTTAGCAGACGAGTTTTCTGCTCCCCTATCGTTGCCTTGAAGGTCCAATACTCCATTTCCAGATTGGTCCACCTCAAGGTTGATGCTAAAGTGGGGTTCAAGTCCGCTCCTTATTATGTCAAGGATGTCTTTAGATTCCGAACCGTCTCCTTTACTCTTGATCGTTATTCCCGGCTCTGCCGCCCCACTAATCGCAATGACGCACTTGATTTCATACTCTTCAACAAAATCTTGTACACTTTTCTCTAAGTTCGCGTCGGCCGACTGCGTTTCGTTTCCGCCTTGGAGTTGCTTCCTCTCCTTCGCGATGATTGCCCAGCTCTTTGACAGAAGCGCCGCCTCCTCGACAATTTGTCCAGTGTAGAGGTCGCGTTTCGAGGTCGTAGTGTGAGGACTGAACAGAAGAACCAAACCCTCACCCACAACTTCTGTGTGATGGGGATGAATGATCTTTAGTGGCATTTCGAGATCCGGAAGAATTACTTTTGCGAATGGATAATCAATTCATATCAATAAACCATTCTTGGTTTCTCGTACCGATTAGGTTTCAAGTCCAACGTGTTGCGATATCTCTCTAGCCATTCTCCCCGCTTGAATCTCGTTTTCTACTCCTCCTATGAGAAATCGTCCGTTCCGGAAGAGTGAGACCGTGAACTCTCCATGTCGATATACGAGAACTGAGGCTGTGTTCAGAAGAATCTTGTCCGGAGGGATACCGTTTCCTATTTTCGAGAGCTCTATTGTCAGGTCTTTCAGAGGAAGAACGTTTGCCGTGTGTTCTCCACACAAGAAGGTCACCAGTCTATCGGATCCAGATCTATCACCATTACGGTTTCCGCATCCTTCACAATCGTGTCGTTTCGCTAGTTTGGTAAGAAGGAATTCGGGACCGGCCATATCGACAGTGACAAGTTTTTCGCTCCACTGATTTGGATTGCCTAAGAGGAATCGAAGGGCTACTCCAGTGCCTAGGGTTCCAGTCAGACCCGTGATCGACGGGCTAACTCCGAGAGTTTCGCAGCTGTCTGCAAATCTGTCGGCGACCCGAGGCATAATGCATTCCAGACACGCGGTTTTGGGAGGGTTTAGCAAAGCTATGTGAGCTTGATCTGCTATCGCGCTCGCAAATAGGTACGGAGTTTCGCTCATAACCGCAAACTGGTTGAGGATATATCTGGTTCGAAAGTTGTCAAGACCATCGAATATTAGGTCCACGTCTCTTAGAAGATCGCTCACATTTCTGTCCGTCACAGTTTCTATCACGGGCTCGATATTGCACCATTCGGCTTCCTTCGACAATCTATCGGCTATGACCTCTGCCTTGGGATGATAGAGGTCCTTTGCTGTTGCGGTGTGGAGTCTTTGGAGGTTTGTGCTCTCGACGATATCCTGGTCGATGAGCTTGAGGTGTCCAACTCCTGATCGCGTCAAGTAATACGCAGCAGCGCTCCCTACCCCTCCGACTCCTACGATTGCTACTGAGGATTCCTGCAGTTTCAGGAGTCCCGCGGGCCCAATGCCCGGAATCGAGATTTCCCTCGAGAAGTAGTCGAGTGATTGCATGCTCAATGCCAAGAAGTAGCTAGTAAGGACCCTTGAAGTGTCTTATCGAGCCGTCATACTACGGGAACTTCGGAGACAGCGCTCCCGCAGGGCAGGCATCTATGCAAGCCATGCACAAAATGCATTCTGAGTCATTGAACTTCTTCCAATCGAGATCAAGGATTGGTATCTGCATCGGACAAGCGGTCTCGCACTCTTTGCATTCTGAGCATTTGATCGGGTCTCGATGCATTCCGAGGAGGCTGTTCTTCTGAGTCACGGCCATGATAGCACCGACTGGACACACGTAGCGACACCAGAATCGAGGAATCCTCCATGCAGCGTACACGAATCCAACTAGGACGACAGCATTGAGCCACGTCAGAGCAGAAATGTGGCCGAACCATGCTGACAGGTTTCCGAAGGTCAAGTCGGAACTCTGAGCCGTTCCGAGAAATCTCCATGAGCCGGCGAGAATCGCTGGAAGCGTTCCGAACAACGTCCCGTCAGGGGTTATTGCGACGAAGAGCCCGTCGGCAAGAGGCCCAAGGCTTGTCCTGTAATCATTTCCTACACCATAGTATACAGCAAGCCCTAGTGATCCACTGATCAAAAACGCGAGGACCACAAGGACATATTTCAGCCGAATCCAGTAGAGATGAGCCCTCTTCTCGACAGAATCGACTCGCCCCTTGACGCTGGTAATCACGTCCTGTAGAAAGCCGACGGGGCAGATCCATCCGCACATGAAGCGACCTAGAATCGCGCCTACTACGAGCATTATCCCAATAGGGAGCCACGGGAAGAGTCCATTCTCGAGAAAGAGTGTGATGGCGTCCATCGTGCTGGTTACTTGCGCTTGCGACTTTACACTCGACACGATTGGGAGAACAACCCAAGAACGCGTTCCGTTGAACGCTGGAACGAGGCTCATGATGCCGATCCCGCTGAAGAGCACGAAGAAGCCGAGCTGAACGATTGTTCTTACAGGCCAGTAATAGCCTCGGACCTTGATTCGCCCGAGCCGAGCACGAAGGCCACCTGTCGGCTCAGTCTTCACTTCCGGAACACGCTGTTTCTCCATTTGATTAGACCTATCCAAAGAAGGGGACGAACTGTCGGACGAGCTGTAGAAGGACAACCCATTGGCCACCGTAGACTCCGACCATCATTGCTGCCAGCCCCACAAGCAATGTAAGTGAGGCTATTACTCGATTCACTGATTCTCACTTGGTCGTCCAGATAATCGATTGGGACTCTCGGTTCTTTGATGGTTATATCGTTTCCTAAATCAGAAAGCCGCTGAACGGGTCGTAACGTATAGACAAGTCTTTAATACGATTTGGGCGGTTCGACCAAAATTATTGCTATAGAGCGATAGAGGACATGTCGGACGAGAAGAAGCCAACCCCTCAACCCAGCACTAGTCCCTCGCCCTCCGTAAAGCCACCGACTGTTTCAGCGCAACCCGCAAAACCGGCAACTGCAAAGCCTGCAATCTCGCGAAGGGCATTCGTTGTAGGTGCTCTAGGCGCCTCGACTCTGTTGGCCATTGGAGCTTTCGCTCCGCCATCCATGCCATCATGGAATATTCTCAACCCTCTGCCTCCAACCAAAGAGGGCCCTACTCTAGTTACCACATGGAAGACGTTGGATTCAAAATATCAGACCGCCGTTTCAAAAGGTAATCTCTATTCTCCTTCTGAATATTCGGAATTCTTCTATTTTCCTTACCCTGTCACCGCTAGTCCATATTACAAGAACGTGATCACCCGTCTGCCTGGGCCGCCGGATGTACCAACCGACCTCGTGAATCCGTTTTATCCTAACGATCCCATACTCAAGAAGGTCGCCGCGTTCAACTTAACTTGTGTTCATCTTCGTTGCATCGTGAACCCTGGCTACGGATCCGGAGAATTCAGGCTCCAGTGTCCCTGTCACGGAAGTCAGTACAGATTGACCGATGCTGTCCCTGTGGCCGGACCAGCATTTGACTTGGGACTTCTCCCTTTGCCACGAGTCAAGCTTTCTTACGACTCGGCCACGGGGAACATAACAGCCACCGATCTGGACGGGACAGCCGGAGTTGGCCGGACAGACTAGCACGAAGAAAGGGGTCTTAGACCCAATCATCGCGCTTCTCAGATGGATATGGGACAGGCTCGAGAGAACCCTTCTTCTCGCAATAAAGCTCGTCTTCCCTTCTCGGTTCATCAGCCCCCTCGGATTCCTAGGAATGCTTACTGTGATAGTGTTCCTAATTCTTGGAGTCACAGGAGCTCTTCTCCTATTTCACTTCCAACCAATCTTTGGGGATTGCCCCCCGGCGGCACCCAATACCACGTATGTGCCCGCTGCGACTTGCAATTCGGCGTTCAATAGTGTATCGTCAATAAACAATCAAGTGAACTGGGGATTTCTGATCAGGAACATTCACTACCAAGCATCCAACGCCATGGTGCTTCTTGCCGTCATGCACATGTTCTATCAGTACTTCGCGGGCCGATACAAGCTCCGTTACGAGATTCTCTGGGTCACCGGGATTATTCTCGGCGTCGTCACGATAATCGAGGCGTATACCGGATATGACCTGATCTTCAACATCCGCGGACAGTTGGCAATCAACATCGGGCAGACCCTTACGTATTACACTCCAGTCTTGGGTGCCAACCTTGCACAGATAATCTTCGGTTTTAGTTTCAACGACTTGACAATCAGGTTCTACGCGTTCCACGTTTTCATAATCCCAATAATAATGCTGGCGATAATGTCCATTCATCTTCCCAAGAACCTCGTCTTGGACATTCCAGTAGCCTCAGCGATAACAGGGATGATTCTGATTCTTGGTGGGCTCTTCCCTGTCGAAGTGGGAGTGCGTTATGATCCCAACCAACTGACGCAGATTACTTTTCCAGAGTGGTACTTCACCAGTCTCTACGCATTCATCCGGACCCAAGGCTTGCAGCCCTTCATAGCGGGGGCTATAATCCCGGGAGTCTTCGTGCTCATCTTCACAGTAGTGCCCTTCTTCGACAGGGGAAGAAAAATCGCCATGATCGATAGACCATTCTGGGTCGCACTGGGAGTTGCGGCGCTCGGACAGATAGCGATCGTCACTGTGTGGGGATTCCGAGCAAGCAACCCATTGCAACCACTTCTCACCGAGGGTCAGTTGCTTATCGATCCAGTTCTCTTCGCCGGTTCTCTACTCATCGCAACAGCACTTTCCTACGGTTTCGTCTACGCATTCGTGAGGTGGAGGAGGGCAAAGCTCGATGCCCTACGAGCCGCCAAGAAGCCGATTCCTTACCGAAAGGTACAACCTTACCTCTTGACAAAGGGAGAAGTCTATGCTCTTCTCGGTGGTCTCCTACTGTTGCAGGCATTTCTAGATGTGGCTATCTTCCGCGCATTTATCGATACTCTCAACAACTTTGCGCTCCTTGAGATCGGAATGGTGCTGGTCGCGTTCGCCGCGACGGTTCATATATACAGAGTCGGCGCTCAAGTGAAATAATAATGCAAGTGCCCAAGAAACACTTTCCTATCGTCGGGCTTCTAGGTCTGGTGGTAGTCGCCGCTGCAGGTGGAGGAGTCTACTACTACCAGTTCATCCTTTCCCACACAACCGTTACGTATACGCCTTCACATCGCCTTGTCTTCATGACTGCGATAGTCTACGAAGAGGGCGGGTTCCATATCTATGACACAGCCTTTCTCAACCAGAGCAACCTCCCAAAATTTAACGTAACGGCAGGTGCAAACATGACAGGCGTGACTTATCAAAAATACCGGGGTGAATCTGACAACAAGACTATCGACGCCCACGTCGGGGACACCGTTACCTTCTACATTCTGGCCAAAAACGCAACAAGCACAGACTCAAATCTACATCTCACGGACGCGCATAGTTTCGACATAGCAGGGACCGGTTCTTTCACCGTTGACAGCTCTGCGAACAGTCCTGGGATTCTACCGTCTGGTAGGATTCCTTTCACGACATGGTACAGCGTGACCGTTACATTCAACTCAGCCGGTTCGTATACATACCTCTGTACGTTTGTTACCGTCTGCAGCCCACAGCACGGATTCATGACTGGCCAGATCGTCGTATCATAAGGCGGCTCAACTGCTAATTCAGAATCAGAGGGCAATTTCTGCCAAGAGCCAGCTTCTCACTTACTATGAATATACAAAGCCGAAGATATGGTATCTACTAGTTTTCACTTCTCTAACAGCGACTTTCGTCGCAACCAGGATACTTTCCGTATCCTTCGGCCCAATAAGTT
>Ga0209807_1000376_pt1 | contig 20238 bp, 14 predicted proteins | sample GraSoiAngelo_154_FD_186168 | JGI IMG/M metagenome (GOLD analysis project Ga0209807, IMG submission 186168) | Grasslands soil microbial communities from the Angelo Coastal Reserve, California, USA - 14_1009_13_20cm (SPAdes) (version 2) | ecosystem: Environmental > Terrestrial > Soil > Grasslands ... | reverse complement strand
ACGTGGGATGCGGATGATTCACCTGTGTCAACGAGTAGACTATCCGTTTGCGCGTAAAGGTGGAGGTCAGCGAGGACCCTTGCCTTTGAGTTAAGAAGAGCAGAGCGTTGTCCCGCATTCTCTTTCAGTTGTGAAATGTCGTTTGTCAGAAGGCCGTTGAGGAAGCTGATCCGATCTTTGCCTGTAATTCTTAGGCGGCCCAGGTGTGACATATCGGCGAGCCCAACCGCTTTCTTGATTGTCCAGTACTCCTCCTCGGCATTTGCGTAGGTAAGAGGAATCTTGCCTGGTTCCAGCCTGGGGTCAAGCTCTTCGTGATAGGGGGTAGTTCTGTTCGACACGTTCACCTGACAACTGGTTGATCCTCGATTATACGTCTTCTCTCAACTTGCCCATCGTCGACACAGATGAACGACTCTTCACAGTCCAGTTCATTATGAAGCGTTGGATGATAAGCTAGGACGTATCTCGTTCAGCGTATGGATCTGGGGCTAGAGGGCAAAGCTGCGCTCGTAACAGCGTCAAGCAAGGGTATCGGATATGGTGTGGCGAAGGTTCTCGCCTCTGAAGGCTGTAAGGTCGCAATATGTTCTAGGATTACTGACTCAATCACTAGAGCCAAGGACCAGATCGTTCGGGAGACTGGAAATCGCGAAGTGTACTCCTTCAAAGCGGACCTCACGGCTAAGGAGGATGTCGACCAATTGGCCAAGAATGCTGTGGAGAAGTTGGGTGGTGTGGATATTCTCGCTTACAACACAGGACCGCCCACACCTGGAACCTTCAGCGACTTGAATGAGGCGGATTGGGACTACGGCGTTAAGCTACTACTAACGAGCGCCGTGGGGCTAGCGAAACAGGTCGTTCCGGGCATGGAGCGGAAGAAGTGGGGAAGACTCATCTTCATAACCTCGACTACCTTGCGACAGCCGATTCAGAATCTTGTCTTGTCCAACACCGTGCGGCTGAGCCTTGCCGGACTTTCCAAATCTCTAGCCATAGAATACGGTGGAAAGGGAATCACATCCAACGGTATCATGCAAGGGCACATCCTGACCGACCGTCAGAGAGAGATCGCCGAGGACGTTTCACGGAGAACAGGAATGTCTGTTGATGATGCGATGAAACAAGCCCTCGTTGAGGTGCCCTTGGGAAGATATGGGACCCCGGAAGAAGTCGGCTTTCTGGTCGCATTCCTATCTAGCTACAAGGGGAGTTACATCAACGGTGCGATGATTCCGATCGATGGTGGCATGATAAGAGCCATCCTGTAGAGATTCAACGGATGTGGATTCAAGGCAAGGATTTGGTGCGGCCGCCGGGATTTGAATTCCCGGGCCGCCCGAGGACGGCCTCCCGGGTCGTCAGCGTTCTGCTGAACGCTGTAATGGCAGGCTGATATCATAGACCAGGCTAGACCACGGCCGCACAAACTGGCTCGAAACTTCCGAGACTCATTTAAAGCCTGACAAGCGGTTAGAGAGAGAACCAGCGTTCAGCTACTCTGTCAGGCGCGATTCTTCACGTCTTAAATATGGACTCGGAACAGAACCAGTTGTCGGTGCGGTCCCCTTGAGTATTGCCGTCGAAAATCTCCGTCGGGATCTTAGAACCCGACTGGAAGCCGATCGGCAAATGTCCGCGGGATGGATGCTCATCCCACTGTTCCAGACACTCGACGCGATAATACTAATCGCTGTTTTCTTCGCGGTAGTGTTTAGCGCAATATTCAGCGCGGCGCAGTCTGGAACTGTGATTAATCGCGCGGCACTAACATCTTCCCTATTCGGTCTCTTCCTGCTCTTCGGTGTGATCAGTTTCGTCCTCAGCATTCTCTTCGCCTACGTGCTCTACAGGCTCGTGAAACGCCGCAACACCCACTTTGCACGTCAATCCATGCTCTACGAGGACATTGAAAGAGCGGCAAGGGAGGTATCGGTAAAGAAGGGTGTGGACGTCTCCGTCCAACTGAACAACCTCTACAGACTAAGAAGAGAAGCACAACTTGACGAGACGCCTCGAGACCCAGTGCTCTGGTCAGTCATACTAGTGTTTGCGGCCGGGCTTGCGAACTCTTTCAGCTCTTTCAACTTGACTGGGGGCGGAGTGTCATCATTAGGAGCCGCCTTCATTCCATCTTTCGCAACTTACTACGTGTACTACTTTCTAATGAAAGACATGTTTAGACATGAACGACGAGAGGATTGGTTCTTTGGCGAACTTAACCGAACTTTCGCCGCAATAGGAGTCAACATCACCCTTCCGCAACGCCTATCTCCTATCCCTGATAGGAGCCTCATCGTTTACATCATTCTGACGATAGTGACGCTCGGATTCTTCGGTGTGTACTGGGTCTACGTTCTGATCTCAGACCCTAACAACCACTTCCGATACCAGTCCCTAGTGGAGGATACGATCCTTGCCCAGGTCTCTCCGACCTTAGTCTAGAATCTGAACAAGCGTCTCAGGAATTGTAATGTTCGACCCGGGAGAGAGACTCTCGAAGCTGGTTCAGATGCGTGCCAGTACTGACATCCGGCTTGGAACAGGATGGATATTCTCTGCGATCGCAAGCTACGTTCTCTGGACGACACTCGCAGCACTCTTCCTCACAGGATTGCTACAACGGATTCCCAGTTTCACAATCCCCGTGATACTTGGATCGATCTTCTTCGACGCGACAACCCTGCTCTCGCTCCTAGGAATTTGCGCTTCGACAGGCCTAGCATACTTAGTCTTCAGGGTCGTAGATCGCCAGAACAAACACGCTTTGCGAATCCGAGAAATCTTCTCGGAATCATTAAGGAGAATTGAGTCAGAGACTCGCCCAGGCCAGTTGAATGTTCTCCTGCCATTAAATTCGGCAGAGCAGGATTTTTCAGCGCTTCTCCAGAATACACACGAGAGAAGCGCCATATTATGGGCGATGTTAGTGCTCATTCCTTACCTTGGATGGCTATTCCTTATCATAACACTCTACCACTTGTCAGAAGAGTCAACCGTTCACGAACGGATGGAGCGGTTGCTTCTCGAGGATTTGGATCGGATCCTAGGGGCCGCGGGCTCTCAGCGAATACCGGTTGAAACTCACTATCTTCCATCGCGCAGTAGCACCGGGTTTCTCCTTGCAAGCCTCTTCACAATTGGGATAGGCTCCATCTTCTGGTTGTATGAGATGATTTCGAGTCCTAATCGCCATTTCGGATATCATTCGGATTTCGAGCCAAACCTCCTGGCTGCTTTCGCCCGATCCCAAGTTGCGAGATCGGGGACCTGAGAATGGCTAGCACCACCCTAGCCGGGCTCAAGAAGATTTTCTTCGATTCGATTTTCGAAAGATCTTATTGGACTTGGAGAAAACATCCTCTCATCGTGGTTCCGAGTATGCTCGGGACAGCCATATCTGTAATCGAACAGTCGATCGTAACCCTCGGCGTAATGCTGCTACTGATCAGTCTCTCGACGAGGGGTCTGCTCACTGGATTTCTCTCGCAGCTGAATCAGCAAGGGGCAGGATTCAACCTTCTCCAAAACTCGTCGTACGCATCGCTCATAATACCCATAGTAATCTTATCCATTATCGGGGTCGTACTGACAGCGATTATTGGCGCAGGTTTCGTCTATTCTTCTGAATACGGTATCTATCTCGAGGCTTGGAGCAGGGACAAGGTCTCAATGGGATCGATCGTTCACCACGGCGCGCGCAGATGGAAGGCCATGACCTGGACCTTCTTCCTATCGAACCTGATCACTTGGGGCCCGCTCGCTCTCGGATTCTTGCTCTTCCTTCTCGCCGCGCCGAATGCAACCTCCTTCACAGGGTTTGCTGCACTGGCGGGCTCTTCCGTGTTGATCTACCTGGGACTGGGAATCTCTCTCTTCCTTTCTCTATTCACCATCTACTCCTACCCTGCCGTCATGGTCGACAACGTATCAGGCCTACAAGCGATAAGGAAGAGTTTCGGAGTCACAGGACGCAACCTTGGGACTACCTTGAGCTATTCGCTCGTCCGAATTCTCTTCCAGCTCATGCTTACACTGGTGGTGTTCCTCGCAGGCAATATCGGACTCCCCCTCTCCTCCCTCTCCATGGCAATCCTCAGCCTACTCCTCACCCCGATTCTTCATTCGACGAAGACGATGATCTACTACTACGCCAAACCTGACGTTCCTGAGATGCCCTTCGAACTATCGAACCCAATCTGGTACGACATTACGAAACGGCTTCCCAGAGCTGCATGGCTAAAGATCCGGGCCGGGCTCTCTGAGGCGGCAAGATTTGCGGCCAGTCCAAGGAATCTGCCATTTCATCTACTCTCACTCCTAGCCTTCGGCACTGGAGTATTACTCGGAGACTACGTCTCAGTCAACGGCGTCAAGAGTTACCTCGTGAATAACGGGTATGTCCCGGGACAAGGAAACCCGCTGCTCAACCAGGTGTTCGGCCCTTCACTCGGCGCTGATATTTTCCTAAACAACTGGCTTGTCTCAATAGCGACCGGACTTGCCGGCTTGGGTTTTGGTTGGCCGAGCTTTCTGACAATCATGTTCAACGGGTTTATACTGGGAGTCTTGGTTCCACTCTCCACATTGACAATGCTGCTCGCGGCGATTCTGCCCCATGGCATCATTGAGATTCCTTCTTTCATCCTCGCAGGTTCGATGGGGATCAAGCTGGGTTATGCCGGGTTGGGGAGGTTGTTCCGTGGGCCTACCGGAGAAGGAGATCTAATTGTCGGGACCTCCTCCAATTCTGATGATTACTTATCACGAACGCTCCGGCAGACAGTCTATGTAGTTGTTGGACTCGCCCCGCTCTTCCTGATAGCAGGCCTCATAGAGGCCGACGTAACCCCAATAATCATGCGAATGTTCGGATGGACTTTCTAGGCTAGTGTGGTCGTAGCTTGCCAGTCTTCTATGTCGATGGACAGAGCATGGGAAACGAGCAGAAGACGCTGCCGCGACGTGCAAAGATCGTTGTGGCGTACAAGGAGAAGCCTAATTCAGCCTTCCAGATACGCTGGGAGGAGATTGGAGATCGGACGAACAATGAGGCCGAGTACGTTGCATTGTTGAAGGCTCTCGGGATAATCGAGTCGAAGTGGGGAGCCGCTGGAGAAGCATCTGGGAAGGGCGCGGAGCCGATCAAGATCCATTCTGACTCCATGCTCATAGTCAACCAGGTAAAGGGCAGCTATGAAGTGACAGATGTTAAGCTACGCCAGCTCTGTGAGAATGTGAAGGGTTTGATGAAGAAGATGAGCGCTGTGAAGCTGGAATGGATCCCGCGTGAGGAGAACTATGCGGGACAGTGGCTGGAGGACCGATGGAAGGGTGGCAAGGTAGAGGTTGTGAAGGATGAGGAGCCAGGCGCCCCTGCGGCAGTCGCGAAGGTGTGAACTACGCCCATCCCATTTCGGATACTAAAGACCCTTATTTTCCAAAGCGTTCTGGACGAATCTGGTGCGTAGTTCGATGGGTAATGTTCCTGAAGATGTCGCTCGCATTCTTGGCCCGGGCGAACAGGTACAGCTTTTCATTCAGCAGAAGATTTACCATCCAAAGATCAGCGTCGACTCTGTCGTCCTCACGAACGAGCGGATCATTCTAAGACATCCCCACGACCTACGATTGAAAAGAGACTTTACCGACTTTTCATACACCGACGTCGCTAACGCAGTTCTCGACAAGGGCGTGCTCCGTTCAACCGTGAGATGCCAGCTGAGATTCGGCGGAGACCCGCTGAGCTTGAATGATCTTCCCAATTCTGACGCTGAGAAAGCTTACGGAATAATCAGGTCGAACATTGCGCGATACCAGACTCCATTCTCGACAGGATACGCCGGAGTAGCCCCGACAGGCGCCATACCTACTGCCATACCATCTCCGGTCCCCGCAGCCGCGGCCGGCGTGAGATGTCCAAAGTGCGGACAGATGAGTAATCAGGGCTCAAGATTCTGCGGTGCCTGCGGCTCAAAGTTCTAGACTCGACGGTCTCATCGATTCGGCCCCACTTCATGACTGCGTCAGCTTACATTTGTTGGGTCCCAGTTAAGTCTCAGATCCTCGTTGAGAGAATCTAGAGTCCTCATGTCATCGTCTGAAATGTCGAAGTCGAACACTTGACCGTTCTCACGAATCCGCTCCTCTCTCGTCGACTTTGGGATCACGACGAGTCCGTGCTGTATGCCCCAGCGTATCATTAACTGGGCGGGAGTCTTCGAGTATTTTTCCGCGAGCGAACCTATTCTCGGATGCTTCAATCTCTCTCCTCTAGCCAGCGGACTATAGGCCTCGACCTGAATTCCCTGCTTTTGACAATATTTCAGTAACTCTCTCTGGTAGAGAAATGGATGGAATTCGACCTGGTTCACGGACGGTATGACATGGCTCTCTTCGATCAACTCTTCTAGATGTCGGATTGTGAAATTGCTGACTCCAATCGCCCGGCATCTCCCCTTCTTGAGCAATGTCTCCATCGCCCTCCAGGATTCCTTGCGAACATCCGGGACTGGGAAGTGCACGAGATAGAGATCCAAATAGTCCAGTCCTAGTCTCTTCAGACTAGCTTCACATGCTCGAAGGGTAGAATCGTAGCCCTGATCTGAGTTCCAGAGTTTCGTAGTTACAAACAAGTCTCCGCGAGGAACGCCACTCTCGCGAACCGCCTCCCCCACGTCTGCCTCATTGCCGTAGATGCGCGCCGTGTCAACGTGCCGATAACCAACCCTCAAGGCAAAATTCACAGCGTTTCGCGTTACTTTTCCAGGAGGACTCTGGTAGACTCCGAGGCCGAGGAACGGCATTCGCACATCATTGTTCAACCTGACCGTCGACTGGAGGGTGAGATTGGCCATAGACGTTGTCATAGGATCTCGATTACAGTGTCTGAAACTTAAAGACTCAATGACCCGCCTGGCAGAGTTCCCTCATGGACAATCAAATGGCGCGGATGTCCAAGACTTCCTGGGCCCCCGAGATAGATGTTCGAGTAGCCAATCCGCCACCTGCCCTTCTGAAGAAATACACCGCGAAGGAGAAGGCGTTCTTCTACGACTACGCAAACTTCGTCGTTCGCCTTGTCCGAAACGAGAATGTGACTGATAGAATTCATCGCGTTATTTCTATGGAGAGAATAGTGATCGATAAGCCGGTCGACATTCGTGTGATGGTCTTTCCAGCTCGTACCTTCCGCGGGAGCCAGAACAGAGTTCTGCATGGAAGCTACAGCCAGTCAGCATCCCAAATCAGTCTCTACCCTCTTAGAATTCCCCGAGAATGGATTCGCGGAGATGGGATAGATCTCTTTCGCTCAGGGCTTGACGGTCTCTCTCAGAGAAAGCTGACGCTTCTCTCCGAGATATCTGAGAGTGCAGTCTCGACAATGATTCACGAAATTCTGCACGCGAAGTTTCAGCAACGAAGCATGAGCAAATATGGAGAGGAGGCTCTGGTCCAAAAGCTAGAGAGACAATTCATGCAGGGATGGGAAGAGTGGATTCTCGTCCCAGTTCAACAATCTCTCTCCGTGATCAGCTAGCTACTCCGTCTGACCTGAGTAGATCCGCTAGCTGGCTGAGATCCCTCACCTCTGAGACTTTCCTTTTGGAATAGTCATGCGCGGGATGAGCACCCCGCCTATTCACCCATACGGCTTTGATCCCGAGCTCCATGGCTGGCTCAATATCATGATACTGGCTAGCAGCCACATGGGTCCAGGATCGGTCCCCAATGATTCTTCGCGCCTCTTCAAAATGGGCCGATGCGGGTTTGTAGGATCTAACGTTCTCGGCAGTGACTCTTATCTCGAAAGGACTAGTAAAATGCTTGACGGTGCCTGCTAATAGATCGTTGTCAACGTTTGACAAGATCCCCAGAGCGTGTTCCGTCGAGAACCTAGCCAGTGAAGGGTTAGTATCAGGAAAAGGAGTCCAAGTGGGCAACTCTTTCGCGAGGAAGGTCGACTCGGCCTCTGAAAGTTTCCAGCCAATTTTTCTAGCGATACTCAGACTAGTCTTTGACAGAACGTCGCGATACAGCAAATGCGGCCTTTCTCTCTCAACCCTGCGCTCCTCTTCCTCGTAGAGCTCAAACGCCTTAGACTCAAGACCCTGACGAGCGCCCGTCCGCAACATGGCAGATCTGAACGCGTTTCTGATCCCTGTCTCCCAATCAATGAGTGTTCCGTAGCAGTCGAAGGTCATGACTCGGGGTGGTTTCAAGCCATATTCAGTCCACTTTTCGTGGTCTATTCTTGTTTACTAGTCGTCGGATCATCGTCCGAAATTTCCGCTGATTCCCGTGACTAGGGAACGGTAGTGGTTTTGTGTTTAGGATCCTGTCTCCAAGACCTGCCTCAATCAAGGATTGCCTCGCGGGCTTGAACACCGTCTTCTTCACGATCAGGATTCGTGTAGGATCAAGCTCCCGCACTCTATCCGGCAGAGTTGATGCTCCTTGAATAGTGGAGATTCTCCGCTGTCTGGGCTGCAACTTGTCGACGGGAAGCTCACATGTGTCTATGAGGAAGAAGCCAATTGAACGGAACCGGCTGAGTATTGATTGCTTATCGCAACCCTTCCTCATTGGACGATCGACGGGCCAAAACTCCAGCGCCTTCATAGTCTCTCTGAACAGGTGGTCTTTTCCGATCGTCGTCTCAGAATAGAAGTATCCTCCGGATGATGGAGGAGACTCGGCTATCAGAAGTACGTTGACTCTGTTCGGCTTGTACTTGTTCCTCGATACAGTATACTTGTCTTTTAGAGCTTGAGTGGTGCCGAGGGCAGGATTTGAACCTGCGAATGGGCCGATCGAGTCTTGATCGCCAACCCGGTTTCTGACAGCTGAATCTTCAGCCGGGCGCTCTCCAGAGCCTCCTCGTTCAAGGATCAGGCTGAGCTACCTCGGCAAGCCTCGGCGACTCTCCGAAAATCTGAATGATGGAATTAAGCTTTCCATTTTGCTACTCGAAAGTGTCCCGTTGTCGAGGAGGGTAAGACAAACCGAATAAGCGCGCACATCACGAACAGCGCTGAAAACTGATGGTCAAAGGTCCATCCTGGCTGGCGAAGCTCGGAACACTCTCGCTCTTGTATGTTTCAGTGTTCTTAACCCGGATTGGTTTCGGATCGATTCTCGTAATTTTCCCATATTATCTCAACATTCCTCTGACAAATTCCTCCCTGGCAGGGATCATCATTGCTCTGTATCCTGCAGTTGAGGGTTTCAGTGCTCTCCCCGTCGGGACATTTGTTGACTTGCGAGGCAGGAGAAAGGCCTTCGTTGCTGGAATGACGATGATCTCGATTCTGACTTTGCTCATAGGCGTTTCCAACAACCTGGTCTTAGTTGGAGGTGCTCATGCCTTAGAGGGACTAGCGGCCGCCATGGTGACCGTAGCCTCGCTCACTATGATTACGGATCTCACAGTGAAGGAGAATAGAGGAGCTAGTATGGGTGGGTTTGACCTTGCAAACTTAGGGGGCTATGGTACTGGAATTGTTCTTGGACTTGGATTCCTGCATATATTTGCCGAAAACTTGGGGTACAGCTTTCTAGTCGTAGCAGCCGTAATGGGCGCGTCTGCAATTTTCGTCTACTTTGCCCTCCACGAGCCGGTGCACTCTTCCATGGAGCGGGGGAGTCTAAGAGGAATCTATGAAACGTTCACGGGCGACGTTATCGGAATCCTCCCTGTCTGGTTCTCCTTAACAATAGTTCTCGGATTTTTCCTCTTCCTACCTAGGCTGGTCAAGAATGCGGGAGTCACCGACCTCGCCCAATCCGCTCCCTTGATACTGCTCGCCTTGCTAGTGCTTGGAGTCGGGGCCGTAATGTTCGGACGACTATCTGACAAGATTGGACGAATGAAGACGATGCTAATCGGAGCCTTGGGGGAATTGGGCTTTCTTCTGGTACTGCCAGACCTTTTCCAACGGTTAGTGGTTATTCCGCCTAACACTCCGTGGATCGACTCCTACAACATGGTCGGGCCGATAATCATCGTGGGCGGAATACTATTCTTTCTGGGCTCAGGTCTGATACCCTCCATTCTCGCATATATCGGGGACAAGGCGGCAAAGGAATTCAGAGGTTCGGCCATGGGACTCTACAGTCTGATGCTGAGCGGCGGAATTGCTGTAGGAACGGTTCTTGCGGGCATCTCCGACGATTTGGGCGGTGTTCAGGCGGTGTTCTATTCTGCCGCCGTGATCTTCGGAGGGCTGGGTCTGACCTCTGCCTGGTTGCTTCGTAAGCAACAGGGCTTGGCTACGCGCGCGGTCGATCTGAATTCATCTGCGAGCAAACCGATTTAATAGCCTATGTTGTCCGCGTTTTCTTGTGGGCCGGTAGATCAGCCTGGTATACTGACAGTGTCAGGCCGAAGATCGCCCGCTTGGCAGGTCCGGCTACCGGACCCTGTTTGCGGGAAGGCACTAACCCTGCTCCGTAGGGCCGCGGGTTCAAATCCCGCCCGGTCCACCATGGGACGGTTGTCCATCTCAGCTTCTGGATAGACCTCATGGCTGGACAATTTGCGGGATGTAGTTTCCAGGACACAGTCAATCGAATTCAGGTTGTCGGAATTCTGTAGTTTTCCAGTGTAGCTTATAGGAGTCCTGTGCGGAATTCTGGGTCCGAGGATGATTTTTCTTGGCTGCGAAGAGAGCCAAACGATGGATTGAGACAGTAAACCCGGCTAACGGCAAGGTACTGAGAAGATTCCGGGCCTCAACCAGGACGGACGTAGAAAAATCAGTCGAAAAAGCCCGGAAAGCATTCGAAAAATGGCGCGAATTCTCTCCCGCTAAGCGGGGCGAGTTTCTCCAGAGAGCCGCGAAGATTCTTCGATCGCGAAAAGAAAAGCTGGGGAAGATCATGACTCTTGAAATGGGAAAGACAATCAAAGAGTCAGTACCCGAAGTGGCAAAGTGTGCCTGGGCACTGGAGTATTTCGCCGAAAATGGACCGCGGTTTCTGAATCCGGAAGCGGCAAAGACGGATGCGAGTGACAGCTACGTGGCGTTCGAGCCGTTGGGCGTGATAGGGTCCATCATGCCATGGAATTTTCCACTGTGGCAGTGCATCCGCTTTGCAGCACCATCATTGATGGTGGGAAATACTGCAGTCTTCAAACCCTCGAGCGTGACCCCGCAATCCGGTCTACAGCTTGAGGAAGTCTTCGATTCAACAGGCGCTCCTCCAGGAACTTTCAACGTGGTGCTGGGAAGCTCGGAAGTCGCATCGTACATGATAGAAGCGAACACAGCGGCGATCTCCTTCACCGGCAGCGTTCCAGCCGGCCAAGATGTGGCAGAACAGGCTAGCAGCCGTCTCAAGAAGGTCGTCCTCGAACTAGGCGGAAGTGATCCTTTCATCGTACTGGACGATGCAGATGTCGAAGCCGCATCAACTGGTGCTGTCGCGGGGCGATTCATCAACAACGGACAGAGCTGCATCTGCGCCAAGCGCTTCTTCGTAGCCAAGAAGATCGCAGATGATTTCCTAGACCGATTTATCTCTAAAACCAAATCCCTCAAAGTCGGAGACCCACTGAGTCCCGAAACAGACGTTGGACCGATGGTCAGGGAGGAATCCCTGCACAAGCTCGACCGACAAGTAAAAGACTCAGTAAGGATGGGCGCCAAAGTCGAGACGGGAGGAGAGCGGCTCAAGCGCAGAGGATTCTTCTACGCACCAACGATCCTAACAGCCGTAGATCCCGAGATGCCTGTTATGAAAGAAGAAACCTTCGGACCCGCAGCGCCCGTAATGATCGTTAAAGACGATGACGAGGCAGTAAGATACGCGAACAACAGCGAGTTTGGCCTTGGCTCGAGCGTATGGAGCCGAGACATCCGCCGAGCTGAAAAAGCGGCTCGTCAATTGCAAGCTGGAATGGCTACCGTGAACAACATCGTAGTGTCTGACCCTCGAATGCCGTTCGGCGGAGTCAAGAAGAGCGGCATAGGACGAGAACTCTCACGATACGGAATGCTAGAATTCACTAACATCAAATCAATCCGTCTCTACGAAAAATCGCCCCTAGCCTTTGTACACGTAGAGTAGAGCGATAAAATCGGACGGCAAACCTTCCTGCCAGGAAAGACTGGTCTCATCTGGGACGAGAGATTCCTCGACTACAACCTCGGCCCCCAACACCCTCTAAGACCTATAAGGGTCAAGCTGACCTACGAACTGATCAGATCCAAGGGAATCCTTCAACACGGGTCCGTCCAGGTGATCAAGCCCCGCCTAGCATCCAGAGAAGAGATTCTCCTCTTCCACGAAGACGACTACGTGAGACTTGTCGAACAATACAGCAAGAAAGGCTCAGGTCTTCTCGACATGGGAGACACTCCAGCGTTCAAGGGCTGCTACGAAGCTACAAGCCTCGTTGTCGGAGCCTCCATCGTCGCAGCCGACGAGGTGATGGGTGGCAGACTCACGCATGCGTTCAATCCTTTCGGAGGATTACACCATGCACATCCTGAGAGAGCCTCGGGATTCTGCATATTCAACGACCCTGCAGTTGTAATTGCACATTTGAAGGCCAGGTACAACGTCAAGCGAATTGTCTACCTCGACGTTGATGCTCACCACGGCGACGGCGTCATGTACGGGTACTACGATGATCCCGCAGTCCTCGACATTGATTTCCATGAAAGCGGAAAATTCCTCTTCCCAGGCACAGGCTTTCCAGATGAAACCGGAAAAGGAGACGCCCGAGGATTGAAGCTCAATGTTCCGCTACCGCCCTATACAGGAGACGAAGCCTACCTTGACGCCTTCCAACAAATTGTCCCAGACGCACTCAAAAAGTTCGGACCCGAAATCATTCTAGTCCAGTGCGGCGCCGACGGCCATCTTGACGATCGGCTTGCACATCTCAGACTGACAACTAAAGCCTACACAGAGATCATCAGCCAAATGCACGATCTCGCGCATGAACTGTGCAATGGAAAGCTGCTACTATTCGGAGGTGGCGGGTACACGCTCGCAAACGTGCCGCGAGTCTGGACCGTGGCGTTCTCAACCCTCGCTGGGGCAAAGCTAAGCGACGAAATCCCAACAGACTGGGCCGAACAATTCGAAGAATCGGCCAACGAAGACCCGCCTCTCAAATTGCACGACAAACCTACTTCAGATGACGAGAAGACTCTGAAAGAGGTCCGCAGAGCGGTTAAGGAACTCCAGAACCATCTTGGCCATGAATCGCAATAGCTTCCTTCACTAGGAAAGTCACATCTCTTTCAAAACTGGGAACGATGCCAACGGAAAGCTGGTCTTGATGGAACCTTTATCTTGAAATCCCTTCCAGACTGGGCCAGATTCTACCTATGACCAAAGGGACCACCTCATTCGGCAAGGCTGGGGGAAAAGGAACCCACATCCGGTGCCGGAGGTGCGGCCGTCATTCCTATCACGTCCGGAAGAAGAGGTGCGCGGCCTGCGGGTTCGGAGCTACCACTACGCTACGAAGATATTCTTGGCAGAACAAGAAGATAAACAGAACCCGCATAGTTTGATAGGCTCGTTCACAAGTCGACCCCAAATTACATTCTCACTTTCGAGATTCAAGAAACATGGACGAGGTCAAGTGCCCACGTTGCGGCAGAAGGATGCGATGGATTCCACGATTGAAGATATACTTCTGCGACAATGATGGCTACATACTAAGCTCTCACGAAGCAGAGTTGAACGGTCTAGTCGAAAGCGAGACGCCTGCAACAACACAGGCTAGCCATTAGTTCTGTAACTCGAGATATCCAGAACGGTTCCAATTTCTTATTATTCAAATTCAACGCTCTTATCTCGAGTCATGAGGCCAATCGACTACTCCACACTTAGAGGACTGAAGGCAGGCGCATTAGGCGGTCTGGTTGGGGCTGCAGTCCTCGGAGTCCTAGCTGGCCTCAGCGCTTTTGTTCTGGACCAGGAAGTCTTCTATGTGACCATCGCGACGAAGCTCGGCCTGTCGTCCCCCGTTTTGACAGGCTGGGCGCTACATTTCCTCGTCGGTCTCGTTGCGGGAGGAGTCTTCATCGCAATCACGGCCTTGCTCAAGAGGTTCGCCCTCGATACCACCCGAAAGAGCTTCTGGGTAGGCCTGCTAGGCGGAATCGCGATCTGGATCGTCGTCTATGTGCCAGTCGCAGAACTGTTGGCTCCCACAGACTTGTCGAATCTCATGTTTGCAGGAGGGAGCTTCATCTTCCACCTAGTCTATGGAGTAGTGACAGCACTTGTATCTCTATGGCTAATCCGTCGAAGCGTAAGGACGCAATTAGTGGCATAAGTTGAAGGCCGTCTAAGAGACCCAATTCCATCAATGTTGCTGTTTGGCTAACATTAACTGAGACATGGTTCTATCTCCCGCAAGAACCCTACAGAGGTTCGTTAAGATAATCGAAATGGTGTTGGATCATTAATCTTGTATCATTCAGAAATCCGTGATGAAGCTGGTGGGCTCGGCAGGATTTGAACCTGCGACCTTCGCCGTGTCAGGGCGACGTCCTAACCAGGCTTCGCCGACGCTGAGAAGCGTCTTAGACGACGAGCCCCGGAGACACCGCCAATCTTATTCCGTATCAAGCTTTCCTGAGAACACCCACGATGATTCATATCGGAAGTAACAACTAACCTTTTACCGACTTAGAGACGCGAGGCGCTCTCATGAAAATGAAGAGTGCACCAATAGCAGTGCTAGCCCTCAGCGTATTAGCAGCTATAATGATCGCCCCAATTCACAGCGCCACCAGTTACTCGTATACTGTATACGGCCGAACTGACAAATCAAGCTATATCCCGGGCGACAGCGGAATCTTGTACATCACAATCAAAAATACAGGCGATGGATCCTTCACTGTCCGGAACGTTACCATTGCTTATCCTTGGAAGGCGTTCATCACCGACCATTGGGACGGCAACTTAACGACCACCGGCATCAACCAAGCGGTAGGTACGCCTGGAGCAACATGGAACACCCAGTACTCATTCACTGTCCCAACCGATGGTCGAGCCTACTATGGATCGACAATAACGCTAATGATAGGAACAGACATAACCACTGGAAATCAGGCGGGCATTTACCAGACAAGCTCACCGATTAGGATTGCCAGCGCATTTTACCAGCCCTTGGACTTGGCAACGTCAATTCTACCGATCATCTCGATTGTTCTCATCGCCGCTGCGGTTGTCATGCTGGCTCTTGTCTACATGGGCCTCCGCAAGCAGTCGAAAAAGTAATTCTCCCTGCCGTAGGGTAGGGATACCCCTCTTTTTCGTAAAGCTATTTGTATAATGCTTAGTTGAGCAACCGCCCGGGCCCGTAGCTCAGCACGGACAGTAGCGTCGGCCCTCTATCAAGAAAGAGGATAGCCGAAGGTCGAGGGTTCAAATCCCTCCGGGCCCGCCACCAACCGGGAACCTTTCAGGATTTGGCAGATTCTATGCTTTGACAGCTTCCCCTTGGATGATCTCTCTGATGGTTCTGGCCAGGATCTTGTTGTAGTGGTCTTGGAGTTCTTCTTGTCCTTGTTAGATTCTAGCGGGCGCTATAATCCTCGACATAAAGCAGTGCAAAGCAAGCATTCTTTTCTGTAACTTTTCTTCTTGCGTAACTATTCTCTTCTACTAACTAATCTTATGACCCAAAGGGGTGGTCGATTTTTCCCGCGTCGCATCATCAATAGCCCGAAACCGGGCATAGGATCGACTATTATCAACCCTGCTTCAAGATCTGAACAGGCACATCCGGAACAGAGGATAATCCACGCTGTAAACGCGGATAATCGCCGATCGACCCAAGCAGAGACTCTGCCCTGGTCAACTTGGTTCGCTTATTATCAGCGCCCGACAGCGAGGGTTCTGGAAAAAAAGGGGTCCTAGCGACTGCCTCTCGCGACGTGTGAATGAGAGTCCGGGATGAACCTCGAAACTAAAATTCCTTAGCAAAAGTGCCTTGTATCTTATCTTGTGGTGAAATCGTGGAGGCGATCCTGGAATATCGTCCTAGCTGGAAAGCCTATCGAGCGCGCCTACAAGACTACTCCCATTCTTCACAGCTCCATTCTGACTCCCAGATGCTCTCGCCTACTATTGCGTAGGTGGACCGCGTATTCTAGAGCGTTCCCTCGGTTCGCTTCGGGTTTACTGGGGTTTCCAGGCGATTCCTCTGAACTGGGACGTGCCAATATTGGGGAGCTTCGTCAACGTTCCATTACTGTAGGCCAGTATGGTGCCGCCTCCACCAACAATATACGCTGTGCCTGATGAGGACCAGGTTATAGAGTAGAGCCAGCTGGAAGTCAGAGTCGCAAACATGGTAAGTGTCGAACCGTTGTATGTAAGCACCATTCCGTTGTCTCCAGCCAGCAATGCAATGGTCCCTGCCTGGTTGAACGATATTGCTCGGATAGCATTGTTCGGTGGAACTATGCTCGTGTTGATCGCCGCGACTGTGGTCCCGTTGAACTGTAAGAGGGTCCGGTTAACCCCACCCATCAACGCGTACACGCCATTCGGGTTCCAGGCCGTCGCGTCCAAGTCGAACGTTGTGCCAGTAGCCAACGAGCGGACAGTTGTCCCATCATAGGTCAGTGCCAGCCCACTCTTGCCTACCAAGAGCGCGTAACTACCGCTCGGCTGCCAACTAATCGAGAGGATGGTTGGTGACGTGTTGGTTATGGTCGTGATCTTGACACCATCATACTTGAACAGGACACCGGCCGAGCCGCCTGCGAGCGCGTAGGACCCGTCAGGCTTCCAGGAAACCGTCCAGAAATTGTCCCCGGTAGAGATGCCCGTTGGGATAGTTGTAAGGGTTGTTCCATCGTACTTGAGCAGAACAGCAAAGTCTCCTGATATCAGCGCGTAAGATCCGTCAGGTTTCCAAGCGACCGACCGCAACGGCGTCGTCACGGGCTGGCCGATCAACGTCAACGCACCATTCTGGTATAATCTCGAAACCTTCCCGTCCGTGGAAACTACAAGCGCGTAAGCCAGTTGAGGAGACGCCCCGGCAACCGTCACAACCACACTGCTGCTACTGCTATGATGAGACGAGTCTCCTAGGTAGCTCGCGGTTATCACGTGAGACCCTGTCGCACCGGGCGTGTAGTTGACCGAGCAGCTCACAACCCCAACAGTCCCCGTAGCCACTAGTGTGCAGCTAGGCTGCACGAAAACACCTGTCGAGTTCGAAACGAAGCCGACAGAACCAGTTGGAGTAATCCCTTCTGAACTGGACGAGTCGGCGACAGTCGCAGTGCAGGTCGTCGTCTGGTTCACAACAACGCTGGTTGGATTGCAGCTAACCGTTGTCGAAGTGGTTCGAAGAGTAACTGTGAGGGCGAACGCTTGAGAACTCGTACTAGCATTGTGTGTTGCGTCGCCGTTGTAAGTGGTGGTGATGCTGTGAGTCCCCGCGCCGCTCGTTGGCGCGTAAGTAACTTGGCAGCTTGAAGAAGTTGCTGTCTGCTTGATGAGTGTGCACGGAGAACCTGCAAAAGAACCGATGCCGCTGCTCGTGAAACCGGCAGAACCCGTTGGTGTCGTTGGACCAACAGACGCCGTATCAGTAACGGTAACGGTGCACATGGTCGCCTGGTTTATCACAACAGACGAGGGCGAGCACATGATGGTAGTCTTCGTGGAGTCCTTTCCGAAACCTATCGACGTCGAGCCTTCGCTCGCGCGGTGGATCGTATCACCTGAATAGGTTCCGGTGATAGTGTGTGTCGCAACCAGCATCGGTGTGTAAGTCACTTGGCAACTAGCAACCCCTGACGCGCCAGAGCCGGACAGAGTACAACTGTTAGAACTGAAGGTCCCGGTCGAATTGGTCGTAAAGCTCACATCCCCAACAGGCGTGACAACTATTCCAGGCGAATTATCGGTTACCGTCGCCGTGCAAGCCTGGTCGAAACCAGTTGGAGCACAACTTACCGTGGTACGGGTGGCACGCTGACCGACTGCAACTGTCGAGGCGCCACTACTAGCAGAGTGAACAGAGTCGCCACCATACGACCCTGTTATCAGATGATCCCCAGTAACACCTGGAGTGTATGATACACTGCAACCAGCCACTCCCGTGGAGACGGCCGCGACAGTGCACCTTGTAGCTGAGAAAGATCCGGGCGAATCGGAGATGAAGCTAACACTACCGGTCGGGGTAACACTCCCACCACTCGCGGAGTCAGTAATCGTGGCCGTACAGTTGGAAGCCTGATTCACAACGACCGGGCTAGTGCAGACGAGCGCGATCGAACTCGTACGCGGATTGACAGTCACGCTCGCTCCGGCGCTAGTGCTCGTATTGTGAGGTGTATCACCATCGTACACGCCTGTAATCACCGCAGTGCCGGTTGCGGTTGCGGTGAAAGATACAGAACAACTGCCTGAAACTAGAGTGCAAGCTACAGAGCTAAAAGATCCGGCAAGTCCGGTCTCGGTGAACTTAACGCCACCCGTCGGAGTCACCGGTGTTCCTGGTGAAGTGTCGGATACGGTCGCTGTACACGACGAGGCCTGGTTTACAATAACCGGACTCGAACAGATAACAGTTGTAGAAGTCGCACGTAGGTTCACCGTGATACTTGCAGTCGCGCTGGTGCTTCCAGTATGGGACGAGTCGCCGCCATATGTGCCTGTTACTAGCGCGTTGCCACTGGCTGTGGGAGTGAACGCGACCGAGCAGCTGCTCGATGACAGAGTGCAAATTGTCGCAGTGAACGAGCCTACTGGACCTGTCTCGGCAAACGTAACGGTACCAGTTGGAGCGATATTGGAGCTTGTCGAGGTGTCACCAACGGTTGCGGTGCATGTTGAAGACTGGTTTACGATAACCGATGAGGGTGAGCAGATGACGCTAGTTGAAGATGTGTGCTGGCCTATGAGAACCCGGACAACGAGCAGGTGTGTCAGTGCGCCAGCGGTCGCTTTGATGGTTACGTTGTAGACGCCCGCTGCCTGGTTAGACCCTACCTGGATACTGAGAACCGAACTGGTCGTTCCGTTTACTTTGAGACTGGGATTGTTCGGGTTCAGAACTGCTTTCGGTCCGGCCGGACTCACTGATACCTGCGTGGATATGCCTCCTTGGAATCCATCTAGGCTTTGGAACAGGATCTGGATGCTTCCGGTGGAGCCTGGGGAGACGCTCAGGGTAGCCGGGTTGGCCGTCATGTTAAAGTCGGGTACCCGCACAGTAACATTCAATGAATGGACCAGCAGACCACTCGTTCCCTTTACTGTGACAACGTAGACTCCGGTTGGTGACGTGTTGCTGGCTGCGACGATCAGGTTATCGTTGACCGTATGTCCCGCCGAGAGTCTCACGGAGGGGTTTTGCATCGAGACAGCCAATCCTTTTGAAGAGACTGAGGTGGTGTAGGAAATCGTTCCCTGCCATTTTGCCAGGCTCGTAGCCGCGATCTGTGACTGGGCGTTCTTGCCCAACGGAACCGTCAACAAGTACGGATTAGCAGCGAGTTCGAAGTCAGACGTTGACACCATGACATTCTTTGAGACAAGAGCGGTTTTACCCGTAGAATCGCTTGTGGTCAGGGTAACCGTATAGGCTCCGCTTGTTGAATAGACATGGGTCGTTGGGCTTCCAGTTGCCGAGCCGCCGTCTCCGAAGCCCCAACTGAATGTGTAGGGGGAAGCGCCTCCGGAAGCTGAGGCCGTGAACGTGATGGTCTGGCCAGTAGTGGGGGAGGATGGGCTGAAAGTGAAGCCGGTAGTCAGAGACGAGCTTACCTGGTGTTGACGCCACGCAGTTAACGGATGAATCTCCCAGCCGTTGAAATTGTGCCATTGCGCGGTGAGATGATCTGGATCCCAGTTGACGAATCCCTGAACATCTATGAGAGTCGAGGTTGTAGTCTGAGAACCCAACGCAACATCGTCACAAGTCGTGGCGGATCCGCAATAGTGCGCGGCCTTCCAATCATGATCAATCTCCGAATGAATCTTGCCATAACAGGTAGGGTCAGTAGAGCTTGTGCACGAAGCAGAATCATTCGGAACGATTGCAGGGTCGTAGATGTCGAAAGTGGAATCGCAGTACGACGCGCCCATCGAAGTCCCACCGTTAACGGTGTCGTATGTACTCGAACAGTCCTCGTTGGCAATACTTTCTCGCTGGACTCCATCGATCTCAACGAACACCGCCACCGTCCCGTGAGAATTAGTAATAGTGCAAGGTGGCCCAGGGGAAACCCAGCC
>Ga0209807_1000355_pt1 | contig 20700 bp, 22 predicted proteins | sample GraSoiAngelo_154_FD_186168 | JGI IMG/M metagenome (GOLD analysis project Ga0209807, IMG submission 186168) | Grasslands soil microbial communities from the Angelo Coastal Reserve, California, USA - 14_1009_13_20cm (SPAdes) (version 2) | ecosystem: Environmental > Terrestrial > Soil > Grasslands ... | reverse complement strand
GACGCGATGTTTCGCAACTATCGAGTCGTCTTTCTATCCGACGCGACCGCTACCTACGACTATCCAGATCGAGGATTTGGCGCGATGTCGAACGCCGACGTCCACCACGCAATGCTGGTGATTCTCGCGGCGTCAACCGCCCATGTAATGTCGGTCGAAGACATGAGGGCGCGAATCAGCACCTAACAAATCGCTGGAGCCAACCCAGCACTTTGTTGTAAGCTCTCGATGATGCGCACACTGATTTTCAAAGTGCTGGGTGGCTCATCTTCTTCTCGTTAGATGTAATGACCTCACGAGGTAGCATGTTCGCATTCGGCGCACTCGCGGTTATCGCGTTTGGCTACTACTTCGCCGTCGTAGCCGGGATGCTGCTGCTTACGCCGTTCGTGTATAGATTGGCCAGTTTAGCTCTCGATGCCGGCTTGCTGTTAGCGCTGCTCACGATCATTGCCGCCGCATTTGCAGCGCGGAAGCATCGCGCGAGCAGATCGCAGGTCATCGTGTGCGCAGTCACTGGGCTGATTCTGATCGCACTTTCGGCACTTGCTCTGTATGCAACGCGTTACATCTAACCAAGCGCTGCAGCCAACCCAGCACTTTGTTGTAAGCTCTCGATGATGCGCACACTGATTTTCAAAGTGCTGGGTGGCTCAGCTTTGTCTCGTTAGGCGGCAGCGCTTTCACTCTATGCAAGACAACAGCACAATTGTTCGACGTTTCATCGAGGAAATCATAAATCAGGGGCACATCGACTCCGCAGGGCAGTTCGTTTGGGAGGATGTGGTGGAGCAAGTTCCGCTTCCCGGTCAAGGTCCGGGCCTGGAAGGCTTAAAAGGTATCTTGCGCGGAATGCGGGCTGCATTTCCTGATTTGCACTTCACGGTCGAGGAACAGATTTCCGAAGGCGACAAGGTGCTGACCCGCTTTGATTGGACTGGGACACATCGAGGGGAGTTTCTGGGCGTGGCCGCGACAGGGCGAAGGGTGAAGGTCTGGGGCATGGTGATTGACCGGATCAAAGACGGAAAGATCAAGGACACGCGCATCATTATGGACGCACTCGGACTGATGGCGCAGTTCGGGGTGTTCCCTCCACCAAAGCCATGATTCCAAGGCCGCCTAACCGGGCGATGCAGCCAACCCAGCACTTTGCGAAAGTCCGGGATGCTGCGTTGCCTAATTGTCAAAGTGCTGGGTCGCTGATCTTGTGTCTCGTTAGGCCTCAAATCACACCAACAACGAAATATGAAAGCGAAGCACTCCAACATCACCATCGTCCTAACCATTACTTCAATCCTTCTCCTGACCGGATGCTCTCGCTCGCGTGCTCCAGAAGACAAGCCGGTAACCGGAGACGAACTCACCACACTCAAACGCGAGTATGCCGACGTTCTCGCACTTCACGGCACGGCGAAGAGCGAAATTCTAGCTATCGCCCGGATTCTGCGAGGCAATCCCAAGATGGCGATCGACCAGACGGCGGCAAGTGGCGAGTATTGCTTCAAGAGCAGCACCGGGACCATGGTTCACTTCGCTGCCCAGCCCGAGCGCACGTTGGAGGACGTGGTCTATGAGCTCGACGCCTCTGGCTTGATTGCGGCAGGCCTGGATCCGACGCGTATGAAACAGCTACCTGAACTAGGCCAAATGACCCCTGGCGTGTGGTATTTCCTTGCAAAGGGTCAGCTAGACCCGCATCACGCACATGCGATGTCCGGCCCTACAATCGCGATTGCTGTCAACGTCAAGTAAATCGAAGAGCGGCTAACCAGGCGATGGAGCTGACCGTTGACCGATTAGAAAATTGCAAAGGTGAAATTAGAAAGTAGAAAGGACATGAGAACGCTCGCTCCCGTCAGCGGTGGCTGAGCTTTGTCTCGTTAGGCGTGGGCCGCGCGATGGTCGAAGTTGTTTACTACGTCGCTAGCAGTTTAGACGGCTACATTGCGACGAACGATGGCAGCGTCGAATGGCTCTCGCGCTTCCACACTGCCGGAGAGGATCACGGTGCCGGGGAGCTAGAGTCTTCGGTCGATGCGCTGCTGCTTGGCAGTCACACTTATGAGTTTGCTCTGAAGCTCGGTCAATGGCCATCGCCGAATACTCCATCGTGGGTGTTCACCCATCGTGATCTACCGATACTTCACCCGAGCATCACTCTTACCTCTCAAAATCCGGGCGAGGTTATCGAGTTGTTAGCGTCTCGCGGATTGGGCCGCGCCTGGCTTATGGGCGGGGGTAAGCTGGCGGCTTCGTTCCACGCCGAAGCGCTTATTTCCCGCTACATTATTTCGATCTTCCCGATACTCCTCGGCTCGGGTGTGCCGGTTTTCGCGCCGCATTCGTCCGGGGCCGACGAACTGCGCTTTATCAGCGCGACGCCGTTCAAAAGCGGCATCATTCAGCTTACTTATGAGCAAGCCCCGAACGCCTAACCAATCGCTGGAGCCATCGGTAGGCCGCTGCGCAGCAAGGATGAAGGATGAATTATGAAGACTGAAATTAAAACAGATCGCGCTACCACCTCCGGTGGCTTATCTGTTTCTCGTTAGGTGTTTCCGCGCTCTCCGTGTGAAAGAAAGACCATTTGAGGCGACTGACTTGCCAAGCGTCATGGAGATTTACACCGCTTCGATTCACTCTTTGGCAGCGCCCTACTACTCACCGGACCAGATTGCCGCCTGGGCACCCGTTCCGCCCAACGCTGCGCGCTGGCAGGAGCGACTTTCTAAGCTTCACACCATTGTCGCCGAGTATGACGGTGTTCTTGCGGGTTTCGTTTCCTACACAAGCGAGGGCTACCTCGACTTTGTCTTCACTCATCCTACTTTTGTCCGTCGTGGTGTTGCGACAGGCCTCTACCACTGCGTCGAGTCGGCGTTACGCGCACTCGGCGTTTCGAGAGTTACGACGCACGCCAGTCTTGCCGCTCGATCATTTTTCGACCGCCACGGCTTCCAACTCGACGCAGAGGAGTGCGTCGAGTGCCGAGGCGCTTATCTCCTCCGGTTCGCCATGCACAAACAACTCCGCAATCGGCGAAACGTCTAACCAGGCGATGCAGCCGTCGCGCGTATGCGCGAGTTAATCGTTATTAATTATCGGTTAATTGCACCAGTTTGCGCTGTCGTCAGCGTGGCTGAGCTTTGTTCTCGTTAAATCCATGTTCCGTAACTTAGCGACCCGAGTAATCCATTTGATAATTTCGGCCCGGATCGAGCAGATGCCGGATGAGCCGCGGCGCCGATATTTTCGCAATATGGCCTGGTTTTGTGTTGTGCTTGCGTTGTCCGAAGCCCTATTCGCGTTCCTCATTCTTTGGGGTTGGTTTACGATCGTTTGGGTGGCGCCCGTTCTACCCGCGATCTGGCTGGTTGTCGGTGCTGTCGTGCTTTTTTTGGTGGCGGCTATTACTCTTGCTGTCGCGCGTGTGGCGCGGGAGCGGGGTAAGACCTGAATCGAAACAGTTTTTCGATTGTCGATCGTTTAATCGGGGCGTACGTTTTGGGTCCAAGCCAAACGGAGGATTCCTTATGAGCACTGCGGTCGCAGAAGAGAAAAAGACGAAGCTTAATCAGCTCGAGCAACTGAAAAAGTTCACCAAAGTCGTGGCCGATACGGCCGACTTTGAATCGATCAAGGATTTTAAGCCGGAAGATGCGACGACAAACCCAAGTCTGGTTTACGCCGCCACCCAAAAGCAACAATACACGCGTCTTCTCGACGAAGTGCTGGCTGATCGCAAGAAATCCGGCCTGAGCGGCCACGCCCAGATTGAAGACATCTGCGATCATCTGCTCGTCCAATTTGGCACCGACATTCTCGAGATCGTCCCGGGACGGGTTTCGACTGAGACCGACGCGCGATTATCGTACGATGTCGAAGGTTCGATCAAAAAGGCGCGGCAACTGATCAAGCTTTACCAGGAGCGCAAAATTCCGCGCGAACGCGTGTTGATTAAGATTGCATCGACCTGGGAAGGATTGAATGCGGCCGAGCAACTGCAAAAAGAGGGGATCAGATGCAATTTAACGCTGATGTTTTCGCTGCCGCAGGCGGTGCGGGCGGCCGAAGCGAAGGTGCAACTCATCTCGCCCTTCGTCGGCCGGATTTACGATTGGTATAAGAAAGAGAATAAACGCGACTACACCGGCCCGGAAGATCCGGGTGTGCAATCGGTCCAGGAAATTTATTCCTACTACAAGAAGTTTGGTCACAAGACCGAGGTGATGGGCGCGAGTTTCCGGAACGTTGGACAAATCCGGGAGCTGGCGGGTTGCGACGCGCTTACCATTAGCCCTGAGTTGATGAAAGAGCTTGCCGAATCGCAGGAGCCGCTCGAACGCAAACTTGATCCCGAAAAAGCGAAGGCCGCGAAGATCGATAGGTTGGAGTTGGACGAGAAGAAATTCCGCTGGATGCTTAACGATAATGCGATGGCGTACGAAAAAACGGGCGAGGGCATCCGCAAATTCGCCGCTGACGTGGTGAAGCTGGAAAAATTCGTCGCGAGTAAAATCAAATAACCGCAGATTACGCGGATTTATACGGATCGGAAAAATCTGGAGGCCAAGAATCCAGGAAAGAGAATCCAATTAGGAAAGCAAGAAAGCAGGAGGTCCGAGCCGGACCGGCAGTATCAAATCAATTTTCTGGTTCCTGGGAGTTCCGATTTCCTGCTTTCCTATTTTCCTGATTCATTTGGGATCTGCGAAATCTGTGGATCAAATCGGATTTAACGTGGTCTTAGTCGAGCCGGAGATTCCGCCGAATACGGGCAACGTCGGCCGGCTTTGCCTCGCGACGCAATCGACATTGCACCTGGTCAAGCCGCTCGGTTTTTCGCTGGAAGATCGACAACTCAAACGCGCCGGTTTGGATTACTGGGAAGATGTCGATCTGAAAGTGTGGGATTCATTGCCGGCGCTAATCGAAGCGAAGCAACCGGGCGAGCGCTATTTTTTCGTGACGACAAAGACCAATCGCGCCTACTGGGACGTTCAGTTTCGCCGGGGTGACTTTCTCGTTTTCGGACGGGAAACGAAAGGGCTGCCCGAGAATTTGCTGGCAGCGAACGAGCCCGGGTGCATCACGATTCCGATGGCAGGCACACGCAGTTTAAATCTTGCCACGGCGGTAGGAATCGTCCTATTTGAAGCAGTTAGGCAGCAACGCCTGGGCGAAAACGGTGTTGAATAACCAAGACGCTTACGTGTCTAATAACCCTAGGAGGCAATAGAATAACTTATATGAGAATCCTTTTAGTTTTAACAAGTTGTGTCGGGCTGGCGCTGTTCGCAGGCGCGGCTCAACAGGACGATCAAGATAGTAACAAGGGCAAGAAAAAGGGCGGTAACGCGCAGCCACAACAGCAGCAGCAGCAGCAAGTGGTGGCTCCGCAAACCGGCAAAAAATTTAAAGCCGGCCCAGGCGGAGGCAACGCCCAGAACTTCCAGCAACCGACCACAACGCATTACAAAAATACGCAGAAATGGCACGGGCCGGTGACCGGACAGACTGAGACGAACGTGTCCAACCGGACAAACTTAAACAGCTCCAAGTCAAACAAACTGGAGTCCATTAATAAGGGCGGCACCGAAAAGTGGAAAGGTCCAAATCTGAATGCGAAGCAAGGAAAATTCCAGAAGCAGCACTTCGATTTGCAGACGAACAAGGTGGTCAACAAGTACAAGACGGTGAACTTCAATCAGAACTACAAGATCGCCGGTGCTCACAACTGGAAGGGCGCGAAGTATCAGGTCTTTGTGAATTACCATCCGGAGTGGCATGACACGTGGTGGTGGAACTGGCATCACCCTCACGTCGTGTTCATCTACGGCGGCTGGTACTACTGGGATAATTCTTATTGGTACCCAGCGTGGGGTTATGCTCCTAGCTCAGTCTATTATTATGATGGACCGATCTACGCCTCGAGTCCGGAGGAGGATCCTGCTCAAGTTGTAGCCAATGTGCAGTCGGCGCTGCAGCAGCAGGGTTATTACCAGGGCGAAATCGACGGTGTTCTCGGACCACAGACGCGCGCGGCGCTGGCGGAGTATCAATCCGCCCAAGGTATTGAGCCAACGGGCGCGGTGGACGAGCCGACCTTGGAAACGCTCGGAATGGTGTAACGAAACTTTAAATTCTCACAAGCCGCCGCGGAAAATTCCGCGGCGGTTTTAGTGTACGGAAGGCAAAGAGGAAGAGATCGAGATGTCGATGTTGCACGATGTCGATCTTGGCGGAGTAATTGTGCGTGCAGCCGCAGTTGATCGCCCGCGATTTATTCCAATCGTTCCGGATGGGTTCGCGCCGGATCGAAGTGTTGCGTGGCATCTCGATCGAAGTCGCGCCCGGCGAAATCATTTTCATCTGCGGCGCGTCAGGCGCTGGAAAGACGACGTTGCTTTACACGCTGGCCGGTTTGGAGCGGCCTGAATCCGGGACGGTGGAATTTGAAGGGCGCAATCTTTACAACGGAAGCTCGGCGTCGCAGGCCCGGTTCCGCAACAAGAAGATGGGATTCGTTTTTCAAGGCTACTTTCTGTTGCCAGAGCTGACTGCGTTGGAAAACGTTTCGCTTCCGGGAATGATCGGTCGGGCTTCAGCAAAAAAAGCGGCCGAAGAGAGTTTGGCTGAGGTCGGATTAGTTGACCGGATGCAGCATTTGCCGGCGGAACTTTCCGGAGGCGAGCAACAACGCGTCGCGATTGCGCGCGCCTTAACGAACGATCCGGATATTATTTTTGCCGACGAGCCGACTGGTAACCTCGATTCCGAAACCGGCGGTGCGATTGTCGATCTTTTATTAAATCTTGCTCGCGAGCGCAAAAAAAGTTTGCTGATTGTGACACACGACACCGGGCTTGCGACCCGGGGCGATCGTGAGCTGCATATTAAAGATGGGCGCATCCAATAACGCCTTCGCATTTTGTTCCTTGAATTGCGCGACGAAACACGGAGATTTTTCCTGCAATTATGAAAACCACTAATGCTGGCGGGACGGTGATCGACGAACCTAAATCACGAGATGCCGTAAAACCAGCGGTCGATAAACGCACCGGGTCGAAGCCGGCAGCGAAGTTTTCTCAGATTTACATCGACGGAAAATTTTATGCCGAGGGCGATGCCAAAGTTTCCGTGTTCGATCACGGCCTGCTTTATGGCGATGGAATTTTTGAGGGGATTCGTTTTTACAACGGCCGGGTCTTCCGATTGGAGGAACATCTTGAGCGGCTTTGGGATTCGGCCCGTTCGATTTGTTTGGAAATACCGATGTCGCAGCGCGCAATGACCGAAGCGCTGCTGGAGACGATCCGGCAAAATGACTTGCGGGAAGGTTACATTCGACTGCTGGTCACACGCGGCGTTGGCAACCTCGGCTTGAACCCGGAGCAATGTAAAAAGCCGAGCGTCATCATTATCACCGCCCAAATAGCGCTTTATCCGGAAGCCGTTTATCGCAACGGGCTGAGCGTGGTTACCTGCGCGACACGTCGCACCAACCCGAGCGCGCTCAATCCCGCGGTCAAGTCGCTCAATTATTTGAACAACGTGATGGCGCGGATCGAAGCCAACCTCGCCAATGCCGACGAAGCGCTCATGTTAAACGACGAGGGCAATGTGGCGGAGTGCACGGCTGACAACGTCTTCATCGTAAAACGCGGCCACATTTTCACACCACCGATCACCGCCGGCGCATTGCGCGGCATTACCCGGGCAGTCGTGTTCGAAATCGCCGCCGAGACCGGGATTAAAGTGACCGAATCCGACATTACGCGTCACGACGTTTTTATTGCGGACGAAGCTTTTCTCACCGGAACGGCAGCGGAAATTATTCCGGTGGTCAAAGCCGACGGCCGTCCCATTGGAACCGGTAAACCGGGCCCGATCACAGCGCGGATGATCGCCCGCTTCCGCGAAATGACGAGAGAGACAGGAACGCCGATTGATTCGTAAGATCGACATCGGCGCGAAAGGTGCTCGACAAACTCGCAGCTTGAATGGTTTAAGCGTGTAACAGGTCTAAGTTGTAGAAATGTTGTGCGACGTTTGTAAATGCAATGACGCGACCGTCTTCCTGACCCAAATCATTGAGGGGAAGATGCAGAAGGTGAATCTCTGCGACGCGTGCTCGAAAGAAAAAGGCGTGCAGGACCCGACCGGGTTCGCGCTGGCCGATTTGCTCCTCGGCATCGGCGCGGCCGAGGAAATCGAAAAGGGAAGCCCAACGCAGAGGTGTCCGGTTTGCGGTTTTACTCAGGCCGATTTCAAAAAAACGGGCCGGCTCGGGTGCAGTACCTGTTACGCGACTTTTACCGAGGCATTGACCGCGTTGTTGAAAGCAATGCACAAAGGAACGGCCCACGTCGGCAAAGTGCCGCTGCGCGCGCATCGGGTGGGAGAGTTGAGCGACCGGATGCGCAATCTGAACGACAGCCTGCAAAAAGCCGTGGCGGAAGAGAATTACGAGACGGCTGCTTCGCTGCGGGATCAAATCAAACAGCTCGAAAGTGAATTAACGAGTTAGCGCCATGAAATTCTCGAATGTTATGTCGAACGCCGGGGAATGGCTCCGGGGAGAGGGACCGCATCATCAAATCGTAATTAGCAGCCGGGTCCGACTCGCGCGCAATCTGCGGAATCGCGCTTTTCCAGGTTGGGCGAAGAAAGCCGAGCGCACTGCGATTCTGGAACTGATCAAACCGCACGTGGAAGAACTTCCCGAGATGCAGGATTCATTTTCAGAATTGCTGCAGGACCTCTCCGCGCTGGAGAAACAGGTCTTGGTCGAGCGGCATCTGATCAGCCGCGAGCACGCGGCCAAAAGTGCCGGCAGCGCAGTCATCATGAATCGCCGCCAGACGCTCAGCATCATGATCAACGAAGAAGACCATTTGCGGATGCAATCGATGCGCTCGGGTTTGCAACTGAAACAGGCGTTCAAACTTCTCGACAAGATTGACACCGCGCTGGAAAACGAGCTCGAGTTCGCTTACGACCAGCGGCTTGGCTACTTAACGGCGTGCCCGACCAATGTCGGCACCGGCATGCGCGCATCGGCGATGTTGCATCTGCCGGGTTTGGTGCTGAGCGAGCTAATCAATCAAGTGGTGCAAGCGGTGAGCAAGATCGGCCTGGCCGTGCGCGGTCTTTATGGCGAAGGCACTGAGGCGATGGGGAATCTTTTCCAAATTTCAAATCAGACGACCCTCGGCGAGAAAGAAGACGAAATCATTTCTCGTCTCACCAAAGTGATCGAGACGATCATCGAAAAGGAACACGACTCGCGGCAGGTCTTGATCCAAAAAAAATCGAACACGCTTTGGGACCAGATCGGCCGCGCTTATGGCGTTTTGACTTACGCGCACGCGATGAGCTCGAAGGAAGCGCTCAACCTGCTGTCGATCATCAAACTCGGCATCGACCTCGGCGCGTTTCCGGAAGACAAGCGGCTGCCGATCGATGAATTGTTCATGGACACGCAGCCGGCGCACCTTCAAAAAACGTCGCAGCAAAAACTCAACGCGGAGGAGCGCGACCATCTTCGCGCGCAAATTATCCGGGCGCGTTTGAAAGTCCTTCCCAAACCTGATATCAGTAAGCTGGCGACGGACTCCGGCAACGGCTCGAATCCGGGGCCATCAGAACAATGAACAATTTCACACCTCGCGCCCAACAGGTGCTGCAACTCGCTCGCAAAGAGGCCGACCGTTTCAATCACAATTACGTCGGCACCGAGCACCTTCTGCTCGGACTGATCAAGCTCGGCCAGGGCGTCGCCGTCAACGTTCTCCAAAAAATGGGGCTCGATCTCGAGACCGTCCGAATGGAAGTCGAGAAGCAGGTTGGCTCCGGTCCGGAAACAAAAATTGTCGGCAACATTCCTTACACACCGCGGGTGAAAAAAGTCTTGGCGCTCGCCGGAAAGGAAGCCAAGGCGCTCAATCACTCTTACGTTGGCACCGAACACATTTTGCTTGGACTGCTCCGGGAAGGCGAAGGCGTGGCCGCGCGCGTTCTTAAGAGTCTCGAGATCGACATCGAGCGGACGCGGAACGAAATTTTAAAAGAGCTCGATCCTAATTTCACGCCATCCGAGACTGAAGAAGCCGAACCAACTTCTAAGAAAGATGTCAAAACTCCGGCGCTGCGCGCGTTCGGTCGCGACTTGACCGAACTGGCCAAGAAAGGCGAGCTCGATCCGGTCATTGGGCGTCACAACGAAATCGAGCGCGTCATTCAAGTACTATGCCGGCGCACGAAAAATAATCCGGTGCTGATCGGCGAAGCCGGCGTCGGAAAAACCGCGATCGCCGAAGGTCTCGCGCAGGAAATTGCGAGCGGCAATGTCCCCGAGCTGTTGCGCGACAAACGCGTCGTCACGCTCGATCTCGCGTTGATGGTCGCGGGCACAAAATACCGCGGCCAATTCGAAGAGCGGATCAAAGCGGTAATGGATGAGATTCGCCGCTCCAAAACCGTGATTCTTTTCATCGACGAGCTGCACACGATTGTCGGCGCCGGTTCGGCGGAAGGCGCGATGGATGCATCGAACATCATTAAACCCGCGTTGAGCCGCGGCGAGCTGCAGTGCGTCGGTGCGACCACGATGAACGAGTACCGCAAGTACATCGAGAAGGACGCAGCTCTCGAGCGGCGGTTTCAAACGGTGAAAGTTGATGCGCCGACCATTGACGAGGCGATCGAGATTTTGAAAGGACTCCGTCCGAAGTACGAAGCGCACCACAAAGCCAAATTGACGGACGAAGCTCTCGAGACCGCGGTCAAATTTTCAGAGCGCTACATCACCGGCCGTTTTTTGCCGGACAAAGCGATCGACGTCATGGACGAGGCCGGCGCGCGTGCGCGGATCAACTCGATGACGCGTCCGCCCGATGTCAAGGAAATCGAGAAAGACATCGAACGCATCCGACTCGAGAAAGAAGCTGCCATCAAGGCGCAGGATTTCGAAAAGGCGGCGTCGCTGCGCGACAAGGAAAAGCAGACCAAGGAAAAGCTCGATTCGATTTTGCAGAAATGGCGTCAGGAGCGCGAAGAAAAGGAAGTGCTCGTAACCGCTGACGACATGATGCACATCATTTCGAAAGTCACCGGCGTTCCGCTCCAGCGAATGGAGCAGGCTGAAACGGAAAAGCTCCTGAAAATGGAAGAGGAGCTGAAAGGCAAAGTCATTGGTCAGGATGAAGCGGTCAGTGCGATTTCGAAAGCGTTGCGCCGCAGCCGCGCCGATTTGAAAGATCCGCGGCGTCCGATCGGTTCCTTCATTTTCCTCGGGCCGACCGGTGTCGGCAAAACGTTTCTGGCCCAGAAGCTGGCGGAATTCATGTTTGGCGATCGCGACGCGCTGATTCAGATCGACATGTCGGAGTATATGGAAAAGTTCACCGCTTCGCGTTTGATCGGCTCGCCTCCGGGCTACGTCGGTTACGAGGAAGGCGGCCAACTTTCCGAAGCGGTGCGCCGCCGCCCGTATTCAGTTGTTCTGTTTGATGAAGTCGAAAAAGCGCATCCCGATGTGATGCATCTGCTCCTCCAGATTCTCGAAGAAGGTAAAATCACCGATTCGTTAGGTCGAAAGATCGATTTCCGGAACACCATTATCATTATGACCTCGAACGTCGGTGCTGAGTTGCTTAAGAAGCAGACGACGCTGGGTTTCGGTGCGCCGCGCGAAGGACATGATTACGATTCGATGCGGGAGAAAATTCTAGATGAGACCAAGCGTGTCTTTAAGCCTGAGTTTCTCAATCGCCTCGACGAAATCATTGTCTTCCACTCGCTCGAGAAATCGCATCTACTCCAGATTGTCGATCTTGAGGTGGAAAAAGTGAAAATTCGCCTCAAAGCGAAAGAAGTGGAGATCATTCTCGACAACCTGGCGCACGAGTTTGTGATCGAAAAAGGCTACGATCCAAATTACGGCGCCCGGCCGATGCGACGCGCGGTCGAGCGCTTCCTGGAAGACCCGCTGGCGGAAGAGATTCTGCGCGGCAACGTCAAGGCCGGCACCAAGGTTCAAGTCAGCGCGAAAGATGGAAAACTCGTTTTTCAATCCGACGCGACGAAAAAGAAACTGGCGGAGCCGATCGCTGACTAGCGTCGCGAGCTGCCGGTCCGTCGTCTAATTGATGTCGTCCCGGAATTGGTTGTTCGGACTAATTCTGATCGTTGCGACGACGCTCGCTTATCAGCCGGCTTGGAACGGAAAACCAATCTGGGACGACGAAATCCATATCACAATCCCGGCACTGCGTTCGGTGCACGGCTTGGCGCGAATCTGGACCGATCCAGCCGCGGCTCCTCAGTATTATCCGCTTCTCCATACTGTTTTCTGGATCGAATACAGACTTTGGGGCGCGTGGCCGCTTCCCTACCATCTCGTCAACATCGCTCTTCACGCGTTGACCGCGGTTCTGATGCTGAGAATTCTCCAACGGCTGGGGCTGCCCGGCGCCTGGGTGGCCGCCGCGATTTTCGCGCTGCATCCGGTGCTCGTTGAGTCCGTCGCCTGGATTTCGGAACTCAAAAACACTCTATCCGGAGCTTTATGCGCAGGCTCGGCGCTGATTTATCTCAAATACGATCAGAGCCGAGAACGCAGCGCATATTTCATCGCCTTCGTGCTCTTCCTTGCCGGCCTGATGACAAAAACAGTCATCGTTACATTGCCGGCGGTGTTGTTGGTTATTTTCTGGTGGAAACGCGGAACATTAGCGTGGACGCGCGATCTTAAGCCGCTTGCTCCCTTTTTCCTCGTGGCACTCGGGGCCGGTCTCGTCACGATTTGGGTGGAACAAAAATTCTGCGCGGAACACGGTGAAACATTCGATTTTTCCTTGATCGACCGGTTGCTGATTGCAGGGCGCCTATTTTGGTTTTATCTGATCGAACTCGTCTGGCCGAAAGATTTGATGATCATTTATCCGGTCTGGAACATCAGTCAGACTGTCTGGTGGCAATATCTTTTTCCCGTTGCCGCCCTGATTTTGTTCCTTGGATTGTGGCTCATTCGGGAGAAGTGGCGCGGCCCATTCGCCGCCGCATTCTGTTTTCTTTTGATGCTCTTTCCGGTCCTCGGCTTTTTCAATCTCTCTTATTTCATGTCGAGTCTCGGTCCGGATCGTCACGCCGCGATATTCCGCGCCGATCATTTTCAATACTTGGCAACGATCGCGGTCATTGCTCCCTTCTCAGCTGGAGCAAGATGGATCGGGGGGCGGCTACAAGCAGGTCTTCGGTCAGCCGCTTACCTTGCTGTCGGGGCGTTGCTTCTATTCTTGGCGAGTATGACCTGGGCGCAGAGCCGCACGTACCGCGACGCGGAAACATGTTTCCACGCGGTCGTGGCGAAGAATCCAAATTCCCCGACGGCGCACAGCAACCTCGGAATTGCGATGGTGAAAAAAGGAGCGTTGAACGACGCGATCGCACACTACGAAACGGCGCTGGAACTAGCTCCAAATTACGAATTCGGTCACTACAATCTTGGGATCGCGCTTTTGCGAAAAGGCGAAGTTGATGGCGCGATCGCGCATTTACGAACTGTCCTCCGCACAAATCCCAATCACTCCAAGGCGTATTACAGTTTGGCAATGGCTCTCGTTCAGAAAGGCGAAACTAATCAGGCAATCGCTTACTATGATCGGGCGCTGAAGCTGGAGCCGGATTTTCCAGACGCCCATTGCAATCTCGCGAATCTGTTGCTCGAAAAAGGGGAAATTGATGCGGCGCTGGCGCATTATCGAACGGCGTTGCAACTTCAACCTGACAATCCAGGCGCGCATTACAACCTTGCCGTTGGTTTGGTGCACAAAGGCGAACCAGACGCCGCGATTGCCGAGCTGCGGATTGCTTTGCAACTTGATCCCGCTTATCCAGACGCCGAACCGTTGCTCCGCGATCTTCTTTCGCGAAAAAAGCAGCCGTAATTTCGCGCATTCAGGCGCGCGGATGTGCTTCGGCGTACGCTTTCTTCAAACGCTCGACCGTCACGTGCGTGTAAATTTGCGTAGTCGAAAGACTGGCATGCCCGAGCAGCGCCTGCACGCTGCGCAGATCTGCGCCGCGATCGAGCATATGCGTCGCGAAACTGTGGCGAAGTTTGTGCGGACTAATCGAGATCGGAATCGATGTGTGCCGCAAATAGCGTTTCAAGATCAGCCAGATCGAGCGCGACGAAATCCGTTTCCGCGATTTACTGATGAAGAGTGCTCCGGAATGGACATTCGCATTGCTACGATATTTCGAAATCGCTTCCAGCGCGGGCGCGCCGATTGGACAAACGCGTTCTTTCCGACCTTTTCCAAAAACGCGCACCGACTCGGTGTAAAGATCGACATCTTCCACGTCGAGCGCCGCCAGTTCGCTCAATCGCAATCCGCTGCTGTAAAAAAGCTCCATCACGGCGACGTCGCGCAGCGGCATCCATTCTGGCGCGGCACGTTGCTTCGCGGTCTTTAAGGGCGCGGCCAGCAATTCTTCGATCTGTTGCCGGGTCAGCACCAGCGGAAGCTTTTTTTCGACCTTGGGGAGTTGCAATTGTCGCAACGGATCAATTCGAAGTTTCTTTCGCTCGGTCAAAAATTTGTAAAAGGCGCGCAACGCTGAGAACTGCAAGCGCACGTAAGAGCGCGCCTGGCCGCGTTTCATGATCGCGAAAAGATAATCGCGAAAATCATCCGGCGTGCATTGCTTCCACGGTGTCCCGTTCTTGGCACGGAAAGCGCCCAGCGCCTGCCGATAAGCTTTTAGCGTTCGCGGCGAAGCGTTTCTTTCAACGGCGAGATGGCGAAGGAAGTCTTCCGCCAGACTGTCTTTCTTTTTCGCAGTGGTTGGGCCTCTTGTCATGTCGACCGAAGTGGAGACATCTCTAGATATTTCTGAGATATCGACAGATTCCTCGACTTCGCTCGGAATGACACCGGTTAAAATTGCGGCTCCGGTTTCTCGATCATGTAGCGGGTCTGAGCGGCGTCGGTCCGGCCGCTTATCTGAGTTCTGAAAATCGGCGCCGGGTTGGTTGAGATCACTTCGTAATCTTTCAGGATAAATTCCGGATAAACCCGATTGCTCGCCGGCTCGTAGACTTTGTCGCCGCTAAAGTTGCCGTAAAGTTTGTATTCGTAATTGTTATCCGAGCCGAATTTCAAGGCCGCGCGATCGGGCGCGAGTTTTTGCTTTTCATTCAACATCACCAGCTGCGCCGTGCTCCAGGGCTGGTTCGGTCGCCGCACGTATCCCCAAAACTTAAAGTCCGGTTTAAAATAACGCCGCCCGATGTAATAATCGCCTGCCGGCTCGGCCGCAATCCGTTGAGCCATCGCGATCTTCGCGTTTTGAATGCCGGTCGACTCAGTTTGGCAGCCTGCAAAAAAAAGAAGCGCGGCCGCGAAAAAAACCGGTTTTGCTCGCAAGATCGACATCTTCCAGGATCGACATCTACTCAGCTCTGCGACCCGCGCAATCGCGTTTCTTTTTGCATCAACGTGCGGCGTTCGTAATTTGAGGCCAGATGCTGGAATTGGAAGTTTACGCTGCTGGTCTTGGCGAGTTGGACAAGATTTTGGAGCTCGATCACCAGCTCTCGGCCATTTCAGGGCTGCGTTACAAAGTCGATCGGAACCACAATCTGGTTTATCTCGAGCTCAACCAACCCACCATCACCTTTCGCGAGATCCGCGGGATCTTTCGCAAGCTCGCGCTCGATCCGCATTTCATCGGCGCAATTCCGGCGGAGCTACGGCCAAAAACAAAAACGCAGCCGCTGGGTGTATAAACACGACAGCAAATGTTCGCCCGATTTTTTAACGCGCTCGGAAGACCGCTTATTCGGTTTGTTCAGTATTTAGGCGAGGTCGTAATGCTCGCCGCGGATACGTTCCAATCGCTTTTCACTCGTCGATTGCGTTGGAAATTATTTCTCAACCAAATTGTCGAGATCGGATTGCTTTCACAATTAGTGGTCGTAATCACGGGCGGATTCACCGGGGCGGTTTTTACCGCCCAGACCTATTTCCAATTTCACAAGATCGGAATGGGCTCGGCCGTCGGCGCGGTCGTGTCGGTCGCGATCCTGCGTGAATTGGGGCCCGTCTTGACCGCGTTGATGGTGACGGGTCGCGTCGGCGCCGCGATGTCGGCCGAGATCGGCACGATGAAAGTGACCGAGCAAATCGACGCGTTACGTGCGCTTGCTGTTTATCCGACTGATTATCTGGTGGTGCCCCGCGCGCTGGCCATGATGGTCTCGATGCCGTTGCTGGTGGCGGAATGCATTGCGGTCGGCATCGCGGTCGGGTATTTCGTCGCTATTTTTTTGCTCGAAGTGAATGGCACTTACTACATGGCGAACATGGTCCGCTGGACCCGCAATCGCGACATCATTATGGGTTTGTCGAAAGCATTTTGCTTCGGCATTCTGATTGTCTTCATCAGTTGCCACAAAGGATTGACCGCGCGCGAGGGCGCGGTCGGCGTCGGTCGCGCCACCACCGAAGCGGTGGTCAACGCTTCGCTCGCAGTTCTCATCAGCAATTTTTTCCTGACCATGACGCTCAACATCATTTACCCGGCGGGTTATCAATGATCGCGCAAGATCGACGTAACGGCTTGATGATTGCCGTGCATGGGCTGGTGAAAACAATTGGCGCGCAGGAAATTTTGCGCGGTGTGGATCTCAACGTTCCGCGCGGCGAGACGCTCGCGATTATTGGTCGCAGCGGCGGCGGCAAGAGCGTCCTGCTCAAACATCTCATCGGTTTGATGCGACCCAACGCGGGCGAAATCTGGATTGAAGGCCAGAACATTATCGACATGAGCGAGCGGCATCTCGCGTCCATTCGCCAAAAGGTTGGAATTCTTTTTCAAGGCAGCGCGCTTTTCGATTCGATGACGGTTGCGGAGAACATCGCGTTTCCGTTGCGCGAAGCGGGCGAGCGCGATCCCCAAGTCTTGCGCGAGCGCGTAAGCGAGATGCTGGAAGTGATGGAACTGCAGGGACAAGAAGAAAAAATGCCGGTGAATTTGAGCGGCGGCATGAAAAAGCGCGTCGGTCTCGCGCGCTCAATTATTCGTCAGCCATCGTGCATTCTTTATGACGAACCGACTTCCGGCCTCGATCCCGTCGTTTCCGATTCTATCAATCGATTGATCCGCCGGTTGCAGGAGCGGCTCGGCGTCACCAGTATTGTTGTCACGCACGACATGAAAAATGCCTTTCACGTCGCCGACCGGATCGCCTATTTGCATGAAGGCCGCATTTACTTTCAAGGAACGCCCGAGGAATTACGGCGATCGTCCGATCAACTTCTCCAGGATTTCTTGCTCGGAAGGTCGGACGAACGGAGGTTGTAGGAGGCGCTCGCCGCGGCGAGCGCCTGTTTGTTTACTTCGGCGGTTGACACAACCGCCGCTACAACAATGCTAGGATCGACAATAAGAATTCGAAATGAACCGGCACGAGCGAGGTTTGGAATTTAAGGTCGGCGTTTTTGTTTTCGCCGGGCTGGCGATGCTCGGCGCGCTCGTGGTGCAGTTCGGCCGACTGGGGGAGGGTTTCAAAACTTACTACGCCCTCACCATCCGTTTCAGCGATGCCAGCGGATTGTTGAAAGGCTCTGATGTTTTGCTCGCGGGCGCGCGTATCGGCAAAGTTTCGGGCGGACCGCGTATCGTTCGCGAAGGCAACGGGGTCGCCGTTCCGCTTAAGATTTATGATTACGTGAAAATTCCTGAGGCAAGCAAATTCACCGTTGGGAGTTCCGGTTTGCTTGGCGATCGCTTTGTCAATGTCACCATGCCGCCGGGCGTGCCGAAAACCTTTTTGCAGCCAAACGCCTACCTCAACGGCACGCGCGAGACCGGCATCGACGATCTCACCCGCGAAGGCGGCGCGCTTGTGGGGGACTTGCGGGGCGTTGTCCAAAAGATCGACACGACCGTAACGCGGTTGAACGAAGAGGTGCTTTCCAAAACGAGCGCGGAGAACCTCAAGTCGAGCATCGCGCACTTAAACGAAGCGACTGGCGCGTTTGCCGAATCGTCGAAAAAGCTAGGTGGCGTGGTCGATAAAGCGGATTCGGCGGTGGACTCCACCAAAAAGGCGGCCGACGATTTGCAGAAAGTGATGAGCTCCGCCACACAGGGAAAGGGATTGCTCGCTGCGCTGCTCACGAATCAGGAACTTGCAAACGATTTGCGCGCTCTCGTTGCCAACCTGCGCGCGCACGGCGTCCTGTTTTATCGCGACACCGCCGCGAAGATCGGCAGCAATGCTACGCCACCGCCTAAACCGCGCCCACAGGCCGGAGGACGCTGATGACGCCGCTACTGACGATCAATCTGTTGCGCGTTTTGTTCGTAACTTTTTGCGCGGTGATTGGCGCAAACATTTCCTCAGCGCTGATCGGGAATCTTTGGCCTGGTTTGGTGCTCGGATTGGTCCTCGGCTTGGTGGTCGTGTTGATCGACCGCTTACTCAAAGGTGTTTCGCTGCGATTGTTTTCGTCGGCCACATTCGGGCTCTTGCTCGGTTTGATCTTCGCTAACTTGCTGATGGCTTCTCAAGTTTTGCGCTATCAATCCGAAACGATGCAATGGTCGGTCCGACTCATTGTTTACGCGGTCTTTGGTTATCTCGGGATGATGTTGGCAATGCGGAGCAGCCGCGATGAATTCTCGCTCATCATACCCTACGTGCGCTTCGCCCGCGAAACGACTCAGCACGAGCCGCTCGTGGTCGATACCAACGTCATCATTGACGGACGCATCTCCGATCTTTGCGCGACCGGGTTTCTCAGCCGCTCGCTGATCGTGCCACGGTTCGTTTTGGATGAGTTGCAATTGCTTGCGGATTCACGCGAGCCGGCAAAACGCGAGCGCGGCCGGCGCGGTTTGGAAATTTTGAATCAGTTGCAAGGTTCGCGCAAAGTGGAACTGACGGTTCATGACAGCACCAGTGAAGATGTCGATCTTGGAGCGGACGCCCGTTTGGTGCGGATCGCCAAAGTATTGAAGGCGCGTTTGCTCACCAACGATTACGCGCTCTCCCAGGTCGCGCGGCTGCAGCGTGTGGCAGTGCTCAATTTGTCTGATCTCACCCGCGCTCTTCGGCCGACGGTTGTCGCCGGTGACGAGATCGATTTGCATTTGGTCAAGGAAGGTCGCGAGTCACACCAGGCTGTTGGTTACTTGCCGGACGGAACGATGATCGTGGTCAATCACGCCCGCGCGCACGTTGGCAAAACCCGGACCGTCGTCGTGGCTAGCGCGCTGCAAACCACCGCCGGTCGCCTCATCTTCGCCGAGCTCAAAAACGGCGCCGCGCAAGCGTCGGTTTCGCGCGAACCGATTTGAAGCGCTTTCTCAAGTTCGTTTTGCCCTGCGGCATTGTCGATCTTGCGAAGAATCGGCGAAAGCTGCGCGACATCGGGCGACGGCTTTCGCCGCGTGAGGTACTCAAGAGCGATCGACTTGTTCTCGATGCCCAACAAAGCGGTCTTTCGCTTTTTGCGCCGGGTCATGTCGGCAAACTGCGCACCGTTGTCGATGTTGGCGCGAATACCGGCCAATGGTCGGGCATGCTGCTCAATTGCGTCAGGCCGGAGAAATTGGTCATCGTCGAGCCGCTACCGGATGCGTTTGAGATTTTGCAGAAAAAATTCGATAGGAATCGAAGGGTTGAGCTGCACAACGTCGCGATTGGCGAACGAGAAAGCGTTGAGACTTTGAAAATCACCCGTGACACAACCGGCGCTTCGCTTCTTCAGCCGCGCGACGAAATGCGCGCGGTGATTGGAAGCAATTGGACGATCACATCCGAAGTGGAAGTTAACATGACCACGCTCGACCGGTTACTTGCCGATCTTGACGAGATTTCGCTGTTGAAAATTGACGTCCAAGGTTACGAAAAACACGTACTAGTCGGCGCGAAGCAAATTTTGTCGAAGACAAAATTCCTGCTCATCGAATTGAACTTCATGCCACAATACGAAGGAGGCTCCTGGTTCGGCGATATTCACCAAATCCTAACGCGCGATTTTAGTTTCTTCTTGGCCAACGCTTCCCAGCCGCAAGTTCTTAACGGTCGCGCCTCGATGTGCGACGGCCTGTATGTTAATTCCAAACTTGTTCGCGAGTGGGTCAAACCTGATTTTGTTTAAGTATGCAACCGAGTGAAGCGCTAAGTGCAAGTGCTCAAGTGGCCGTGACGCTGGCGGGATTTGCTGGCGTTGTGGTCGCGTTTCGGAGTCGCTCGGTGCACGAATGGTCGAAGATCGACAAGTTCCGGTTGGGGATTCTGCTGACTAATTCGGCGATACCGTTTGTTTTGTCGATCGTCGGGATGCTTCTCTCATCGACAAGTCTCGATCTGGCCACAGTCTGGCGGCTTTGCAGCATTTTCGCGTTCGTCATGATTGTCTCGATGGCCAGCGGTTATCGCGCGAGCTATCGACGGTTCTCTTCAGCAGAATTTAAAACCTCCGGCGGCAGAATCGTTATTTTTTACACCAGCAGCATTATCGGCATCGGTGTGACTCTGCTGCAGCTCTATAATGTCATCACGCTGCATACGTTCTGGCCCTTTTTCGCCGCGATCGCAACACTCCTTGTTCTCGCGATGCTGCAATTTACCTTTCTCGTAACAGCGCGCGACGACGCACAGTCATAACAATC
>Ga0209807_1000354_pt1 | contig 20718 bp, 19 predicted proteins | sample GraSoiAngelo_154_FD_186168 | JGI IMG/M metagenome (GOLD analysis project Ga0209807, IMG submission 186168) | Grasslands soil microbial communities from the Angelo Coastal Reserve, California, USA - 14_1009_13_20cm (SPAdes) (version 2) | ecosystem: Environmental > Terrestrial > Soil > Grasslands ... | reverse complement strand
GCGACGCCGCCAGGATATTGTCGTCGACGCGCTGCGGAGGGCGCGGCCCCTCGGCCTCACGATAGATGTGCAAAAGCTCCTCGTCGCGCCGCTCGATCATGATTGCTTCCCCAAGCTCGCACGCAGCTTCGCCACAGCATAGCGCAGGCGGCTCTTCGCGGTCTCGGGGCCGACGCCGGTCGCCGCGGCGATTTCCTCGATCGACATTTCGCTCTCTTGCTGCAGTAAAAAGGCCTCGCGCTGCGCATCGGGAAGCTTGCCGAGCGCGACGAGCAGGCGCTCCACCGCGCGCTTGCGGTCCAGGCGCAGGTCCGCTGCGATCTCCGCGGCCGGAAGGTCCTCGAGGACCGACTCGCTTTCCTCCTGGCTCAGGAACGACGCGTTGCCGTTCCCCCGGTAGAAATCCATCAGGCGATTGTGCGCGATCGCGTATACCCAGGAGGTGAATTTCGCCCGGGCCTCATAACGCCCGCGGGAATTGACGACGCGCATCCAGAGGTCCTGGAACAATTCCTCGGCTGTGGCCGCATTGCCGACCTGTCGCAGCAGGAACCGGTACAGGGGGAGACGATGGCGTCGGTAGAGCAGCTCGAAGGCGCGAGCATCGCCCCTGCCGTAGCGCAGCATCAGCTCCTCGTCGCTCGCCTCGATCCTCATGCGGCGCAAGTGTAGCGCCTCCGCAGGGCTCCGGTGCTGCACCGGGAGCGCGCGAGGTGGAAAGGCCAGGACCGTGGCGAAGTCCGACATCCTGAGGTTAACGCGGGCCGCGCCCGAACGGGGTTAAGCGGATCGGCTGGCGGCCGCATCACTTCCCCGCCCGGATGATCTCGTCGAGCTTCTGACCCTCTATGTCGGTGTTGACCTGCATCCACAGCGGAAGGTGATCGGACATCTGAAAGGAAAACGCAAGTTTGTCCAGATCCGGGAACAGCTCTTTCGAGCTCCCGGCGTAGAAATCGACCACGCCCGCCTGGTTCGAGAAGTTCTCCGGATAGCCGGGGTAATGCAGAATCTGATCGTAGCGCTTGTCCTGGGCGAGGTTGGTGCCGAAGGACTTGCCCTTCAAGGCGGCGGGCATCTGAAGCCCTTTACCGGTCAGAGCCGCGAGCTGCTCGGGCGTTTCGATGTTGAAGTCGCCGACGATGATGAGATCCTTGTCCTCGCAGGTCTTCTCCTTCCGCTTCAGGTCGACCCATTGGGCGAGGGACTGCAGCTCGACCAGACGCCCCGCGGGCGTCCCCCACTGCGCGTGCGCCGCGAGAAGGACGAAATCGAAGCTGCCGGCGCTGAAGGACGCCATGAAGGGCTCGCGCCACCAGTGGAATTTGGGCAGATACAGGTTTCCGACCTTCTCGCGCGGCGGGTTGGCCGTGGCGGCGAACCCGCTGAATGCGACCGCCCTCTTGTCGTAGATGAATCCGACCCGCTCGTTGTTTCCGCCCGAATCTCTCAGCGCGTCGGAGTAGATGACCCGCCAGAACGGCCCGAGAACCTCGAGGACCCGGCCCAGGTCCGTCAGGTTATCGCGCAGTTCCGCGATGCTGATGAGGTCGAATTGACCCAGGATCTCGGCGATGTAGTGGATCGCCGCCGCGCTGCGCTCCTTCTTGCCGAATTCCCGGATGTTCCAGGTCGCGATGTTGAGCGTCTCGTCGAGCTTCGAGGGCGGGATCCCGGCTTTCGCGATTCTCGATTGCAGGACCTTGAGGCCCTTGGCGATGTCCGGGGAAATATCTCCGTGGTTCATGATGATCCCCTTCTATGAACGTCCTCCCGCATCCCGGATCGCGCGCCACAGGCGGTCGGGCGTCGCCGGCATGTCGAAGCGCGCGACGCCCGCCCGGCGCAGCGCATCCATCACGGCGTTCATCAGCGCGGGGAGCGATCCGCTCACGCCCGCTTCGCCCACGCCTTTCGCGCCGAGCGGGTTCGCGGCGGTCGGCACCGGGTGCTCTCGGATCTCGAGGCCGTCCACGAGGCCCGCGCGCGGCATCGGGTAGTCCATGAAGCTCCCGGTGAGCAGCTGGCCGGTGTCGGGATCGTAGACCGCCTGCTCGCCGAACACCTGTCCCGCCCCTTGGGTGATCCCGCCCTGCATCTGGCCTTCGACGATTGGGTGATTGACGATGTTGCCGGCGTCGTCCACCGCGGTGAAGCGCACGATTTCCGCGATTCCCGTCTCGGGCTCGATCTCGACCTCGGCGACGTGGCAGCCGTTCGGGAAGGTCACGCCGAACTTGCCCTCGGTCTTCACGTCGAGCGCCTGCGGCGTACCCGCGTACTTCTGCGCGAGCGCGAGCAGCGTGATCGCGCGGTCGGTGCCCCTGATGCGATAGGAGCCGTCCGTGAATTCGATGTCCGCTGCGGCCGCCTCCAGATCCTTGGCCGCGAGCGCGAGGCCTTTTTCCACCACCTGCTTCGCCGCGAGCTGCATGACGCTCCCCACGCCGAGGAGCGAGCGCGAGCCGCCGGTCGCGTTGCCGATGAGGCGCACCGCGGGGTCGCCGTTCCGGAGGCGAAAGTTTTCCATCGGCACGCCGAGCACGGCGGAGACGATCTGCGCGTAGCTCGTCTCGTGCCCCTGCCCGTGCGAGTGCGAGACCGCGTACATCGTCACGCCGCCCTCCGCGCCGAAGCGCAGCTCGACCTGGTCGGAGGGCGCAAAGCCCCCGCCGCTCGCCTCGATGTAAGCGGCCATGCCGCGCCCGCGCAGCCTTCCGCGCGATTCCGATTGCGCGCGCCGCGCCGGGAATCCCGCCCAGTCGGAAGCTTTCAGCGCGTCGGCGAGCACGCCCTCGAAGTCGCCGCAGTCGTAGGTGACGCCGCTTGCCGCCTTATAGGGAAACGCGTTCTTCGCGACAAGATTCTTTCGCCTGAGCTCGGCGGGGTCCATTTTCAGCTCCGCCGCGGCCGCGTCGACCAGGCGCTCGAGCATGTACGACATCACCGGGCGGCCCGCGCCGCGGTAGGCGGCGCCGGGCGCCTTGTTGGTCACGGCGAGCTTGACCCGGGCGCAGGCGGCCGGCACCGCGTACACGCCGGTGAGGCACGCCACCACGCCCTGCGTATTGATGAAAGGGCCGGTGGGAGCGAGATAGGCGCCGAGGTCGGCGATGTAGGAGAAGCGCAGCGCCAGGAATTTCCCCGAGGCGGCTAGCGCGAGCTCGCTCATGCTCGCGACGTCCCTGCCCTGCTCGTCCGACAGGAAAACTTCCGAGCGGCTGCCGGTCCACTTCACCGGGCGTCCGGTCTTCTTCGCCGCGAGCAGCACCGCGCAGTATTCCGGATACATGTTGAAGCGCACGCCGAATCCGCCGCCGACGTCTTCCGCGATGACGTCGATCCTGTCGTCGGGGACGCCCATGGTGTAGACGAGCTGCCCGCGCATGCCGGCCGTCCCTTGAGTGCAAGCGTAGAGCGCGTATTTCTGCGTCGCCGCGTCGTAGGTCCCCGCGCAGGCGCGCGGCTCCATCGGGTTTCCGACCATGCGCGGGTTCTCGAGGGCGAGCTTCACCACGCGGTCGGCCGCCCGGAATGCGGCCTCGGTCGCAGCCTCGTCGCCCGCGATCCAGTCGAAGGAAAGATTTCCGGGGAGCTCGGCGTGGAGCTGCGCCGCCCCGGGTTCGAGCGCCTTGTCCGCGGAGGTCACCGCAGGCAGCTCGCGGTACTCGACCACGATCAATTCGGCCGCGTCCTGCGCGAGCTGCGCCGACTCGGCGACCACGCAGGCGACACACTCGCCGACATGGCGGACTTTTCCTTGGGCGAGCACCGGACGCGGCGGTTTTTTGAGCGGCTCGCCGAAGCGGTCCTTGACGCCCAAGTTGGTCGGAATCGACTTGTAGCCCGCTTCGGCCACGTCACGGCCGGTGAGCACGGCGAGCACCCCCGGGGCTTGGAGCGCGCTTCCCGCGTCGACGGAAACGATCTCCGCGTGCGCGCGGTCCGAGCGCAGGAACGAGCAATAGGCCTGATTCGGAAAATTCCAGTCGGAGATGAATCGCCCCTGCCCGGTGAGCAGGCGCCGGTCTTCCAGTCTTCCCTTCATGTCGGAGTGGAGAATACCAGAACCGACGCTGGAAAAGCCCGCGCATCTGTGCTAAAAAAGCGGCGATGAACGCGCATCGCTTTCGCAACCGCATTGGCGCCTGGCTAGCGCTCGCGGGCATCGCGCTCAACGCCTCCTGGCCGCTGCTCGCGAACGCCAGGCCGAACGTCCCGGCGCTTCCCTCCGAAGTGTGCAGCGCGACCGGCCAGAAACACGGGGGAGAAGGCTTGCCCGGCGAAACCCCCGGCAAAGGCGCCCGGCCTTCGCATTGCACGCTGTGCCCCTTCAACCCCGAGCGCGGCGCCGCGATTTCGGGCTCTGCGCTAGCGCTCCTTTGCCCGATACCTGCTTCCGGACCGGTCCGGGAGCTTTTCTCCGAGCCGCAGCTTCCGGCTGCGCTCGACCCTTGCGCGCCTCCGCGCGCCCCGCCTTTTTTCTCCTGATTCCAGCGGCTCTGTAGCGCACGGCTGCGGCCGTACGCCTGTCGCGCGTGCTCAGGTTCCGAGCGGACCGGCACGCGACTGAAAGATTTCAGAAGGAAGGGAATGAATAAGCGATTTGCAATCGCATACTCGGGGAGCGTCGCGCTCCTGGCCGCCGCCGGCGCCGCGCAAGGGTCTTGCGGCTCGGCGTTCTGCGTGCTCGACACCAACTGGTCGACGCAAGGCGCCGCAGCCGCGCCCGGTACCGCGAGGCTGGACCTGCACTACGAGTTCGTCGACCAGAAGCACCTTCGCTCCGGCACCCGGCAGATCCCGCCGGAAGATGACAATGAGGACATCAGGGAGCTGCGCACCATCAACCGGAACCTGGTGAGCACGCTCGACTACGCGCTCGCCAAGAACTGGGCGGTATCGGCCTCGCTCCCGGTCGCGAGCCGCTCGCACTCGCACTTCGCGGATCCGACCGGAGCGAACACTTTCGAGAAATGGGACTTCACCAAGGCCGGCGACGCGCGCGTGCTCGGCTACTACCGCTTCGACAACGAGAAGAATCCGGTCGTCAACTCCGGGCTCACTTTCGGGTTGAAACTGCCGACGGGAAACGCGCGCGTCAGCAACTCGGACGGCGCCGTGGCCGAACGCATGCTGCAGCCCGGGACGGGAAGCACCGACGTCGTGCTCGGCGGCTTCTACTCCGCGCCGGGCATTTACCAGGACTCAAGCTGGTCCGTCCAGGCGCTTTATCAGCAGCCGGTGAGCATCAAGGACGAATATAGGCCCGGCAGGCAGTTCCAGATTAACTTCGGCTATCGCCATCCCCTCGGCCATGACTGGCAGGCGCTGCTGCAGATCAACAGCATGGTCAAGGGCAAGGACTCCGGCGCGAACTCCGAGCCGGAGTTGAGCGGATCGCGGACCGTGTTCTTGAGCCCGGGGCTCGCCTACTCGGTCACGCACGACGTGCAGCTCTACGGCTTCCTGCAGCTGCCGATCTACCGCTTCTACAACGGCATCCAGCTGAGCGTGGATTGGGCGTTCGTGGCCGGTGCGACCATGCGCTTCTGAGCCTTGCGGTAGACTAACGCGCTACACTCAAGCGGAGAAAAAAATGAAGCTCGCGAGCTACCGCACTCCCAAAGGCGCCGGGTACGGAGTCGTGATGAACGACGGGATCGTCGATCTCACGCGGCGCATCGGCAGGAAATTCCCGGACCTTCGCGCCCTGCTCGCGGGCGGCGCGCTCGCCCAGGCCGAAAAAATCGCGAAAGCCGCGAAGAAGGCCGATCTCAAGCTCTCCAAGGTGCCTTTCCTTCCGGTGATTCCGAACCCGGGAAAGATCGTCTGCGTGGGCCTCAATTACGAAGAACACCGTATGGAGACCGGCCGCGACAAGACCGAGAACCCCGCGCTCTTCATCCGCGTTCCCGAGTCGCAGGTCGGGCACAAGCAGGCCATCCTCATGCCGCCCGAATCGACCAACCTCGACTACGAGGGCGAGATCGCCGTGATCATCGGCAAGTCCGGGCGGCGCATATCACAGGAAAATTCGTGGAAGCACGTCGCCGGTTACGCCTGCTACAACGACGGCTCGGTGCGCGACTGGCAGCGCCACACCCTGCAGTGGACCGCGGGCAAGAACTTCAGCCGCACCGGCGGATTCGGCCCGTGGATGGTCACGCGCAGCGAGATCGCGGACGGCGAGGAGCTGACGCTCGAGACGCGGCTCAACGGCCAGGTCATGCAGCACGCCACCACCGAGCAGATGATCCACCGCATCCCGCGGCTCATCAACTACATCTCGGCCTTCACCACGCTCGAGCCGGGCGACGTCATCGTCACCGGCACCCCGGGCGGCGTGGGCGCGCGCCGCAATCCTCCGGTGTGGATGAAGCCCGGCGACACGGTGGAGATCGAAGTGAGCAAGGTGGGAGTGCTGGTGAATACGATCAAGGCGGGGTGACTTTTCCACTTAATCTGCGGCGTTGCGTACATCGGGCTCAAGGGTGGGACAGACGGGCGAGCGCTTCCGCGGCGTTGACGATTGGGATCTTCTGGTACGTCTTGAGGTCTCGCACGTGCTTGTCGCCGGAAACGATGAGATCGGCTTGGGCAGCAAGCGCGCAAGCAAGGACGGCTGCATCGTCGGGGTCGCGAAGTTCCGGAGAGGTGACTTCAACCGGTGCAATGAGAGTAGCGAGCTGGGTGTAGCGGGCAAGGAGGTACGCAGACGTAAAACGGCTTTCGCTTAGCTGCGCGGCGAACTTGCCGCGCGAGAGCACGTCCTCTAGCTCAGCGATGAGCGCACGGCTTGTGAAGAATTCGACCCCCTGCCCTCCTGCGGCATTGAGCAGCTGTCGCGGCACACCGCCCCAGAGAAAGGCCGACACGATGACGTTCGTGTCGGCGACGATGCGCACTCAGATTACTTGCCTGAGCGCGTCCGGCGCTCGGCGCGCGCCGCGTCGATCTCGGCCTGGACCTCCTCTTCGGTCATCGGTGGGAGCTTGAGCGCTTGAATTTCATCGAGCGCGGCAAAAAGCTCACCGGCAGCCTGCTTGCGCAGCGCTTCTCTAAAAAGCTGCTCCAGCGCGGCCTCGTCCAGGAGGCCCGCAGCCCGGATTTTCCGGGCGAGCTCATCGGGGAGCTTCACAGTGAGTTCAGTCATGACAGTAGTCCAAACTTTTCAATTCACGAGGTTGCAAATTCTACGCGCAAAATCCTGGTCCGTGGCGTGGTCTACGCCCGGGTTCTGAGCGCCCCATTCTGCGCTTTCCGGCCATAGCCGCGGCCCCGAGTTTGAGATCGCAAATTGCGATCTCAAAACGGCCTGCTCCGTTTCGGTAAGTTGGAACATCACGAAGTAAATTGTGCAGTCCCGACAACGACGCCCGGCCTTCGCGCTGCGTTGTCGTTTACGCTGGCTCAGTCGTTCTGCACGAACCCGATGCGTCGCTTCTTGGGCGGCTCAGGCGGCACCATGAGCTGGCGGATGGCATCGAGAATGCCTGCGATGGCCTGGTCGTGAGTTGTGAGTTTCCTCTCGAGTCTTGATTCCAGCTCATCGAGGCGCTTGGCGAGTTCCTTATGCGCGACGAGCGTGTCGCGCAGCTCGACAAAGGCGCGCACTACGTAGACCGACACCTCGGTGGCACTCGGAGAGTTCAGCACCATGGCGGCCATGAGGGCGCCGTGCTCGGTGAAGGCGTACGGGACGTAGCGTCGACCGCCCCAGGCGAGGTGTCGTGCATCTGAACTTGAGGTCGCAAATTGCGACCTCAAGATGGCAACTTCGTGATTTTTCAACTGGAACATGAAATCGGACGGGAACCGTCCAAGGTTTCGCATCACCTGTTCATTGAGCCGTCTAGTCGTGACGCCGTAAAGCACGGCGAGGTCGGAATCGAGCATGACGCGCTGGCCACGCAAAACAACGATGCGGCCGGCAATCGCCTCGATCGCGATCAGAGTTGCTTTCTTCTTCTTGTTGATGATCGCCGCCCCGACTCAGTACATAGGGGAATAACGACCGAACGCAAAAAAGGTTGAGCGGGTGCGAACAACGCTCCCGGACTGGCTACGCCCGCGTCGCGGGCTTGAGTATCAATCCCTCGTCTGCGCCACAAAAATACTGCACGGCGCATGATCCAGCAGCGTCTTCCCGACCGACCCGCGCCACCAGCGCGAGGCGAACGAGGCTTTCTGCTGGTGTCCGACCACGATGAGGTCGCACTTCAGCTCCGCAGCGAGACGCGAGATCTCTTCCACCGGCTCGCCGACCGCGAGGTGCCCGGCGACGGTGAATCCTTTTTTCTTCAGTTGCGCGATGCCTTCGTTCAGGATTTCCTGGGCGCGTTTCTTTTCCTCTTCGAGCAGCTCCTCGGGCAGGAAGCCCTCGGTGAGGAACATGCTCGAGGGCATCCCGGCCACCGCGAGGAGGTGAGTCTCCGAATGGGCGAACGCGGCGATCTCGGCGCAGGCGAGTAGCGCCGACTTGCCTTCGCGCGAACCGTTGTACGCGAGCAGTATTTTCTTGAACATGGCAGCCTCCTCCTTGCGCTATTTCGCCAGCAGCCCCAGCCGTTCGATCAGCGCCCGCTCCTTCCGCAGCGTCTCGCGGGCGTATCTTGCGTAGTCCTCGCTCGACTGGTACCACAGCTCCTGGTCGAGCTGGTCGAGCACCTTCAGGTCCTCGGGATCTTCGAGCGCCTTCTTGAAGCCGTCGTGCAGGATCTTCACGACCCGCGGCTCCATGCCGCGCGGCCCGACGATCCCGTAGGGAGAACTGTAAACCATGTCCAGGCCCAGTTCGTTCGCCGTGGGCACGCTCGGCCAGTGCTTGGTGCGCCGGCTCCCGAAGGTGACGAGCAGCCTGAACTGCCCCGCGTCGACAAAGCGCCCCCAGCCGCTGGAATCCGACTGCGCCATGATGTGGTCGCCGAGGAGCGCCTGGGTTGAATCCGCGTTGCCCTTGAAGGGCACGTGAAGGAACTGGACGCCGGTCTTCATCGACACTTCCTCCATCAGCAGGTGCGGCGAGGTGCCGGTGCCGGTCGACCCGTAGGACAGCTTGCCCGGGTTCGCCCTGGCGTAGTCGAGCAGGTCGCTGAAGGTCTTGAACGGCGAATCGCTCTTCACCACCACGCCGAAGGTGTAGCCCGACAGGCCGATGACGTAGGTGAAGTCGCGCACCGGGTCCCAGGCGAGCTTCTGCATGTGCGGGATGCGGAAGGCGCCCATGTGCATCTGCGAGAGCGAATAGCCGTCGGGCTTGGCGGTCTGCGCCAAGTGACCCGGCCCCACCGTCCCTCCGGCGCCGGGTCTGTTCTCGATCAGGATCGGCTGGCCCAGGTATTTCGCCGCGATCTCGGCGAAGCGCCGCAGATGGGTATCGGTCGAGCCGCCCGCGGGCCAGGGGCAGATCAGGGTGATCGGCCGTGAAGGAAATTCCTGCGCCATCGCCGGCAGCGCCAGGAACAGCCCGAGCGCGAGCGTGCGTGCGCGTGAATGCATGCGGCTCTTCCTCCGATAGCCGAATCGCGCAAGCTTGCCGAAAACGCGCAGGTACGTCAACGCGCCGCCGGGGCGCGGGTGAAACACGTAGAATCGCAGCTTTTCCGCCCTGCATCATGCCCCTCGACGTTTCCCGACCCGACTTGAGCCTGGCGGTGGTCGGCGTCGGCGTCATGGGACGCGGCATCGCCCAGATCGCCGTGCAGGCGGGCATCCGCGCGCTGCTCCACGACAGCCGCCCGGGCGCCGCGCAGGACGCGAAGCAGTCCGTCACCGGGCAGCTCGCGAGGCTCGCCGAAAAAGGCCGCCTCGAGCGGGACGCGCTCGCGCGGGCGCAGGCGAATCTCGTCGTCGCCGATTCGCGCGAGTCCCTCGCCTCCTGCCCCATCGTCATCGAGGCGATCGTGGAAGACCTAGAGGCCAAGCGCGAGCTGTTCCGCTCGCTGGAAGACATCGTTTCCGAGGATTGCCTGATGGCGTCCAATACCTCGTCGTTTTCGATCACCGCGATCGCGGCGGCGTGCAAAGGCCCTGAGCGCGTCGCCGGCTTTCATTTCTTCAACCCCGTGCCGCTCATGAAGGTCGTCGAGGTCGTCGACGGCCTGCTGACGGCCCCCTGGGTCGGCGAGGCGCTCGCGGCGCTGGCGCTGCGCTGCGGGCACAAGCCGGTGCGCGCGAAGGACACGCCCGGGTTCATCGTCAACCACGCGGGCCGCGGCTACGGCACCGAGGCGCTGCGCATACTCGGGGAGGGCGTCGCGGAGTTCCACGGGATCGACCGCATCCTGCGCGATTGCGCCGGATTCCGCCTGGGCCCCTTCGAGCTGCTCGACCTGACGGGCCTCGACGTCTCGCACCCGGTGATGGAATCGATCTACCGGCAGTACTACGAGGAGCCGCGCTTCCGCCCCTCGCCGCTCACCGGCCAGCGCGTCGCCGCGGGCCTCTTCGGACGCAAATCGGGCGTCGGCTTCTACCGCCATGAGAACGGCAGGCAGGAGGAAATTCCCGAGCCTCCCGCGCCGGCTTCGCGGCCCGCGAGCGTCTGGGTGAGCCGCTCGGGACTCGGCGCGAGGCTCGCGGAGCTGGTTGCGAAGCTCGGAGCGCGCGTCGACGCGGGCGCGCAGCCCGCGGCTCAGTCGATCTATCTCGTCGCGCCGGTCGGCCACGACGCGACTGCGACCGCGCTCGCCGAGGGACTCGACCCGACGCGCACGCTCGCGGTCGACTGCCTGTTCGCGCTCGACAAGCGCCGCACCCTCATGACGACGCCGGTGACCGCGCCCGCGATGCGCGCCGCGGCGCACGGGCTGCTCGCGAGCGACGGCGTGCCGGTCTCGGTGATCCGCGATTCGCCGGGGTTCGTCGCGCAGCGCGTCGTCGCGCAGATCGTCAACATCGCCTGCGACATCGCGCAGCAGCGCATCGCTTCGCCCGCGGACATCGACGCGGCGGTGACGCTGGGCCTCGGCTATCCGCGCGGGCCGCTTGCCTGGGGCGACGCGATCGGCCCGGCGAGAATCCTCGGCATACTGCAGACCCTGCACGATTTCTACGGGGATCCGCGCTACCGCGCGAGCCCGTGGCTGAAGCGCCGCGCCCGGCTGGGCGTATCATTGCTCACGCCCGAAGCCTAAAGGCCCGAACGGAGAATTTCCATGAACGCGCCGCTCAAAACCAAACCCAAGAAGGCCGAATTCGCCTGGCAGGATCCGCTGCTGCTCGAGGCGCAGCTCACCGAGGCCGAGCGCATGGTGCGCGATGCGGCGCGCGCCTTCGCGCAGGAGAAACTGCAGCCTCGCGTCCTGGAGGCTTTCCGCCACGAGAAGGCGGATTCCTCGATCCTGCGCGAGATGGGCGCGCTCGGGTTCCTGGGGGCCACGCTTCCGCCCGAATACGGCGGCGCCGGCGTCAACCACGTGAGCTACGGGCTGATCGCGCGCGAGCTCGAGCGCGTGGATTCCGGCTACCGCTCGACGATGAGCGTGCAGAGCTCGCTCGTCATGACGCCGATCCACGAGTTCGGCTCCGAGGCTCAAAAGAAGAAGTACCTGCCGAAGCTCGCGAAAGGAGAGCTGATCGGCTGCTTCGGCCTGACCGAGCCCAACCACGGCTCCGATCCGGCGAGCATGCAGGCGCGCGCGAAGAAAGTCCCGGGCGGCTACAGCCTCGCGGGCTCCAAGACCTGGATCAGCAACGCGCCGATCGCCGATCTCTTCCTCGTCTGGGCGAAGACCGAGGACGGACGCATCCGCGGCTTCCTCGCGGAAAAAGGCGCGAAGGGACTCTCGGCGCCCGCGATCCACGGCAAGGTGGGCTTGCGCACCTCGATCACCGGCGAAGTCGTGATGGACGAGGTGTTCGTGCCGGAAGAGAACCTGCTTCCGGGCGTCGAGGGCCTCAAAGGCCCGTTCACCTGCCTGAACGCCGCGCGCTACGGAATCGCCTGGGGCGCGCTCGGCGCGGCCGAGGACTGCTGGCACCGCGCAAGGAGCTACGTGCTCGAGCGCAAGCAGTTCGGCCGGCCGCTCGCCGCGAACCAGCTGGTCCAGAAAAAGCTCGCCGACATGCAGACGGAAATATGCCTGGGGCTGCAGGGCGTGCTGCGCTTCGGGCGCATGAAGGACGAAGGCACCGACACGCCCGAGATCACCTCGATCATGAAGCGCAACTCCTGCGGCAAGGCGCTGGAGATCGCGCGCCTCGCGCGCGACATGCTGGGCGGCAACGGCATCTCGGACGAGTTCGGCGTCGTGCGCCACATGGTCAACCTCGAGGTGGTCAACACCTACGAGGGCACGCACGATATCCACGCCTTGATACTGGGGCGGGCGCAGACCGGGATTCAGGCCTTTTCGAGCTGAGCGATTTCCCCCACCAGCGCGGCTGGTCCCTCGTCGAGGGCATTCAGGCATCGCTCCAGCAGCGCCTCCGCGGCGCGCTCGCCGGCGACGGGCGCGGTCAGTTTCAGAAACTTGTCGGCGACCCGCGATTCGTCGAACGGACGCTCGGGATCTCCGGGAACGTGGAGCACGAGCTTCTCGCGTTTCCCCGCCGCGGCCGTGACGGTCACGCGGGCAGGCCAGGATTTCGGATAGTGCTGCAGCAGATCCTCGTCGGATTTGACCGAAACCTTCGCCATGAAGTCCGCGATGTTCGCGGGCACGCTCGCCGGCGCCTGCCCGGGTTGGAGCGCCGCGTCCGGATCGAAAGCCGCGAGCGCGAGCTGGTACGCTACGCTCGTCAGAAACGATGTGCGCTCGCCCGCGACGACGCCGTGGTCGATCATCTTGAGATAGGGAGGCGGCACCCCGACGACGACGCCCCTTACCTCTGAAGGCGGCACGCCTTCCTCGATGATCTCCCGGAGCGCCTGCCCCGCCGCCATCGTCTGCTTCGCCGCGCACCAGGGCTTGAAGCTGGTCTCGAGGAGGGCCGGGCGCTCGTCCTCGAATGCCGCCGGGTCGGGCGAAATAGCGTAGACCGAGGAGAAGAACTCGCCTTCGAAAAGACTCAGATCCCCGGTGAAGCCGTTCTGCGCCGAAGCCGCGGCGTTTAAGCCGTTGCGCGCGGCATTGCCGACTGCGAGCCAGCGCGACATCGTCGGGCCGGCCTGGCGCCCGACGGCCGGCGATGAGAGGGCGAGCGCGATCGCCAGAGCGTGAGCCGTCTGCTTTTCGGTGAACCCTAGAAGGCGCGCGATGACCGCGGCGGTCGCCAGCGGTGCGCAAAGATAAGTCGGCCAGATTCCACGGTAGAGGATCGAAGGTCCGCTCAAGCACGCGCCCAGGCGCGTCATTGCGTCGTAGCCCACCGCGATGGCTTGCGCGAGGGTCCCGCCGTCCCGGTGAAGCGAGGAAGCAAACATCAGTGCCGCCGGAATGACAATCGCGCCGGGCGTAGTCGCCGAAGGCAGATGGATGTCATCGACTTCACTCGACCGCGCGAGGCCGCAGGCAAGCTCGACGCGGCCGGAAAAACTTTCGCGCTCTACGGAGTTGACACGCAGCAGAGCGCGCCCCTCGGCTGTCCCTCGCGCCGCGATCCACGCGCCCACGGTGTCGGCGAGGTGCAGCCGCACCGCATCGCGCAGCGGATCGGGGAGGCCTTCCCCGTAGCCGGAGGCGACGTGAGCGCCGAGCCGCTCGAGGAGGGTCACTTCAGGCTTTGCCGCAGCGCTAGCGTCGCGGCCTCGTCGACCGAGAGATCGTCCTTGAGCACCACGCCGTAGAGGTCGCGCGCCGCCTCCTTCGATACGAATTCTTCCAGCACGTCGAAGCGCACGCGCTCCGGGTCGCGCTCGAGGGGCTCGCCCCACCCTCCGCCGCCCCCGGTGCGCACGATCACTTCCGAATCCGCGCTCACGGGCTTGTGGCTGCCGTGCATCATGCGGTATTCGCTCTCGCCCGGCGCGCGCAGGTAGTAGCCTCCGCTCTCGCCGGGCCCGCCTCCCCAAAGGCCCCACGCCGGGCAGCCGCGGCGGTTGGCGCGCTCGAAGTTCCATTTCCCGTCGACGAAGTTGCGCAGCTGCAGGTCGATGCCCAGGCCGCCGCGGAACTTGCCCGCGCCCGCCGAATCGCGACGCAGCGCGCGCGCCTTCACCAGCACCGGGCACTTCATCTCGATGCCCTCGATCGAGCCGTTGCGCACGTCGCCCTGGCACACGGAAACCGTGGCCGATTCGCCGTCCTCGGAGGGGCGCCCGCCCCAGCCGCCGCCTTCGATGCTCTGCACCACGAAGCGGCGTTTGGACTGCGGGTGAACGCCGAAGAACACCACCGACCCTCCGAGGAGGCCGTGGTGCGCGGCCGGAATCCTGTCGGGCATCGCCTGAGCGAGCGAGCTGACGATGGTCTCGACCACGGTCGGGACGAAGATGCTCCAGCCGGCCATGGGCGCCGGGTAGCGCGCCATCATGATGTTGCCCTCGGGGATGATCACCTCGAGCGCGCGGAACGAGCCCTCGTTCACGGGGGCGAGCGGCGCGGTGATCGCCTTGTAGGCGACCCGCGCGCCGGCGAGCGTGCGCGAATTCACCGCCGCCTTACGCTCGGACGAGCAGCCCGAGAGATCGATGGTCATGCTTCCCGATTTCACCGTGACCTTGGCGTGGATGCGCACGCGCTCGTCCGGCGTGACTCCGTCGTCGTCGAAGAACGATTCGGCCTCGTAGACGCCGTCGGCGAGTTTCGCGACGACCTTGCGGCACTGGGTCTCGGTTTCGTCGAAGATGCGCGCGATCGCGCGCAGCAATGTCTCCCTGCCGTACTTGCGCACGAGCTCGTCCAGCCGCCGGATCCCGAGCTTGCAGGAAGCGATCTGCGAATTCATGTCGCCGAGCGAGGACTCGGGAAAACGGATGTTGTCGCGGATGACGCGGAGAAGGGTCTGGTCGAGCCGGCCGCCGTCGTGGATCTTGAGCTGATCGAGCTGCAAGCCTTCCTGCCAGGGATCCGGGACTTCCGGCCCTGCGCCGAAGCCGGTGCTCGTGCCGCCGACGTCGATCCAGTGCGCGCGCACCATGGCGAACGCGAGCAGCTCGCCCTTGAAGAAATACGGGACGTAGATCACGACGTTGTTCAAGTGCTGCCCCGCCACCGCCGGGTGGTTGGTGACGAGGACGTCGCCCGGCTTGAAGCCCTTCCTGCCGTAGCGCTTCACCGCGTCGCTGATGATCACGCCCAGGTCCGCGACGAAATGCGAGACGCCCCCGACGTTCTGGCTGATCAGATCCCCGTCGACGCTCACCAGGGCGGTGCAGAAATCGCGCACCTCGTAGATCATCATGTTGTAGGAGGTGCGCTGCAGGTCCGCCGCCATCTCGTTGGCGATCGCAGGCAGCGCGTTGCGGATGACTTCGAGCGTCACCGGATCCAGTTTCGCGCTCATGCCGCGCCTCTCACCGAAACGAGGAGCTCGCCGGTCTTGGCGACGCTGCAGAGGTCGCCCCGGAAGAGCACCGTGGTCGTTCCGTGCTCGCGCACCAGGGCCGGCCCCGAGATTCGCGCCCCCGCCCCTAGGTCTTCGCGCCGGTACACTGGACAGGATACCGGACGGTCCGGATCGCCGAGATGCACCTCCGTCTTTCGATGAGCCTTGGTGCTGCGCTTCGTGGAGAGACGGGGGAGCGCAAGGGCCGCGCGCTTGGCGATCGCGGCGAGCCGGATATTGACGATCTCGACCGGCTCCCCAGGCGAATGATGGGCGTAGCGCCGCTCGTAGAGCCGGTCGAACGCCTTCCTGATGGTGCGGCGGTCTCCCGCCCTGATCTGCTTCTCCGTGACGGGCACCGAGAGCGTGAATTCCTGGCCGACGTAGCGCAGATCGAGATGGATCCTGTGCTCAACGCCTTTCCCGTTCGCGAGCGCGAAAGCGGATTCAGCGGCCATCTCCGCCACCGTCCGTTCGAGCCGCCGGAAATCGGCGCCGTCGAGATCGGCATAGAAGGTGCGGATGAAATCGTGGCGCTCGTCGGCCGCGAGCATGCCGAGCGCCGAGAAGTGGGCAGGGTAAAGCGGAACGATCACCTTGGGTATGTGCAGCTCGCGCGCGATCGCCATCACGTGCAGAGGTCCCGCTCCGCCCGAGGCGACCAGAGCGAAGTCGCGCGGATCGTAGCCCTTGGCGACCGAGACCTCGCGCACGGCGAGCGACATCTTGGCGACCGCGATATCGACGATCGCCTGCGCCGCGCCGGTCGTGCTCATCGCGAGCGGATCGGCGATCTTCTCCAGGATCCCCAGGGCCGCGGCCTCGGCGTCGAGCGCCATCTGACCGCCGAGGAAATCATCCGGATCGAGCCGCCCCAGCACGAGATTCGCGTCGGTGATCGTCGGCTCGGTTCCCCCGCCGCGGTAGCATATCGGCCCGGGATCGGCACCCGCGCTCTGCGGGCCGACCTTGAGCGCTCCGATCTCGTCGATCCAGGCGATGCTGCCGCCGCCCGCACCCACCTCGACCAAATCGATCACCGGCACCATGACCGGGTGGCCGCTCGCGTATCCGCCGACGTAGTAGCCCGGGGCCATGGTGGGCTCGCCTTCGCGTATCAGGCTCGCCTTGGCGGTGGTGCCGCCCATATCGAAGGAGATCACGTCGGCGAATCCCAGCGCGCGTCCCGTTTGCGCGGAAGCGATGATTCCTCCGACGGGCCCGGATTCCATCATCGCCACCGGACGCTCGGTCGCGACCTCGGGCGTCATCACGCCGCCGTTCGACTGCATGATGGCGAGTTCACCGCGAAAACCGATTTCGGCGAGGCTCGCCTTCAACCCGCGAACGTACCCGGCGACTTTCGGCCCGATGTAGGCGTTGACCACGGTGGTGGACGTTCTTTCGAATTCCCGGTATTCGCGCAGTATCTCGTGGGAAAGCGAGACGTAGGCGCCGGGCAGCGCCCGCCGCACGATCTCGCCCGCGGCGCGCTCGTGCTCGGGGTTGACGTAGGAGTGCAGGAAGCAGACCGCGACCGCTTCCATCTTTTCGTCGATCAGGTGGCGGCAGGCTTCCTCGAGGCTCGCGCGCCCGAGCGGTTCGAGCACCTCGCCCGAGGCGAGCATCCTCTCGTCGATCTCCCGGGTCAGGTGCCGCGGAACGAGCGGCCGGTGCCGATGGAAGAAAAGGTTGTAGGACTCGGGGCGGTTGCCGCGCCCGATGGAGTACACGTCGCGCGTTCCCCGAGTGACGACGAGGCCGGTCTTCGCGCCCTTCCTCTCGATCAAGGTGTTGATCGCGGTGGTCGAGCCGTGGATCAGCTCGGTGATCTCCGCAAGGTCCACGCCGCTCATGCGCAGGCAATCGATGATCCCCTCGACGAGCTGGTTGGGCGTTGTGAGGCTCTTGGCTTGAGCGAGCCGGCCGGTGGCTTCGTCGAAAGCCATCAAGTCCGTGAAAGTCCCGCCGATATCGATCGCCACCAGCAAGGGAATCCGCCCTCCTCGGAATGCTCAAACGGTATCATGGAGCGATGAACAAAGTCGACGCCAGGCGTCGCTGTCCCTGGAGCCTGGGGAGCGCGCAATACCTGCGATATCACGACAAGGAATGGGGCGTGCCGGTGCACGACGACGGGCGGCTCTTCGAGTTCCTGATCCTGGAAGGCGCCCAGGCGGGCCTCGCCTGGTCGACGATCCTCAACAAGCGCGACAACTACCGCAGGGCCTTCGCCCGGTTCGACCCGGCAAAGGTCGCGCGCTTCGGCGCGCGCGACGTGAACAGGTTGATGGCCGATGCCGGAATCGTGCGCAACCGCCTCAAGATCGAATCGGCGATAGGAAACGCCCGCGCCTTTCTCCAAGTCCGGCGTGAATTCGGTTCGTTCGACGCCTACGTGTGGCGCTTCGTCGACGGCAGTCCGCTGCAGAATGCGAGGCGTAGCATGAGCGAGGTGCCGGCCCGTACGCCGGTTTCGGACGCGATCAGCAAGGACCTGAAACGTCGCGGCTTCCGGTTCGTCGGCTCGACCATCGTGTACGCGTACATGCAGGCGGTGGGAATGGTCAACGATCATCTGACATCTTGCTTTCGACGCGCGCAGCTGCGGTTCTTCGGCTAAACTCCGGAGAAAATGAATATCTTTGGGAAATCGATGTTCCGGCTCGCGGCCTTGGCCATGCTCGCCTGCGTCCCCGGCATGAGCGCCCATTCGCAGGAAGGCGATCCGGACGGCACCGTGACGCTGGTGGCGACGCCGCGCCTCGTCGACCCGGATTACAGGGGTGCCGTCCTGCTCGCCGCGCCCGTCGAGAACAACCGGCACGTCGGCGTCATCATCAACCGCCCCACCGGACGCTCGCTCGCTAGCCTCTTCCCCGAGCACGCCCCTTCCAAGCTCGTGCGCGATCCGGTGTACTTCGGCGGGCCGATGCTGCGCCAGGCGATTTTCGCGGTGGTCCACATCGACCACACGCCGGGCCCCGGATCGATCCGGATCATGAAGGAGCTGTTCCTCGCCACTCAGGGCACGGTCGTCGATCACATCATCGAAGAGACGCCCAACGAGGCGCGCTACTACGTCGGCTACGTCGCCTGGCGGCCGGGGGAGCTGCGCCAGGAGGTCGACCGGGGATTGTGGTACGTACTCGAGGCCGACCCCGAGCTCGTGTTCCGCAAGGATCCGGCAAGACTCTGGGAGGAGCTGCTGCGGCGCGCGCGGGCCGTGACCGCCTGGGCCCCCGGATGACGCGCGCGCGACTAACCGCGCTTCTCGCGTTTCTCGTCGTCGCGACGGTCGCCTACGGGCAAGGCTCGTCCAAGACGCTTCTCCTCATCGCTAGTCCCGGGCTGCCCGACCCGAATTTCCGGGAAGCGGTGGTCCTGGTCACGCAGGCGGAAGGCGCGGAGGCAACCGGCGTCATCATCAACCGGCCTACCGACCGCTCGCTCGCCGAAATGCTGCCGGGCGAGCGCTTCAAACGCTTCAAGGAGCCGATATTCTTCGGCGGGCCGGTGGCGCCCCAGGGCTTGTTCGCCGTATTCCAGGCCGAGAAGTTTTCCGGCGCGGCGGTGACGATGCTTCCGGGACTGTATCTCGCGGTCGTGCCCGACTCGATCGACGCGCTGCTCAAGGACCCTCCGCCGAAGATCCGCTTCTTCGCGGGTTACTCCGGATGGGCGCCGGGCCAGCTGCGCGGAGAGCTCGACCGCGGCGACTGGCTGGTCGTCGATGCCGAAGCCGACACGGTTTTCCTGAAGGACACGTCCAAGCTCTGGCAGGACATGGTGAGGCGGGCTAGCGCGGTCCGCGCCGACGCCACGCGCTCCAGGCGCCCTATTTCTTCAAGCCGATGAGCTGCATGATGCGCGCGAGCTCCGCGTCTTCCTTCGCGATCAGGTTGCCGAACTCCTCCGCCGCCATGAAGGCGGGACGCACGCCCAGCTTCTCGCAGGACTGAACGAAATCGGCGCTCTCCGCGGTCTTCCTGATCGCCGCCTCGAGCGTCGCGATCGCGGACTTGGGAGTCCCCTTCGGAGCGGCGATGCCGCGCCAGGCTTCGAGCGAGACGTCGAACCCCTGCTCGCGCGCCGTGGGAACATCACCGAGCAGGGGATCGCGCGACGAGGTGAGGGAGGCGAGGAGGCGCATCTGCCCCGATTTCACGTACCCCGAGAGCGCCGCGGGAAGCTGCAGCACCGCATCCACCTGTCCTCCGAGCAGGCTCGGCACCACCTGCGCCGCGCCGAAAGGCACGTCCACCGCCTCGACGCCGGCGGCCTTGAACAGCGCGACCGACGAGATATGGGTGTGACTGCCGACCCCGGAGTTTCCGACCGTGATGCCCTTGGGGCGCGATTTCGCATCGGCGACAAGCTGGCCTAGCGTTCTCCATTTCGAGTCACCGCGCACCGCGATCACCGGCGACTCCACCAGCACCCGCGCGACCGCGTCGAACTCGCGGTAGTCGAACGGCAGCAAGCCGGAATGGAACGTCGTCGAGATCGAATTGGAATTCCAGACGAGGGAGTAACCGTCTAGCCTCTGAGCGGCGACGTATCTGTAGCCGATCGCGCCGCCCGCGCCCGGGCGGTTGAAAACGATCACCTTGGCGCCGAGCTGTCTCGACATCCCGTCGGCGAGCAGCCGTGCCGTGACGTCCGCCGACGAACCGGCGGGAAAGAGCACCGTGATCTCGATCGGTGCCTTCTGCGGGAATGGAGGTTCCTGCGCCTGGACGGTCGCGGCGAGGAGCGCACCGACAAATATCAAAGCTGATTTCATATCTCCTGACCTCAATCCTTCGACAGCATTTCCGCGACCTCGACGCGGCGCCCCTCGCGCGCCGAGACGATGCCCGCGCGGATCACCGCAAGCGAAGCAGTCGCGCTCTCGCCGCCCATCTCGGGCGCGCCGTCCCCGCGCACCGCGCGGGCGAACTCCTCGAGCTCCTCGACGAAGGTGTCGTTCTTCGCGCAAGCAACCGGGCTCGCGCCGTTGCTCCCGCGCTTGAGCACGCGCAGACCCTGATGCATATCGTAATATGCGCTCGCTTCCTTGCCGTAGACATTCATCAGGTAGTACTCGGAAGCGGAGGCGTAGCTCGCGTTGAGCGTCGAGAGGGCGCCGTTCTCGTGCTCGAGGACCAGGCTCGCGACGTCCGGGTTGTCGCCCGGGAGCACGAGCTGCGCGAACCTCCCGCTCACCGCTTTCACCGGACCGAGAAGGTATTCGAGCACGTCGGTGTAATGGATGCCGATCTGCAGCATCACGCCCCCCGGCAT
>Ga0209807_1000351_pt1 | contig 20785 bp, 22 predicted proteins | sample GraSoiAngelo_154_FD_186168 | JGI IMG/M metagenome (GOLD analysis project Ga0209807, IMG submission 186168) | Grasslands soil microbial communities from the Angelo Coastal Reserve, California, USA - 14_1009_13_20cm (SPAdes) (version 2) | ecosystem: Environmental > Terrestrial > Soil > Grasslands ... | reverse complement strand
CGACCCGACGGCGAGCCTCGGCTGCGGGAATCCGACGCTCCTCGCCGACCTTCGCCCCGGCGAACGCGTGCTCGATCTCGGCAGCGGCGCCGGGCTCGATGTGCTCCTCTCGGCGAAGCGCGTCGCGCCGGACGGGCACGCGTACGGAGTCGACATGACCGACGAGATGCTCGCGGTGGCCCGCGGAAACCAGACCAAGGCCGCCGTGACCAACGCGACCTTTCTCAAAGGAACGATCGAACGGATCCCGCTGCCCGACGCGAGCGTCGACGTGGTCATCTCCAACTGCGTGATCAACCTCGCCGCGGACAAGCGCGCGGTCCTCCGCGAGGCGCACCGCGTCCTCGCACCAGGAGGACGGTTCGCAGTGGCGGACATGGTCGCTCTGGCGGAGCTTCCGGCCGAGGTAAAACGCTCGCTTGACCAGTGGGCCGGGTGCGTCGCGGGGACGATCTCGATCGGCGAGTACACCGAAGCGCTCCGCGACGTTGGGTTCAGCGATGTCGACGTCGAGATCACGCGCGAGACGCGCCTCGAAGGGGTCGACGGCGCGATCGCGAGCGCCTACATCCGCGCACGAAAAGAGGGCACCTCATGAACGAGCCCTGTTGCCCTGCTCCCTGCTGCCCCGCGCCGGACTCCTGCCCGCCGGACAACCCGCCCTGCTGTTAGCCAACTAGAATCCATCGCACCCGAGTGCGTGATGTGATCGGGCAGCGTCGCCTGCTCGCTCGTCTGGGCGAGAAAGCGCTCGACGGCGACGTGGCCCATGCGTACGAGCTCAGCGGCCCGCGGTCGATCGGCAAACGAACGGTGGCGATCCGGCTGGCGCAGACACTCTTCTGCACCAGCGAGCCACGCGTCGCCGGCGGCTGCGGGGTCTGTCTCGCCTGCCGAAAAGTCGAGCACCTGACGCATCCCGACGTTCGGCTGGTTACGCGGCTGATCGACCTCGAGAAGGACTCCGACAAGAAGCTGATCGCGATCGAGCAGATCCGCGAGATGCAGCAGGACCTCGCACTCCGTCCCCTCGAGGGGAGCTGGCGGGTCGTCATCATCGACGACGCGGCCGACCTCTCCGAGCATGCCGAGGTCGCCCTCCTCAAGACGCTCGAAGAGCCGCCGATCCACGCCGTACTGCTTCTGCTCACCCCCACCCCCGCGCGCCTTCTCGAGACGATCCGGTCCCGCCTCGTGCCTCTGCCGATGCGGCTCGTGCCGACCGCCGACATCGCCGACGGGCTTGCCAAGCGCTTCGGCGCCGATGCGCGGCGTCACGCTCCCGCGGGAGCGGGCCGACCTGGCGTCGCGATCGCCCTCGCGAACGATGAGGCCGCGCGCAAGGCGCGGCGGGCCCTTGAAGCGGAGTTCTACAAGCTCGTGGGCAGCGGTCTGACGGATCGTTTCGCCTGGGCGGTCGATCTCGCGGAGGCGGAGCGCGATCCTCAGAAGCGCAATGACGCGATCCAATCGCGCCTTGTCGGCTGGAGCGAGCTTGCGCGGGATGCCGCCGTCGCCGCGCACGGCGCGGAGCACGCGCTGCGGCCCGATCGAGCGCGTGAATCCGCCACTCTCGCGAAGGCCGTGGGGCAACGCGAGCTCGTCGATCTCGCGCTGTCGCTGGATCGTTGGAGGCGCGACGTAATCGAGTCCAACGTCAACGCGCGCATGCTGCTCGAGCTGCTGGCGCTGCGCCTGCCCTACGCCGCAGCGTTCGCCGGAGCCGCCGCATGATCACGCCCCGTACGGTGATCGGCGCGCGCTTCATGAAAGCCGGCCGCATGTACTTCTTCGAGACGCGCGGCGTCGAGGATGTCGACCTGAACGACTTCGTGATCGTGCGCACGGAGCTCGGTGAGGACGCCGCCCGTGTCGCGATCCTGCCGACCGACTCGCCGCTCGTGATGGTCGACCCGCCGCTCGGGAACGTCGTCCGCAAGGCCACCGGCGCCGACCTCTTCGCGATGAACAAGCACAAGCGGATGGAAGAGGACGCGACGCGAGCGGCGGCCGAGATGGTCCGCGCGCGCAATCTCCCGGTGAAGATCCTCGGGGCCGATTGGCAATTCGACGGGTCGAGCGTTGTGTTTTTCTTCTCGAGCGACGAGCGCCCCGACCTCAGCGAGCTGAACTCCGCTCTCGCCGCGCACTTCGGCACGCGCATCGAGTTCCGGAGGATGGGCGCCCGCGACGAGACGAAAGTGATGACCGGCGTAGGCACCTGCGGTCGCGAGCTGTGCTGCTCGTCGTGGCTCGACAAGTTCTCGAACATCTCGATACGCATGGCCAAAGAGCAGGATCTGCCGCTGAACCAATCGAAGCTCACGGGCGTCTGCGGCCGGCTCAAGTGCTGCCTCATCTACGAGCTCGAGACCTATCAAGAGGTGAAGGGCAAGCTGCCCAAGCTCGGCGACACGTTCCATATCCCCTCGTGCGTGAGTGGGTCCTGCGGAACGTCGGGATGCGCGACGACGCAGGGAGTGAACGTGGTGAAGGAATCGATCGTCGTTGGGATGGTCGACGGGACTCGCAAGGAGCTCACCGCAGCGGAGCTCGGCGTCACGTTCACCGCGATTCCGGCGCACACCAAAGGCGTCGGGAGCTATGGAAGCGACGAGGTGCCACGGCAGGAACGGCCGACACCTGTTGCCGAGAGCGGAGCGGGACAGCGCAAGCGACGCCGGCGCCGCGGCAAGCGTCGCGGCGGCAGGGGCGCGCCGCCCAGCTAGCCCGCGCCCCGCGCTTTCAGCAGATCGCGCGTTAGCAGCGCCTGGCCGGCATGCTCCGCGGTGTGCGCAATGCTGTGAACGAGTCGATCGCGGGCGGTGGCGCGCGTTCCCGGCCAGCTGCGGAAGGGAGGCTCGCGCTCCTCGTCGAGCCGACCCTCGAGCCCGACGATTGCCTCATCGATGCGTCGACGGACGTCGGTCGCGCGCGCGGCAAGGTGCCCGGACCCACCTTTTGAAGCGAATTCCGCGTCGCGATCGCGCACGACGGTCGTTCCGGCGGCTTCTCCGACGACGTGCTGCTCCGCCGATCCGAGCGCGTGGGTCACTAGGACGAGCAGCGAGTTCGTGCCCGGGGCGGGCGGCTTCCAGTTGACGGCCTCGTCGTCGAGACCGGCGATCGTCTCAAGCAAGCGGTCGAACTCGTAGTTGAAACGGATCCGGAAAGACTCGATCTCGAGCGAGCTCATCAGCGCACCCGGCTCACGACGAAGTCGGCGGCATTGCGCAGCGCGTCACGCTCGGGACGATCGGGAAGGCGGTCGAGCGCATGAAGAGCCGCGTCGTGGAAGCCGAGCGCGCGCTGACGTGCCCGCTCGGGACCGCTCGACCCGCGTATCTCGGTGAGGAGCGCACGCATGTCGTCTTCGCTCTTTGCCGGCGCGAGGATCCGCCGCTCGAGCCCGGCGCCGCTGCCGTCGCGCTCCTCCACCGCGTAGATCATCGGCAAGGTGGGCATGCCTTCGAGGAGGTCACGGCCCACCGTCTTGCCGAAGTCCTCTTCGTCGCCCACGAGGTCGAGCACGTCGTCGGTGATCTGGAACGCCATGCCGAGGTTCGTCCCGAACGCGCCGAGGGCCGCGACGTGGTCGGGCTCGGCGTCAGCGAGGAGGGCCGCTCCCTGGCTGCACGCCGCGTAGAGCGACGCCGTCTTCAGCTCGATCCGGTCGAGATAGGCGGACTCGCTCGGCAGCGATCGGCTCGCTGTGATCTCGCGGAGCTCGCCGTCGCAGAGCGCGAACACGGTCTGCGCAACGATCGCGATCACCTCTGGCTTCGGGAGGACCGCAGCGAGCGCGTAGGCCTTCGCGAAGAGGTAATCGCCCACGATGAGCGCTACGTCGTCATTCCATCGCGCGTTGACCGTCTGCACGTTGCGGCGCAGCTCGGCCCGGTCGACCACGTCGTCGTGCACGAGCGAGGCGGTATGCACAAGCTCGAGCGATTCGGCGAGGTTCAGAACGACCTCGCGGTTCCGGCCTGGGCCGAATCGCGACGAGAGGAACACGAGCGTCGGCCGGAGAAGCTTGCCGGGCGTGGTGAAGAGATGCGCGACCGCATCGCGGAACACCGGGTGCGCGCCGCGCCCCACTTCGAGGAGGCGCCGCTCGAGCTCCCGCAGCTCGCCCTCCACGGGCGCGTAAAAAGAAGTGTTGGTGACCGCCCTCACGCGGCCGAGTCTAGGGACGAATTCCGGTTTTGCTTACGGCTTCTTCGACGGCCTCGGCGTCGGTTGGGGCGGACTGGTACTTCCTGGCGGTTGCGTCGACGGTCCGCCGCTCGATCCGGGCGAGGGTGACGGCGCGATCGGCCTTGGAGCGAACCCGCAGATCTGCCAGCTGAATCGTCCATAGCTGTACGCACCGGAGACCGCGCCCGAGGCCCAGGCGTTGTAGTCCCTCTGCCAATCGGCGAATGGTGCGCGGAGGTTGATCCCGCAGGAGGTGTAGAAGGTGCGGTCGTCGGCCGTCGGCTCCGTGCCCTGCACGTAGTGTTCGGTCCAGCGGAAAGTCGAAGGGCAGTACGGCCCGGGCAGCAGACCTGAGCCATTGCCGCCGAACTTCGATGGGTTGACGCAGACGACCTTGTCGACGATACCGTCCGGCCGCGGGTACCACTCGACGGGAAGCGAGGAGACGACCGTCTTCATGTAGTCGCGCCAAAGGATTCCAGGCCCGAGCGCCGAGGAGATGCCGCGCATCTCCGAGTTATCCGAGTTACCCATCCAGATCGCGGTGAGGCGCTGGGGCACGAATCCGATCGCGAGCACGTCCTGCAGGTTGTCGGTTGTGCCGGTCTTGAGGGCGGCGGTGCGGCCGATCGACGTGAACGAAGAGAAGACGAACGAGCCGTTCGGACCGGTGTCGGTGTTGTCCTTCAGGATGTCGTCCATCACCCACGCGTAACGCTGGTCGAGCACGCGACGACCCTCGGGCTTCGAATAATCCTTCACGACCTTTCCCGATGGGTCGACGATCTTCAGGATGAACGTGGGGTCGACGCGCACGCCCAAGTTCGCGATCGTCTGGTACGCGCTTGCCATGTCGATGAGGCGCATCTCGCCCGCGCCGATCCCGAACGAGAGACCGAGCTGGGAGCGATCCCAGTCCCGGTTGATGCCCAGCTGATGGACCGTGTCAATGATCGCGTCGACGCCAACAAGACGCGTGACCTCAAGTGCCGGAAGGTTCAGCGATTCGCGAAGCGCCTGACGCATGGTGACCGGCCCGTGCTGCTCCTTCGTCGCGTCCTTCGGGCTGTAGCTCTTCCCGGTGCCGTCGGGCATGTTGAACTGGATGTCGTAGAGCTGGGTCGACGGGGTCATGCCCGCCTTGAGCATCCCGGTCAGGTAGGTGAAGAGCTTGAAGGTCGATCCTGGCTGGCGGAAGGCGATGCCGGCGTGGTCGTAGTCGCCCTGGACCTGCGGCGTGTGCAGGTAGTAGTCGTAGCTCCCGACGTACGCGAGGATCTCCCCGGTCGTAGGGTCCATCGTGATGAGCGCCGCGTTGTTGACGTTGTTTCCCTTCAGTGCGTCGACGTGCTGGCGCACTTCTTTCTCGGCGAGCTGCTGCATGTTCCAGTCGAGCGACGTGTAGACGTCGTAGCCGCCGCGATAGGCTGCCTTCTCGCCGAGGACCTGCACGAGCTGCTCGCGGACCCGAAACGTGAAGTGCGGCGCGTAGAGCGACGTCGTGACCGGCTTGACCTCGATCGCCTCGTTCTTCGCCGCTTCGGCCTCCGCCGCGGTCGCGTAGCCGTTCTCGACCATGGCGTCGAGCACAAGGGCCCGGCGCGCCTTGGCGCCCTCCATGTTCTGGATCGGGTCGTAATCGGACGGCGCCTGTGGGAGGCCCGCGAGAAGCGCCATCTGGCCGAGGGTCAGCTGGTTCAGGTCCGTGACGCCGAAGTACGTGGCCGCCGCCGCCTTCAGGCCGTATGCCTGGTTCCCGTAATAGATCTGGTTGAAGTACATCTCGAGGATCTGCGACTTGCTGAATGTCCGTGTCGCCTCGACGGCGAGGATCGCCTCTTTGATCTTGCGCGTGAACGTCGGGTCGTCACCGAGGAGGCGGGTCTTGATCAGCTGCTGCGTGATCGTCGAGCCACCCTGCGTGATGCGGCCGCTCGCGCTGTTGACCTGGAACGCCCGGATGATTCCGCCAACGTCGACCCCCGGGTTGGTCCAGAAGCTCTTGTCTTCGATCGCGATCGTCGCGTCCTGCATGCGCTTGGGGACGGCGTCGATCGTGATCAGATCACGCCGCTCGTCCGAGAGCGTGTAGAGGAGGTGCTCGCCGCTCCGGTCATATATGTGCGTCGTGAGCGGGACCGGCGCGGTGGCCAGGTCGCTCGCGGCGGGCAGATCCGAGGCGAAGTAGCCGAACGTCCCGGCCGCCGCGACTCCAACAAACGCGAGTCCCGCGAGGAGGACGGCCGAGAGGACGCCGGCGAACGTCCCGACCGGCCGCACCGCACTCACGCGGCGCGACAGGCGCCCGCCCGTCCGTGCGGGAAAACGGTAGGCACGGTACGCCCGGCCAGGAGCTATCCCCTTGATGGACATCTGGTCTGTTTAACGCACGGGATGCACGGTTCGTGCCATTAGCCGAGGTAGGGGTCGTCTAGCGCCGCGCAAAGCGTCCATGCAAACGAGCGCTAAGCGCTGCTCGACCCCTCAGCGGGCGCGCCTCGAGTGTCGCGCGGAGCGAGCGCTGCGCCTCGCGGGCATCGCCTTCCCACCTTTCGATGATCATCCGGTCCTCGGCGCGGAGCGAGTTCGCCGGCCCACGGCGCACCATCGCCGACTCGGCCTCCGACATCTGGTCGTAGAGCTTGGCGACCGCTGCCGCGGCTGGGCCGGCGTGTCGCGCGAGCGTCGCGCTGTACCGGGCGAACTCGCCGTTCTCGAGCGTCACGGCTTGCTTTGTCTGGTCGAACATCGTGGTGAGCTCGAGGTTGGCGGCAAGCTCGCGGTCGACAGCGTTCACCGCCTCCGTGAGCTCGCGCCTCTCCTCCGGATCGGGCGTGAGCGGTCGCGCGAGCCAGCCGGCCAACGCCGCGAAGGCAGCGACGACCGCGGCGACGAGATAGGGCACGCTCCCATCGTCCCACGTCGGCCCTGTATCCATCGAGCGAATGCGATTGATACATTCGATGTATGCTCCGGTCCGATGCTGCGACCGCGCGACCGAACCCTCGCAACGCCGTACTTCCCCGTCGGAGGTCCGGTGCCGGCGGCCGACCTCGTCGGTCGCGAGACGTACCTCCGTCGGCTCACCGAGCGGCTCGAGGATGGCCAGCACGTCCTCATCTCCGGTCCACGGCGCATCGGTAAGACCTCGATCATCATCGAGGCGCTCCGCCGGTTGCGCCGGCACGGCGCCTACACCGCGTATGTCGACTGCCTCGGCGCTACCGACATCCGCGGGCTGGGCGAGCGTCTGGCCGATGCCGTTCTGCAGAACCTCTCCGGTGTGGAGCGGAGCTTCGAGCAGGCCAAGGCGATCGCCGCGGGAATGCAGCCAACGGTCAAGGTGAAGTACGAGCACGTGGAGCTCGCGCTACAGCTCGCTCGCGAGACCAACGCGCAGCGTTTCTTCGAAGGTGCGCTCGATCTCGCGCAGAGCCTCGCAAAGCGCTCGGGCAAGCGTGTCGTGGTGGTCCTCGACGAGTTCCAGGCCGCAGGCCGGCTCGGACCACGAGTTTTTGACGTCATGCGGACGCGATTCCAGGCCCATCGCGGCGTGAGCTACGCGTTCCTCGGGTCGGAACAGGGCATCCTCGAAGAGCTATTCAGCGCGAAGGGGCACGCCTTCTACCGCTTCGCCGTGCCGCTCGACCTGACAGATGCGGGCGGGCACCGCTTCGGAATCGATCCCGACGATTGGCTCGAATATTTGAAGACGAAGTTCGCCGCGAAGAAGCTAGCGATCGACGACGCGAGCGTCGACCGGCTTCTCGACGCGACCGGTGGCCACCCGCAGGACACAATGCAGGTCTGCGCCGCGCTGTACTACCTGATGCGCGATGCCGGATCGCGAAGCGTGACTCCGGACCTTCTCGAGGTGGCCTACGAGCAGGCCATGCGCGAGCTCGAGCGTCCGTTCGCGCTTCATTGGACCGAGCTTGGCTCGCATAAGTACCTGCAGCAGGTCGCCAAGCGGATCGCTCATCGCGCCGTGCTCTACGCGGCCGAGGCGGACGGTGGCGCCGTGCCGCGGCCGGAGGTCCTGCGGGCGCTAGCCGCGCTGCAGGAGCGCGGGCTCGCCGTGCGACTGGGGCGCGGCCGCTACGACTTCGTCGAGCCGATGTTCGGCGAGTACGTGCGTCGCCTCGATGAAGGCCTCATGGCAGGTACAGTTCCGGCGAGATGAGTCGCCAGCTCCCCATCGAGATCCGCGCAGGCGTGAAGGTCCGCTTTGGAGCGGACCGGCGCATAGGCGAGCTCGTGCGGCAATCGCCTAACGGCGAGGAGTGGCTGGTGAAAGATCGATTCGGGAAATTCTGGGTGGCGACGAACCGCCTGATCCTCGCGGACGAAGAGACCGCGGCGCACTAAAAACGCCGCGGCCCCTTATTCGTTCTCTGCGCGTCGGGTCAGGCGACGACGCCGCGCCGGCCGCCCATGGCACGCCAGATCAGGAGCACGATGATCGCGCCGATGACCGAGCCGATAAGACCCGCCGCCGACAGCGCGAGCGTCCCACCAAAGATGAGAGCCGCGAGCGTGCCGCCGACGAACGACCCGACGATCCCGAGGATCATGGTGCCGAGCCAGCCCATCGGGTCCGGGCCGGGCACGAGCGCTCGTGCGATGAAGCCTGCGATCAGCCCGACGATCAGGAAAATGAGGAGACCCCCAAGGTCCATACGCACACCTCCGTTTTCGTTGCTGGTCTGGTGTCTGCAGCAACCGTGCCGTCCCTTAGAAGCGGCCGGTAGCGTAGGCGGCAGTACCCCCGAGGCGAATCGAACGCCTGTCTACGGCTCCGGAGGCCGCCGCTCTATCCGCTGAGCTACGGGGGCGGATGGGCTCAATTCTAGGTCTCCAGCAACTGCTAGCGTGGCCCTCGACAGATGACCGCGGGGACGACGGCTCGCGAGCGCGACAAAGAGCTCTCGCTCGTTCAGCACCTCGGAGAGCTGCGTAGCCGACTCGTTGTCTCGGCGATCGCGCTCGTCATCACGACGACCCTCGCGTTCGTGTTCGGAACGCAGCTCATCCGGATCCTCCTCATCCCGGTGGACTGCACGTTCATCCCCACCTATTCCTGCCACCAGCCGCCAACAACCTTGGTCTCCTTCAGCCCGACCGAGAACTTCACGACCTACTTCCGGGTTGCGCTCTTCGCCGGCTTCGCCCTGGCCATGCCGGTCATCCTGTACGAGATCTACGCATACATCGACCCTGCGCTCCTCCCGAAGGAGCGGCGGTTCATCCGGTTTATGGGACTGCCGGTCATCGGCCTCTTCATCGCCGGAATGCTCTTTTGCTACTTCGTCCTGCTGCCGAACGCGATCAAGTTTCTCGTCACATTCGGCGAGGACGTGATCAAGAACCAGCTCCGCGCCGCCGATTACCTATCGTTCGTCACGATCTTCATCCTGGGGATGGGCCTCGTCTTCGAGGTGCCGGTCGCGATCTTCGCGCTCGTGAAGATCCACGTGATCACGCGCGCGTGGCTCGCCAAGCAGCGCCGCTACGCGATCCTGGCGGCATTCGTCATCGGTGCCGTGATCACGCCGACACCGGATCCGTTCAACCAGACGCTGGTCGCCGTCCCGATGTATCTCCTGTTCGAGCTTGGCTTGTTCGTCGCACGCTTCGCCTGAGCTCTTCCAACCGCGCTTTCAGCTTCGCCTCTGCGCCGAGGTCGGTCGGCACGTAATACCGCCGGCCCGCGAGGGAGTCCGGCAGGTACGTCTCATCCGGAGCGACATGGCCCTCGAAGTCGTGCGCGTACTTGTAGCCCTTGCCGTATCCCTGCTCTGCCATCAGACGAGTGGGCGCGTTGCGCAGATGAAGGGGCACCGGGTCCACCCGCGTCTCGGCGAGATCGTGCTGGAGCTCACCGAGTCCGCGTTTCAGCGAGTCGGACTTCGGCGCGAGCGCGAGGTACACGGTCGCCTCGGCGAGCGGGTAGTACGCCTCCGGCATGCCGATGAGGTGCGTGGCCTGCTGGGCCGCGCTCGCGATGACGAGCGCCTGCGGGTCGGCGAGACCCACATCCTCGCCTGCGAGGATGACGATGCGACGCGCGATGAACATCGGATCCTCACCCGCGTCGATCATCCGCATCAACCAGTACAGGGCCGCGTCCGCATCCGATCCGCGGACGCTCTTGATGAACGCCGAGATGGTGTCGTAGTGCTGGTCGCCGGCGCGGTCGTACAGGAGCGAGCGGCGCTGCAGAGCCTCTTTGACCTCATCGAGCCCGACGGGCTTCTTCCCATCCGGCCCGGGCAAGGCGGAATCCGCCGCGAGCTCTAGCGCATTCAGCGCGACGCGCGCATCCCCGTTGCTCACCGCGACGAGACCATCGAGAGCGTCTTTGCTCAGCGCGACCGACCCAGCCAAGCCGCGCTCATCGGCCAGGGCACGCTCCACGATGAGCCGCACCTCGTCTTCGGTCAGCGGCTTCAACGTGAAGACGCGGGAGCGCGAGAGGAGTGCCGAGTTCACCTCGAATGACGGGTTCTCGGTCGTGGCCCCAAGAAGCGTGACGTCGCCGTTCTCGACGAACGGCAGGACCACGTCCTGCTGTGCCTTGTTGAAGCGATGGATCTCGTCGATAAAAAGGACGGTGCCCTGGTTCGTAAGGCCGCGGAGCTTTCGCGATTCTTCGATGATCTTGCGGAGCTCCGCGACCCCCGAGGCGACGGCCGAGATCGCGACGAAGCGTGACTCCGTGCGCTTTGCGCCGATCGCGGCGAGCGTCGTCTTTCCGGTGCCGGGTGGGCCCCAGAGGATCATCGACGGCAGCTGACCCGCCTCCATCGCCTTGCGGAGCACGCGGCCTTTCCCGACCAGGTGACTCTGGCCGACGAATTCATCGAGATCGCGCGGTCGCATTCTCGCGGCGAGCGGTTGGGCCTGCGGCACAACGCGATTGTCCCACCGCAACCGAGTTGCCGCTTCCCGACTCATAAACAGTCGCTTATCCTATGGATTCGTGGAACGTGGAGGGATCCTGAGCCCGTCCAGCCTGCGCGAGCTGCGGAGCTATTACCGCGCGCTCGGCGACGTGAACCGCCTCCGCATCGTGCACATCCTGGTCACCGAGGGCGAGCAGCCGGTCTCCGAGCTCGCGCGACGCCTGCGGATCAGCCAGCCTCTCATGTCGTGGCACCTCCGGCGCCTACGCCGCGCGGGGATCGTGCGGATGGAGCGCGTGGGCCGCGAGGTCCGCTGCTCGTTCGATCGCGAGCAGTTCGCGGAGCTCAATGCACGCGGCTTCCGCCTTCTGATGAATCGCGCGGAGGCGCAGGCATGAGCCACGGAGTGGTGCCCGACCGCTTGGCCGAAGGCGCGCGAGCGGGCATCGGTCCAGTTGCCCGGGCGCTCGCCGCCGTCGGCGTATCGGCGAACGCCGTCACGATCGCCGGAGGTGTCCTGAGCATCGTCGGCGCGGGGCTCCTCGCCGCCGGAATGCCGCTCCCGGCGCTCCTCGTCCTCCTTATCGGGACGCTCGCCGACACGCTCGATGGACAGCTCGCGAAAGCGGCCGGCGGCGGGACGCGCCTCGGAGCGTTTCTCGACTCGACGGTCGATCGCGTCGCGGACGGTGCGCTGTTCGTGGGCGCTGCCGCGGCGGGCGCGAACCTGGGTCAGCCGCTCCTCCTCTGGTCGGCGCTCGTGGCACTCGTTGCCTCGTTCCTGGTCCCGTACGTTCGCGCGAAAGCCGAATCCCTGGGGGTGAGCGCGAGTGTCGGCCCCGCGCCGCGCGAGGCGCGCATCGTCATCTTCCTCATCGGCCTCGCGGCGTGGGCCTTGTTCGACGTCGAGGCCATCTTCGTCGCCGCGATCTTCACCCTCGCCGTCCTCTCGACGATCACATTCGCCCTCCGGGTGGTCCACGTGGGCCGCCAACTCTCGATCAAAGAAAGGTAGAAATCGGAAGTCATGGCGATCGCCAAGAAGAGAAAGAAAGCGTCAACGACGCGCCGCGGAATCAAACGAATCCGCGTCGCGATCATCGGCGTCGGTAACTGCGCGAGCTCGCTCGTGCAGGGCGTCCACTACTACCGGAACGCCAAGGCCGGCGACCGTGTCCCCGGGATCATGCACGTCGACCTCGGCGGCTATCACATCCGCGACGTCGACTTCGTAGCGGCGTTCGATGTCGACCGGAACAAGGTCGGCAAGGACCTCGCCGACGCGATCTACCAGGCGCCGAACAACACCTACCGCTTCGCCGACGTCCCGCGGACCGGGGTGAAGGTCTCGCGCGGCATGACCCACGACGGCATCGGCAAGTACCTTTCCGAAGTCGTGAAAAAAGCGCCCGGCGCCACCGACGACGTCGTGGGAATCCTCCGCGATCGCGAGGTCGACGTCGTCGTGAGCTACCTCCCCGTCGGCAGCGAGGAAGCCACGAAGTGGTACGTCGAGCAGACGCTCGAGGCGGGATGCGCGTTCATCAACTGCATCCCGGTGTTCATCGCGCGCGAGCCGTACTGGCAGAAGCGCTTCGCCCAGAAGAACCTGCCGATCATCGGGGATGACATCAAGTCGCAGGTCGGCGCCACGATCACGCATCGCGTGCTCACGCGCCTCTTCATGGACCGCGGCGTCCGTCTCGACCGCACCTACCAGCTGAACTTCGGCGGCAACACCGATTTCCTGAACATGCTCGAACGGGAGCGCCTCGAGTCGAAAAAGATCAGCAAGACGAACGCGGTGACGAGCATGCTCGACTATCCGATGGAGGCGAAGGACGTTCATGTCGGCCCGTCGGACTACGTCCCGTGGCTCCTCGACCGCAAGTGGTGCTACATCCGCATGGAGGGCACGACCTTCGGCGACGTCCCGCTGAATGCGGAGGTCAAGCTCGAGGTCTGGGACTCGCCCAACAGCGCCGGTGTCGTGATCGACGCAATACGCTGCTGCAAGCTCGCTCTTGACCGAGGCCTCGGGGGAACGATCGTGGCTCCGTCGGCGTACTTCATGAAGTCGCCGCCACGCCAGATCCCCGACGACCGGGCCCGTGAGGGCGTGGAGGAATACATCAAGGGGCGCTCGGGTCAGCAGACGCTCAGCGGGGCAGCGAGCTAACGATGCTCGACCGACTGCTTCACGGCTCGGCGTTCTGGGGCTGGCGGGTCGGCGCCTCGCTCGCGCAGCGCCTGCCCTCCTGGATCACATACCCGGCTGCAGTCGTCGGCGGGGAGCTCGCCTATCTGTTGTGGACCGGGCGCCGACGGATCGCGAAGCAAAACTTCGCGGTGGTGCTCGCGCTTCCGGCGGATGACCGCGAGGTCGCGCGCGTGGCACGTCGGTCGTTCCGCAACTTCGCGAAGTACCTCGTCGAGATCATGCGTTTCCCCCGCCTCGAGACCGGCGACTTCGCCAAGCTGGTGACCGTCGATCCGCGCTCGTGGTCCTACTTCCGAGCGGCGCGAGACCACGGACGCGGCCTCATCTTCGTGTCCATGCATTTCGGCAACTTCGAGATCGGCGGCGCTCGGATCGCGGACGAGATCCCGCTCAACGTCATCGCCGACGAGCTCGAGAACCAGCGTCTCATGGATCTGCTCGTCGCGAACCGCGCGCACAAGAACGTGAGGCTCCTACCACCGGAAGGAGCCGTGCGCCAGGTGCTCCAGGCGCTCCGCCGGAACGAGATGGTGGGCCTGATGATGGATCTTGGTCCCCGCGCAAAGGAGCTGGACAACGTGGAGGTGATGTTCTTCGGCGAGCTCACCGCTTTTCCGACGATCGCCGCGAACCTTGCGCGCGTGTCGGGTGCGCCGATCGTCGTGGCGGCGGTGACGCGGGAGCGCGACAACACCTTTCGCGGGGTCGCTCTGCCGCCGATCTTCGTCGAACGGACAAAGCAGGCCGCCCACGACATCGAGCACACCACGCAAGCGATCGTTCACGGCCTCGAGCAGCTGGTCCGCGGCGATCCCGATCAGTGGTACATATTCCGCCCCATGTGGACGCGGCCCGAAGGCACCGCTTAGGCCATGGGCGCTGCGCGGGCGCTCGCGACCGCGGCGCTGGAGGTCCTGCCGAGAGTGCCGCCCGAATGGCAGGGACCCATATCGGAGGTCGTCGGCACCATCGCGTATCTGGCGGCGCCGCGCAGCCGAGCCGCCGTTCGCGCGAATCTCGCGGTGATTTCGCCGGAACGGTCACTGAGCGCGCGACGGGTTTTTGTGAACCAGGTCCGGCAATACCTCGAGGTATTCCAGATTCCGCGGCTCGATCGCGCGCGGTTCGACGCGGTGGTGCGCGTCGAAGGCTGGGACAACTTTCTCTGCGCGCAGCGTCTCGGAAAAGGCGTGATCTTCGGCAGCGCGCACCTCGGACCCATCGCCTTGGTGGGGCAGGTCCTCATCACACGCGGCTTCACGCTGACCCTCCCTGCCGAGAAGACCGATTCCGAATTCATGCGAGCCGTGAATCGAGCACGGCAGGCACAGGGCCTCGTGCTCGTGCCGATGGACTCGGCCCTTGGAATCCACCGCATCGTCCGGGATGGCGGGGTGCTCGGCATCCTCGCTGATCGTGCGGTGACGGGTGTGGGCGAGCGGGTCGAGTTCTTCGGGCGGCCCGCGCTCCTCCCATCGGCGCACGTGGCACTTGCGCTCCGGACGGGCGCGGCCCTGCTGCCGGCCTTCGCCTGGCGCGAGAAAGGCTTCCTCGTCGCACGCATCGAGGAGCCACTCGACCTGGTGTCCACCGGCGATCGCGATGCAGACGTTCGCGCCGGCGTCCGTCAGTTCGCGGCGCGCCTCGAACGCTACGTCAAGGAGCATCCCGAGCAGTGGTCGGTATTCGAGCCGGTGTGGAACTCACATGGGTAGAGCCGACCTGCAGCTGCACAGCGACATGGGCGACGGTCTCTCATCGATCGAGGAGATTCTCGAGTCGGCAGAGCGCGCCGGGCTCGATGTGATCGCGCTCACCGATCACGACGACATCCGCGGCGCGTTCCAGCTGCGCGACCTCGCGGCGCGGCGGTCGAGCCCCGTCGAGGTCGTTCCCGGCGTCGAGGTCACGACACGGTCAGGCCATCTCCTCGCTCTTTGGATCGAGGATGAGATACCGATGTTCTGTTCGCTCGCGCAGGCGCTCGCGCGAATTCACAAGGCCGGCGGCGTGGCGATCGTGCCGCATCCGCTGTCATACCTGACCTTCTCGATCGGCGAGGGCGCCCTGCGCCGGCTGGCGGCCCACGGCGATGACTCGCGGATGGTCGACGCGATCGAGCTGCGCAATCCGTCGTACGCCGGGCGCGTGCGCGCGTCCCGGGCCCTCTGGCTCAATAGGCACGTGCTTCGCGTTGCGGAGACGGGCTCGAGCGACGCGCACCACGCGGCACTCGTCGGAACGTGCTGGACCGATTTTCCGGGGAGCACGTCCGAGGGGCTGCGGGGCGCCCTCCGCGCTCACGCGACCACGGCCGATGGCCGCGGCTGGACGTTGCGGGAGCACCTCGATGGGGCCGCCAAGCAGCAGTGGCGGTCGATGGTCCGCGACCCAATCAAGCGCGCCCGACGCACAATGGCGCGCGCTGGGGGCGGCAAGAACAAGAAGAAATGAAGATCGGGATCGTTTCTCCGTACGCGTACCCGCGTCCGGGGGGCGCGAACTCGTACATCCGCGAGAGCTACGAAGAGCTACGCCGGCTGGGGCACGACGTCCGGATCATCACGGCGCCGTGGGGCGACGACCCGCCCGCCCAGGACGTGATCCAGATCGGTCAGGCCATCGCCGTCCCCTACAACGGAGCGATCGGCCGGATCACGCTGTCGCTGCGCCTCGAGTGGCTCGTGTCCCGCATGCTCGACCGCGAGCGGTTCGACATCATCCACCACCATGAGCCGCTGGTTCCCTTCCTCTCGATGCAGATCCTCGACTCCGCCCGGTGCCCGCAGGTCGCGACCTTCCACGCCTTCGGCGGATTCTCCTTTTCGTACTGGGCCGGACGGCCCATCGGTAACCGGTACATGAACAAGCTCGATGCGCGGATCGCCGTGTCGAGCGCCGCGCGCCACTTCATATCGACCTACTTCCCCGGCGACTACAAGATCATCCCGAACGGCGTCGACGTGCAGTTCTACTCGAGCGCCAAGCCGTTTCCGGAATACAACGACGGCAAGATCAACATCCTGTTCGTTGGCCGGCTCGAGCCGAGGAAGGGCGCGATGTACCTGATGGAGGCCTACGCCAAGCTCAAGCCGAAGCATCCGGAGCTCCGGCTGATCCTTTGCAGCGTCGGTCCGCTACTGGGAAAGCTCCGGCGGTTCGTCCGCGAGAATCGCCTGGAGGACGTCCTCTTCGCAGGGCGCGTCTCGGATGTCGACAAGGCGCGCTTCTACAAGACGGCACACGTCTTTTGCGCTCCCTCGACCGGCCAGGAGTCCTTCGGGATCGTTCTCCTCGAGGCCATGGCGGCCGGGCTGCCGGTCGTCGCGAGCGACATCCACGGCTACAAGCGTGTCGTACAGCGAAATGTCACGGGCCTGCTCGTCGAGCCAAGGGACCCCGACGCCATCGCCGGGGCGCTCGAACGGCTGCTCTGCGAACCCGCTCTCCGCGATCGGCTGGGCCAGGCGGGCGCCCGTCGTGCCCCCGAGTACGACTGGTCGCACGTCACCGCCCAGCTCGTTGAACTCTATGAAGAGGTCATTCGTAAGAGAGGCGTGCGCTAGAGTCTCGGCCCGAGGGGGTGGTCCGCGTGTTCAACCGCCAGATCGCCGCGTTTTCGGTAGCGCTCGCTCTCCTGCTTGCGGCGTGCACCCCGGCACCGAAGGGGAACGCGCCAACGCAGTCCGGGACCGTCGCGGAGCAGCCGCAACCGGGCGGAACGTTGACATTCATCGTGAACGCCGAGCCGCCATCGTTCGACGGGCACCGTGAAACGACGTTCGCGCTCCTGCATCCGATCGCGCCCCACTACAGCACGCTCTACAAGTTCGACCCGAACGACCTGACCAAAGTCATCCCGGACGTCGCCGCGGCGATGCCCGAGATCTCCGCGGACAAGCTCACGTACACGATCAAGCTCCGCACCGACGTCAAGTTCCACGACGGGTCGAAGATGACGAGCGATGACGTCATCGCGACGTACAACAAGATCATCTTCCCGCCCACGGGCGTGCTGTCGCCGCGCGCCGGCGCTTACGCGGCGGTCGACACGAACGGCATCACCGCCAGCGCAGCCGACACGGTCACCTTCAAGCTCAAGTACCCGTCCGCGTCGTTCGCCACGAACCTCGCGTCGCCGTGGAACTTCATCTACAGCGCGGCGAAGCTCAAGGCGGACATCCACTGGTACGAGAAGAACGTCATGGGCACGGGCCCATTCACCTACGTCTCCAACACCAAGGGGCAGGACTGGGTCGGTAAGAAGTTCCCCGATTACTTCGGCAAGGACAAGAACGGCGTCCAGCTGCCCTACCTCGATGGGTACAAGGCGCTGATCATCACCGACGCGAACGCCGAGGTGAACGCGATCCGCAGCAAGCAGGCCGCGATCGAATTCCGCGGCTTCACCCCGCAGCAGCGCGACACGCTCTCAAGTGCGCTCGGAACATCCCTCGCGATCCAGGAAGCTCCGTGGATCTGCGTGAACTACGTCGTCCCGAACACCAAGAAGGCGCCCTTCGATGACGTCCGCGTCCGGCAAGCACTCACACTCGCCATCGACCGCTACGCCGGAAGCACGGCCCTGCAGAAGATCACCATCGTGAAGGACGTCGGCGGTCTCATGCGGCCGAAGGGACCGTTCGCGCAAGCCGACGCCGATCTGCAAAAGATCGCGGGCTTCGGCACCGATGGCGCCGCCAACAAGGCGAAGGCCAAGCAGCTTCTGGCCGATGCGGGCCAGTCGAACCTCACGTTCAAGTTCCTCAATCGCAACATCACCACGCCGTACGAGCCGGTCGCGCTCTTCGTGATCGACCAGTGGAAGCAGGTCGGCATCACCGCGACCCACGACGTGAAGGAAACTTCCGCCTACCAGGCGGACCTACGCGCGGGCAACTTCGAGGTGGCCCTCGACTTCAACTGCGACTTCCTCGATGAGCCCGACCTCCAGCTCGCGAAGTTCTGGTCCGCGTCGGGACTCGGGAAGGGCCTCAACTTCGCGTACTACGACGACGCGACCCTCGACAAGATGATCGACGGGCAGGGCCGCGAGACCGACCCGGCCAAGCGCAAGGCGCTCGTCGCGGACATCGAGAAATACGCGATGGACACGAAGGCCTACCAGTACCCGGTGCTCTGGTGGTATCGGATCATCCCGTATCTCAACACCGTGCGCGGCTGGCGCATCGGATCGAACCACTACACCAACCAGGACCTCGAGACGGTCTGGCTGGGGAAATAGCGTCGAACTAGCGGACTAGCGGGAGCCGCCCGAGACTTACCGGATGCGCCGGTACGTCGCCGGGCGGCTCCTGCTCATGATCCCGACGCTCGTCGGCGTCGCCATCCTGACGTTCGTCATCATGCGAGCGGTCCCGGGCGACATCGTCGCGCTCAAGTACGCCGGCTCCCCGGTGCCGCAATCGGTCATCGACGACGAGCGTCACCAGCTCGGTCTCGACAAGCCGATGTGGGCGCAGTTCACCGACTGGATGGGCGAGATCGCGCACTTCGATCTCGGCACATCGCTGTGGACCGGCCATCCGGTCGTCGAGGAGATCCTCGTACGTTTCCCGCTGTCCGTCGAGCTCGCCATCATCGCGACCCTTCTCGCGATAACGATCGCCATACCGCTCGGGGTTCTCGCGGCGGTCCGGCAGGATACCTGGACCGACTACGCGATCCGGCTGTTCTCGATCGGCGGCCTCGCGATGCCGAGCTTTTGGATCGGGCTGCTCATGGTGCTCGCGACGATCACGTTCTTCGGATGGGCGCCGCCGCTCGTCTTCACGGCGATCACGGACGATCCCATCGCGAACCTGTCGCAGATGGTCCTTCCCGCGCTCTCGGTCGGCTACCGCTACTCGGCCGTGTCGATGCGAATGACTCGCTCGACCGTTCTCGAGGTCCTGCGCGAGGACTACGTCCGCACCGCGCGCGCAAAGGGTGTGCGCGAGAGCATCGTCGTGCTGCGCCATGCGCTCCGGAACGCGCTCCTACCGGTCGTCACGGTCATCAGCCTCGAATTCGCGTTCCTCATCGGCGGCCTCGTCGTCACCGAGCAGGTCTTCAACCTCAACGGCATCGGCAAGCTGCTCGTCGACGCGGTCGCGCACCGCGACTACACCCTCATCCAGGCCCTGGTGCTGCTCCTCGCGTCGGTCTTCGTGCTCATCAATTTCGTGGTCGACATGGTCTATGTCGTCCTTGACCCGCGGATCCGGTACTCGTGACCGAGCTCGCGCATCCGGCGGTGCGCGACTCGGACGACGTGGCGAGGCGCCGCTATCTCGAGTCGACCGGGCGGCGACGCTTTGTCCGTTTCTGGCGAGAGTTCATCCGGAGACGGCCGCTCGGCACCGCGGGAGCCGTGCTGATCATCGTGATGCTCCTCACCGCGGCGTTCGCCGACCGCATCGCGCCGTACGACCCGGTCGAGATCCGCTTCAGCGATCTCCTGCAAGGGCCATCGTTCCAGCACCTGCTCGGAACTGACCCGTTCGGGCGAGACGTCTTCTCGCGGATCGTCTACGGCTCGCGAACCGCCCTGCTTGTCGGGTTCAGCGCGTCGTTCGTCGGTTGCACGCTCGGTCTTGTCCTTGGGGTGGTCGGCGCGTATTTCGGCGGGAAGGTCGATCAGCTCGTCCAGCGGCTGATGGACGTCCTTCTCAGCTTCCCGCTCATCGTCATCGCGATCGCGGTCGTGGCCGCGCTCGGGACCGGCGAGGACAAGATCGCGAATGTCATCGCCGCGATAACTGTCCCGATCATCCCGCGGGTCGCGCGCGTCGTGCGCTCGAGCGCGCTGAGCGTCGTGAACATGCCGTACATCGAGGCGACGCGCGCCGTCGGGTCAGGCGCGGTGCGCATCATGTTCCGGCACATCGCCCCGAACGTGTTCGCGCCTTACCTGATCATGCTCACGGCGTTCCTCGGGCAAGCGATCCTGCTCGAGGCATCGCTCTCGTTCCTCGGCCTGGGCGTGTTCGAGCCGACGCCATCGTGGGGGCTCATGCTCCGCGGCGCCGGCATGCAGTTCCTCGAGCAGGCACCGTGGCTCGCGATCGCGCCGGGCGTCGCGATCAGTCTCGCGGTGTTCGGCTTCAACCTGTTCGGGGACTCGCTTCGCGACGCGCTCGATCCGCGCCTGCGGACCGCCTGATGCTCGAAGGTCTCGACATAGTCCGGTGGCATGAGCTCCATGCCCTTGACGAGATCGCCAGCGGCGAACTCAACCAGTATCTCAAGTAGCACAAACGTGGAGATCAGCGCCGTGGACTGCCTAGCGCGCTGGCTTCACCGAGCTCTTCGCGAAGATCGCGTCATCGACGTCGATCGGCGCGCCGGTGCGGACCGCGAGCGCGATCGCATCCGATGGACGTGAATCGACCTCGATCCGCTCTGACCCTCGCTCGAGGTACAGCGTCGCGTAGAACACGCCGCCTGGCTGCGTGGGATC
>Ga0209807_1000350_pt1 | contig 20796 bp, 16 predicted proteins | sample GraSoiAngelo_154_FD_186168 | JGI IMG/M metagenome (GOLD analysis project Ga0209807, IMG submission 186168) | Grasslands soil microbial communities from the Angelo Coastal Reserve, California, USA - 14_1009_13_20cm (SPAdes) (version 2) | ecosystem: Environmental > Terrestrial > Soil > Grasslands ... | reverse complement strand
CATCGGGCAGAGGTAGTCCAGGTGCGGCGCCAGCTCCTCGATGCGCTGGCCGATGTCCGTGTCGTTCTCGTTGAACGCGGTGTAGCCGAAGAGGTCGGCGGCCACGTAGGCGCCGCGCGCGCCCAGCTCCTTGCGCGCCAGCTCGAGGAAGGCGGCGATGGTCGGCAGCCGCGTCTCCTTGGTGACGGGCTTGAGGTACTTGGCGGCCTGCAGCTTGCCGTCGGTCGGGAAGCGCACGTAGTCGAACTGGACCTCGTCGAAGCCGCGCTCGATGGCTTCCCGGGCGAGGGCGATGTTGTAGTTCCACACCTCCTCGCGGAACGGGTCGACCCAGGCGAGCCCCTCGCGGTCGATCCACGGCTTGCCGGTGCGCGTGTCCGCGACGGCCAGCTCCGGCCGCGCGGTGGCCAGGATGTTGTCCTTGAAGGTCACGATCCGCGCGATCGTGTACACGCCGCGCGCCTTGAGGTCGGCCATCATGCCGTCGAAGTCACGCAGCGTGGCGGGCCCCTGGGCGCCGATGGCCAGTGCCTGCTCGACGCGGGTCGGATAGATGATCCAGCCGCGGTCGCCCTTGACGTCGATGACCACCGCGTTCAGCTCGGTGCGCTCGACCAGGTCGAGCACGCGGCCGCGAATGCCGCGGTCGCCGAAGCCGAAGTAGGTGAGGTAGGCGGCCTTGATCACGTGCGGCCGCATCACGAGCTCGAGCGGCCCCTTGAGCGGCGTGGGCTCGATGCTGACCTTCGCATAGCCCGGACGCTTGACGATCAGCGTCGCGTCGGACGGCGGCGTCACCGAGAACGTGCCGTCGTCGCCGATCCGCGTCTCGACGCCGCCCGCGACCACGGAGGCGCCCGCGAGGGCCTGCCCATCCTGGTCCAGCACCTTGCCGGCCACCGCACCCGACCACGTGCCGCGCGGCCGCTCGGGCTTCGCGGGCTGGGGCGCGGGCCGGACGTCGGGCATGGGCCGCGCGGCTTCCAGCCGCGCGTCGGGCGTGAGCCTGACCGTCTGGAGCCGCCTTCCCCGCTCGGTCCGTCCTGGCACGCTCGGCGCGAGCTCCGGCCTGGCGACGGAGACGCCGGGCTTCGCCGACGTGTCAGCGCCTGATGGACGCCCAGGCGCAGACGGCTCGGTCACACCCGGGCTGATCGAGCCGACGATGCGTACGGGCGGCTCGAAATCGATGACGAGGCCGAGTCGCTCGGGTGCCAGGAGACCGTAACCGGAGAGAATGGCGGCTGCCAGCAGTCCCACCGTGTAACCGGCATCCCGCATGGGGCGAATTGTGGCGGGTCCGGTGGGTACTTCGAGCATTTCTTGCTCCGACAATAACGAAGCGGTGGAGACGCGCCAAGAAAAACTTTGCGTAGCGCGTTTTACGCTTTCACAAACACCGTACAATCGTCCGCCATGACACGTCAACTGCTGGCTTGCGAGGCGGCGGAGCGTCGTACGGAGACGCTCAACGGCCTTCGATTGCAGTTCTTGCAAATCGGCCCGAATGGTGCGCCGGCCATCTGCTTCCTCCATGGCGGCGCGGCGCACGCCCACTGGTTCGATCGGGTCATTCCGACGTTCGCGGACCGGTTCCACGCGATCGCCCTCGACCAACGGGGCCACGGCGAGAGCCAGTGGGCGACGCCGCCGGCCTATGCCACCGGGGATTTCGTCCGGGATCTGCTCGCGCTGATGGACCGGCTGGGCTTCCGGCGAATGACGCTGGTGGGTCATTCGATGGGCGGCCACAACGCGATGGCCTTCGCCGCGTGGTACCCCGAGCGCACGGCGGCTCTCGTCGTGGTGGACTCGCGGCCGTACCTGCCGCCCGACCGCGTCCAGCGCATGCGCGAGCGCGGTCAGCGACCGCCGCGCCTGCACGCCTCCGAGGAGGCGGCGGTGGCCGCGTTCCGCCTCCTGCCGCGCGAGACGATCGCCGATCCCGCGCTGCTCGCCCACATGGCGCGCATGGGACTGGTGCGCGTCGACGGCGGGTTCAGGTTTCGCTTCGACCCGGCCTGCTACGCGGACCGCAAGCCGGTGGACTGCTGGCCGCTCCTGCCACGTATCACGGCGCCGACCCTCGTCGTTCGCGGAGAGCACTCGCCGGTTCTGCCGCTGGAGATGGCCGCCCGCATGCTCGAGACGATTCCCAACGCCGAGCTCATCGAGATTCCCGGTGCCCACCATCACCTGACGCTCGATGCGCCGGAGGCGTTCAGCGCCGCGCTCGACACGTTCCTGCGCCGCGCGCTGTGAGGCGGCTCGTCGCCCTGGCCCTCCTCCTCGGCGGCTGCGCGGCCCCGCCGCTCGAGCGCCCGAGTTTTGCGCCGACCGACGCCGGCCAGATTACCGTGCCGCTGAGCCGTGACCTCATCCTGACAGGAATGCTCAGCCTGCCCGTGAGCGGCAAACCCGCCTCGGCCGTCGTGCTCATGCACGGCTGCAGCGGCGTGTCCGCGACGCATCGAGCCTGGGCGACGACGCTGCACGGCTGGGGGTACGCCGCTCTCGTGCTGGACTCCTTCGCCGCCCGCGGCGTGCGCTCGGTGTGCGAGACGGGCGGCGTGACCTCCGAGGCGCGCGTCGAGGACGCGTTCGCCGCGCTCCGCACGCTGGCCGCGCACCCCGGCATCGACGCGGGTCGCATCGCGCTGATGGGCTTCTCGCACGGGGGCGGCACCGTGCTCGTGGCGGCGGCGCCACGCATCGCCCGACGGTACGCGACACCGGGCGCCCCGACCTTCCGCGCCCTCATCGCCTTCTACCCGCGCTGCGAGGCTCGATATCCGGGCACGCCCCTGCCGGCGCCGCTGCGGATCCACATCGGTGCGCTCGACAACTGGACCCCGGCCGCGCCGTGCGAGACGTTGACCGCGATACTGCAGCGTGCGGGCGCCGACGCGCGGATCGTCGTGTACCCCGATGCGCATCATGGGTTCGATTCGACCCGGCCCGGCCCGCCGATCCGGCTGCCGAACGTGTCCGTCTACGGCACCCGCCAGCGCGGCGCCACCGTGGGGCCCAATCCCGTGGCGGCGCAGCGCGCCCGTGACAACGTGCGGCGGGAGCTGGAGGAGATTCTCGGGCCTGGTTGAACGTGGGGGGCCCCGAACATGGCCCCACACCCCCCAACGCTCGGAACCGAACCGCCCCGGGAAACCCGGGGCGGTCCTCGGTCATGCGCGGGTGACGCGGACCGCGCAGACCTTGTATTCGGGGATTTTCGAGGAGGGGTCGAAGGCGGCGTTGGTGAGGAAGTTCGCGGCCGACTCGCCGAGCTTGACGAACGGCACGAAGATCGCGCCTGGCTTCACCTCTTCCGTGACGCGCGCGTAGCCGCTCAGCTCGCCGCGCCGGCTCTCCACGCGCAGGCGCGCCCCGTCGTCGAGGCCGAGCCGGCGCGCGTCGGCGGGATGGATCGCGATCTCCAGCCGCGGCGCCAGCTCCAGCAGACCCTGCACGCGGCGGGTGAGCGTGCCGCCGTGCCAGTGATAGAGGAGCCGGCCGGTGTTGAGCACGAACGGATAGTCGGTGTCGGGCAGCTCGGCCGCCGTCTCGATCTGGCGCGCCGGGATGAAGCGGCCGCGCCCGCGCGGGAATGAGTCGCCGTACAGGTAGCGCGTGCCCGGGTGCTCGGGCGTCGGGCACGGCCACTGCAGCCCGCCCTCGCGGTCGAGCCGCGCGTGCGAGAGGCCCGCGAGGAACGGGGTGAGGCGCGCCATCTCGTCGAAGATCTCCGCCGCTCCCGGGTAATCGAACTGCGAGCCGACACCGACGCCCACGCGCCTCGCGACGCGCTTGGCCAGCTCCGCGGTGATCCACCAGTCGGCCCGCGCCTCGCCGGGCGGCGGCAGCGCGGCGCGCACGCGCTGGACGCGCCGCTCGGAGTTCGTGAACGTGCCTTCCTTCTCGGCGAAGGCCGCGGCGGGCAGGAACACGTGCGCGCGCTCGGCCGTCTCGTGCAGGAAGAGGTCCTGGACGACGAGAAAGTCGAGCTGATCGAACGCCTTCTCGGCGTGGTGCAGGTCGGGCTCGGACAGCAGCGGGTTCTCGCCGACCACGTACATCGCGCGCGTGGCGCCGGTGAGGCAGCCGTCCACCATCTCGGTGACGACGCGGCCGGTGCGTCCGGGCGGCCGCACGCCCCAGGCGGCCTCGAAGCGCGCCAGCGTGTCCTCGACGTAGTGCTGGTAGCCCGGCAGGTTCGTCGGGATGCAGCCGGCGTCGCCGCAGCCCTGGACGTTGTTCTGGCCGCGCAGCGGCGAGATCCCGCTGCCCGGACTGCCCATCTGCCCGGCCACCAGCGAGAGGTTCAGCAGCGCGTGGGCGTTGTGGATCCCGTTGACGTGCTGGGTGATGCCCATGCCCCAGATGAGACAGGAGCCGGAAAACGCCGGCTTCGCGTACCACCGCGCGGCCTGGGCGATGTCGCGCGCGGGGACGCCGGTGACGCGCTCCGCGTAGTCGAGTGTGTACGTCTCGAGCGCGCCGCGCCACGCGTGGAAGCCCTCGGTGCGCTCCCGGATGAAGCGCTCGTCGTCGAGCCGCTCGTCGACGATCACGCGCGCCATCGCGTTGAACAGCGCCACGTCGGTGCCGGGGCGCTGCGCGAGCCAGAGGTCGGCCTGGTCGCACAGCTCCACGCGCTTGGGGTTGACGACGATCAGGCGCGCGCCACGGCTCACGGCGCGACGAAAGCGGACGGCGATCACGGGGTGGTTCGCGGACGCGTCCGCGCCGACCACCATGAGGCAGCCCGCGTCCTCATAGTCCTGGTACGAGTTCGACGTCGCGCCCGAGCCCATGGAGGCGAGCATCGCCTCCACCGACGGCGAGTGGCAGAGCCGCGTGCAGTGGTCGACGTCGTTGGTGGCCATGACCACGCGGCAGAACTTCTGCACGAGGTAGCCGTCTTCGTTGGTGGCCTTGGCGCTGGCGAGGGCGCCGAAGCGGCCGCGGTGCGTGGCGAGACCGTCGGCGGCGGCGTCGAGTGCCTCGTCCCAGGTCGCCTCGTGCCAGCGGCCATCGCGCTTGATCATGGGCCGCGTGATCCGGTCGTGCGCATGGACGAAGCCGGTGGCGAAGCGGCCCTTCACGCAGAGCATGCCGAGGCTCGAGCGATTCGTGGGCGCGTCGTCGGTCATCAGCGCCAGCCGCCCACCTTTTTGACCGAGGGGGAGACCCCCCTCGGACTCCCCCTCGGACTCCCCCTCGCGCACCCTCAACACGATGCCGCAGCCCACGCCGCAGTAGGGGCAGGTGGTCGAGACGGTGCTGGCGATCTTGCCCGACGGCTCCTTCGGCCGCAGCGCCCCCGTCGGACACGTGGCCACGCACTGGCCGCACGACGTGCACACCGAGGAGGCCATCGACCCGTCGCCGAAGACGCCGACCTTGGTCGCGTGGCCGCGACCGAGGAGCGCGATGGCCCCGATCTGCTGGACCTCGTCGCACGCGATGGCGCAGCGGCCGCAGAGGATGCAGGCGTCGCGGTCGAGCACGAAGAACGACTTGCTCGCGTCCTCGTCGTAGGCGTGCAGCGGCGCCCAGGAGGGCTCGAGCCGCCCGTGGCGCGCGACGGCCTCGCCGAGCTGACCGAAGCCGTTCCGGTGCGGAGCGGGCGTCAGCATCGAGCGCGTGAGGTCCAGCACCGTCGCGCGCACGCGCACGACCTCGGGATGCTGCGTGTCCACCACCATCCCATCGCGCGCGGGCAGGTGACACGCGGCCGGCGTCCCGCGCTGCCCGTCGACGTGGACGAGACACGTGCGGCACGCGCCGAGCGCCGCGCGATCGGGATCCTTGCAGAGCTGCGGCAGCGCGATGCCGAGGCGATTGACGGCGTCGAGCACGGTGGCGCCGTCGGCGAGCTCGACGCGACGTCCGTCGACGGTGAGGATCATGTGCGTCTCATGATACGCCGAACTCCCGCGGGAACTCCGCGAGGCCGGAGAGCACGGCGAGCGGCGCCGCCTGGCCGAGGCCACAGAGCGACGCGAGCTGGACCGTTTCCGCCAGCGTGCGCACCCGCGCGACGTCGAGGCTCGTCTCGTCGAGCATCGCGAGCATGCGCGCCGTTCCCTCGCGGCACGGCGTGCACTTGCCGCACGACTCCCGCGTGTTGAACGCGAGCAGCGTGCGCACGGCGCCGCGAACGGCCGCCGCCTCGCCGAGTGCGACCACGCCGCCCGTCCCCGGATTGACCGCACCGCGCGGGATCAGCGGCTCGTCGAACTGGCGCGGGTGCACGACGCTGCCCGAGGGCCCTCCGATCACGACGGCACGCACCGGCGTCTCGGCGCCGCCGCCGATCTCGTCGATCAGCGTGCGCAGCGTGCACCCGACCTCCATCTCGACCACGCCCGGCCGCCGGAGGTGCCCGGAGAGGCCGAAGAGCTTGGTGCCGCGGCCGCCGCCCAGCGCCGCGAAGGCGGCGCCCCCTCGCGCGACGATCGGCACCACGGCGAAGAGCGTCTCGACGTTGTTGATGACGGTGGGCTTGCCGAAGAGGCCGGACTCCACGGGAAAGGGCGGCCGCGTGCGCGGCATCGCGCGCTGCCCCTCGATCGACTCCAGCAGCGCCGTCTCCTCTCCGAGCACGAAGCCGCCGGCGCCACGCCGGATCTCGACCCCGAGCGACAGGTCGGAGCCCAGCACGCGCTCGCCGATCAGTCCCCACTGGCGCGCCTGGCCGAGCGCCACCGCCAGCCGCTCGGCGGCGACGTCGGCCTCGCCGTGGATATAAAGGATGGCGCGCGAGGCGCCCGTCGCGTAGGCGGCGATCAGCGCGGCCTCCAGCAGCCGGTGCGGGTCGCCCTCCATCAGATGGCGGTCCTTGAAGATGCCGGGCTCGCCCTCCTCGCCGTTGACCACGAGGTACTTCGGCGCGCCGGCGGCCGCCCGGCACGCCGACCATTTCACCGCCGTCTGGAAGTAGGCGCCGCCGCGCCCAGCCAGTCCCGCCGCGCGCACTTCCTCGATCACCGCCTCCGGCCGCGCCTCCTCCAGCACGCGCGCGAGCGTGCCGTAGGTGCCGTGGCGGAGCGCGTCGGCGATGTCGTACGGATCGGCGAGACCGCAGCGCTCGGTGAGCAGGCGGCGCTGCGCGGCCATCCAGTCCGGCGCGGCCGCGAAGTCGCGCTCGGCCATGTTGGCGGCGAGCGCGTTGAGCAGGCGCGGCACGGTGTCGGCCGTGACGCGCGCGGCGGTGATCGGCGGCTTGCCGTCGCGCAGCGCCTCGACGACGGGCGCGGCCCAGCACATGCCGTTACAGCCGGCCGCCACGACGGTCCAGGCCAGGCCGCGCCGCTGGACCTCGACGCGCAGCGCCTCCAGCGTTTCGCCGGCGCCCACGGCGAGGCCGCATGTGCCGACGCCGACGGCGAGCCGCGAGCCCGTGCGGCGGCGCTCGGCCTCGCGCCGCAGCACCGTGAAGCGCGCGCCGGGCGAGCCGGCCGTCACCGGCGTCGCCGGCGGTCCGCCGCGACCCGTGAGCGGCGCCGGGACCACGTGGGCGGCGGGCGTGTCCAGCAACGCGTCGAGGACGGCCTCGCTGACATGGCCGCGAAAGGCGTGATCGACCTCGACCACCGGCGCGACCGCGCACGCGAACGCACAGTCCATGGCCTCGAGCGTCACCGCGCCGTCGCCCGTCGTCGCGCCCGCCCGGATCCCGAGCCGCCCCTCGCAACGCGCGAGCAGGCGCTCGCCGCCGCGCGCCACGCACGCGACGCCGGTGCACACGCGCACGACGCGGCGGCCCGGCTTGGCCAGCCGCAGCTCCGGGTAGTGACTGGCGACCCCCCAGACTTCGCTCCGGGGCACGCGCAGGTGGGCGGCGACGGCCGCCAGTGTCTCCGGCGAGAGCCAGCCTTCGGCACGCTGCGCGCTCTGCAGCGCGGGCAGCAGCCAGGTTCGCTCGCGGGGAAAGCGCGACACCGCTTCGCCGACGCTCATTTCGCGTCAGCGTACCATCGCCGAGCGCGTCGCCGCAGGACGCGCCGCGTCAGCGATCGAGCGACTCGAGAAACGCCTTCAGCGTCGGGCCCCACTTGGCCCATTCGGGGCCGCTGGCACTGTGACCGAAGTCGCTGTCGATCTCGAAGTACCTCGCGTCGACGCCGGCGTTGGCGAGCCTGTCCATCACGTCGGGCGCGATGGAGGGCGGAAAGAGCTTGTCCGTGCGCGAGAGCACGTACAGCACCTTGGCGCGGATCGCCCGCAGCTGCGGCTCGGTGTTGTAGCTGTCGAGGGCCTTTCGCAGCGTCACCATCGAGTTGGGATCGAACTCGCGCGCCCACGCCGCGGCCATCTCGCGCAGGCGCGCCTCGCGCTGCGCCGGATCGGGGATCGTCACCGCGAGCAGCTCGTTGGCGCCGTAGCGCATGAGGGTCTCGTAGCGGATCTCCGTCATCGTTTCGGGGATGCCGCCGCGCTCGTAGTGCCAGCCGCCATTCCAGTTGGGGTCGAGCGCGAAGCGGCTCACCATCGCCGCCGTGGTGTCGGACGAGCGGAATCGTGGCTGCGACACGACGGAGACGATGCCGTTCATGAAATCTGGATAGGTCACGCCCCACTGGAACGCCTGGAAGCCGCCGTACGACGGGCCCGCGACGGCCACGAGATGGCTGACGCCGAGCGCGGACAGTAGCAGTCGCTGGGCCTCGACGATGTCGCGCACCGTGATATCGGGGAAGTCCGGACCGTACGGCTTGCCGGTGGCCGGATTGACGGAGGCGGGGGCGGTGGAGCCGTAGGAGGAGCCGAGCATATTGGAGGCGACGACATAATAGCGGTTGGTGTCGATGGCCTTGCCCGGCCCGATGAGGCCGTCCCACCAGCCCGCGGTCCGATCGTTCGGCGAGTACTTGCCGGCGGCGTGCCCGCTGGACGTGAAGCCGTGGGTGATGAGGATCGCGTTACGACCGTCGGGCGCCAACCGCCCATAGGTCTCGTACGCCAGCGTCATCTCCGTCAGCACGCGCCCGCTCCGCAGCGGGACGCCGTACGTGGTGAACGTGCGCTTGACGACGGCGTCCAGCGGGCCGCTATCGGCGACGAACGCCGCGCCGTTGCCGCGCGAGGCCGCGCTGGTGCAGGCGACGAGGCCGAACAGGACGGCGAGGAGCAGGGCGACGATCCGCGTGACCATGACGAGCCTCCTTGGGCGACGCGCAGGAAGCATCGCGCGGAGGCGCCGGGTGCGCAAGGCCGGGCGGCAGGATTTCGACGAGCTACTGGTTGCGGACTTTGCCGGTTTCTTGAACGACGAGCGTGCCGACCGCCTTGGTAAGGCGTTGGCTTTCGCGCAGCATTCCGCCGAGGATGAAGTAGCCGATGGTGACCGCGCCGGCGATGAAGCCGAGGCCGATCAGCAGCAGATTGTGAAGCAGATCTTGGGCGAACATGGCTCAGTCTGCGCTCGGCGCAGCGAAACTGTCAACGTCGCCGGGCCGATACGCTACGACGCCGACGTGCAGCGCGATCGTGCCGAAGCCGAAGCGGCGATAGCGCACGTCGCGCAGGCCCGCGCGGCGCATCGCGTCGGCGAGGCCGGGTGGGCTCGCGAAGCGCTCGACCGACTCCGGCAGGTAGGTGTACGCCGCCCGATCGCCGACGACGAGGGTGCCGATGATCGGCACGATGCGGTGGAAGTAGATCCCGAACACGCGATCCCAGCCCGGCACGCGCGGCCGCGTGATGTCGAGGGTGACGACGAGGCCGCCGGGCATCGTCACCCGCCGCATCTCCGCCAAGCCGCGCGCGAGGTCGACCAGGTTGCGGACGACGAACGCCGAGGTCACCGCGGCGAACACACGATCGCGAAAGGGCAGCGCCAGCGCGTCGGCGGCCAGCAGCGGCACGCGCGTCTCGCGGCGCCGCGCCAGCTTGGGGCGTGCCTGGCTCAGCATGCCCTCGGAAAAATCGACGCCGACCACCATCGACGACGGCCGCACGGCCCGTACGGCCAGCGCGAGGTCGCCGGTGCCGGTGGCCAGGTCGAGCACGGGTCCCGGCGGCGCGCCCACCACGGCCCCGGCGGCCAGCCGGCGCCACGCGTGGTGACGGCCGCCCGTCATGATCGTGTTCATGATGTCGTATCGCCGCGCGATGCGGGTGAACATCGCGCGGACCCGCGCCGCATTCGGGTCGACGACGCCCGCTACCACCACAACCCACCGACGACGGCGGCCAGCACGATCACGGCGATGTAGCCATTGACGTTGAAGAACGCCACGTCGAGGCGCGAGAGATCGCCGGGGCTGACCAGCGAGTGCTCGTAGGCGAGCAGCGCCACCACCGCGAGCCAGCCGATCCAGTAAAGCGGGCCGAGCGCCAGCATCACGCCCAGCAGCCCGAAGGCCGCCGCCGTCAGCGCGTGGCAGACGCGCGCGACGCGCAGGGCCGTCGCGATGCCGAAGCGGGCGGGCAGCGAGTGCAGGCCGTGGGCGCGGTCGAACGCCACGTCCTGGCAGGCGTAGATCAGGTCGAAGCCGGCGATCCACACGGTGAGCGCGAGCCAGAGAACGAACACCGGCGGATCGAAGCGGCCGCGCACGGCGATCCAGCCGCCGGCGGCGGCGATGCCATCGGTGAAGCCGAGGATCCAGTGTGACGTCCAGGTGAAGCGCTTGGTGTAGTTGTAGCCGACGAGGAACAGGAGGGCGACGGGCGCCAGGGCGAGGCACAGGGGATTCAGCCGCCACGCCGCGACCAGCATGAGCGCGGCGCCGCCGATGGCGAGCGCCCGCAGCTCGCCGACGCGCAGCAGCCCCCGCGGCAGATGGCGCGCCGCCGTCCGCGGATTGGCCGCGTCGATCCAGCGGTCCACCACGCGGTTGGTCGCCATCGCGCAGGTGCGCGCGCCGACCATGGCCGCGGTGACCCAGCCGACGGTGCGCCAGCCCGGCCAGCCGCCGGCGGCCAGGACCACCGCGATGTAGGCGAACGGCAGGGCGAACACCGTGTGCTCGAACTTGATCGCGTCGAGCAGGTGGCGCGCGCGGCCTGTCCGCCTCACGATATGGCTCTCGCGCGCATCAGAGGCCATAGTCGTGCCAGCGGCGCGTGACGAGGTCGCGCATCTCGTCGGTCATGCGGATCTCGTCCGGCCACGCCTGCGCGACGTCGTCGAGCGGCCCCTTCTCCGTCGCGTCCACGCCGAGCTTGCCGCCGTAACGGTGGCGCAGCGCCGCGTGATCGAGGTCATCCATCGGCCCTTCGAGGATCACGAGGTCGCGCCGGGGATCGATGTTGCCGGTGGCGCGCCAGGCGACCTCCGAGAGGTCGTGCACGTTCACGTGCTCGCTGACGACCACGATGGTCTTGGCGAGCATCATGAGCCCCATGCCCCAGAGCGCCTGCATGACCTTGCGCGCCTGGCCCGGATAGCGCTTCCTGATCGAGACGATGACCATGTTGTGGAACACGCCCTCGGCCGGCATGTTCACGTCCACGATCTCCGGGAGCATCAGCCTCATGATCGGCAGGAAGATGCGCTCGGTGGCCTTGCCGAGCCAGTAGTCTTCCTGCGGCGGCCGGCCCACGATCGTCGTCGGATAGATCGGCCGCGCGCGCCGGGTGAGCGCGGTGAGGTGAAACACGGGGTAGTCACGCGCGAGCGAGTAGTAGCCTGTGTGATCGCCGAACGGGCCTTCGCGCCGGCGCTCGGCGGGGTCCACGTACCCCTCGAGCACGATCTCGGCCTGCGCCGGCACCTCCAGCTCGATGGTCCGACAGGGCACGAGCTCCACCCCCTCGCCGCGCAGCCAGCCGGCGAAGACGACCTCGTCGATTCCGGGCGGCAGGGGGGCGGAGGCGGCGTAGACCATCGCCGGGTCGCCGCCGAGCGCGATCGCCACCGGCATGCGCGAGGTGGCCCGATGCTCGTGCTCGGCGCCGCCCTTGTGCGTCTGCCAGTGCATGCCGAGCGTGCGATCGTCGAACACCTGCAGCCGGTACATCCCGACGTTGCGCGCGCCGTTGACGGGATCGCGCGTGAACACGCCGGGCAGCGTGATGTAGCGCCCGCCGTCGCCGGGCCAGCATTTCAGAATTGGCAATCCGGCCAGCGACGGATTCGCCGTCTCCACGATCTCCTGGCAGGGCGCGGCGCTCACCCGGCGGGGCGAGGCCTTGGCGACGTCGAGCAGCGTGCCCAGTTTCCTCACCTTGTCGAGAAAAGAGCCGGGCATCTTCAGATCGAGCAGCTTCGCGACGCGCGCGCCGAGGTCGTCGAGCCGCTCGACGCCCAGCGCCGTCGCCATGCGCTCCGCGCTGCCAAACGCGTTGACGAGCACCGGCATCTCGAAGCCCTGCACGTGCTCGAAGAGGAGCGCGACGTTGGCCTCGCCCCGGGCCTTCGACACGCGGTCGACGATCTCGGTGATCTCGAGGTCGCGCGAGACGGGCGCGGTCACGCGGCGCAGACGGCCGCGGCGCTCGAGGTGCGCGACGAGCTCGCGCAGGTCGCTGAAGGCCACCGCCCTACTCGTGATGAAAGGTCGCGACCAGCCAGCCGGCGACGACGGGGAAGGCGAGGCTCGGGATGACGCGCACCCAGACGAACTTCCAGCCCATGAGCGGCGCCTCCCAGGCGATGATGCGCTGCAGCCCGAAGAGCGACCACGCGGTCATGTAGGTGACCAGCGCGGGCAGGGCGGCCCCGGAGTGCGCGAGCGCCACGAGAAACGGCACGCTGACCATCGGCCCACCGGGCGTGATGACGCCGGCCGCCATCGCCATCACGAGGCCCTTCAGCCCCGCCTCACGGCCGAAGTAGCGCGAGACGATCTCTTGCGGCACGACGACCTGGAACAGCCCCGCCAGCAGCAGCGCCGGAATCAGCCGTGGCAGCACGAAGCCGAGCATCGAGAGGCCGTTGCGGGCGCCGATCAGCGGGAGCGAGGGGTCCTTGACGTAGGCGATGACGGCGAACACGACGGCGAGCCCCGCGAGGACCAGCGTTGAAAGATCGAGGCGCATCGCCCGGGATTATGGCACATCGTACCCAGGCGGTTTGCCGATGCCGCGCGCGCGGGTCAGGCCGACGCGGCGAGGTCGGAGCGCTCGAGGTACTCGAGGATCCGCGACCACTCCACGGGTTTTGTAAAGACGACGTCGGCTCCCGCTTGACGCGCACGCGTGAGGAACGGCTCGCCATAGCCGGTGACCACCATGACGCGGGTGGCGCGGCCCGACCGCGCGCGAAGCTCGCGGATTAGCACGTCGCCCGGGATGTCGGGCAGCCCGAGATCGCTCAACACCACGTCGAAGCGCTGCTGGGCAACGAGCTCCGTCGCCTCCCGGCCATTGGCGGCAGAATCCACGTCCGCACCCTCGGCGCGAAGGAGGAGCGTGAAAACCTCGCGGATGTCCTGGGCATCTTCGATCACGAGGATGCGAAGGCCCCTGAGCCCCATGGGAATCCTTGTGGAGGCCATACTTAGCAAGGGGGATGCCAGCGGCCTCGTCATCCGTGGAGGATTGCTACCGCACAGGATTGCTATACTGACCGGACGTTGGATGCGCTGGGCGCGAGCCTCATCGAGGGCCTCGAGGACGCGGTGGTCGTGACCGATGGCGCGCTGACCGTCGTGGCCTGGAACGCCGTCATGGAGCGACTCACCGGCGTCGGCCGCGGCGCCGCGCTGGGCCGGCCCGCGGCCGACGTGCTCGACTTCCTGCGCGACGCCGACGTGACGGCGCACCTGTCCCGGGCGCTCGCCGGCGAGACGTCCGCGACCGGCGACGTCCGCTACGAGCTCACCGGCGAGACGCGCGGCGGCTGGATCGCCGCGCGGTACGTGCCGTGGCGCGATGAGGGCGGCGCGATCGGCGGCGTCATCGGCTTCCACACGGTCGTCACCGAGCGCCACCGCCGCGGGATGTTGGTGCGCGCGCTGGAGTCGATCGGCCAGTCGTTGACGTCCTCGCTGGATCTCAACGAGACGCTCGACACGATCGTCGATCGCGCGCTCGAGGTGATGGCGGCCGACGCCGCGCTGGTGGTCTCCTGGGACGGTGTCGCCTCGGAGTTCAGCGTGCTGCGCGCGGCGGGGCGGCTTTCCGGCGAGTACGCCGGCGCGGGCTCGATTCCCGTGGGCGGCGGGCCCATGAGCCGCGCGATCCTGAACGGCGTCGCCGTGACGACGCCCGATATCCTGCACGACCCGGAGACGTGGCTCGTCCCCGCGCGCCGCGCGCAGATCGAGCGCGAGGGCTTCCGCGCCGTCGGCGCGGCACCGCTGCGCAGCAAGGGTCGCGTGCACGGCGCGCTCGTCGTCCACTACTGGACGGTGCGGGCGCTCAGCGAGGAGGACATGGCGGCGCTGCAGCTGCTGGCCGAGCACGGCGCGCTCGCCCTCGACAACGCGCGCGTCTACGCCGACGCCACGCGCCGCGCCGATCGGCTGCGCGAGCTGACCGACCTCGAGCAGCTCGTGGCCGAGTCGCTCGTCGTCGATGACGTGCTGCGACGCATCGCCCAGGCCACCGCGCGCCTGCTCGACGCGCCGATGGTGCAGCTCTGGACGGCCGACCCCGCCGAGCGCAGCGTGCGGCTGTCGGCCTCCAGCGTGGAGCCCGGCCTGCCCGAGGTGCGCATGCCGCGCACGGTGCCCTTCGGCGAGGGCATCGTGGGCCGCGTGGCCGAGACGAGGACCACGATCTACGTGGCCGACGTGCCGGGCGACCCGCGCGCGCTCTCCGGCGAGTGGGCGCGGGAGACCGGCATCGCGCGGATGATGTCGGTGCCCATCCTGGCCGCCAACGACGACTTGCTCGGCGTGCTGGTCGTGCGCTCGCGCGACGAGTCGTTGTCCATGGACGAGAACCGCGCGCTGATGACGTCGTTCGCGGCACGCGCGGCCATCGCCATGCAGCACGCGCGGATGTACGGCGAGGCCGTGCACCGTGCCGGGCGGCTGCGCGACCTCGTGGCGGTGAGCCAGTCCATCACCGGCTCGCTCGACTCCGCCGACGTCATGCGCCGTATCACGCAGGCGGTGGCCGGCATGCGGCCGGGCGCCCTCGGCGCCGTGCACCTCTACGACGCGGAGCGCGGCGTGCTGCGCGCGGAGGCGCTGTCGGGCGCGGACTGGGAGGGGCTGCCGATCGAGCGACCGGCCAACGCGGGTCTACCCGGCGTCGTCTTCGAGGCGCAGACGCCCGTGCTCGTTCCGCAGCCGATGATCCACCCGCGCACGCTGGCGCCGGAGTGGTGGCAGAAGCGGCCGAAGGGCACGTACTACGGCGTGCCGATCGCCGTCGGCGACACGTTCGTCGGCGTGCTCGACTACGTGCTGCCCGAGGGCCTGCCCGACGCCGAGGAGCAGGAGGCCCTGCGCCTGCTCGCCGCGCAGGCCGGCATCGCGCTGCGCAACGCCGCCCTCTACCAGACGGAGCGCGTGCAGGCCGAGCGCATCCGCGCGCTGGCCGCCGTCAACCAGCGGCTGTCGAGCGCGCTCGACCTGGACGAGCTGCTGCGCGCGATCTCGGAGTCCGCGGCCTCGCTGGTCGGCGTGCGCTTCGTCGCCTTCTGGCTGGCCGACGAGGCGTCGCGCACCCTGACGCTGTCGGGCAGCAGCGACCCGGGCATCGAGGGCGTCGCGCCGCGCCGGACGGCGCCCTACGACATGGGCGCCACCGGCTGGGTGGCGCGCTATCGCGAGCGGCTCGTGATCGACGACATCACGAGCGACCATCGCATCATGGACGGCGAGTGGCTCGCGCGGTGGGGCCTGACCTCGTACATGGCGTACCCCGTCGTCTCGGGCGACGAGCTGCTGGCCATCGTGGCGCTCCTGCACTCGGCGCCCATCCGCGTGCCCGATGACGCCGTCGACGTCATCGACATGTTCCTGGGGCAGGCGAGCGTGGCCGTGCGCAACGCCCGCCTCTATCGCGAGGCGCAGCGCCGGCGCGACGTGGCCGAGACGCTCGCGCGCATCGCCCGTGAGCTGACCGGCACCCTCGAGGCCGAGCGGATCGCCGAGCTCGTCACCCACGGCCTCGTCGACCTCCTCGGCAGCCGCGCCGCCGCGCTCTACCGCTACGAGCCGGCCACAGGCGGGCTGCGCCAGCTGGCCGTGTACGGTGACGATGCCGGCGCCATGCGGGGCGTGGACATGGCGCCGGGCGAGGGCGTCGTGGGCTGGGCGGTCGCCGAGCGCAAGATCGTCACCACGCCCGACGTGCTGCGCGAGCCGCGCGTGAGCCTGTCGCCCCAACTGCGCGAGCGGCTGGCCGCCAGCGGCGGCTACGCCGTCGTCGGCGTTCCGGTCCTCACGCGCGACCGGATCGTGGGCGCGCTGTCGCTGGGCGACCGCGTGGGGCACGAGTTCTCCGCCGACGAGCTGCAGGCGCTGCAGGCCTTCGCCGACCAGACGGCGCTCGCGCTGGAGAACGCGCGGCTCTACACCACCGCGCAGGAGAGCCTGGCGCGGCTGCGCGAGACGCAGGCGCAGCTGGTACAGGCGGCGAAGATGTCCGCGCTCGGCCAGCTCGTCTCCGGCGTCGCCCACGAGCTGAACAACCCGCTCAGCGTCATCATCGGCTACGGCCAGCTGCTGCTGTCGCGCGACGTGCCGGCGACGCTCAAGCGCCCGCTCGAGCTGATGGTCTCGCAGGGCGACCGCATGGCCAAGATCGTGCGCAACCTCCTCTACTTCGCGCGCCAGCGCCCGCCCGAGCGCGCGGCGGTGGACGTGCGCCAGGTGATGGAGCAGACGCTCGCGCTGCGGCTCAATCACCTGACGCTCTCCGGGATCCTGGTCGAGCGCGACTTCGCCGGCGCGCTGCCGGCGATCAACGGCGACGCGCAGCAGCTCGAGCAGGTGTTCCTCAACCTGCTGCTCAACGCCGAGCAGGCGATCCTCGAGACCAAGCCCGGGGGCCGCATCGTGCTGCGCGCGCGGCTGCGGCCGGACGCCCGGGCCATCCTCGCGCAGGTCGTCGACGACGGTCCCGGCATCCCGGCCGAGGCGCTCCAGCGCGTGTTCGAGCCCTTCTACACCACGAAGACGGTGGGCATGGGTACCGGCCTCGGCCTCTCGGTGTCGTACGGTATCGTGCAGGAGCACGGCGGCCGCCTCAGCGTGGACAGTCGGCCGGGGCAGACGACGTTCACGCTCGAGCTGCCGGTGACGGAGCTGCCGGTGCCGGATCCGGCGGCGCGCGCTCGCCGCGTCTATCACGGCATCGGCAAGGTCGCGCTCGTGGTCGAGGACGAGCCGAGCGTGCTCGACCTGGTGGTGACGCTGCTCGGCGAGAGCGGCTGGCGCGTGGAAGTGGCGCCGGGCGGCCGCGCCGGCCTCGATAGCGTGCTCTGCAACCGCTACGACCTGATCGTGTCCGACATCCGGATGCCCGACGGCAACGGCCAGGAGTTCTACGAGCGCGCGCTCGCGCACGATCCCGCGCTGCGCCGCCGCTTCATCTTCATCACCGGCGACACCGCGGGCGAGTCGGCGCGCGCCTTCATCGACGACACCGAGGTGCCGGTGGTCGAGAAGCCGTTCTCGCCGACGGCGTTCGAAGAAGCGGTCTGGCGCCTGATGACGGCCGCCGCTTCGTGATATCGTCCTGATCTCAGCGTGACGTCAGCGTGACCAAGGCCGAGCTCGTGTCGATTCTCGCGAAGACCGCCGGCGGCTCCCGTGCCTCGGCGGACCGCGCCTTCGCCGCCTTCGTGACGAGCGTGCGCGAGTCGCTGCGCCAGGGCCTGCCCGTCACGATCTCCGGCTTCGGCACATTCATCGTCGCCCGGCGTGCCGCCCGCAACGGCCGTCACCCGCGCAACGGCACGGCCATCACGATTCCCGGCGCCCGCGTGCCCAGGTTCCGCGCGAGTCGCGCGCTCAAGATCGCCGTGCGTTGACCGCTCCGTAGGCGCCGCGCCCCGGTCGGCTAGCGCTTGCCGCCGCGCTCGGGGCGCTCGAACTTCTCGATCTTCTCGACCTTCTCGATGCGCTCCGGGCGCTCGACGCGCTCGGGCCGCTCGACGCGCTCCGGCCGCTCGATGCGCTCCGGCCGCTCGACGCGATCCGGCCGTTCCACGCGGTCCGGCCGCTCCACGCGCTGCGGGCGCTCGGCCCGGTCGGCTCGCTCCACCGAACGCTCCACGCGCGCGGCGCGGTCCAGCCGCTTGGGCCGCGGCGAGTTCTCGGACTTATGCGGTGGTTCGGGCTTCGCTGGCGGCGGTAGGAGCGCCTGGGACGTCGGTTGCGGGCCGGGCATGCGGTCTTCGCCCTTCTCCTGCCGGTGCTCCGGGTCTCGCTTGTCGGGTGTCTTGATCTCGTCGGCGTGCTCGCGAGCCGCCGCCCGATCGCGCGCCGGCGGCGAGGGCACGGCCGGCGTGACCGGTCGCGGCGCGGGCGCGGGGGGCTCCGCCACTGTGGGCGGCGTCGACACGGGCGGCGATGCAGTCACGACCGGCGGCACGGTCACGACCGGCGGCGCGGCCTCGATCGGCGCCGGCGGCCCGTCGGGAAGCTGTGCGGCGACGACGTCTCGTGCGTCCGGGCGCATGGCCCGCCGATCGCGCGCGGCGCCGCGATCGACCTGGCGCGCCTCCACCACCGTCGCCGGCCGGGGCGGCGGTGTGGGCGGCATTCCGACGACGGCGCGTCCGCCCTCGGCGAGTGGCGTCGCGGTGCCGGTCAAGTCGAAGGGCGCCGTGGCGCGGACGCTCGGTTCGGCCATCGCGCCGGCGCGCGCGCGATCGGCGCGAATGGCGCGCGCCTGCCGTGACTCGCCGGGCGAGACCCGGCGGACGCCCTCGCTGGCGAGCCGCGCCACGGCGTCCTCGAAGGTGCTGAGACGTCCTCGCAGCGCTTCCAGCTGCGCACGCAGCGCGTCGCCGACGACGCGAGGACGCTCTTTGCCCCCGAGCGGCACCGCGGTCAGCGCCAGGATCGTGAGAACGAGGCCGGCGCCGAACAACGCGGCGGCGATCCCGTGGCCCGTCCGGGTCGGACGCCAGCCCCAGCGTCCGACGGGATCGGAGTCACGGGTGAACCCGTAGCGCAGGACGAGTGTGCAAACGACTACAGCGGCGAGGACACATGCGGTCGCACTCCAGAACAGCGCGTGCCCATAGATGCTCATACCGCCTGTGTGAGCAAGCGGCGGGCCGACATCAGCGTCGAGACGCGGGCGCCTCGACTTTGTCAAAACGGTGAATGGTGCGCTCCAGCGTCTCTGTCATCTGCCTGACAAGCGCTTCCACGCCGTCGAGCCGTCGCTCGACCGCCTGCGCGTCGGGCTGCTGGCCGGCTGTCGCGCGCGTGGCGGGGCGATCGAGCATGAGCACCACCCCGGCCAGCATCGCCGTGAGCGCGAACGCCACGACGGCAAAGGCGTGCGCGAGATGGGTGGCGAACAGTCGCCGGTGTGTCAGCGCGATCGGATCGTCCTCGGCCGGCGGAGTCAGGCCGTATTTGAAGCCGACGGCGCAGACGGCGATGCCCCCGAAGCCGCTCGCCAGCACGCAGCCGAACAGCGCATAGCGGGCGAAGGCGTCCATGTCCTCCGTCAGGTGCAACCGGTGCGCCAGACCGCCGCGGCGTGCAGTTTGCTGCCGGTTTCGCGGGCGGACTGTGATGCGGGCTGCGGATTGTCTGCAGCCCGCATCACCGCGCTCAGTAGCGCGCGAATTTCCAGGACACCTCGATGCCGAGGCCGAAATCGGGGCTGCCGTCGGTCAGGCCCACGAACGCGTACGGCGAGACGATGACGGTGGGCGTGAGGCGGTACTGCACGATGCCCGTCAACTCCACCGCGTTGTCACCCCCGGCCACGATCGAGCGCCGCCAGTCGAGCATGACGGTCCCCGCGATGACGGGCGTGAATTGCCGGCCGATGCCGATGCTGAACGCCGGCCGATCGCGGAAATCCTGGTGCGGCGGAGATCCCATGAAGGTGTAGCTCACGTCGCCCAGCAGGAAGAACTCACGGAAACGCTTGTCCCACTCGAGGCCGAAGCCGCCGTCCCATTCGCCCGTGCCCAATCCTTTGTCCGCGTCGGCGGTCGGGGCCTTGATCTTGACGAAGGGCGCGAGGCCGGGGAAGAGCGAATCCGGCCCCGCATCGTCGACGAGAAAGTAGCGGCCCTTGAAGTAGAGATCGCCGAAGCCGGCGTCCTTGCTGCGCCGCTGCCGATCCGACTGCGTGGGCTGGCCATCGACCACGACCACGCTCGTGTCCGTGTCGAGATAGATCAGCGACGCCGTCACGCCGACGTCGAACCGCTCGCCGAGATAGCGAAAGGTCACCGGCGCATAGAAGCTGCGCGTGGTGTCCTTGGTGCCGAAATCGCCCTGGTCGTAGCCCGCACCGACCTTCAACTGGAAATGCTCGCGCTCCGGCGCAGGCGATACATCGGTCCGCTCCGGCGCCTTGCGTTCCTGCGCGCCGGCGCCGCTCGTCGCCAGCAGCACCGCACACAGTGACGCCGCGCCCACCCGAAGGCTTCGCATGCACACCTCCTCACGGTTCAGGGGATGATGGCGGCCTCAGCAGAACACACGAAGCGCACGGCGGTCAACGCGCGCATGCCGGTGCGACAGGCGCGTTGACCCCTCGGTGATCGCATGGTCTAATCGTGCGTCGTTGCGGTGATCCTGGGGGATCGTCTAGCGGTAGGACGCCGGGTTCTGGCCCCGGTAACGGGGGTTCGAGTCCTCCTCCCCCAGCCACTCGCCGCGCATTGGGCGGCCCCATCGTCTAGAGGCCCAGGACACGGCCCTCTCAAGGCTGAAACACGGGTTCGAATCCCGTTGGGGCCACCAA
>Ga0209807_1000349_pt1 | contig 20798 bp, 20 predicted proteins | sample GraSoiAngelo_154_FD_186168 | JGI IMG/M metagenome (GOLD analysis project Ga0209807, IMG submission 186168) | Grasslands soil microbial communities from the Angelo Coastal Reserve, California, USA - 14_1009_13_20cm (SPAdes) (version 2) | ecosystem: Environmental > Terrestrial > Soil > Grasslands ... | reverse complement strand
ATATTTCGTTACTGCGTACGGAGAGAGCGGCCGGCCAACCGTGCATTCTATTTTTAAATCAGCAGGGTCGTCGCCGTAAGCCGCACTACTAGTTGCATAAACAAATCGTCGTACCCCCGCATCGCGCGCAGCAACGAGCATATTTACAAACCCGTTGACGTTACTCTCGTTTGTACTAATCGGATTCTTAAGCGAACGTGCTACCGAAGCAACAGCCGCATGGTGAAGAACATAATCAACATCTCGACAGACAAGTCGACAGGTTTCTAACTCACCAATCGTACCCTCGATAAGTCGAAACTTAAGCCATCGAGCAGGCCCACACAATTGTCGGACATCTTCCAGATTGCGTCGTTTTCCGGTCGAGAAGTCATCCAGTCCAATAACTCGTTGATCTAGCGTAAGCAAGGTTTCCAGAAGATTGGATCCGATGAATCCTGCTACGCCAGTTACAAGCCAGGTTTTCGGTGAGGCGGCCAAATGATTCTTCAGATCAGCGTAATTGCCCATTCGTGTCAGGCGCATTTATATCAGGCGATGTCTTTCGTTGACAGCCGCTTTTTGGCAGCTCCCAAGCCAAGACAATCGCGGAGATCAGAGTCGGATTGAGCTTTTTCAAGCTCAAATGATTTAGTCGAATGAGCTGACTTTACCAGATGCTGCTTGGTTTCCAAATGACAAAAAAGCCTCAGACGAGCGTCGTACAAGCCTTTCCAATCAAACAATTGATTTCGCGAATCCGCTTCGCTTTTCCCGGAAAGACGAGACCTAAACGATCAGGCTGATCTGAATGGGGAAAATGTCTCTATGCGCGTGAACCGACGCCCCTTGGCTTCCGTGCTGACCGTTTCGTTCTAATCTTGGGAAAACGTGGCCAAACGTGGCCAGCACAAGCTGCGCGGGAGCAACAAATCCGATGTATTTGAAGCAACGGGAACCCGCCGCAAATCCAGTTCGACGTCGCGGTTTAACCAGATTAAACTTAAGCTGATTAAGTTCACCGGACGTTTGATCGTATTTTCGACCGGGTGAAAACCGATTGCATGTGCAAATGGTGATCCTAGCGCAATTGGCAAAAGCAAACAGGACTTACGGGACTGAACGCGTGAAAAAAACCTGACTGAGCCGACCTAAGTCGCTGCATACATTGCTGAGAAATGAATCTCTTTAATGCGCGAGCAATTTCTATATTCGTGATGGGCTTTTCGATCGACGTCCGCCGAGCACTCAAAAGGAAGCCGCACTGAAATCAAAGATCGGCCGATGACCCGCCGCGAGTCTTACTGGATCACCGTTCTTATCATCGCGCTGGTCATGATTCTGCGCGCGCCCACGCTTTTGCCGTCGCTATGCCTAACCGATGAGGGCTACTACGGCACAATTGCCAACGACGTTTTGGACGGTGGAAAGGTCTACCACACCGCGGTCGATACGAAGCCGCCGGGGATATATTACATCTACGCCGGCGTTTTCCGGGTAGCGGGAAGGAATAATCTCCTTGCTGTGCATCTGCTCGCGATCTTCGTGGTCATCGCCACCGCGCTAGCCGTGCGGCGGATTGGCGCACGCGTGTTTGACGAATGGGCGGGTGCGTGGGGTGGCATCGCCTACGCAGTGTTTGTCCACGCGTATCTGCCGCGCGACACGCTCGCGGCTAACACTGAGATTTTCGCGTCTCTTTTCCTGTCGCTGAGCATCCTTGCTTTCCTGCGGGGCGAAAAACACGCGGTGTGGGTTTGGATGTTTCTCAGTGGCGCGCTCTGTGGGGCGGCCACCTTAATTCGACAGCCTTCCGGCGCGAACTTGGGCGTGATGCTGGCCTGTCTCGCCTACGCCTGGCTGATTCTCCGTACTCTCTCATTCGGAAGTGTCGTGCGCGCAAGCAGCGGAATCGTGGCTGGATTCGTCGCCGTCATCGGCGGACTGGCGTTGTATTACCAGTCGCAGGGGAACCTGCGCGACGCGTATCTGTGGGCGTGGGCGTTTGCCATCCGCTACGTCGAATCCGAGACGACGTTCCTGTACGTGCTAGGGCGTCTCGTGACCGTCCATCTGGCTGTGATCTTGTCGTGGGGTTTGTTGTGGTACTTTGGCATCTGGCAGGTGGTTGAGATATTCAAATCACTTCGACGCACGAGAATCGCACCCACGCCGGCGGTGTTGCTCGTTTTATGGCTGGTCGGCACCTATCTGACAATCTTTATTGGGTGGCGGTTTCCAGGGCATTATCATCTGCCGGTGCTTCCGCCGTTGTCGATTCTCGCGGGCCAGGCTTTCTCGCGCTTTATTGCGAAACAGCAGCGTTCTTCCCTGCCACACTGGCCATGGGTGCGAACGGCCATAATCAGCGCGGCCGCAATTCCGGCGATCGGTTATCTAATCATGGCGTTCGTAGTCAGACCGAAGCTCAATTTTTTCCCGATTGTCCAGCAGATCGTCGAGCGGACGGATCCAAGCGACCGCATCTTTGTCTGGGGGAGCCACCCGGAACTTTACAGTTTCTCAGGACGTCGTATGGCGACGCGCTTTGTCAGTTGCACGCATCTGGTCGGCGCCTATGCGAGCAGGCCCCACGAGGTTAAACTGAGAGCGGAGAGCGTGATTCCGGGAAGTTGGGAGATGTTTCAAGCGGACTGGGAAGCGCATCCCCCGGTACTTATTATCGACATGTCCATGGTCCCTATTGACCCGGACTGGCTGGTGTATCCCATGACAAGATATCCTGCGCTCCGGGCATATCTTGCCAGATATCGTGTGGAATGCGTAATCAATGGCGCAACGATCTATCATCGCCTTTAACACAGGACTGGAACATCGCTTATGACGACATGGCGGCCGAGTATCTCGCTGGTTTATCCCATGTTCAACGAGGAAGAGAACATCGAGCGCGCGGTGCATTTCGCGGCGACCGTCCTGGTCGACATTACATCCGGTTACGAGATCCTCATCGTCAACGATGCCAGCACGGACAGATCCGGGGAAATCGCCGAGGCCTTAGCCCAATCAAACAGGTGCGTAAAGGTGTTTCACCACGAACAGAATTTGAAGCTGGGAGGCGCGCTTCGCACGGGCTTCAGCAAGGCGACGAAGGAGCTGATCTTTTACTGTGACTCGGATTTGCCGGTCGATCTCCTGGAGCTGACCCGAGCAGTGCGTATCATGGAGTTCACAAAGTCTGATATCGTTTCGGCTTTTCGATTCGATCGCACCGCGGAAGGATTCGTCCGCACTCTGTATTCCGTGGTTTACAATCTTCTCATCCGCTTCCTCTTTCCGCTGCGGGTGAAAGACATTAATTTCTCGTTCAAATTATTTAAGCGAGAGATGCTGAATAAGGTTGTATTGGAGTCGGAGGGTTCGTTCATTGACGCGGAACTACTCATCAAAAGCAAGTTGCACGGGTTCAAGATCACCCAATTTGGAGTAGATTATTTTCCCCGAAATCGCGGCACCTCAACCCTGGCCAGCCCGGATGTGATTATCAAAATGATACGGGAACTAGTTGCCTTCCGGATGAAGATGCGACGAGAAATCCGAGCGTTCCGAGCTTCTACGTTTTGAAGCGGCTGATTGTAAACGCCGACGATTGGGGACTGACGCCCGGCGTCAACCGCGGGATTGTGCGCGCGTTTCAACATGGAATCGTGACGAGTGCCTCGCTACTCGTGACCGGGAGCGCATTCAAGGATGCCGTCGCGCTGGCGCGAGATTTCCCGGCACTGGATGTTGGCCTGCATTTGGCGCTGGTGGAAGAGCAAGCCGTGTTGCCGCCTGAGGCGCTGCCGACCCTTGTTGATAAAACAGGGCGTCTTCCCGGCACAAAGGGCGAATTCTTCCGACGCGCGCTGCTCGGGCGAATAAGTTGGGCTGAAGTCGAGCGCGAAATTGCGACCCAGATCGCGCGCTTTCAACAGACCGGACTCAGGCTCTCCCATCTCGACAGTCACCAGCACCTCCATATGTTCCCGCCTGTCTTCCAGATCGTGACCCGGTTGACCCGTGGGATGGATGTCTGGATCCGCAACTCTGCCGGCCCCTGGCGAAAATTGCCCGGCGTCCGAACGGGACGATGGTTCCAGCGGCTTGGTTTGAATCTGGCGTGTCTGTGGGCGCGAGGATTGCACAATCCGTCCGGCCTTCAAATGCCGGATGGTATGTATGGGTTCGAGGTTGGCGGTTCCTTAACTCGCGCTGCGCTTGAACAGATTCTTCGAGAAATTCCTCACGGGTTATATGAATTGAGTTGCCACCCCGGCGAAGGGGACAAGGAGACCTGCAGGCAATACGGTCATTGGGGCTATCGGTGGGCCGAGGAACTGGAGGCCTTGACGGCGCCTGAAACACGGTGGCTCCTCCAGAAACAGAAGATCGCACTGACCTCGTTCGCTCGGGCGCAAAAGACGGGTCTGCTGCTAGAGTCTTAATCCACGCGAGCCGCCTGGTTCGCGCATCGTCGGCCGGCTTTCTTCTGAAATAACCCAAGGAATTCGTGCGCTTGATTGCCGGTTCGAGACGCATGCAGCCCATTCCTCTGCGTTTTTTGTAAATATGGGACGGATTGCGAATCGGCCACTCTTTTGCGAAGAGTTTAGCTTGGGCAAAAGATGGTCTTTTCACGAGTCTTGTGCTAGAAAATAGGCTCGTCCATGCAGGCCTTCTTCCACCAATCTGAGTTTGATCAGCCGCATCCAGGCCGTGCGAGGGCAATCATCAAAGCGCATCCGGAAGTTCGCCAATTAATGGTGCGCAATCCGTATACGGCGCTTATCGCGTTATCGCTGGTGATCATGCAAACAACAATCGCCTATTGGATGGGCACGCTTGGATTCGGTTATTGGTGGCTCAGTCTGCTCATCGCTTATTGCGTCGGTGCATTCGCGAACCATGCCAATTACGTGATCATTCACGATGCGACCCACAATCTAATTTTCCGGGGCAAGGGCTGGAACAAAATGGTGGGCATCCTCGCTGATCTGCCGAATCTCACGCCGGGAGCGATGGGCTTTCGCGTTTATCATCTCAAGCATCATTCGCATCAAGGCGATTACGAATACGACGCTGACCTTGCAAATCATTGGGAAGCGCGACTGGTCGGCAATAAGTGGCATCGCAAGGCCCTGTGGCTCATGCTATTTCCATTTTTCCAGTTGACCCGGCCACCCCGATTGAAAGCGATCACGATGTGGGACCGGTGGTTCTTTGTGAATTTCTTGTCTGCGGCAGCATACGACGCAGCCGTCGTTTATTTTTGCGGTTGGCCGGGACTCCTTTATCTCGGGTTCGCATTTTTCTTCTCGATTGGACTGCATCCGGTGGGTGCTCGCTGGATTCAGGAGCATTACACGTATGATTTCGACCAGGAAACGTTCAGCTATTACGGGCCGATCAATCTCGTCGCGCTGAACATGGGCTACCACAATGAGCACCACGATTTGCCCTCGATTCCGTGGCATAATCTGCCGAAGCTGCGCGCGATTGCCCCGGAGTTTTACGACAATTTGAAGTATCACTCGTCATGGACCCGGCTGCTCTTTCAGTTCATTTTCGACGAGCGTTACACTCTGTATTCGCGGATTGAACGAATGAAACAAAGGGCCAGTTCTCGAGCGATTCCAGACGTAACAACCGGTCGAATGAGCGGCGTTGATCTAAGCGCCAGGCCGATTACTTTTTAATTATGGCGGAGCGGCATTACGTCTCGAAGAAAAACGAAACGGTCCGGATGTTCGAGAGCGATTTGATGGAGTTCTTTTCGCGTGTGCATCCGGCGACGCCACTTCTGTTGTATATGCCGGTTGTCGGCTACATGCTTTACCTGTCACTGTGGCAGCAAAAACTGTCGAACCTGGCTGTCGCAGGATTATTTGTGCTTGGTATTCTGTTTTGGACCCTGCTCGAGTACCTCATTCATCGGTACATATTTCATTATGAACCGAAGAGCCGTTTGGGAAAACGATTGCACTACATCATTCACGGAGTTCATCACGATTATCCAAATGATGCCCGACGGCTCGTCATGCCGCCGAGCATAAGCGTGCCGCTTGCGGTTCTATTTTACATTCTGTTCCTTTTAATTTTCGGCCATCTGGCGCCGGGTGTGTTTGCCGGTCTGGTTTTTGGTTACGTCTGTTACGACATGCTCCATTACGCGACGCACCATTTCCCGATGAAACGCGGTCTCTGGCTCTGGTTGAAGCAGTATCATCTGCGCCATCACTACAAGGATGATGACGCCGGATTTGGTATTAGCTCGCCGCTTTGGGACTACGTTTTTGGGACAACGCGAAAATAGCGCTCGTCTCTCCAAATCGGGCGCACAGTCGAATTGCACTAAATTCTTGTTCCAACTCGGAAAATTAGTAAACTGGATGCCCCGACACGGAACTTCATGGCGGGCGGATGTCGCCGAGAACTTCGTAAGGTTTGATGAACGAGGATCCAGCAAAACTTAGTCTGAGCAATTTTCTTGCGGGCGAAAGCAACGACCCGCTGCAAGCTCCAGCGAGCTTTACGAATTGGATGCGCGTCGGCGCGTGGGCAGTCGAATTGTACGAGCCGGAGCTTCTCGCCACGGCAGACGCCCGCACAATGATCAATTACGGCGGCAAACCGCGGCCGGTGATCAATCTTTGCTCCTATAATTATTTGGGCCTCGCTAATCATCCGGACGTGATTGTCGCCGCGCATGAAGCGCTCCGGACACATGGGTTGGGCGCATGCGGTTCGCCGATGCTTTCTGGAATGACCGATCTGCATCGGGAACTTGAGCGGCGTGTTGCGAAATTCCTCGGCCGCGAGGATGCGATGCTTTTCAACAGCGGATTTGGTGGTGCACTCGGTACGATTTCCGGGCTGCTTCGTAAAACCGACGTGGCGATTCTGGACAACCGCTCGCACCTCAGTCTTCGCGATGGGGCAGTGCTTTCCCGATGCCGCACAGAGAAATTCGAGCACAACGATCCGGTTTCTTTGGACACGGCGCTCACTCGCCAAAAAGGTCGACGGCAACTCGTTATCATGGAAGGCATTTATTCCATGGACGGCGATTTCGGTAATTTGAGGAAGTTGATTGACGTCGCACGATCTCACGGCGCCAGCGTTTTTATTGATGAAGCCCACTCGATGCTGGCGTGCGGCGAACATGGTCGCGGCGCGGCTGAGAAATTTGGCGTGGAAGACCGCATTCCGCTTGTCTATGGCACATTCTCCAAGGCCTTCGGCGCGCTGGGAGGATTCGTCGCGGGTTCGAAGGAAACGCTGCAATATCTGCGCTTTTATGCCCATCCGTACGTTTACTCCTGTGCACTGCCGTCGGTTGTAATCGCGGCAATTCTCAAGGCGCTGGAACTCGGCACGAGCCAGCCAGAACTGCGGGCACAGCTTTGGGAGAACGCCGAATACTTCCATGCGCAACTTCGCGGGCTCGGAATTGATACCGGAGCATCGACCACCTACGTGATGCCGCTTGTCATCGGCGATCGCGAGCGGATGTATCGGCTCGGTCATGAGCTGCGGCGACGCGGCCTCTGGGTCGCGCCGGTGGATTATCCGGCGGTGCCGCAACATCGAATTTGCTTTCGGGCCTGCGTGACGGCCAAACATACCCGCGCGGATTTGGACGAGGCGCTCAACATCCTCGCGGACACACTTGTTCCAGCAGCGTTGCAGCACGCCTGAGTTTGGACCGCGTCTGAGTGTGATACCGCAACAGATCGAGCCGGTTTCTGCTCTCGAAGCAACTTACAAGGCGCGCGAAGTCGAAGGAGTTCTCGATCTTTATTTTTTCCGGCCGGTCGGGTTTCGCCTCGCACGGTTTTTCGCAGAGATGCACATGGCGCCAGCAGGCGTGACTTTGCTCGCGTGTCTCTTCGGGATTATCGCAGGGCATCTTTTCTACTACCGTGACTTGCACACCAATGTTGTCGGCATGGCGTTGTTTGTTTTCGCCAATGCGCTCGACAATGCCGATGGCCAGCTCGCGCGCCTGACTCACCGTCAGACCCGGGAAGGCCGAATTGTCGACAGCCTTGCCGATCATCTCGTGTTCGCAAGTATCTACATTCATTTGACTCTTCGTTATCTGGTTGCGGGCGCGTCGCCGGCTATTTTGCTTCTCGCGCTGGCGGCCGGCATCAGTCACGCATTCCAGGGGGCTGCGGCGGATTACTACCGCACGACTTATCTTTATTTTGCGACGAACAGATCGCGGATGGAATTGGATTCCTCTTCGCTGTTGCGATCGAATTTTCGCAGCCTCACCTGGTATCATCAGCCGTGGCATAGATTTTTGCTCGCGCTTTATTTGAACTTCACCCGGCAACAGGAAATGCTCTCGCCCAATTTAAGAAAGGTCCGCGAGGCAGGCGGTCAGCTGTTCGGCGGGCAAATTCCGATCTGGTTGAAGTCACGATATAAAAGTTTGGCTAGCCCAGCGCTCAAGTGGTGGGGACTGTTGATGACCAACTTACGCATGCTGGTTTTGTTTGCGCTCCTGTTTATCGGCCAGCCGATTTGGTACTTCTGGTTCGAACTCATCGCGCTCAATGCGCTGCTCGTCTATCTGATTATCCGTCAGGAAGATATGGCCGACTCGCTGCTGGAAGTCGCGGTGAGATGGCGAGACTCGGCGTAGACTGCCGTCTACACTCGTGCCCGAGATCGAAATTTCACAGGTCAGCTCGCGTCGGGACCGCGACGCATTCATCAAATTTCAGTGGCGGATTTACGCTAATGATCCAGTGTGGGTGCCGCCGTTAGTCATCGAACGGAAAACCTTCCTCAATCGCAATCGGCATCCGTTTTACAAACACGGTAACGCCGCATTATTCCTCGCCAGACGGGATGGCGAAATCGTAGGCCGCATCATGGCCAGCGACGATCCCAACTATAACGCGCTGCATCAATCGAATGTCGGCTGTTTCGGTCTGTTCGAGTGCATCGACGATCCTGACGTGGCGACCGCGCTTTTTCAGGCTGCGACTGGTTGGCTGCGCAAGAAAGGTCGCACCGAAATCATGGGTCCGATTGATTATTCGACTAACTATGTCTGCGGCCTTTTGATCGACGGATTTCAGTTTGCGCCCACGATTTTGACTGCGCATAATCCGCCGTATTACCGCGAGCTGATCGAGAGCTGCGGCTTCGCAAAAGAAAAAGATTGGTACGCCTGGTGGTTTGCCGATCCCGCAAAAGCCGCGGTGCGTTTGCGACCACTGGCCGAACGTTTTCGCAAGCGCTGGCCGGTAACGATCCGCGCTGGAAATCTCAAGAATGTTCGCGAAGAAAGCGGGCGACTCCGCCAGATTTACAATCAGGCGTGGGAAAAGAATTGGGGGTTCGTGCCGTTCACTGAAGCAGAGATCGAGTTCATGACGCACGAGCTCAAGCAACTGGTCATTCCGGAGTTCACGCTCATCGCGGAAGTCGGCGACGAGCCAGCCGGCTTCATCCTATGTGTGCCGGATATCAACGTCGCCTTGCGTCATATCAATGGCCGGCTTGCGACTTTCGGATTGCCAATCGGCCTTATAAAACTTCTTTATTACAAGAGTCGCATCCGAACCGCCCGGCTCATCGCGCTTGGCGTGATCGAAAAATATCGCCGTAGCGGCATTGCCGAAATGCTTGTCCTGCGGATCGTCGAAGACGCAATGATCAAACGTGGATTCACGGGAGAACTCAGTCTCACGCTCGAAGATAATTTCATGATCAATCGTTTTCTCGAAGCGATCGGTGCGGAGCGTTACAAAACATATCGCATTTTCAAGAGGACACTGACTTAATGAGCAAGCCTCAGGACGGTTTCGTTTCACGGTTCTTGAATCGACCGATTTCGCGCGGCATAACGAGTTTTCTGCTCAGGTTTCCGATCCATCCCAGTGCGTGGACGGTATCGATCTTTGTTTTGCCGCTAATCGCCTGCGTATTTTTGGTACGCGGCGATTACGTCAGCGTCGTGATCGGCGCGGCCATTTTTCAAGCGTTCAGTATTCTTGATGGCTGCGACGGCGAAATCGCGCGGGCCAAAAAGTTGGAATCAAAGTTCGGGGAACGATTGGATTACCTTTGCGATTTTATGGCAAGCCTTCTCTACGTTCTCGCTCTCGGATTGGGGCTTCATCGTTCGAGTGAAGGAATTGTGTGTGCTGTCCTGATTGCCGCCAACGAGTGTCTCCTACGATCTGGGAAGAGCCAAACGTCAGTTGCTTCGTCCACGTTACGTGAGTCGTTTTACGCGAGACACCGCGGAATGATCGGGCATTCCGGTTTGCTCAATCTCGGCGAACGATTTGTGTGGTGGCTCTTTCAGCTGACTAAACGCGACATGGCTGTCTTCGTTTTTCTTATGCTTGCCTTACTCGGCCTGGCCGAGTGGATCCTTCATCTTTGGATAATTGTTGCCGGCGCAAGCCTAGTTCTCAGCGCGATCGCCGTGATCAGGGCCGGCATTGGTCGTGGCGATATCGTGACACGCGATCCGCGACCGTAATTGCGTCTCGGCGCATGCCAGCATTGCGATCGTGTCGATGTCCTGCCACCAGGCATCTCCAATATCGACGGCGCAGGCTTTGTCCTCCGATGCCATCAATCGGACTCCGTCAGCAAGGCTGCAGTCGTCATTGCGCTTCGCTCGCTCGACGTAATCGAAGACTTCGACGGAACAAACGAACAGCCCAGTGTCGATCGCGTCGTAATCGCGCAGATGTTTACCGATGGCCACGATCTGGTTTCCGCGCGCTTGAACCTTCATCGCATCATCCAGATCGAAAATTGAACCGAGTTTCCGATCTACTGCTATGTTAAGCAGGCCGGGATCCGACGAATCAATTAGAAGATCGACAATCGATTCGTCAAACAAATGGTCGCTCATCGTCAAAAGAAACGGCGACGTCATGTGATTAGCCACCGCGAGAAGAGAAATGCCATTTTGTTTTTGCCAGTCGGGATTTTCGATGAAACAGGGCTCGAGACCAGGCGGAATCAACGGCTTGAGCTTTGCGATCATGCGCTCCCTTTCGTAGCCAACGACAAAATTGACTTTCTTGATCCCAGCGTGAACGAGGGCATCCATCGTGTAACAAATTAAGGGACGGCCAAGCACCGGAACGAACGGCTTCAAGAACGTCTCGTCGGATCCGCGTAGACGCGACCCCGACCCTGCCATTAAGATCACTGCTTCGGAGATAGGAGTCATATACCGTAATATTTCTTGAGACTCCAGATTCTGACGCGCTGGGGAAGAAATCTAAAAATCAACGGCGCGATTTTTGTTTGAAATCCGTCGCCAACGGTCATGCGCGGCGGCGGATTCGTCTGATCGATAAGTTCGCAAACACGACGCGCAACCAGATCGGGCTTCGGGGCGTTCCTCATGTTGCGCTCGACTGCGATCCAGGTTTTGTCGACCTTTTCCTCATATTGCGCATCATGCTTCTCACCCTTCGTGACGGCATCGTTGAAGTCGGTGCGAATATCGCCGGGCTGGAGATCGACAATGGACACTCGTGAATCTGGCAGCTCGAGCTGGATTGACATGGTGAAAGCAGCAAGAGCCGCTTTTGCTGCGTTGTAGCCGGCCATGAACGGGACCGGCAGGCGCGAAGCAAGTGATGTGACATTGATTATCAAACCTTCTCCCCGCATTTGCATTGCGTTCAATGCCAGGCGCATTAATTGCAACTGCCCAAAGACGAGAATTTGAAACTGACTCGCGATTTCTTGTTCGGAAAGATTCGCGGCTGGGCCAAAATGGCCGCTGCCGGCGTTATTGATCAATACATCGAAATGACCAGCTTTCGTTAGTGCTCCGTTGAATGCCTCGTCAACAGAACGCGGCTCGCCTAGGTCGAGCCGCACTGGATGGAATTGAGGCACCTTGGGAAGTCGTTCCAGATTGCGTGACGTGCCCCACACTTCGTGACCTTGAGCGACGAGTAATTTTGCAATGGCCAGGCCAATACCAGAGCTGGCACCCGTAAGAAAAACTCTTTTCACGATTTGGAAAATGACTTCGCGTCGCGCGACGCATTGCCTGTTGCTACCACGTTGCTTTCTATTTTAACTAACGCTCCGATGCAAGAACGTCTTGCGCAGCAAATCGCAGTATTGTGCGAGTCGTGTTAAAGACTCATCCGACTTTAGATGCCGATGTTGTCCCAATGTTACCGCTAATTTCGGTCGTTCTTCTCATGTTGAGTGCTCTGAGTCTTAAGCGTCTACTTCCTGTGATTAGAAAGCGTCGGCGACAAGTCCGCTTCATCCGTGAAGTTCTGGCAAGCAGCAGAAAATCAGACGGTCGCCGTGTCATTGCTTCACTTTCGACGGTCCCAGAACGGATCGGCAATCTGGGACCGACGATTCGCTCTCTTCTCAGGCAGACGCGACCACCGGATGAGATCGTGGTCGCGGTCCCGGAATACTCGATTCGGGAACAACGATCTTACGTGGTGCCGAAATATGTTTCGCGTTGGCCGCGTCTGCGTGTTTTGCATTGTCCCAGGGATTGGGGACCAGCCACAAAGTTTATCCCCATCGTTCGAGAAGAATTGGCTGCCGGCCGGAGGAATACACTGATTATGGTAGTGGACGACGATCGCGTCTACCCACGAGATGCGCTCGAAACGTATCTCCATTATAGCGAGCGATTACCTGGGGCCGCCCTCTGTTTTCGCGGTGCCGCAATGCCGCGAAGTCTGGATTGGCGTGACGCCAAGATGATTCGCGCAAGCGAGCTTCGCGAGCCGCGACCCGCAGCGGTAATTACAGGGTGCGGAAGCTACTTGATCCAACCGAGCTTCTTCGACGAGTCGCTCTGGGATTATTCCCAGGCGCCGCAGGGAGCATTTTACATGGACGATATTTGGATTAGTGGGTGTCTCACCCGTCGCAACGTGAAGAGATACGTTGTGCCAGCGTCGACTATGATGCGGAGCGTGTTTCGGCAGCGGCGGACCTTGTCGCTGCACGATGTGCCTGAGGGGCGTCAATATCACAATAACGAAACGATCGCATTTTTCGGAAAGACTTGGGACGTCTTCGCTTCGCACTAAGGATGTTCGTTCTTGCGATGGGTATGGTGCCGCCACCACTGAACACCGAAGACCGCAAGGAACGCCGCAGCGCTGGTGACCTGTCCGACAATTCCGCCCAGCAATGCGCGGCAGACGAGAGCGGGAACAAGCGCGATTCCTGCGGCGATCAGCGGGGGGCGAATATCGCTCCATGAGTCTTTCCAGCGAAAGACCCAGCGCAGCGTCGCGTAGCGTAGGATGCCTTGGACGATATAGGGCAAAAGAATTCCCACCGCCGCGCCCATCGCGCCAAAGCGCGGAATAAGCCAGAGCAAGCCGCCCGCTGCAACCGCACACGTGATCGAAGAATGAAGCAGATTCAAACGCGGCCGTTGCACCATGATCACTGTTTCTCCCAAGGCGACGAACGCGTTAATGGCACTGGCTAGGGCAAGGATGCCCAGCCAGACGCTGCCCTGCTGGAACGCAGAGCCGTAAATCAGTAGTATCGTCCCTCCGGCAAGAGCCATCACCGCTACCAGTGGTAGCAAGATCCAGAGCATCCATTCAGCAAGCCGAGCGTAAGTCGCCGCGGCGTGTTCGTGGTCGCCGGTCGCGGTCATGCCGGCCACAACCGGTGCGAAAATGGGGTTGAAAGCCTGGTTAACCTTTCGCAATCCGTTCGCGGTACCGAGGGCTGCGCCGTAAACACCGACTGTCGCAAGCGTCACGCCGGGGGCGCGCCCAACGAAGTAACCAAGGAGGATTAGATCCAGTCGCGCAATCAACGCATTGATTAACTGATAAGCGCTGATTGGAGCGGAATAGCCGATTAATTGCCGCGCTTCTGCAAGATGTGACACAACATGTCGATCTTCGGTAGCGCGCCGAAAAAGTTTGGCAGCGAGCGCGAGCGCAACAAGTCCGGATGTGGCCGTGCCTATGATTGCAGCCAGCTCGGGCGCAAAGGTTTTCAATCCGATAATAAATACAACCAAAAATGCCAGCGTTGTTGCAATCGGTTCGGTCATTCCGCGCGAAAAGATATCGTGCCTCATCACTTTCATGCCGCGCGAAACCGAAGTGCTGATGCGGTACAACGCCAGGCCCGGCATGGCGCAAAGAACAACCACGAGCGCGGAAGCCATCTCGAGCTGGAGATGCAGGCGATCGCGAAACAGGTGAATTGCGGCGATCGCGAGGGCAGCCACAACCGCGGATTGCGCGACCCCAAGAACTACCGCGACTCGAAAGAGGGCACGGCTACGAGCGTGGTCCCTGACCGCCTCCGAACGCGCGATGAATGTAGTGATCGCATTGTCGAGACCGAGAACACCGATCTTGCTGATGATGTCAGTGGTGGACCAGGCAACGGAGAATATGCCGAGCGCCGCCGGCCCGAGCATCCGCGCAACGAGAAATGTGAAGATGCCGCGGAAATTCGACGCCAACATCGCGACGGTGTTCAAGAAGGCGCCCCGTCTTAGCTCCACTCCGGCTTCGTCTACGCGCGCCGGGGAATCCATTGGCGGCGGAGGAACGGCTAGCGTACTTTCCGTCGTGCTCACGGACTTGGGCTGCTGCCCTCCGGTGAATTCGTTTGACGCGAATGAGTTGAGCGAATTGCTCTGTCCTGCATTCCGCGAATCCGATCACACGGTTCGGCGATTTCTATATTACATGTCATCGGAAGAGCGGCTCGATTCATTTTTCGCCGAAGTTACGCTCGATGTAAGGGCAAGGGTAAATCTAACACTCACGCTCATATTGTCTCGACGCTACAATCGCGTGCTCCCGTCCGCCAAAATTTTTTCGCAAAGCGTTTTGGCCACGCACACCGGAAACGTTGGAGCAACATCCGTCCGGCTCGATGCAAACTGACGAAAGTCAGGTTAAATGGCAGCCTTTATTGCGTCGAGAGGAGATTGTCGCTACACTGAGGGGTCCGTTCCTCCCAAACTGCATGAAGATCATCAAAAACATTGGCCGCGAATTTTCCGGCTATAACATTTTGGAATCGGGTAAGCGTCTCCTCGACCGCAAACCCCTGCAATGCAGTCTTTACGTCACGGACCGTTGCAATCTCGATTGTGGCTATTGCACCGAGTACGACAACAGCCGGCCGCATCCGAGCCTCGACGATTTGAAAAAATGGATACGGAAAATTCGTGAGCTTGGCACCATGCGGATCGCTCTCGTCGGGGGGGAGCCGCTTGTACATCCTGACATTGTCGAAATCGTTCGCTACTGTCGCGAACTGGGCTTTGCCACCAGTCTAACCACCAACGGTTTCCTCCTAACTCGTAAACTCGTCGCGCAATTGGAAGATGCCGGTTTGCAGGTCATGCAGATCAGCGTTGATCGGATGACGCCGAGTCCAATTACAAAGAAGTCGTTCAAGACGATCTTGCCGAAGATCGATTATTTTCGTGATTCAAAAATCAGCCTGCATATCACCGGAGTAATTTGTGCCGATACTTTGCCCGAATCACGGGCAGTGCTCGAGACCGGTTTGTCGCGCGGAATTCCGACGGAAGTTCGCCTCGTGCATGCGGACCCATTGCATCGGTTTCGCGTCGATCGTGGACCGCGTGAAGAACTCGAACGCTTCATCGATTCGATGATCGAACGAAAACGCCGTGGGGAAAAGATTCACACCAGCGAGGCCATCCTTAATTACCAACGCAGTCTTCTTCGCGGCGAGCGCGTCGAGTGGACGTGTGTGGCCGGCTACAAATTATTCTTCGTCTCCGCGCAAGGAAAATTCTGGATTTGCAGCATGGTGCACACGGACAAGCACATCATGGACGTCACTTTGGATGATCTCTACGCGAACTACCGCAAAAAGTCGTGCCAAGAAGGTTGCGGCGTTTATTGCGCAGTAAGTGCTTCGCTCCTCGTAGAAAAGCCCGTTCAGGTTCTCGGCAAGGAAATCGTCTCGCGCGCCAAGCGCGTTCCATCAATATTTCGCCGTCCCTTAACTGCGGATGCCGACAAAGCGACGCACACCGCTATGGCAAATCCAGATGGAACGCGCGAGATGAACGGCAGCACTAAAAGCAGCCCATCCGCAGATGATCGCGTAACTTTGCGGGAACGCATCTAGCAAAAGACCACACGCCAGCGTCCACACGTAAACGTTTCTTCGAGCCGCGATCAGCCGGAAAGCACGGTCGAAGGGCGTAACGTCATCCAGCAATCGGCCTTTCACGATCTTCGCCCGGCGTTTCGCGAATTCATCCAATAAGTGCGACCCGATAAGCAAAGCGAAAAAATAGAACACGTTCGGAAATTGGCCGGTTCGCCACAAATCAAAAGCGATGGCCGCCCACCACGAGTTCTCGATCAAATAATCGAGATGATGTTCCCACTTGCCGCGCTCTGTCATTTCGATTTTGACGCGCGACTGCTTTCCGTCTAGTCCATCAGCGATGCCAAATATGAGAGCAGCGAGGATTCCGAGCCCGATACGGCCAAGCGCGAATGCCGCGGTCGCCCCGCATCCTATGATGAAACCGGCAATCGTAATTTGGTTCGGTGTGATTCGCGTTTTGCAAAGAACTGAGATGATTCCCGTTTCGATCGGTGCGTGGAAATAAGCCGGTAAGTCGAGTGTTCCTTTTTGAGCGGAATCGAGAATAATTCGCTCAGCCAGGCGGCGGTTCTGCTCGGGTAGCGCCGGAAAACAGACCGGCCGCACACGTCGACGCATGGTGACGATGTAATCATCCTCCGCCGCCGCATCGACGATGTCGATCTTCCGGGTGTCGATCTTGTCTTTGAGTTCCGCAAAAAACGGTGCAGCGGGCGAAAGCCCAGAGAGAAATTCTCTTGTGACCAATGCAGCCCCACACGGATTTCGGATCAAAGACCGTGCGAATTCCGGTGGATTCGAATCGACAAGCGCTACGGATGAATCTTTTGCGCAGAGAGCGGCAAGCAAGCGCGCGTCACAATAAATATTTGCCGGTACTATTAAGAAGCGCCCGGACGGGCTTTGTTCTAAAACAAGTTGGGGAGTAAGAGGTCCAATTGCGTCCGAAACAAGATGGACACTTATTTGTTCGCGTGCCCACGAGCGCTTCGCTAATTCAGCCCCAACAATTTCCGGTGTTGTCGAAAAAACCGTCGCGCGGCGAAATCCAAGTCGCTGCAAAATGCGGAGCAAACGTTCGAGTAGGTTGACGCCGCACAGTTCGATCAAAGCCTCGGGCGCGTCCGCAATTAAGATTGGCAGGACGTTCTCCATCGCACGCGAGATTAGCGGCGGAGGCGCGCTCTGCCAACTGCCGGCGGCGATTCGGTAGTTTGGTTACCCTTGGCGAGCACTCGGTCGGTTGCGCGACTGCACCGCCCTCGCCAGGACCGCCTTCTTTCTGCAATAAGAACGGCCTGTGGCCTTTGTCCTTATACGGGTCTTGGAAGCGCGCGCGCGACCTCGGACGAAATTCTGTCGATCATAGCAGTCGCAGCCGCTGCGGATGGAGATAATGAAACCGAATGGACCCCGCAGAACTTGTATCTTGCTCCAAGCGAGGAAGTACGAGTAGTTTGTCAGCTTTTTCAAGTCAGGCATGAGAAAAATAAGAATCGCCCTCGTCGGGGTTGGGAACTGTGCCAGTTCGCTCATCCAGGGAATAAATTTTTATCACAGCTCGTCCGGCGATGGCACCGGGGTCGGACTGATGCACCGGCAGATCGGCGCTTACCGGCCGACTGATATCGAAGTCGTTGCCGCTTTCGATATCGACCGGCGCAAAGTCGGTCTTGATGTCAGCAAGGCCATTTTCTCACCGCCCAATTGCACAAAAGTCTTCTGCGAAAAGATCAAGCTTACCGGTGCGATCGTGAAGATGGGTTGTGTCTTCGACAGCTATGCCTCTCACATGCGTGACCAGGACCCGCTCCGCACATTCCTGACGTTGGAAAAAGAATCTACTCGCGAGCAAATTATTGCCGAGCTGAAAGACTCTTGCGCGGAGATCGTCGTGAATTACCTCCCGGTCGGTTCCGAGGAGGCGACGCGCTTTTACGCTGGTTGCGCACTCGAGGCTGGACTCGCCTTTGTAAATAATATCCCTGTTTTCATCGCCAGCGATCCAGTCTGGGCAAAACGTTTTGCCGACAAGAATTTGCCGGTCATCGGCGACGATATCAAAGCGCAATTGGGCGCGACCGTTTTGCATCGAACGATTGTCGATCTTTTCCGCAAGCGCGGCGCGAAGGTCGAGCGCACCTATCAATTGAACACTGGGGGGAATACCGATTTTTTAAACATGCTGAACCGCAGTCGTCTGGCCTCGAAGAAAACTTCGAAGACCGAGGCCGTCCAATCAGTGATCGGCGAGCGCCTGGCGGCGGAAAATATCCACATTGGGCCGAGCGATTACGTACCCTGGCAGCTCGACAACAAGATCGCCTTTATCCGCGTGGAAGGACGGCTCTTCGGCGATGTGCCGATGGAGATCGACGTCAAACTTTCCGTCGAGGATTCCCCGAACTCGGCTGGTGTGGCAATTGACGCGATCCGTTGCTGTAAACTCGCGCTCGATCGCGGCATCGGCGGCGTGCTCCATTCCGCCTCCGCCTTTTTCTCCAAACATCCCCCCGTGCAAATGACCGACGACGAAGCCTATCGCTGCGTCGAGCAGTTTATCCGCGGCGAGCGCGATCGCTGAATCCGGCAAATTCCAACTGAACTGGTGAACCCTGCTTGCGCACGTTCAGATCAAAAAACGCAAGCGGCAACCGCTGACCTTACCGGTGTGTGAAGATTCAATAATGGGCCGAAATCGCGGCAGCTGCAAAACCTGTCCTGCCGCCTCGCCGGTCTGCTGTGCGGGGTCGATCGATCGATCTGACTTGCCAATAACGTCTTCGTCGGGCATAATGACTCCCCGATGATCCGGGCGAATTGTCGGGCGCGCTTCACCGCAGCTGATTTCGACTTCGTCGTGCGCACGCTCGCGCGCTCCAAAACTGACCATATTTCCCTAGTCGATCTTTTGAGCGACGTCGAAACGCGCGATTCCATTCTCGATCATCCGCGGTTGGTCGAGGCAATTTTGTCCAATTGCGGACATCTGCGGATCTCGTCGCAGTTTTATTTTTATGTTCTGGCCCGTCACGTTTTGCAGCGGGGCGGGATCGGCGATCGCAAGCTTTGTGATTACGTCGCGTCGCTACTTGAAACTTTCTCGCGCACGAACCGATTGCAAATGTCGGACGAGACCGATCATCGTGCTCAGCAATATATTTCGGATATGCTCATAGCGCTAACCCGCGCGACTCCCGAGCAAACGTTTTTGCTTCGCGCACATATTGGTAACTACTCGCTTTTCATTAGCGGCATTTTTCATGAGAACACACATAGTCGCAGTTTGCGCGGCGGACCGGACATGAAGTTTTACGAGCAAGTAGGACGGACCAATTTCGAACTGGTCGCTTCGCATGCGACCGCGCGACACTGCGAGCTGGACGATGTATTCGAGGAGCTGGCGGATCGTTTTCGCGAAGTCCGAATCGCGCTGAATCAACTTTCCGATCAATTGCTCAATCTGGATGACGACATGCGCCCGTCACTCTGCTTGTGAACGAGACCCTCTTTAGCCAAATCCAGAGATTGTTTGAGCGAACTTATGCGCAGGTCGGTATTAATCTGGAAGATTGCTTGATCGATCGGGCGCGTTGCGCGGAATTGTCGATCCTGGCGGGAAAATCGGCCCGCGAATTGAGCGAGCTCGCCCGCACATTTCTGCGCCGAGCCGGGGACCAGCTGTACGTCGGCATTTATTATTCGCGCTGGCTGATTGAACAACTCGAACAGCACGACCCGCGGGCCGGACTGTCCAATCGCAACATTCGGTCGCTCATCGCGTTTGTGGAAGAAATCAATCACGCCCTGCACGCCGCGCTACAGTTCAAAAGCGGCACGCGTGAGATCGCTTCTGAAGATTTCGCGCGGGACCTTGAGCTTCAGGCCCAGGTCGATACCTATCTTGTCCTGCTTTTGTTTGTCGCTTTTTTTCGACGAACCCAACGCGTTTCACGAACTGACCGGCGCTGGCTGCGCTTTCATCTTTTTGCGCGCCAATGTCCGCACGCATTCCACAACAAGAACCTGCGCGGCCGTTACCTCGAAACAAACCAGCTTGCTGCAAACTACACACAGTATCTCGATACGTTAAATGGAATGCGCCGCCTCAATGAAATCCGATGCTTCCGCTCGCTGGATTACGGTGCGAAAAGAGAGCGAATTCTGGCGCTGATGGACAGCCGCCCAAACTAGCCAGGAGTTGCAGGAGCGTGGGAAGCGACGATTACTTTCAAGGATGAACACCTATCCAAAGAGCCCGAAAGAGATGACCAAGGGAATGATGTATTTCCCGCGAATGCTGGACAAGATTCGGCTGCATGGCCGCGGAGAGCTGCACGAAGATTATCACAAGAATCTGGGCGCGCAGCGAGCGGCCGATGGCGCCTGCTGTAATTTTTTGCGAGTAAACCATGCTGATCTTTGCGAGCGCGTCCGGCAAGGCGGTACCGACGAAGAGATCCTGGAGTGGTGTTTCGAAAAGGGCCGGCGGCTCAACGAAGGCGATCTCATGGTCTGGAACGCCTTCGGCTCAAAATTAGGCTGGCGCGATTTTGCAACACCAACGCTAGAGGAGGCGAAGAAGAAGCATGGAATTTCTGATCGTGACGACATCGCGACCATTTCGGACTTGATCGATTTCGACGAAGGCCGAAAGAACTAGCAGCATTCGACGCGATTGCGCGGTATCGGTT
>Ga0209807_1000348_pt1 | contig 20846 bp, 15 predicted proteins | sample GraSoiAngelo_154_FD_186168 | JGI IMG/M metagenome (GOLD analysis project Ga0209807, IMG submission 186168) | Grasslands soil microbial communities from the Angelo Coastal Reserve, California, USA - 14_1009_13_20cm (SPAdes) (version 2) | ecosystem: Environmental > Terrestrial > Soil > Grasslands ... | reverse complement strand
AACGGCTCGACCAATTCATCTACCAAATGATCGCCGAGCGTCATGCCGAATCGTCCGACCGCCCCGATCTGCTCTCAGTTTTGGTCCGGACAAGCAAAGAAAAACCCAGGCTGATGAACGACCAAAAGATAAGAAACCAGATCCTCACCTTTTTTGTTGCCGGACACGAAACGGTCGCGACCGCCTTGATGTGGACCTGGTACCTATTGGCGAAAGATCCAGGCGTGACCGAAAAACTGCACACTGAAATTGACGCGGTGCTCGGTGGGAAATTGCCTGCTGTCGCTGATCTGGAGGGATTGTCGTATGCCAAAATGGTCTTCGCGGAATCGATGCGTATTTATCCGCCGGTCTGGATCATCGGCCGCCACGCGGTTCGGGATGTGAATATCAATGGCTGGGTGATTCCGAAGGGTTCATATATCCACGTGAGCCAATTTCTGATGCACCGCGACGCGCGCTATTTCCCCGAGCCGGAGCGTTTTGATCCGGAACGGTGGCGGCCGGAGGCAATCGCGGCTCGTCCGCGTTTTTCTTACTTTCCGTTCGGCGGAGGCGGTCTCCAGTGTATCGGTGAAGGATTTGCCTGGACGCAGGCCATGTTAGTGATCGGCACGCTTGCCAGCAGATGGCAGATGCGGCTCGCGGCCGGTCCCCCAATCGAATTGGAGCCGCAACTTACGCTGGGTTCCAAGTATGGCATGCCAATGAAACTCGAGCGACGGCATCGCCCGACGAGCTAGGTTTTAAGAAGGCGAACGACCATGCGCGCTTAAGACTTAAACTTAAAACTTAACACGCCTGCCGTTGCGGCATGAACATAACGAGACATTTGCACGCGCCGCCGGCTTTCAGAAATTCGCTCATCGGAAGTTCGTGACAACGGTAGCCGCGCTCGCGGAGCGCCGCCACGAGCGTCGGCGCGCCCTCTGGCAAAACAATATCGCGGTCGAGCACGACCGCGTTGGAGCAGAAATGGACCGCTTCTTCCGGCACGACATCGATTAAATCGAAGATATGTTCGCGGATGGCGCGCTGGCCGTATTCGTCGAATGCAGCTGGAAACCAAACCGCCGCACCATCGGGCAGCGGACAAAAGCAGGTATCGAGATGATAAAAGCGCGGATCGACAAGCTCGACCGAGATGACAAGGCAGCCAAGCATGTCTGCGACGGCGCGATGCGATTGGATGTCCGAACGAAACTTATACCCGCAAAAGAGTGCGTCACCGCCAAAGAGAGCATCGCCCTCGCCCTCGAAGTAAAGATTCTCTGGCAACCACGAGATTTCGTAACCGTGCTCTTCCATCCAGCGAGCGAAATGCGGCGCTTCGCCGGCGCGCTCTTTGTGCCGGAAATTGCTCGGGATAAACTTCTTTCCAACAGTAAGCCCGGCGTTGGCCGTGAAAACCATGTCGGGAAGTTTCGGCTGCGGCGTGATCAAATGAATCTTGCACTCCAAATTCGACAGGGTCGCATGCAAGTCCTTCCACTGTTTTTGCGCCAGCGGGGCTTCCGTCCCCCGCGCGCGGCTCATCCAGGGATTGATCTCGTATTCAATTCCGTAGTAATCCGGTGGACAAAGAAGCAGCTCGCGCATAAAGATCGACAGCTTACTGCTTCCGATCGGCGCCCACCGTATCATCACGATTGGCGATGCGATCGGCGAGTTCGCGCAGGAAAGGTTCCACGTCTGTGACCAATCCGATTGATTGTAACGGCTGATGTTCAACAGCCCTCTCCACCGCCGACGGATCGATATCGACGCACACTGTATTCACCGTGGGCGCGAGCATGCTCGCCACGGCGAGTGAATGCTGCACCGTGCCAAGCAGCAGCACGTGCGTTACATCGGCGAGTTTCTCGCGCATGATTTTTTGCGCTTCGACGACATCCGTCGTAACGCCGGGGATCGGTCCCTCGTCGCGAATCGAGCCAGTGAGCACAACATCAACCTTATGGATTACACAGGTATGCATGATGCCGCGGGTCAGGATTCTTTTCTCCACCGCCGCTGCGATTCCGCCTAACTCGCGAATGGTATTGATGGCCCGCAGGTGGTTCTCATGGCCGCCTCGCGCAAACGCAAGATCGGGATTCACTCCCAATGAGGTCCCAAATAATGCGCGTTCCACGTCATAAACCGCAAATGCGTTTCCGGCGAAAAGGCGATCGACATATCGCGATTCGATGAGGCGTACCAAATGCTCGCCCGCGCCTGTCCGCACGATTGCTGGTCCGCCGACAATTGCGATTTTGCCTTTTGCGTTGCGTGCGCGCTGCAATTCCCGACCAAGTTCGCGAATCACGGCCGATTTCGGTTCGTCGGCATCGACGATGGTGTTGATGAATTGAAAGAGATCAGTGCCCGACGTCGAGCGTTGCACCGGGACGACGCGAATGCCCTGATGACCGACCACAATCTCGTCGCCTGCACTGATATCGAAAAACTTAACCGCTCGGGCAGTGCGCTTTTTTCGGTCAACCGCAATTGCACTGTCCATCATGGCGGGCCGGACTTCGATCTCCTTCCCATCAAATCGAACGAATGTTTGCTGGTTGGTAGTCACATAAAAATCGCGCGGAAAAACTCCGGTCGCCCGTGCCTTGGCCAGTTGCGCGTCGGCCCGCTCGACAACTTCGGCGCCGTGTTGTCGCAATCGCAAAACCAGTTCGTCGAGCGCTTCACCGGTTTCGGCAGAGACTTCAATTCGCGCGAAACTCTGGTCCGCCCGCTTTTTGCCGATCTTGATCTCCCCGATCTTGAAATTCGCGCCGTGGGTCAAAATTTGATCCAGCACCTTGGGCAAAATGAGTGAATCAATAATGTGACCGCGCAGCTCGATCGTCTCGGAAAACATCTCCGAAGCTTAGCCGATCAAATTGACCGCGCCAGTCGTCCGGCAATTTGTCGTGGCGGCGAGCGCCGAAGTAATAGATAGGCGTTTGACACAAACGCCCTACAATCTTGAATCGACATGGAAAAGCCAAACGCGAGAGGCCCCACGGCGGGCCGGAAAGCGCATCTCGCTCTGCGCGAGAAATTAAATCGTAAACCGAAACCGCCGCCGCCGCTGCCAATGACAAAATCCTCTCGAAAGCCGTCAGCCGATTTGCGGCCCAAAGGCGAGCGCTAATCAGTATGGCGAGAAACGAACATTCGCCGGCGTTGGCCGCAAAGATCGCAGAAATGCTTTCGACCAGGTCCGAATACTTCGTCACGCAACCTGTGGAACTTAGGGTCCTGCGAGAAATGTCGGAAGACGAACTCAAGGATTTTGCCGAGAGCCGTGGCTGGCGAGTGGTCCGTCGCCTCGGTGGACACCAGATCGAATTTTATAACGACGCGAGCCGGCGCGCTGAACTCTAGCACTGCTCTAATATATGATTTCGAAGCGGTGAGGCCTGCCGCTGGACAGCGTCCGCGTGTTGGCTTACGAATGCGACGACGCAAACAAATGGGACCTGCAAAAATTTACTTTATCAGTTTCGGTATTCTCACGATTGCCGGAGGCATTATCGGCTACGTAAAGGCGGCAAGTTTGCCGTCGATTATCGCAGGCGGGATCACGGGAATTTTGCTGCTTGTGGCCGCCTTTCTGCTGCCGGAGCACCGCGCGGCGGGGCTTGCGACGGCGTTTATCGTTTCACTGCTTCTCGGCGCCCAGTTCGTTCCCAAATTTCTGCGAACTGGAAGAGTGATGCCCGCAGGTATGATGTCGATCTTGAGTGTGATCGGGATCATCGTGGCGATTGTCGCCTGGCTAAAAAAGTAATCGCGTGGGAAGAATTCGGCTCCGGACGTGGCGGCGGCTCGTGATTGTTTTACTGGCCGCGATATTCGCTGCGATTGTTTATCGCTGGATTTCGCTTGAGCGCCTGCAACACGCTGCGCCCCCCGAAGCAGTAGCGATGCCCTCACCGGAGCCAACGCGTTCGCGGTCGCCCTTCATCACGGGCAAGCTTGATACAGCGAAGTTGTTCAATGGCGTGACGCTTCATGCCAAAGTCGAAACTGTTCCGGGTACGGATGCTACAACGGAACGAGTCGATCCGGAGAGTTACGTTCTTGATCTAAAATTGCTGGCGCGACTGCCGTCGCCGAATAAAACGCTCGAGGAACTGGCCAAAGTCTCTCCGCAACTGCCGACGCTGTTGCCAGGGTTGGCTCAGATGTTGCCTCCTGATCCGGTTTCGCCGCTATTCGCTCAGCTTTACGACACAAAGGTGAAAGTGTTGCGCGACAATCTCGTCCATCTCGATCAGGTTCTGTCCCGGCATAATTTTTTCGATTGCCAAACCGTTCTGCAACTGCAGCACCCACAAAGCCATCGCAAGACGCTCCTGCTCCAAGCGGACATGGATGTCGATGCCGACGGCTCGGATGCGGACCGAATGCCGATTGGGACTGGCGTGACAACAAATTTCAAGCCGTTCACCAGTTATCGCTGGGCCAAAAAGACGCCTGCGCCAAACCCTTACCTTCCCGCGGCCGAAGACCGTCTGAAAAAAGTTGAAGACGAGTACGCTCTCAAAACGACCACACCGGAACGCAAACGCGAGTTGCGGAGCGCGCTGATGCTGTTCCGCGATGAGGTAATGACGCTCAAGAAATTCAGTTTTCTGATCGGTGCGACTGATCCCTACATCGTCATGCCGGGAGCATTTGCGCGCGGAAAGGACGCTCTCAAAGTCGGAGATTATGCGCTGGTAGTGTTCGCAGATGCGGTATATCCCGCGATGGTCGGCGACATCGGACCAAACGACAGGGTTGGTGAAGCCTCGCTCCGAATCGCAAAGCAAATTAACGCGCTGTCCACTCCGTATAACCGACCGGTGAGCGATCTGAAGGTGACGTATTTGGTATTTCCTGGAACAGCCGACAAGCCGTTTGGCCCGCCGGATCTGGAGAAACTCCAGGCGCGTTGCCAAAAACTAGTCGATGAAATCGGCGGCGCGACCGTGCCGCTGCACCATTGGGAAAACATTATTTCGCCTCCGCCGACTCCCACGCCGACGCCCAGTCCTTCGCCGTTTGCCACTCCAACGTCGACAAATTCTCCCTCGTTGTCTGCATCACCGTCGGCGACATTTGCATTTCCAGCTTCGAGCCCGAGCGGGACGGCGTCGCCAAGTCCAGGGCTGGCTCCGCCAACGTCCCCCATTGTACCGCCGGCTCGTTGAGGGAGCGGGAGCGCTCGCCGATCAATCCCGAACCGTCTTCATCCCGTGCCGGATGATCCGCTCGATCAATTGCGGATAGGGCAAACCTGCCTTGCCCGCGGAAAGCGCGAAGTCCTCGTCCTCCGCGAGAATAGGATTTGGGTTCGCCTCGATGAAATAAACTTCGCTGGCCGCCGTTAGCCGCAGGTCGATGCGCGCATAGCCATCGATCGTGAGCAGACGATAGATGCGTTTGCACGTGTCCTCGATATGGGCGACGAGCGCCGGCTCGAGCCCTTCGGCGAACTGATTATGCAAGCCCCAGCGTTTACGATATTCCTCATCCCACTTCGCCTTGTAAGTCGCAATCTTTGGTTCGTTCGGCGGCACTTCGCGGAAGACGAGCTCGCGGATGGGAAAAACGCTGAGCCGTACGTTGCCAAAGACGCCCACGTAAAGTTCGCGGCCCTCGATGTATTCTTCCGCGATCGCGTCGCTAGCATATTTCTCGTGAACAAAGCCGACACGCTCACGGAACTGCTCGTCCGTCTCGACGAATGATGCCTGCGAAATACCGTAGGACGCCTCTTCCTTCACCGGCTTCACCAGAATTGGGAACTTGAGCTGTTTGGGCCGCCCGATGCGCTGGCCCCGCGGAATGACCACGAAGTTGGGCACGTGGATGCCGTGATAATGGAGAATCTTCTTCGAGATGCCCTTATGCTTGCAAAGGGTAAGACCGGTCGAGCCGCAGCCGGTAAATGGGAGGCCTTGCATTTCGAAAAATGAAACGATGTTCTGGTCGAATCCGGGGTTGTTCTTAAACTGTTCGACAAGGTTGAAAAGAACATCCGGCGCGAAGGTCTCCAGCTTTTGCCGGAGAAGATCCACATCATCAAAAATGGCGAGATGCTCCGCCGTGTGGCCAAGCGCGCCGAGTGCGCCCATCACGTTCGCCTCGGTTTGCCAATCCTTCGTTTTCATCTCCTTACTGAAGTCCTGATCGACGGTGGTCGGACTTGTGCCGTCAAATAGCACGAGGACTTTGAGTTTCTTTTTCACGTTATTTTTGGCGTGCTTGTCATTCCGAGCGAAGTCGAGAAATCTCTGATATCAAATTGTTAAGCAGCAGTAATCCCGCAACTGCGGGAGACTTCCCTCGACATGACAGAACGAGTGGTCATTTGGTACGCTTGAACTTGCCGGTGAAGAGATAATTCATCACCAGCGTCGTGATGAAAGAGGAGACGCGAAAATCCTGCTGCGGATCGTCGTTGTGCGCGTGGAGTTCGAGCTGGTCGCAGCGGTCAATCAGCCGCGCAAGGAGTCTGTTCACACTGAACTTTCTCTCATTCGTCCACTCGGAGACCGAGTTCATCAGCCGCCGCCGCCGCAGACGCAGATATCCGCTCGCTTTCAACCCGGCGGGCGCGGCGAAGAGCTGCCGCAGATCGGCATCGTAGAAATCCGGATACGTCTCTTCGTAGAGCTTCCGTTTGCGCGCGTAATAAGTTTTGAGTTTGAGGTTCAGACAGTCGTAATCGGCAGCGCGATATCCCGGCGCATGCGCCGGAGGTTTCCCGGCCAGTGAGCGCATCAGCTCTTCGACGTATTCAAGTTTTTGCAACGCCTTCCAGTCGGCGTAACGCTTGCGCCAATCGAGCCCGGGGGTGAGCCAGACCGCGAATGTCTCCGCGAAATCTTCATCCGGATGACTTTGCGCATACCAATCCTCGAGATGCATGACGTAGCTGCGGCTGAACGGGCGCGGCCGGTAAGTATCCGGCGTCTCCTCGCGGGATGTCGGCCCGAAGATCTGCCGCCACTTTTTTTTGCGCGTAAGCTGATAGGCGTAGGTATAAGCATGCCCCGCCTCGTGCCGCATCAATTTCATAAACCACTCTTTCGTCCCGCCCTCGACCTCGAGCATCATCGTCCGCTCCAGTGCGCGGAGCCGATCGTGCACGAGAAAAAACGGCACGAAGATCGCCGGGATACCGATGGGCACGAACCATTCATCGCCGATGTGACACGGCGGATTAAACACGAGTCCCTTTGCCGAAAGCTCGTCGTAGAGTTGCCGGATGAGCGGTTCGAGTGTCGTGCCCTCGAGCCGCAAGCCGAGCTTGGAGATGCGGCGTTCGAGAAGATCCTGGTCGCTCAGTGATGTCCAATCGGCAGCTTCCATTTCGCGCATAGTATCATTGCTCGGAGCACAGTCACGCCTTCGCCGCAAGGAGGGCCAGGCCGGATGGTCATCACTTTATGCGTCAAGCAAACCGGCGGTCGTACTCTCGGGAGATGCGAGTGAGGACAGAAGAATATTCTATCTCCGTTTTGGCCAGATCGACCCACTCGAACGGGAAAGGCTTGGCATTAGTGGCGCGGAATCGGAGAATCTGAAATTCGTCGAAAGCAGATTGTGCTCTGTCCTTAAGTCGCTGTCCGGCTTGGGAAGCTTCTTGGATCGGATGTTTGTATTTCTTGCCGTCGGTTGGCCATTTCTTTTTGCCTTCAAACGACACATAGCGCCCGGCAAAGTACCCCTTGCTCGAAATCTGTGGCTCCGAGATTTTGAAGTTCTGAAATGATGCGGCGTTTCACCTCCGACTCGTTTTCGTATACCAAATCCTTTAGCGTCGCTTGATGCGCCAGCAGCAGCTCCTCGACAGAATTCGCGATCGCACCTGTTGCACGCGCTCGACCTCTGGCCGTTAGCTTCTATATGCTACGTGTCGAACCATCGAGGTCACCCTTTTCGACAAGTCTTTGACGACTCCACTGGACGAGATCATGCCAGCGAAAGATCGAAGGATTGCTTGGCATGCGCGCAGTTAAGTCTTCTTGGGTAAGCTGAGAGGAGATGGTCGCTAATCGCGAATAGAGTTCTCTTGGCTCGGCTTTCCCGCCAAGCTCCAGCAATGTCTTGAGTAGCGGCAATTCGACTTCGCTCTGCTTCGGGAAGCTCAGCGCTTTTGAACTTCGTAGGACCGCTCACCGCGGAAATGCTGCCATGCCCGCGACATCACGCCTTGAGTCCAGTCGATCTTCTCCCGCTCGCAATACTGCAACAGGTCTGTAATAAGACTGCAGACTGCATCTTCCGGCGCCTCGGTCAGGTGGACCATGTCTGCTATTTCCTGTATCGTGCTGTCTCCTTGCATCATCCCAGCCAAGATCTCCCGGTTTGATGCCAATATGTGAGCCTTCAGCGCCAGCTCGGCAGCCGCGGCTCGTTCCTTATTGCTTGATCTCTTCATGATATCTGGATGTTTTTTAACATGGAAAAGTTTCGAAGGCTGCGAAATTGCGGCGTCTGGTCTGCGCCAGTCGTTCAAGCCGCCCAAGGTCTGCTTTCCCTGCGTTGATCACAGTGGCATCCATCGTTTTGCAAAATAAATTATAAGTGGCTTGTCGCAGTCGGAGAGGAACTTACAGCCGAAACCGATGGGCGAGACTGGACAGAGACGGAAAAGGCTGTACATGAAGCGGGATGAAATTGATCAACGCGCCGATTCGCGCTGCCCGCCGGGGGCGGGCGGGCGGCATAAAGGCTCGTTAGATTTCGCCAAGTTGGAGCCCGCAATTCGCGGCACCCCAGTGGTCGAATCTTACCACGCGCGGTTTTTTTGCGCCGGTATCCCGAACCGAACTCGGGAATCACACTTACCAATTTAGAAATTTATGAAACCAACACCTCAAACCAGTCCCAGTCAGCACACTTCCCGGAATTTTCCGTTAACGGATTATTCCTTTCAAGCGACGGCCGATGCCAAGTCGAGTTCCTCTGCCGTTGTTCCGGCAACGAAGGCGCCCGCCTTTCACAAATTAAGCAGTGAATACTTCGGCGCAGAAACAAGCCGGGATTATATCGCCGAGCTTTTGTTCTTCATTCTGATCGCTGGCATCGCCGCCTGGCCGGTTATGTCGATGCTCATCGCCGTGATTCGCCTGATCAGGAACTATTAACGGGGTGGTCACGCCGACGCCGGAGGCAGCGCGGAAATTAGTGCGACGGTCATGGGCCGCCGCTACAGGTCTACGACTTGAAGGCCCTCGGACGCCGTCCGCTGCGCGTAAAGATCCTCAGGCGTTCTGCCCGCGCCGGCAGCTGTTCAAATTGCGGTCGGTTTGTCGCCAGCGTGCAGATGGCGCCGAAGCACGCCGGTTGGCTGGAAATTACAACTTCGCGTAAACGCCGACCAACGGACGGCGCGATGGCGTTTTCGAATTGAAGTCGCTAACGAAACCGTCCCTGGTGCGGAGCTCGACGTGACCAGCGGCGCGGTTGGCCCCGTAGACAAGCACCGAGCCAATCGGCGCGGCGAACGGATCCGTCACCGGTAAGCGCTTGAATCCATAATTATTGACGAGGTCCTGTGCGGCATCTTTCGCGAGCTCACTCTTCGGGCGCGAATCGATAACACCGGAGGCGAGCAATGCCTCTTTTACATAATGCCAGCACATCGAGCGCGAGTGCGCATGGGCGCGTTCCTGTGCGATCGTTGCAGCTTGCATCAGCCTGCCATCGATGTGCCGATCGATCTTGGCAAACGGGTAAACGATCTGCTGCGGATAATACTGCGTAATGACGGGAACTGATTCTTTTTTGCCCGCTGAGGTTTTGTAGCTGAAACCGGTGAAAGGCCATCTCGTCTTGCTTGTGTTTTGTTTCTCAATGGTTGTCTCGATTGGTCGCACCGGTTCTGCCGCAAATGTTCGCACCGACTCTCTCGTGATCGCTTGCGGCGGGTTTTTCCTGCTCGCTGGCGCCGTTTTTTTCACGATTGCTCGGGCCGGTTCTTTCGTGAATACCTGCGCCAGATCGGTCTTGGTCTGCTGATCGGGACTCGTAAGATGCAATTCTGAAGGGGCCAGCGCCTGCGCGTGCGCGGCTGCGCTGGAAATGACGAGAAGCGACGTAATTGCCAATGCTAAGCAGACTGGTCTCCGCACGGAGGCGAGGTATGCCGGAAATTGCGATGTTCGGCAAGTTTTTTTATTTAAAAGATCCGGCCGAAGCAAAGTCTTCTGCCGAAATGCAACAGCGATACACGATCGCGACTGCAGTCGATCGCGCTAATCGTTGGGAAAATCGTCGAGCTCAGACGAGGGTGGCGAAACGCTTCGCCCGCGCTCCATTTGGAGGCGTCGCTGACGCTGCGGGGCAAATTCCTCTTGGTCAGAATCGGGCGCGACAATCGCAGTGCGGCCGGAAGGCAAACGGAAAATTAGTTTTCCATCAGATGTGATTCCAACCACGCGGGCACGCGCCCATCGCCCCCGAGTTGTGCCTGATTCCGAGCCCCGCTCGCCGGGGAGAGCCTGCCCCGGTTGCGCACCTTTTAATCCCGCGGTCTTTTGCTTATTAGCGAGTGAATTCGACTCGTTAGCGGCAGTCGGTTCCGGCGCAACATTTGCCGAAGCCGCCGACTCGGTCTGTGCCTGATCAGTGCTTTGCGTCGAGCGGGTGGACGTTTGGCTTGCCTCGCTGGGAGAAGTTGTCGCCGCAAGCGACTGGGAATCCGGCGGCGATTGCCCTTGCTCAGGATTTGGCAAAGGACTTTGATTTGCACCCGTGGATGGCGGCGAGCCACTCGTTACCGGCTGATTTGCCATAAACGGCGCGGGATTTGTTGGTTGCGGTAATGGAGATGATGACGTGTCCGGGATACCCACTGGAACACCAATTGTTTTCGGCCCAGCGGTTCTATGCCGGAATGGATTAATGTCCGCCGGTAACAAAAATGCAGCGAGCAGTCCCGTCGCCACTAAAATAGCGGCGAACACAATTATACCGCCCATGACTTGGGCGAGCGGCGTCGATGATATCCTCGATTTTCCTAGAGTGTTCGCTGCGAGAGGAATTCCAAGTCTGCGAGCGAATGCCTGCCGCCGTTCAATCCTCAACAGGCATTCTCGGATCAGTTCCGCGAGTGCGACCGGATCCTGCGGACGTTTGTCAGGATTGCCCCGCAGCATGTAGGCCAGCAAATTCCGCAGCGGTTTTGGAAACTGCCGGAGATTATGCGAGCGCATTTTTGCCAGAGGCGCGACGCCTGTGAGCAGAAAGAGCATCGTTGCGCCAAGAGAATAAATCTCCGATCGGAAATCCACCGTTCCATGCTGCAATTGCTCAGGACTGGCAAACTGCCGCGCCTCCGAAAAATCTCTTTCTGAGGCGCCGGCTCCATGAGAATCGAGCTTGAAATCAGACGAGCCGAAATCCATTAACTTCACCAACGGCCAGCCGCCGTCCGCGGTCGGCCCGGGAACGATCAGCAGATTCGATGGAGTGATAGCACGATACACAAGCCGGTGGAAACTGGCGGCCGATAGAGCGCTGACCACCTGCGCTGCGACGCGCAAGACGGCGTCAGCCGGCATCGGGCCATGTGCGTCCACCCATCCATTGAGTGTCTCACCTTCCAGATACTCCGAGACATAGACGAACTGCCCGGCTTCCTTTCCGAAATCCAGGACCTTAACGATATTGATGTGATGGAGCTGTTGGGCCGTGCGTGCCTGCTCATCAAACTGTGCCTGTGCCTCTGGGTCGAGACTTGTGATCGGGATAAGCTTCAGGGAAACTGATTCGCCTGAGCGGCTATCCCTGGCCTTGTAAGTAATCGCTGTGCCGGTTCGGCCGAGTTCCTGCGGTGCCCCATCGTAGTTGGTGGAGATGCGGTAGTGCCCGAGGAAAGTTGTGTGTTCCATATTGTGTCTGTGCCGTTGCCCGGCGGCTAGATCACACTCCCACTATATCATTCAACCTCAATTTGGGCACTGAGTTGCTCATGCCGATGTTGCCGGTCCGGTTGAATCGCGATCAGCCGTAGCAGGCTGACGGCCTTCGGGGTTTAATAGCAATTACCGGCTGCTTTTCTTTTTTGCGGTCCAGCATAAAATAAAGCCAGATTCCGTGTTCGCGGGTCCTGGTATTCATGCAGTCCTTTCGATTTCAGCCCGCAGTGGCGCGGTGGTTCGATCAGACGTTCGGATCGCCGACTGAACCGCAAGTCCGCGGCTGGCCGGCAATTCAATCCGGCCGGCACGTGCTGATTTCTGCGCCGACGGGTTCAGGCAAAACGCTGGCTGCATTTCTCGCGTCGCTCGATTTGCTGTTCCGCGAGGGCATGAAAGCGGAATTGCCGGATGAAACACAGGTCGTTTACGTCTCGCCGCTCAAGGCGTTAAGCAACGACATTCGCAAAAATCTTCAAGAGCCGCTCGCTGGAATTCGCTCGTTGTTGTACGAAACAGAAGACCGCGAGATCGACGTACGCGCTGAAGTTCGCACTGGTGATACCACTGCCGCGCAGCGGCAGGCGCTAATCAAAAAGCCGCCGCACATTCTCGTCACAACGCCGGAATCTCTGTATCTGCTGCTCACTTCGGAATCTGGCCGGCGCATGCTCAGCACGGTGCGGACACTAATTTTGGACGAGATCCACGCTGTGGTGGATGACCGGCGCGGCGCGCACCTGGCACTAAGCATCGAACGTCTGGCCGCGCTGGTGCAACATCCGCTCCAGCGAATCGGTTTGTCGGCGACGCAAAAACCGATCGAGGAAGTTGCGCGTTTTCTGGTCGGCACTCGTGCAGTGAAAAAGGCCGGCAATCCTGATTGCGCGATCATCAACATCGGTCATCGGCGGGAACTCGACCTGGCGATTGAAATCCCGGAGTCGCCGCTTGAAGCCGTGATGTCGAACGAAGTTTGGCAGGAAGTTTATCGTCGCCTCGCGGGGTTGATCCAGGCGCATCGCACCACTTTAGTCTTTGTAAATACGCGTCGAATGGCGGAGCGCGTGACCCAGCATCTGAGCGAATTGCTCGGCGCAGACGCGGTAACGTCGCATCATGGCAGCCTGTCCGCGAAGTTGCGCCTCGAGGCCGAAGATCGCTTGAAGCGCGGCGAACTGAGAGCGCTTGTGGCCACGGCTTCGCTGGAATTGGGCATCGACATTGGCTCGGTTGACCTGGTTTGCCAACTCGGCAGTACGCGCTCCATTGCCACGCTACTTCAACGCGTTGGTCGCGCCGAGCACAAACGCGGCGGTTTGCCGAAAGGCCGGATTTTTCCGTTGAGCCGCGACGAACTCGTCGAATGCGTAGCGCTGTTGCATTCTGTTCGCTGCGGCGACCTCGATCGTTTGCTGATTCCGGAGAAGCCGCTGGATGTGCTGGCGCAACAAATTGTCGCCGCGACGTCCAGCGGGGACTGGGAAGAAACGAAAATCTTTGAGCTCATTCGTTCAGCCTGGCCGTACCGAAATCTCACTCGCGAAGAGTTCGAGAGCGTTATTAAGATGCTGGCCGAAGGCTTCAGCACGAAGCGCGGCCGGCGTTCCGCGTTGATTCATCACGATGCAGTGAACCAGCGTTTGCGCGGCAGGCGCGGCGCGCGACTCGTCGCCCTGACATCCGGTGGCGCCATTCCCGACAACGCCGATTATCGCGTCATCGTTGAACCATCAGAAACTTTCGTCGGCACGGTCAACGAAGATTTCGCGGTCGAAAGTCTGGCCGGCGACATCTTTCAACTTGGCAATGCGTCGTGGCGAATCTTGCGCATCAATTCCGGCGTCGTCCGCGTCGAAGACGCGAAAGGCCAGCCGCCGGGAATTCCTTTTTGGCTTGGTGAAGCGCCCGCGCGCACACCTGAGCTCTCGCAGGCTGTATCTGATTTGCGCGTTGAAATCGAAGAACTGCTGGCTGACGACAGGAACCTTTGCGATTGGCTTCAAACGAAATTCGAACTGTCCACCCAAGGCGCTGAGCAGATTGCTGAATACTTCGGTGGCACGTATCGCACATTCGGCGCAATTCCTTCGCAGCAAACTTTGGTGATGGAGCGTTTCTTCGATGAATCAGGTGGAATGCAACTGGTCCTGCATTCGCCTTTCGGCAATCGAATCAATCGCGCCTGGGGTCTGGCGTTGCGAAAACGTTTTTGCCGCTCGTTCAATTTCGAACTGCAAGCAGCGGCCACGGACGATGCGATCGTGATTTCGCTCGGCACGCAGCACTCCTTTCCGCTCGAAGAAGTTTTCCGATACCTCAATTCCAAAACGGTTCGCGACTTGCTTGTGCAGGCGCTGCTCGATGCCCCGATGTTCACAATACGCTGGCGATGGAACGCGACCCGTTCACTGGCAGTCCCACGTTATCGTGGCGGCGCGAAAATCGCGGCGCCGCTCCAACGCATGGAATCGGAAAATCTTTTAGCCGCAGTTTTTCCCGACCAGCTCGCGTGCCTCGAGCACATTGTCGGCGACCGCGAGATTCCCAATCATCCGCTGGTGAAGCAGACGATTGATGATTGCCTGACTGAGGCGATGGACATCGACGGTTTGGAAGAAGTGTTGGGCAAGATCGAGCATGGTGAGATTCGCTGCATCGCGCGTGATTTACCCGAGCCGTCGCCGCTTGCCGCCGAGATTCTAAATGCGCGGCCATATGCGTTTCTCGATAATGCGCCGCTGGAAGAGCGCCGGACTCAGGCTGTTTACATGCGTCGCTCTTCGGAACGGAACGGCAACGATGGTCTCGGCGTTCTCGATGTGGCTGCGATCCACAAAGTGCAGAACGAAGCCTGGCCGGAGGCGACCAATGCAGATGAATTGCACGACACGCTGATGCTGCTCGGTGTAATGACGCAGGAGGAAGCCGCCGTTTCCATTCATCACGAAGGCAACGGTGTGGCTGCGGAGCGTTTTCTGAACGAACTCGTTGCATCCAAGCGCGCAACGCAATTGCGATTTGCAGAAAGGACTTTTTGGGTCGCGGCCGAACGTCTGCCAATGCTCCATGCAATTTATGAAAAAGCCGTGCTCGCACCCCAGTTATCGGCGCCTGAATCCGCTCAAGGACAACCTTGGGAACGCGCTGCCGCGATTCGCGAATTGTTGCGCGGAAGAATGGAAGTTTGTGGGGCGGTAACGCCCAACGCCCTCGCTGAGAAGCTCGGTCTTGCCCGTAGCGAAATTGACGTTGCGTTACTGGGCCTCGAGGCGGAAGGTTTTGTTCTCCGCGGCAAATTTCACCCGCACGCGACGGAGCAGGAATGGTGCGACCGGCGATTGCTCGCGCGAATTCATCGGCTCACGATTGACCGGCTGCGCGCGGAAATTCAACCTGTCTCGCCGCAGGACTTTTACCGTTTTCTTTTCGCATGGCAACGCGCCGATGCAGAACATCGCGTTGAAGGTCCGGAAGGTTTGCAGTCGGTCCTTGAGCAACTGGATGGTTGCGAGTTGCCGCTGGCCTCGTGGGAATCGACAGTTCTTACTGCGCGTGTTGCCGATTACGATCCAGAATGGCTCGATCGCCTTTGCTTTTCTGGTCGCGTCGGCTGGGGACGCTTCAGTTGGCCGCAAAATCCAAAAGCGCGAACATTCGCGCCGCTACGGACAAGCCCCATTGCGCTCTATCAGCGGGAAAATCTTCAGGACTGGCTGGTTTTAGCTCAGGCAAATTCGGCAGTGGAACTTTCGGCCGGCCGCCAAGTTGTGTTTGACGCGCTGGCAAATGGCGGCGCGCTTTTCTTCACTGAATTAGTGCGGCGGACCGGATTGCTGCCGTCTCAAGTCGAAGAAGTTTTATCGCAGCTTGCCGCGCTCGGTTTTGTCACGTCAGATAGTTTCGATGGATTGCGCGCGCTGCTTGTTCCGTCGAACAAACGGCCAACGTTTGGACGCAACGAGGGAAAACGCCGGCGCAGAACGAATCTCGCGAGCATCGAGTTCGCAGGGCGATGGTGTTTGCTGCGGACACAACTCTCGTTCGACTCACACTCGGCGGGCAATGGCGCGCCCCTCAACGCGTCGTCGCGTGATGTGGCTGTCGAGAAATTTGCGCGGGCGTTGCTCCGCCGTTACGGCGTCGTGTTTCGTCGTTTGCTCGAGCGCGAGAGTTTTGCCGTTACCTGGTACGAGTTGGGACGCGTTTATCGGCGATGGGAGGCGCGGGGTGAGATTCGCGGCGGTTATTTTGTCGGAGGCGCCAGCGGCGAGCAATTCGCGTTGCCCGAAGCCATCGGTTTGTTGCGTTCCATTCGCAAAACGCCACCAAAGGACGCTCTGGTTACGCTTAGCGCTGCCGATCCGTTAAATTTGCAGGGCATTCTTACGCCGGGGCCAAGGATTGCCGCGGTCACGGCAAATCGTATTGTGTTTCGCGATGGATCGCCGCTTGCGGCGCTGGAGGCAGGCGAGATTCGCAAGCTCGCCACGGGACGAGTCCGTGTCGCCGCGGCGACCGGACTTTCCGACGATTCCATTTCCGATTTGCAAATTGAAACGGCCCTAAAAGTCGGAACGCTCCGGGCTTCATTGCGGCCCTATTATAAATAAGGCTTTTGTGAGGCGGAGCCACCTGCGGCACAAGCCTTTTACGTGGCTACCCCGCTTGGATTCGAACCAAGAATAACGCCTCCAAAGGGCGCTGTGTTACCATTACACCACGGGGTATCTCGATTTCGGATTTTAGATTGGCGATTTTGAATTAAATCGCAATGGGCAAAATCAGAAGGGGCGCGATTCTCTCGGCCAATGACGATTCGCAAATGGCGGAAACCGGCGTATATTTCTTGTTCGACAATATGAAGGAATTAAACGTAGAAAACTTGCATGTGACCATCGCTGGCCAGCAGATCGTTCGCGGCTTGAGTCTCCGCGTTTCGCGGGGCGAAGTACACGCGCTCATGGGGCCGAATGGCTCTGGGAAGAGCACGCTCGCCAAGGTGTTGGCTGGTCATCCTGACTACGAGGTGACCAAGGGCAAAGTCTTGATGGAAGGGGAAAATCTCCTCGAGCTTGAGCCCGACGAACGGGCGCGCCGGGGTCTTTTCATGGCTTTCCAATATCCAAGCGAAGTACCCGGCGTAACCATCGCTAATTTTCTCCGTGCGGCCATCCAGTCGCGTCTGCCCGACGGTGAAGAGCTCGAAGCAACCGATTACTACGCAAAACTTTATGAAAAGATGGAATTGCTCGGGATGGATCGCTCGTTCACGTCGCGCGCGGTCAACGAAGGTTTTTCCGGAGGCGAAAAAAAGCGCACGGAAATCCTGCAACTCGCCATGCTGGAGCCGAAATATGCCATTCTGGATGAGACCGATAGCGGCCTGGATATCGACGCACTTAAGACCGTTGCGCATGGAGTGAATTCATTGCGCGGTCCCGGTCTTGGTGTATTGTTAATCACGCACTATCAGCGTCTCCTGAACTATATCATTCCCGACTACGTCCACGTCATGGTGGCGGGGCGAATTGTTAGGAGCGGACGGAAAGAGCTCGCTCTTGAGCTCGAAGAAAGAGGTTATGATTGGGCGCGCGAAGAGGCGGCTGAAACAGTGCTCAGGTAAAGGATCAACATGAAAACCGAAACGTCAGCAGTCGATATTAATCGAAGCATCGGAGACTTTGCTTACCCTGAGGTGCACGTGCGCGATGCGGGTGCCGGGCTAAGCGAGAAAACGATCCATTACATCTCGGACGTTAAAGAGGACCCAGATTGGGTGCGTGAATTTCGCCTCAGAGGCCTCAAAACATTTCTGGAAAAACCGCTTCCCACGCATTGGGCGAGCAAGGATCTCGAAGCGATCGACTTCGACAAAATCCGTTACTATCTCTCGCCGGGCACGGAAGCGAAGCGCACTTGGGAAGAAGTGCCGGAAGATATCAAGCGCACATTCGAGCGGCTCGGTATTCCCGAACAGGAACGAAAATTTCTGGCTGGCGTCGAAGCGCAGTTCGACAGCGAAGCCGTCTACTCAAACATCAAGAAGGCGGTCGGCGAACAGGGCGTCATCTTTGTAGGATCGACAGAGGGCCTGAAAAAATATCCGGAAATCTTTCGAAAATGGTTTGGTAAAGTAATCCCGATCGCCGACAACAAATTCAGCGCGCTGAACTCCGCCGTTTTCAGTGGCGGCTCGTTCATTTACGTCCCGCCGGGCGTGAAAGTGAAACATCCGCTCCAGGCTTACTTTCGGATTAACGCCGAGAATTTCGGCCAATTTGAGCGCACTCTCATCATTGCCGATGAAGGCTCGGAAGTGACCTACATGGAAGGTTGCACGGCGCCGAAGTTTAACACGACCACATTGCATAGCGCGGTGGTCGAATTAGTCGCGCTCAAGGGCGCAAAGATTCAATACATCACCGTGCAGAATTGGTCGGCGAATGTTTTCAATTTGGTGACGAAACGCGGTCTGGCCCAGGAAAATGCCGAAGTAAAATGGATCGATTGCAATATCGGCTCGCGTCTGACGATGAAATATCCCAGCGTGATCATGAAGGGACGGAAAGCGCGCGGGGAAGTTCTCTCGATTGCCCTCGCCAATGATGGCCAGCATCAAGACACTGGCGCGAAAATGATTCACGCCGCGGATGAAACGACCAGCAACATCATTTCCAAAAGCATCTCCATTGGCAAAGGCCGCGCCACTTATCGCGGCTTGGTGCACGTACCGAAGCATCTCAAAAATTGCAAAAACAACACCGAATGCGACGCGCTTCTTATCAACGCGACAAGTCGCACGGATACTTACCCGGCAATCACCGTGCGTGGCACCGGCAACGCCGTGCAACATGAAGCAAGTGTCAGCCAGGTAAGCGCGGAGCAGATTTTCTACATGCAACAGCGCGGTCTAACCGAAGCGCAAGCGATGAGCTTGAGCGTGAACGGCTTCGTGAACGACCTCGTTCGCCAATTCCCGATGGAATACAGCGTCGAGCTCAAACGCCTGATCGAGCTCGAGATGGAAGGCTCGGTTGGATAACTTTTCCCGCTAATCCTGAGCACAAGCGGCGGTCTGCGGACCGCCATTTGTTTCTAAGATCGGCAATGCGTCACGACTCGACAGTTCTGGATGAAGTGAGTGAAACTGGATCGGTTCTTTCCGGTCCAGTCGAGTCGCGTGATTTTCCGGAATGGTTTCGGGAGCAACAGCAAGATGGCTGGAAACAATTTGTGTCGCTCCCGTCGCCGAAGCGCAAGGACCAGCTTTGGCGATTTTCCAATGTCGATCTTCTCAATCTAACGCCGTTCAAGTTCGGCGGAGCATTACCGGACAAGGAGCGCAATGCGATTCTCGAGCAATCGCGCGGGCTCGACAAAGTTGCGGCGCGTTTGATTTTTGCTGGCGACCAGCTCATCGAACGCGATGTCCTTTCCGATCAGCTGAAAAAGCGTGGCGTCATTTTCCAGCCGCTTGAGCGCGCTATGATCGAGCACGGCGAATTGTTTCGAAAACATTTCATGTCGCAGCCCGCGGTTCTTGGCTCGGGCAAATTTGCCGCCCTGCATCAGGCGTTGGTTTCGTCCGGCACATTTCTTTATGTGCCGCGTGGCGTTGAAATCGATCTGCCGATCGAGATTTTTCATTGGTTGCACGGGGAGAACGCTTCCGTCTTTCCGCATCTGCTTCTCGTCACCGATGAGCTGGCGAAAGTCACCGTGATCGAATCGTTTCGCTCGTTGGACAAAGAAGCAGCGGGATTCGCCTGCGGAGTGAATGACTTGATTGCCGGGCCAGGCGCGAAAGTGACTTACGTGTGCACGCAAAACTGGGGAAGCAACGTCGTGGCCCTGCAAATGAACTCGACAATCGTCGATCATGACGCATCGGCCATGAGCCTCAATCTGCATCTTGGCGGAAAATATTCGCGCTTCGAGAGCCTTAGCCGCCTTATCGGAGAAGGCGGACGCAGTGACCTGCTCGCGATTTCGGTCGCAAACGACACTCAGGAGTTTGATGCGCGCTCATTGCAGGATCACATTTCGCCGCATACCGCGAGCGATCTTCTTTATAAAAATGCATTGAGCGATCGCGCCCGCACCACCTTCGGCGGTCTTATCCGGGTCGAACCGCACGCCCATTTCACCGACGCCTACCAAAAGGTCCGCAATCTTCTCTTGAGCGACGATTCCGAAGCCAACTCGATGCCGGGGCTTGAAATCCTCGCCGACAACGTCCGTTGCACCCACGGCGCCACCTCCGGCCAGATCGACGCGGATGAGCTTTTTTATCTACGCACCCGCGGCATTCCCGTCCCAATCGCCCAACGCCTCATCGTCAGCGGCTTTTTGAACGAGGTCCTTCAACGCCTCGATCATGAGGCGATAGCCGATCATTTGCGCCGATTGATTGAAGACAAATTCGCAAACGAATAGGTCGCGCCATGGAAGCGAAGTCCCCATTTGCTCGGGCGACGAGCATCACCCCATTAGTTTGGACACCTGGGCGAGCGCCAGTCGCGGTCCACGCCCGGAAGGACCGCTTTTATCACCTCGCCATCGCTTCTTCTGAATTCAATTCGAAATTGATTTTCACATCGTAATGATTGCCGCTACCCAAGCCAGCTGGCAATGGATCAACTTGGGTCACGCGTTTCGCGATCGCCGTCACCGATTCATTTACCACGACGTTTTCGGACGGCTTGATGATCTCGAAATTGGAAACTCGGCCATCTTTCTCGATTCGGACTTGGACGAGCGTAGAAATTTTATTGCCGGAAGCGACGTTTGTTGTCGGCTGAATCCAGGCGCTGTAGAAACGATCGTGCAGCATGTTGCCATACCAGCCGAATTCGGATGCGCTATTCCCGCCACCGGTTCGCTCCGGCGAATCCGTCCCGTGGCGGACGTGTCCACCACTTGTGCCTGCTGAACTTC
>Ga0209807_1000347_pt1 | contig 20853 bp, 19 predicted proteins | sample GraSoiAngelo_154_FD_186168 | JGI IMG/M metagenome (GOLD analysis project Ga0209807, IMG submission 186168) | Grasslands soil microbial communities from the Angelo Coastal Reserve, California, USA - 14_1009_13_20cm (SPAdes) (version 2) | ecosystem: Environmental > Terrestrial > Soil > Grasslands ... | reverse complement strand
GACTGGCTCTGGACCTCGCCGGAGAGGGCTTTGGCCAGCCCCGACATCACGCTGGTCTACGCGACGCGCACGGTGCTCGAGTCAGTGGCCGGGAAGCGCGATGCGGATGCGCTCTTCGAATGGGCGCGTGGCCTGCAGGAGATTCCGACGGTCGAGCCGCGGATCGTCCAGACCCCGAACGGCTGGGAGATCGTGCGCGACTAGATTTCCGCCTCGCTGGATCCAACGGTGCGTTTGCCGGCCACAAATTCCGCACCGCTGGATCCAACGGTGCGTTTGGCGCGCATTTTGTCGCGCCGAAGTCCCTCAGCGCCAGTTGTCGCGCCACTGGTTGTAGTGGATCACTTCCACTCCTCCCTGGCGCAGCGTGTCGAGGCCTGCCGGGTCGCGGTACGCCTCCCTGTAATAGACGCGCGCGACGTTGGCGTTGATGGCCATCTTGGCGCACATCACGCACGGCGAGGCGCTGACGAACATCACCTTGCCCGGCAGCTGGGCGCCGGCCTTGATCAGCGCGTTCTGCTCCGAGTGGAGGCAGCCGCACGCCCCGGGTGTCGTGGCATCACAGCGGTTCGGCAGCCCGCGGGCGTTGCCGTTGTAGCCGATCCCCAGCACCTGCGTCAGGTCCGAGGTCGCGATCACGGTGCCGACCTGCAGACGGGCGCAGGTCGAGCGCTTGGCGAGCTCCTCCGCCATGCGCATGTAGACCTCTTCGAGAGGGATCCGGTCGGGCGCCTGCCCGGGTTCCGGAAGGGGATGAATCTCGGCCATCGGGCTCATGTTAACGGGCTTGTTTATACCCCGGTTCGGGGCTACAATGCGCAAGATGTCGGTGCTCGAACTGTTGTTCGCGCTGCTTCTGGTATGCCTCGTGGCAGGGGTGGGTTTCGTCGGGGCGCTGGCCTGGGGTCTGGTCCGCCGCGCCGAGGGCAACGCCCGCGACGTCGCGGAGCTCAAAAGCCGTCTCGAATCGGGCGGCCAGACTGAGGAATCCCGGGCGGCCGAGCTCCGGGAGCGGCTGTCCCACACCCAGGCGGTGGTCGAAGGCCTGCGCTCGGCCCTGACGGCGCGGCAGCCGATCGAGGAGGAGGCGCGGGCAAGCCTGCGCCGGCTGGAGAGCGTGATCGCCGGCAGCTCGAGCCGCGGCGCCGCCGGCGAGAACATCCTGGAGGAGGCCCTTCGCCACCTGCCGCCCGAGATGCTGCAGCGCAACGTCTGGGTCGGCGGCAAGGTGGTCGAGCTGGCGCTGCGCCTTCCCGGTGGAAAGCTTCTGCCCATGGACTCGAAGTGGGTTTCCAGCGTGGCCCTGGAGCAGCTGGCCGACACCAGTCTCGACGCCAGCCGGCGCGCGCAGCTCACCGCGACGGTGGAGCGGGAGGTCGAGCGGCGGGTCCGCGAGGTCAGCCAGTACATCGACCCGGCCACCACATCGCCGTTCGCCCTGGCGGTCATCCCTGATGCCGCCTACGACGTGTGCCGGAGCGCCATCGTCAGCGCCCACAAGCGCCACGTGATGGTGGTCGGCTACGCGATGGCCCTCCCTTACCTCCTGACGCTCTACCAGCTGCACATGCAGTTCGCCCGCACGGTGGACATGGAAAAACTGCAGTCCGCGCTGATCGACATCGAGCGCCAGGTCGATGTCCTGGAGGGGATCCTGGAGAACAGGGTCCAGCGCTCGCTGACGGTGCTCCAGAACGCGTACACCGAGGGCAAGCAGGCCTCGGCCAAGGTCCGGGCCTCAATCCAGGCGGTCCAAATTTCAGAGGGGTCGCCTGTGGACAGCCTTTCCACAGCTTCCACAGGGGCCGGGGAAATCGGGCGTGGCGCCAGTAGCCCGGAGCTTTCCACAGAGACCCTCCACCTGGCGCTTCTCGACTCGGCCCAATAGGTCCGCTTTTGCCACCTTTCCCCCAGGCTGTACCCACCCTGTGCCCAACTCGTCCTCAGGGATATCCACAGGTAATCCACCCACATGTAGGGGGTCGGCTCCACTCGAGGCCAAATATGTTGTGTTCAGGCCTTGACAAGCCCAAAAGCCGGTCGTATAGTCGACATCGTTACATCGAGGCCCTGGGGCATAAGTGGCGGGCATGCTCTGGGGCCTCTTGCATCCCCAAACGAAACAAGTTCAACGTCACAGAAAACGTCCTAGCAAAGCGGTTCAAATACACCCTCTCCGGGGATGATTTAAGGAGGCGCTCCTGATCAGATGGCCAAGAATCTAGCCGACCTCACCGGGGCCCGACCAGCCAAGAACGGGAACGGGCATGGAAGCAAAGCCAAGGGACTCCACTTCGGGCGCTTCTTCACGCCTCCGGGCAGCCACGCCTTCGACCTGGTGGAGTGGGACCGACGAACGGCGGCCATCACAGGTGAGAAGGGCCAGGTCATCTTCGAGCAGAAGGACGTAGAGGTCCCCCGCTCCTGGTCCCAGCTGGCGATCAACGTCGTCGCCCAGAAGTACTTCCGCGGCAGCCTCGGCAGCCCCGAGCGCGAGACGAGCGTCCGCCAGATCATCGACCGGGTCGTCGACACGATCGCGAAGTGGGGCCGCGAGGGCGGCTACTTCGCGACCGAAGAGGACGCCGAGAACTGGGCTGAGGAGCTGCGCTTCCTGCTGGTCACCCAGCACGCGTCCTTCAACAGCCCCGTCTGGTTCAACATCGGCATCCCGAGTCGCTCGCAGCAAGCTTCCGCGTGCTTCATCAACTCCGTCCAGGACTCGATGGAATCGATCCTCGACCTGGTCAAGACCGAGGGCATGCTGTTCAAGTTCGGCAGCGGCACCGGCACCAACCTGTCGATCCTGCGCTCGTCCAAAGAGCAGCTCTCGGGCGGCGGTACGGCGTCAGGCCCGGTCTCCTTCATGAAGGGCTACGACTCCTTCGCCGGCTCGATCAAGTCCGGCGGCACGACCCGGCGCGCAGCCAAGATGGTCATCCTCAACGCCGACCACCCCGACGTCCTCGACTTCATCCGGTCGAAGGCCGAGGAAGAGAAGAAGGCGTGGGCGCTGATCGAGGCGGGGTACAACGCCGGCTTCAACGTGCCCGGCGGCGCGTACGACTCGGTCCAGTTCCAGAACGCCAACCACTCTGTCCGCGTGACCGATGACTTCATGCGCGCCGTGCTCGACGACAAGGAGTGGAAGACGAAGGCCGTCGTGGACGGCCGCACGATCGAGACCCACAAGGCGCGAGACATGTGGCGAGAGATCGCCGACGCAGCATGGATCTGCGGCGACCCCGGCCTCCAGTTCGACACCACGATCCAGAACTGGAACGTCGTCCCGAACACGGGCCGGATCAACGCCACCAACCCCTGCTCTGAGTTCGTGTTCCTCGATGACACCGCCTGCAACCTGCTGTCCCTGAACCTGATGAAGTTCCAGAACGACCAGGGAACGTTCGACGTGGAGCGCTTCCAGCACGCGGTCGACGTGTGCTTCACCGGGCAGGAGATCCTGGTCTCCAACGCTTCCTACCCCACTCCCGCGATCGGCAAGAACTCTGAGGCGCTGCGCCCGCTCGGCCTCGGCTACGCCAACATCGGCGCGCTGCTGATGTCGATGGGCCTGGCCTACGACTCGGACGAGGGCCGGCGCTTCGCGGGCGCGATCACCTCGATCATGACCGGGCGCGCGTTCGCCCAGTCCGCGCGCATGGCTCAGGTCAAGGGCCCGTTCAGCGAGTACTCCAAGAACCGCGAGCCGATGCTCCGGGTCATGGAGAAGCACCGCGCTGCGGCCTACCAGCTCTCCACCTCGCAGGAAGCCGCTGAGGTCGTGACCGCCGCACAGACGACCTGGGACGATGCCGTCAAGCTCGGCCGCGCCCACGGCTACCGCAACGCCCAGGCGACCGTGCTCGCTCCCACAGGAACGATCGGCCTGATGATGGACTGCGACACCACGGGCATCGAGCCCGACCTGGCGCTGGTCAAGTACAAGAAGCTGGTCGGCGGCGGTCTGCTGAAGATCGTCAACAACACCGTGCCGGCCGCGCTGCGCAAGCTTGGCTACGACGAGATCAAGGTCAAGGAGATCGTCGAGTACATCGACGAGAACGACACCATCGAGGGCGCGCCGCACCTGCAGGACGAGCACCTCAAGGTCTTCGACTGCGCGTTCAAGCCGGTCAAGGGGACGCGCTCGATCGCGCCGATGGGACACGTCCGGATGATGGCCGCCGTGCAGCCGTTCATCTCGGGCTCGATGTCCAAGACGGTCAACCTTCCGACCGACGCGACGGTCGATGACATCCAGCAGACCTACGTCGAGTCGTGGAAGCTCGGTCTCAAGTGCATCGCGATCTACCGCGACGGCTGCAAGCGCTCACAGCCGCTGTCGACGTCGATGGACAAAGAGAAGAAGGAGGCCGCGCCGCAGGAAGTCGAGTACCGGGCAGTCCGGCGCAAGCTGCCTGACGAGCGCAAGGCTCTCACCCACAAGTTCGACATCGCCGGCCACGAGGGCTACCTCACAGTCGGCCTGTACGAGGACGGCATGCCGGGCGAGCTGTTCGTGACGATGGCCAAGGAGGGCTCGACGATCTCGGGCCTGATGGACGCCTTCGCCACGCAGACGTCATACGCGCTGCAGTTCGGCGTCCCGCTCAAGTTCATGGTCGACAAGTTCAGCCACATGCGCTTCGAGCCGTCCGGCTTCACCAAGAACAGGGAGATCCCGATCGCCAAGTCGATCGTGGACTACATCTTCCGGTGGATGGCGAGCCACTTCCTCCCCGTCGAGGATCAGGACGAGGCGGGCGTCATTCGCCGCGACGACCCCGCCGCGAGCAGCGAACCCAAGGCGATCCAGCCTGAGTTCAAGGTCATCGCTACCCCGGCGCCGAAGACGATCAACGGCACGGCGACGCAGAAGATCACGTTCGTCAACACGGGCGACGCGCCCGCGTGTGCCGACTGCGGCGCCATCACCGTGCGCTCGGGGTCGTGCTACAAGTGCCTGAACTGCGGAGCAACAACGGGCTGCAGCTGAGCACTGGAATTCGCCGCGTTAGGCGCCAAACGCGCCACTGACCCGCGGGAATTCCGAGCGTTAGGCGCCAAACGCGCCTATCCGGCGACGCTTAGGATGCGCTCGGGTCGAACTTGACCTCGATCAGCGGGCTGTAGCGGACCATTCGCTCCAGGTCGTCGCGCTTCCAGGCGCGGGCGACGTGCGGCAGGATGGCGCGGCGCTCGGCTTCGTCGTCGATGATGCGCGCGGTCGCCGGTAGGTCGGCTCGGGTCTTCCCCTTGAGGTGGAAGGTCAGGTGCGGGTCCGCCTCGACGTTGAGCAGCCAGCGGCGCTTCCTCGGGTAGGGCGTGCCGCTGATGTAGATCCGGCCGTCGATGTTGTGGAACACGATCTCGAGCCGGCGAGGCTCGCCGCTGCGCCGTCCGGTGGTCGTGATGTCGATCGTGTGCCCGCGCTCCAGCGCGGCGTTGATTGCGTCCTGTGTAACAGCCATGTCAGTGGCGTATATCAGCCGGCCGCGGCCTCTATTCCGTTGCGCAGCTCAGCGAGCGATCGGCGCTGCCGGCCGGCCGGGTCGAAGTTCTCCGGGGACAGCCAGGCCTCGAAGGCTGCCCGCCGGGCCGGCCACTCCCCGTCGATGATCGAGTACCAGGCGGTGTCCCGGTTCCGATCCTTGACCACCATGTGCTGACGGAACACGCCCTCGAACGTGAAGCCGAACCGTTCGGCCGCCCGTCGCGACGGCAGGTTCGCGGCGTTGCACTTCCACTCCAGCCGCCGATAGCCCAGGTCGTCGAAGGCGTGACAAGACCAGAGGTAGATGGCCTCGGTGGCCTGGCGCGTCCGCTGCAGGGACGGCGAGAACAAGAGGTGACCGATCTCGATCACCCCGTGCTGGGTCGACATGCGCAGGTAGCTGCCCAGTCCCCGTGGCTCGCCGGAAGCGCGATCCACGATCGCGTAGAAGAGTGGGTCGGTGGAGGCGGCGCACCCGGTGATCCACGCATTGAAAGCCGCCTCGTCTTCAAAAGGGCCGTAGGGCAGGAACTGCCACAGCTCGTCGGCGCCCGCGACAGCCGAGTAGAGCCGGCTTGCATGACGGTTCGGGTCCAGCGGCTCGAGCGTCACGAGGTCGCCCTCGATCGGCTCTCGCGCTGGGAGCCGCGCCGGTTTCCAACGCAGCTCCGCCATCAGCCATATTCTCCGGGCAGTGGACCACACGGCGCCGGCTGTTCTCGAGCTGGGGCTGCTCTTGTTGCTGGCGGCTCTTGCCGGCGCGGCGGTGCGGCGCGTCGGGATTCCTGCGGTGATCGGCTACCTCCTGGTCGGCGTGCTGGTTTCGCCCTTCACACCGGGCTATGTGGCCAACCGCGACCAGCTGTCGATCCTCGCCGACGTCGGTGTCGTGCTGCTGTTGTTCGAGGTCGGCATCGAGATCAATCCGCTGAGGCTCGCCCGGGAGCGCCGCCGCCTGCTGCTGTCCTCACCGCTGCAGGTTGCCCTGACGTGGGCGATCAGCATGGGCGCCTGCGTGCTCGCGGGACTGCACCCGGCGGGAGCGGCTCTCGTCGGGCTGTCCATAGCAATGTCGTCGAGCGTGGTGGTCGTCAACATCACCCGCAGCCGACGCCGCACGACGGACGCCGCGACGGACGAGCTGCTCCTCGGCTGGAGCGTGATCCAGGACCTCGTCGGCGTGGGATCCGCGCTCGTCCTGCTGGTCGTTGTCGGATTGGGAGGCCGCTCTCCGCTCAGCGCCGCCCTGGGCGTGGTCGCTTTCGTCGTTCTCGCTGCGGCCGCGGCGCTGGTGCTGCCCTGGCTCCTGCGCCGCCTCCAGGGCGAGCACGATCTCTTCCTCCTGGTCTCGGTAGCCGCAGGTTTGCTCCTGGCCGGCATCGCGTCGAAGTTCTTTGGCATCCCGCTCGCGCTCGCTGCGTTCGTGGCTGGACTCGCCATCACCGAGAGCAACGTGGCAGGCGAAGCGCGCCAGCGGCTTCTGCCGTTTCGCGACGTGTTCGCGGTGATGTTCTTCGTCGCGCTCGGCACGGTGGTCGACCCGCGGACGATCCCGAGCGCCCTGCCGTGGCTGCTCCTTTTCCTCGTCCTGGTCGCAGTCGGGAAGGTCGCGGTCGTCTGGATCATCGCCAGGCTCGCGAGGCTCCACGGGCGAGCATCGCAGCTGGCGATCGGACTGGGGCAGATCGGAGAGTTCAGCTACGTCCTGGGCGCGCTCGCTCTAGGTGGCGGACTGATCACGAAGGAGGTGAACGCCGCCCTGATAGGGGCCGTCGTCATCAGCATCGCGGCCTCTTCGGTCATGGTGCGTCTGTGGCACCGGGCCGCCTAACGTATAGATAAGCAAGGAGGCTGCTCATGAAAGTCGCAATCATCGGCTCGGGGAATGTAGGCAAGGCGCTCGCAGGATCGGCGACCCGCGCCGGCCACCAGGTCACCATCGCCTCTCGACATCACGAGAAGGCCCAGGAGGCGGCCAGAGCTACGAACGCCCAGGCCGCGAGCTCGCCGAAGGACGCAGTGAAGGATGCCGAGCTCGTGGTGCTCGCCGTGCCCGCGGACCAGGTCGACGATGTGGTCGGCGCACTCTCTCCGGACCTCGATGGCAAGGTCATCATCGATGTGACCAATCGCGTCAACCCACAGGATCCCGGCCAGGTGCTCGACGGATCATCCGTCGCGGAGCACATCCAGAAGAAAGCGCCCAGGGCTCACGTCGTGAAAGCGTTCAACTACGCGTTCGCGTCGAGGATGGCCAATCCGCGTTCGAATGGGACGCAGCTCGATGGATTCGTGGCGGGCGACGATGAGGCTGCCAAGCAAAAGACGCTCGAGTTCGCCGAATCGATCGGCTTCCGCCCCATCGACGCCGGACCGCTTTCGATGGCGCGGGCACTCGAGGGGATGGGCTTGCTCCACATCCTTCTGCAGATCAAGCACAACTGGCCATGGCAGAGCGGCTGGAAGCTCGCGGGGCCGACGGCGACGACAAGAAGTAACGCGGCGCCGCCCCTCCGTCGGCTTCGCTGACACCTCCCCATGAATGGGGAGGACACCTATTTGGCCCCTGTTACCCCTCCGTCGATGATCAGGCCCGAGGCCATTACGAATCGCGATTCGTCTGAGGCAAGGTAGAGCGCCGCATTGGCCACATCCTCGGGCCGGCCCAGGTCGTTGCTGAGCTGGCGCTTGCGGATCGACGCCATCCCCTCCTCCGGGTCCGCGTACGAGTCCTTCAAGTAGCGCTCGACGAAGGGGGTCAGGATCGTCCCGGGCAGGAGCGCGTTGACTCTGATCCCGTGCTGGGCCAGGTCCGCCTGCATCGATTTCGTCATCGAAAGCACCGCGCCTTTGGAAGCCGCGTAGGAGACGCGGCGCGCCAGCCCGATCTCGGCGATGCAGGACGACATGTTGATGATGGAGCCGGCCTTGCGCTCGATCATGTAAGGGACTATCGCGCGGCTCATCAGGTAGACCCCCCGCACGTTCACGCGCATGACGCGGTCGAACAGGTCGGGCTCGGTCTCGACCACGTCTCCCACGCCGGCGATGCCCGCGTTGTTGAAGAGGACGTCGATGCGGCCCTCTCGCTCGGCGACCTTCTTCGCGAACGCCACCGTCTGAGCTTCATCCGTCACGTCGAGCTGCTCTGCGATCGCCGCGCGCCCGATCGCGGCGACCGTCTCCCCCGCACCGTCGACATCGACGTCAGCCACCACGACTCGCGCGCCCTCGGCAGCGAAGAGGAGCGCGCTGGCGCGTCCGATGCCCGACCCCGCCCCGGTGATGACGCAGACCTTGCCGTCGAGCCGACCCATGGTTTCTAAGCGCGCTCGGTGCCGATCAGCTTGGCCAGGCCCAATGCGATCAGGATGATCGCGCCGTCGACTGCGTCGATCCACGTCGAGCTGACGTCGGACAGCGTGAGGATGTTGGTGACCAGGGCGAGCAGGATCACCCCTGTCAGCGCGCCGACAACGCGACCGCGTCCCCCCTCGAGCGAGATACCCCCAATCACCGCGGCCGCGAAGACTCCGAAGATCAGATTTGAGCCCTGACCCGCGGTGACCGCGGTCACCCGACCGGCCTGCATCAGCCCGCCGATCGCTGCCAAGAGGCTGGCCACGATGAAGACGCCGATCCGGATCCGGTCCACCTGGATTCCGGCCGCCCTTGCCGCCTCGAGGTTGCCACCGATCGCATACATCGCGCGGCCTATGCGGTGGTAGCGCAGGAACAGGGCGGCGGCGGCGAAGGCCGCGATCGTGAGCCATATGGCGACCGGAACGCCGAACCACGACTCGGCGCCCAGGTAGATGTACGCCTCGGGCAGGTTGTACACGGTCTGCCCCCCCAGCCAGCCGAGCTGCAGGCCGGTCAACAGGATGCTCATCGCGAGCGTGAAGATGAAAGCGTTGAAGTTCGCCTTGATGACAAGGAGCCCGTTGAAGGTTCCCACCGCGAGGCCGACCAGGAGGACGACCAGCAGACCGAGCCAGGGGTTCCATTCCGTGCCGAGGCCCTGGCTCGCCTTGGGCGCGATCAACCACGCCCCGAGCAAAGGCGCCAGGCCGAACGTGCCCTGCAGCGAGATGTCGAACTTGCCGGTCAGGAGGATCAGAGACTCGGCGACGACCACCATGCCCAGCGCGGCGCCTCCCTCGGCGACGTTGATGAGGTTCGAGGTGGTGAAGAACACCGGGTTGACGAGGGAGCCCGCGAACATCATCACGACGATCACCGGGACGAGCGTCAGCTCGCGGAACCAGTTCAGCACCACGAAACGGAAATCGCGCCTCGCCATCGCACGCGGCGTGCCCGGCGTTCGCTCGACCGCACGCTCGGCTGTCAAACCGCTACCTCGAGGCCTTCCACCGCGGAGATCAGCTTCTGGCGATCCCACGGACCGCGGTCGAACTGCGCCGTGACACGGCCGCGCACCATCACGACGAGCCGCGTGCAGACCCGCAGGTCTTCGAAATCGTCAGAAACGAGCAGGACGGCAACTCCTTCGTCGCGGGCGCGTCCGAGCGCGTCCAGCAAAGCCTCCTTCGACGCCACGTCGACGCCAACTGTCGGGTTGACCGCGACCAGCACTGACGGTTTCGACGCCAGGGCGCGACCGACGACGACCTTCTGCTGGTTTCCGCCGCTGAGGCTCGACACAGGCTGATCCAGGCTGCGGGCCACGATCTGGAGGACCTGTGCCTCCTCCTGCGCGATCCGCGTGCGCCGCCGAGCAGAGACGAAACCGAACCGGTCGGCAATCCGGTCCAGCACCGCATGTGTGAGATTCTCGTCCACGCCGAGCTGGGGCGAGAACCCGCGCGCGTGGCGGTCCTGGGGCACGTAACCGACACCGCGCCGCAGCGTCGCGTGGACGCTGCCCACAGGGACCGGTGATCCGTCGATGGCGATCGATCCTCGCCGCGGCTTGATCAGGCCGACCACCGCGTCCGCCACCGTCGCCGTGCCGGAGCCGCGAAGGCCCACGAGCCCGACGCACTCGCCGGCGCGGACCGAAAGGTCGACGTCGATCACCGAACCGCCTCTCGATGCGACGGTCAGCTGCTTGACCTCGAGCTTCGTGCCGCCAAGCGAATCGACCCTCACAGCCTCGATCTCGGTCGCCCGTCGCGGCGGTGCGCTACCCACCATCGCCGCGACGAGCTTCGCCTGGCTGATGTCGCCGACCCGCCCGCTCAGGACGAGCTCGCCATCCCGCAGGACGCTGACTCGCTGACAGATCTCGTAAATCTCCTCGAGATGGTGGGAGATGTACAGCACGCCGACGCCACCTTCCCGCAGGCGGCGCACTCGCTCAAAGAGACGGTCCACGGCCGCCTTCTCGAGCGCCGCGGTCGGCTCGTCGAGGATCAGGAAACGCGCCCCGATGGAAAGGGCCCGCGCGATCTCTACGATCTGCCGTTGCTCGACGGTGAGCGTCGCGGCTTCCTGGTCGACGTCGATGTCGAATCCCCACTCGAGCATCAACTCATGGGCCTCCGCCCGCATGCGCCGCCAGTTGATGACCGCGCGCTCGCCCTCTACCGGCCGGTTGAGAAAGACGTTCTCGGCAACTGTAAGCGGAGGCACGACCATCGACCGCTGGTAGACGCATGCGACGCGGGCGAGCCACGCGCCGCGGTCGGCCAGGCTCGGCGCGGCCTCGCCGGCCAGGCGGATGGCTCCGCGATCGGGCCTGTTCAGCCCGGTGAACAGCGTGACAAGGGTCGACTTCCCGGCACCGTTGCGGCCGACCAGCGCATGACATTCGCCTGGCTGCACGGTGAGCGAGACGTCGACCAGCGCGCGCGTCTCGCCGAACGACTTCGAGACGTTTTCGGCCTCGCCCACCGTGGCCGGAGATGTCGCCGGCCCGGTGGACGAGAACCGCTGCATTGGGAGGTGAGGTTTCCTTAGTGGTTGTTGCACCACAGGTCAGTGCTGGTGACCTGTGTCGATCCGTTGTCGCCGGCGAGCGTCACCAGCGGCGCCGCCAGAGCGTCTTCCTGGTTGCCCTGCACGTTGACGATCGTACTGTTGTGGTCGGTCTTCTGGCCCTCGCTGTACTTCGTGCCCTTGATCGCCTCTTTCGCGTAGAAGATCGCGTAGTAGGCGTACTTGTCGGCGGGCTGGTCGATGGTCGCGTCGAGGGTCTTGGAGCGAATCAGGTCGCACTCGTGCGGAGATCCGTCATTGCCGACCAGGATGATGTGGTTGGACGCGCCAACGTCCGAGTATTTGCTCTTCTGCTTCTCGGCCGCGATGATGCCGTCCTCCGGCACGCTCCAGTGGACGTAGATCCCGCGCAGGTCGGAGATCGCGGTCAGGGCCGTGGTGGCGTTCTGAACCGCGGGGTCGGTGCCCCAGTCCTTGGTCTCGTAAGACTTGACCTTGAAGTTGGGGTACTTGGACGAGATCATGCTCGTGCATCCGCTCGCGCGGTCGCGGGCGTTCAGCGACGTCAGGTCGCCTTCCACCATCGCGATCGTCCCGGGGCCGCTCGCATGCGATGCGATGTAGTCGCACGACTTGCTGCCGTAGGCGGTGTTGTCCGCCCGGACGATCATGTAGACGCTGCCCTGGCTCGGGGCGACGTCGACCGTGACGACGGGGATGTTCTTGCTCTTCGCATAGTCGAGGGCCGGCCCGATCGCGGCGCTGTCAGCCGGGTTGATGATCAGCGCCTGGACGCCCTGCGCGATCAGCGCTTTGACGTCGATGATCTGCTGCGCCGCCTCGTTTCCATTCGCCTCGACGTTGGCGACCTTCGGGCCGACGAGCTTCACGCCCAGCTGCGACTCGTACTGGCTCTCGTACTTCAGGTAGTTGCCCCAGAAACCTGGAAGGTTGTATGTCAGGACGACGCCAATCGTCGGCGTCGATGATGTGTTGCCAGTGCTTGGGCTGCCTCCGCAGGCCACCGCCGCGACAGCCGCAACGGCCGTCATCCCGGTGGCGAGACTCCGTCTGCCGAATCCCGATCTCAACTTGCCTCCTCCTGCTCTAACGTTGCCAGTAATCCGATGTTTCGTACGTAGCGCACCATAATTCGCTGCCGATTGAGTGTCAAGTGCCCACTTCTGTACCCTCAGGCATCCGATGTTCAGCCCAGGCTGCTCCTCCCGGAAAGGCGAAGCGGATGCGCGCAGCCGGCTTGAGCTCGGCGCTGTAGCCGGCCGCTCGCGGCGCCAGGTAGCGGCCGTTGCGGAGGTGGACCGGCTCCACAAAGTGCTCGTGCAGGTGATCGACGTACTCGCAGGTCCGGTTCTCGAGCGACCCGCTCACCGCGATGTAGTCGAAGATCGCGAGGTGCTGGACGTACTCGCACAGGCCGACCCCGCCGGCGTGCGGGCAGACCGGCACTTCGAACTTGGACGCCATCAGCAGGACCGCGAGGATCTCGTTGACCCCACCCAGGCGGCAGCTGTCGATCTGGCAGAAGTCGATGGCCTCCGCCTGAAAGAGCTGCTTGAAGATGACCCGGTTCTGGACGTGCTCGCCGGTGGCCACGCCGATCGGACGGATCGACTCGCGGATCCGGTGGTGGCCGAGCACGTCGTCCGGGCTGGTCGGTTCTTCAATCCACCACGGGTTGACCTCGGCGAGGGCGCGCACCGAGCTGATCGCTTCGTCGACACCCCAGACCTGGTTCGCGTCGAGCATCAGATGGCGCTTGGGCCCTATCGCCTGGCGCAGGATTCGCGCTCGCCGAAGGTCCGAGGCGGGATCGGCGCCGACCTTCAGCTTCAAGTGCGTGAATCCTTGAGCCATCGCCTCGCCGGCGAGCTTGCGGATCTTCTCGTCGGAATAGCCCAGCCATCCGGCGGACGTGGTGTAGGCGGGGAATCCGTCGCGCAGCATCTCCTCTTCCCTCTGCCGCCGGCCCGTCAGCTTGCGCTCCAGCATTTCTGTCGCCTCCGCGGGATTGAGGACGTCGTCGATGTAGCGGAAGTCGATGCACGCGACCAGCTGTTCGGAGCTCATATCCGCGAGGAGCTTCCAGAGCGGTTTGCCTTCGACCTTCGCGTACAGGTCCCAGACCGCGTTGACGAGCGCGGCTGTGGCGAGGTGCACAACGCCCTTTTCCGGGCCGAGCCAGCGGAGCTGGCTGTCTGCCACAAGGCTGCGCCAGAAGCCCGCCATGTCGGCGGCGATGTCCTCGAGCGTCCGGCCCACGACGTGGTCCGCGAGCAGCTCGATCGCCTCCACGCAGAGCTCGTTGCCCCGGCCGATCGTGAAGGTCAAGCCGTGACCAGTCAGGAGATCGGGGTGGTCCGTTTCGAGGATCACGTAGGCTGCCGAGTAGTCGGGAGCCCTGTTCATGGCGTCGGAGCCGTCCAGGGTCAGCGAGGTCGGGAAACGGATATCGTGCGCCGAAGCCCGGAGGATCCTGGTGCCCACCTTGGGGTTATTATGCTAAAGCTCCGATGTTTGTCAACCCGAGGGCCGAATCCGCGCCAGACCATGTTGATAAAGGCTGCCTAACGTCCGACCTCTTGGCAGGACGCTCGGTTTCGGCGACAATCCCAACGACTTGAGCACCGCCAGCGCACCCCGCCGCGGCCGGCGTCCGGGGAGGCCCCCGAAGGTCACCGAGGAGGCCATCGACAAGATCCGCGAACGGATCGTCACGGGTGCCTGGGGAGCCGGCGACCGGCTGCCGAAGGAGAGCGCGCTGGCGGCCGAGCTGGGCCTGTCCCGCAACTCTCTGCGCGAGGCGGTGCGCGCCTTGTCCCAGCTGCGCGTGCTGGAGGTCCGTCAGGGCGACGGGACTTACGTCAGCAGCCTCGAGCCCCGGCTGCTCCTGGAGAGCACCGGCTTCATCAGCCATCTGCTCCTCGGCGAGACCGAGATCGAGCTTTACGAGGTGCGCCGCATCCTGGAAGCGGCCGCGGCCTCGCTCGCCGCCGGCCGCATCGACACGAGCGAGAAGGAGGAGCTGAGGCGGATCCTCGAGCGTATGCGCGCCGCGAACACGGTCGAGGAGCTCGTGGAGGCCGATGTCGCCTTCCACGCCGTCATCGCGGCGGCGGCCGGCAACGGATTCCTCGCGTCGCTGCTCGCGAGCCTTTCCACGCGGACGATGCGCGTCCGGTTGTGGCACGGCCGCACCGCCGACGACGCGCTCGACGAGACTCGCGAAGAGCACCGGCGCATCTACGAGGCGATCGCGGCGGGCGATCCTGAGCTGGCGCGCGCCGCGGCCACGGCGCACATCGCGAGCGGCGAGCGCTGGCTGAAAGCGCAGCTCGCGGCGGGCAACTCCGTCTGATGGAGGTCGGCCTGCACACACGGCTCAAGCCGGGCGTTGAGGCACGATACGAGGAGTACCACCGCGCGGTCTGGCCCGACGTTCTGGCGGCTATGCGGCGGGTCGGGATCACCAGGTACGTGATCTTTCGCGATGGGCTCGACCTGTTCCACTACATCGAGTGCGACGACTATGACCGCGCGATCGCGGAGCTGGCCGACGACCCGGTCAACGTTCGCTGGCAGGCGGAGATGGCGCCGATGATGGCCAAGGCGCACGACTTCAGCGGCCAGAGCACCGATCGCCTACCCATGATCTTCCAGCTCTGATCCCAACTCAACGCGTACAGCTCGGCCGGACCTCACTGCAGTTGACCCGGCTCGGCCTCGGCACCGCTCCGCTCGGCGGGCTCTTCGAGGCAGTCACCGACGAGGAGGCGCACCGGGTCATCGAAGCGGCATGGCAGCGCGGTATCCGCTACTTCGACACCGCTCCCCTGTATGGCTTCGGACTCTCCGAGCAGCGTCTCGGCGCGGTGCTGCAGAACAAGCCTCGCAATGAGTTCGTCCTGTCGACGAAGGTCGGCAGGTTGCTGCGCGAAGGCGCGCCGGCCGAACCCGGACAGGCGTGGAAGGGCACGCCGCCGCTGAATCCGGTGTTCGACTTTTCCTACGACGCCGTGATGCGCTCTGTCGAGGAGAGCCTCGACCGGTTCGGCATGGACCACGTCGACATGCTCCTCATCCACGACCCGGACCAGCATCACGACCTCGCGCTGGCTGGGGCGTATCGCGCCCTTGACCGCCTTCGGACCGAGGGCACTGTGAAAGCAGTCGGCGCGGGGATGAACCAGTGGGAGATGCTCGCGCGCTTTGCCCGAGAAGCCGACTTCGACTGCTTCCTGCTGGCCGGCCGGTACACGCTGCTCGATCGCAGCGGGGCGGCGGAGCTGCTGCCGCTGTGCCTCGAACGCGGCATCGCCGTGGTTGCAGGAGGCGTTTTCAACAGCGGGATCCTCGCCGACCCTGGTGCGAAGGCAACCTACAACTACCAGCCCGCGCCACCCGAGCTCCTGGAGGAGGCTCGCCGCATCAGGGCGAGATGCGCGCAGCACGGTGTGGACATCAAGGCGGCTGCGCTCCAGTTCCCGCTGCGCCACCCCGCCATCGCCTCCGTTCTCACCGGCCCCCGCTCAGTGGAGGAGCTCGACGAGAATGTCCGCCAGTTTCAGACTTCCATCCCCGACGAGCTGTGGGCCGAGCTCGGGCCGTGATCGTCGACTCGCACCATCACTTATGGGACCCGGTGCGCCGCACCTATCCGTGGATGGGCGACGAGCTCGCTGCCATCCGGCGGCCGTTTACGCCCGATGACCTGCGCCCCGAGCTGGTGGACAACGGCGTCGACAAGACGATCCTCGTCCAGACCATCTCGAGCATCGACGAAACGCGCGAGTTCCTGGAGACCGCCGCGGCGACCGACTTCATCGCGGGGGTCGTCGGCTGGGTCGACCTGACCTCCGCCGAGGTCGCTGACGAGATCGCGTCTCTGGTCAGCGATCTGTTGGTCGGCATCCGCCACCAGGTGCAGGACGAACCCGATCCGAGCTGGCTGCTGCGCGAGGACGTGCAGCGTGGCATCGAAGCCGTCGGCGAAGCCGGCCTCGTCTACGACCTGCTCGTCCGCACGCGGGAGCTTCCGGCCGCGCTGGAGACAGTGCGGCGGCATCGCGACGTCTCGTTTGTGATCGACCACGCCGCCAAGCCGCGCATCGCGTCTGGGTCGTGGGACCGGAACTGGGAGCGGGGTCTTGCGACGTTCAGCGACCAGCCGAACGTAACGTGCAAGCTGTCGGGCCTGGTCACGGAGGCGAACTGGAAATCGTGGACACCGGAGCAGCTCGAGCCCTACGTAAGGCGCGTGGTCGGATGGTTTGGCCCGACTCGGTGCATGTTCGGCTCCGACTGGCCGGTCTGCCTGCTCGCGGCGAGCTACGCGCAGGTCATGGACTCGCTGCAGCAGATCGTGGGCCTGGACGGCGCGATCTTCGGCGAGACCGCTGCCCGGGTCTACGGGCTGCCTTAAGCCACCTTGTCGATGATCGCGCCCCAGCGTTCGTCGATCCGGCGAACCCTGTAGATGACAAGCGCGGCGGCCCACGTGATCACGAAAGCCGCGACGATCACGTATCCCGCGTACACGAGCATGTTGGACGTCGCGATCACGCTGTAAATGCCTCCATGAAGTCCCAGGACCTGGATCAGGATCTGGGTCAGCTCGATCACGCCGATGAACAGCGCCACAAAAACCGACAGCGAGGTGATCGTCATGTTGTAGAACACCTTGCGGATCGGGCTCGCAAAAGCCCACGTGTACGCCTTGGCCATGAAGGCGCCGTCCATCGTGTCCATCAACGACATGCCGGCGGCGAAGATCAGCGGGAGCGACATGATCGCCGCGAAGGGCAGTCCCTGCGCAGCTGCCCCGGCCGATACTGCGAGGAACGTGACCTCCGACGCAGTATCGAAGCCGAGTCCAAACAGAAATCCGATCGGATACATCTGCCAGCTGTGCTCGATCACACGAAACAGACGGCCGAAGAGTCTGGTCATCAGACCGCCGGCGGTGAGCTCCCGCTCCAGCGCCGCGCTGTCGTAGTCGCCCCTCCGCATTCCGCGATAGACGCGGATGATGTCGAGCAGAACGAGCAGGTTCAAGATCCCGATCAAGACCAGGAAGCCGCCCGAGACGACAGTTCCGATTGCGCCACCGATGCTTCGAAGCTCGCCGCTATCGGCGACGACGCCCTGGACGATCCACCTGACGGCAAGACCTAGCGCGACCGCGATGAGAAAGACGACGGTCGAGTGGCCGAGCGAAAAGAAGAAACCGACGCCGAGGGGCTTCTTGCCACTCTGCAGGAGCTTGCGGGTCGTGTTGTCGATCGCCGCAATGTGGTCTGCATCGAAGGCGTGGCGCAGGCCCAACATATATGCGACTCCACCGAGCCAGATGAAACCCGGGTGGTTGGCCGCATAAGCGAGCAGCAGTCCCCACCCCGCGATGTGGAGCAGCCCCACCGAGCCGAACAAGCCGGCCAGGCGGCCTCGCTCGGCCCGGTCGAAGGACTGGGTCAGCATCCCCTTCACTGAGGCCATCGGCTCAGAGCCTAACCCTTATCGGGACAAGGTCGCAACTGTGGGTTCGGATTCGCCCGTTGCTGTTGCGACTCATTCCCGGAATTCGGTACGTTTTGCGCCAAACGCGCCTTTGGACCTCGGGAGTTCCGTGCCTTTTGCGCAAGACGCTCCCATCCGATCAGGGCAGCGCCTAGGCTAAGCCCCGCCATGGACCTGGACCAGCTCCCGCCCCAGCTGCGGTTCGTGATCCACTCGCTCGACAGCGCCGTCAAAACGCGCGAGCCCGCGATTCGCGCGAAGGTAGAGCGGCTTCGGTCGGCGCATCCGAACCACAACAACCACCAACTCGCCCTGGAGCTGATCCGCTCCACGCGGCGCAGGGTCGCCGCGACCGGCGCGCTCAGCGGCGCCGCGTCCATCGCGCCCGGGCTTGGCACCGCGCTCGCGCTCGGGACGATCACGAGCCAGACGCTCTACGCGCTCGAGCAGGAGATCGAGCTTGTCCTCGGGATCGCCATGATCTTCGGGCACGAGCTGGGCGGCTCTGATGACCGCGTGCTAGAGGCTCTGGTCGTTGTCGGCATATCAAGCGGTGCGGTCAAGCTGCGCGAAGACGTGCTCATCGTCGGCGGCGAGCGTCTTGCCCTCGCCGCTTTTCGCCGGCTGCCCGAGGTGCTGCTGCGGCACGCCGGCGGCCGCCTCCTCACCCGCATCCTGACTCGGTTCGCCACCACCGGCGCCGCGAAGGTCGCAGCGCGAGTCGTACCGCTCGGAGTCGGCATCGGCGTCGGCGCCGGCTTCGACTGGGTCGCCGTCACAGGTCTGGGTCGCGCCGCGATGAAGTACTACGGACCTGGCGGGCCCGGCGCTCGGCCTCTGCTACTTGCTCCGGAAGATTCCTCGCACGTCGAACTCGGCCGCTGACGCGATCTGGTCGAAGCCGCACTTCTTGGGCGGCTTGTCGGTGCGCCAGCGTACAAAACCGGTCGCATGGCGAAAGCGCTCGCCAGCCTCGAGCTTGTCGTAGGTCACCTCGCAGACCAGCTCGGGCCGCACCGCCACCCACTCGGTGTCCTTGCCGCGTGACCAGCGGCTGAGCCCGCCCGGCATCCGGCCCGGGTTGGCGCGCCATTCCTCCTCGGGGATCTCTGTCTGGAGCGGCTTGAGCTTCGCGATGAGCTCCTTGCGTTCGGCCGCATTGAACGAAGAGGTGTGGCCGACGTAGTGCATCGTGCCTTTTTTGTCATACAGGCCCAGCAGAAGCGCGCCCAGCGTCGATCCGTCGCTCGACTTGCGCCAGCCGATCACCACGCAGTCGGCCGTGCGCTGGTGCTTGACCTTGACCCAGAACCGCTTGCCCGGCACATACGCGCCGTCCCACGACTTGGCGATCACGCCGTCGAGCCCGGCGCCTTCGAACTTCTCGAACCAGTCCTGGGCTGTCTTGGGGTCGCGCGTGTAAGGGGTCAGGAAGATCGGTTGCTTCACGCCCTTGAGCAGCTTCTCGAGTCGCTTGCGCCGCTCTCCCAGCGGCTGCTTGCGCAGGTCGGTCGTGCCCTCGGCGAGCAGGTCGAATGCGATGAACCAGGCGGGCGTCGCCTCGCTGAGCATGCGGACACGCGATTCGGCCGGGTGGACCCGCTGCTGGAGCGCGCCGAAATCCAGCCCGTTGGCCCCGACCACCACCAACTCGCCGTCGAGCACGAGCTTTGGCTCGCGCAGGGCGCGGAAGGCCGGCAGCAGCTCGGGGAAGTAGCGGGTCATCGGCCGGCCGCCCCGGCTGGCCAGCGCCACCTCGTCGCCGTCCCGGAAGACGAGCGTGCGGAAACCGTCCCATTTCGGCTCGTACTCCCAGCCGTCTCCCTTGGGAATCCCCGTCTCGGAGATGGCCGAGAGCATCGGCTCCATGTCGAGCGGCAGCGGCAGTTTCAAGGTGTTTATCCCCAGGTGTCTATATCTTGTGGATGATTCCGCACCGTGGTACTATATCGATGGCCGTAAAGGCCCACCAAGTTTCGACACCACGCCCCCACCCCAGCCTTGGGAAGCTCGCGCAAGCGGGCTTCCCCGTTTTAGGCCCCGAACTGCTTGAGCAGGTCGCCGACTGTGACCTTGCCGTAGTCCTTGGCCAGGACGTCTTTGGCTGTCGCCCAGACGGCTCGCGCCGGGGCGGGGCCGCGAGTCTCGAGGTCGGCGAGTCGGAGCGCGTCGTAGACCTGGATGTCCTGGACCCGGCGCAGCTGGTCGGCGAGCCACTTGGCCCACTGCTGGAGGTTGCCGTCGCTGGGGGCGATCTTGGCGGCGGTCGCCGCTACCTTTGAGTCGACCTTGGCAGCGGTCGCCGCGGCTTTCGACTCGACCACTCCGCCGGCCTTTTCAGCCGCCTCCTTCACCCTTTCTGCTTCGGCCACAGCCTTCGCGGCGGCCTCGTCAGCCGCGGCCTTCGCCTCGGCGGCCCGGCCCTTCATGGTGGCCAGCCCTTCGCCCGCAATCTCGCTGATCCGATCCACGCTCGACTTCGTGTCGGCCTCGCTGGTGCCGTCGCCCGTCCGCAGCCTTTCGCCGAATCCACGGCCCAGCGCGCCGCCGACCAGGTTCGGCACATCGAGCCCGGTCAGGCCCTTGATCGCGGTGGTCGATTCGATCATGGCGCGCGTCGCGTTCTTGACGATGTCGGACGCGCCGTCCGCGCTCATCACCGTCAGCGAGTCGATGTGTCCCATCGGTTCGGCCGCCGCACGCACGATGTCCGGCAGCGCGGCCAGCACGGTCTGGATGATGGCGGCCTCGTTGAACTGCTTGTAGGCGTCGGCACGCATCGCGAGCGCCTTGGCCTCCGCCTCGCCCTTGGTCAGGACGATCTGCGCCTCCGCCCCACCTTCGAGCCGAGTGGTCTCGGCGTCGGCTTCGGCCGATGCGATCCGGGCCCGCTTGGCACCTTCCGCACGCGCGATCAC